>Ga0164290_1000303_pt1 | contig 176917 bp, 148 predicted proteins | sample Micstemetagenome_FD_108782 | JGI IMG/M metagenome (GOLD analysis project Ga0164290, IMG submission 108782) | Contaminated culture microbial community from soil near Moab, Utah, USA - Microcoleus steenstrupii SON62 (Illumina Assembly) | ecosystem: Environmental > Terrestrial > Soil > Soil crust...
CGGTCGGCGTCCTCTCGTCGTTCGAGCCGGCCGCGTACATGTTCATCGGCCTCTCGTTCCTCCTCCACATCGGCATCGTCGCCTCGATGGCCTTCTTCATGCCGAAGATGGCGGGCGACGACAGCGAAGCGATCGACCGCGACCAGCTCCTTCTCATGCAGAAGATGCTGAATGCGGCCGCCGAGCGCGAGCAGGAGGAGAAGCAGACCGAGCAGGTCGCCGACAACAACGCCGACCAGAAGGAAGGCGGCACCGGCACGCGCGCGAAGGGTGAAGAGGGTTCCATGGGTAACCCCAACACCAACGCCGTGAACAAGCGCTACGGCGTGCAGGGCCCGCAGGACAACCCGGACCCGCACATCGCGCGTCAGGCTGCGCTCAAGGAAGCGCAGGAGTTCGGCATGATCGGCCTCATCAACGTCGGTGCGGGCGGCGATCCGAACGCCCCGACGGCGCCCTGGGGCCGTGAAGAGTCGCTCGGTAACGACCCGCTCTCCGCGCGCGGCAACATGTGGGGTGACGCCATCGGCGACGCGTTCGGCGCGGGCGGCCTCGGCCTCTCCGGCGTCGGTGAAGGCGGCGGCGGTCGCGGCGAGGGCATCGGCCTCGGCAACATCGGTACGCTCGGCCACGGCGCCGGCACCGGCACCGGCCAGGGCTTCGGCAACGGTCACGGCCGTCTCGGCGGCGCGCACCAGACGAAGAGCCCGTCGCTCCGTCAGGGCGCCACGCAGGTCAACGGTCGCCTCCCGCCGGAAGTCATCCAGCGCATCGTCCGTCAGAACTTCGGTCGCTTCCGTCTCTGCTACGAGAACGGCCTCCGCACGAACCCGAACCTCCAGGGTCGCGTCGCGGTGAAGTTCGTCATCGACCGCTCGGGCGCCGTCTCGACGGCCTCGGACGGCGGCTCGGATCTTCCGGATCAGGGCGTCGTCGGCTGCGTCGTCCGCGGCTTCGGCAACCTGTCGTTCCCGCAGCCGGAAGGCGGCATCGTCACGGTCGTCTACCCGATCATCTTCAATCCCGGGGATTGAGAGGACGAAGTCCCCGCGACCGACCTCGCCGAGCGACCGCGAGTCGCGAGCCGGGCGGCAGCGACGGACCGGCAACGAAGCCCGCTTCCCGCGAGGGAGGCGGGCTTCGCCGTTTCAGGGGGTTGGCTTCGGCGCGTCGCACGTGATGACGTCGTTCGCCGCGCCGCGCAGCTCGAGCGGGTTGCTCGTCGCGACGAGGTCGAGGCACGCGGCCGTCGGGAGCACGGCGGCGTAGTGCTGCGTGTAGATGTGGAGCGGGCGCGCGACTTCGTGCTCGGTCGGAAACTGCCGGCCGAGAAGCCAGCGGTCGCGCTCGACGACGGCGACGGGAAGGCCGTCGCGCACGAGCTCGTCGAGAAGCACCGTGGCGATGTTCCAGATCATCTCGCGGTGGAGCACCGGGGTTTCGCCCGTCGCGCGTACGCGGTCGCGGAGCCCTTGATAGGCACCGGCGACCGACGCGTTCGGCTCGCCGACGAGGCGGTTCCGCGAGGACCACGTCGCGAGCAGAGACGTCGTAAGAAGCGCCCCTAGGACGACGGGCGCAAAGGCGGCCGCGCGCAGGCGTCGCAACGCGTGCGCGCGCGCGGCCAGATCAGCCGCCACGCCGCCAACGCAGAGCGCGACGCCGATCCATACGGTCGTCGTCGGCGCCGTCGTCCAGAAGACGAGGTAGTCGTACGTCACGCCCGCGACCTGGCGGAGCGCGAGCAGCGAGATCGCGCTCGCGAGCAAGCCGGTGGCGGTGACGAGCAGCGCCAGCGTGTCTCGCCTCGCGCGAGCGATGCCGAGCGTGACGCCCGCGGCGAGGAGCCAAACGATCGCGATCGTCACCGACGTCGGCGTCGCGTGCTCGAGGATGGGATCGCTGTAGAGCACGATGGGCGGCCCCTCGGTGCGCAGCGTCGTCGAGAGGACGCGGTCCGGGAGCCATGCGGTTGCTTGCAGCCATTGAAGGAAGACGCGCCCCCAGGGCACCGGCGGCTCGGAGCGCTGCGCGAAGAACCGCGCGAGCTTCGTCAGGTTGCCGGTGGCCGCCGTCGCTTGCTCCACGAGCGGCGGCGCGACGGCGATGGCGACGACCGCGGCGAGCGCTGCGAGGTGCTTGCGTGGGCGTTTGCCGAGAGGCTCCCGCCGGTGGCGCCCGAGCGTCGTCGCCGCCACGAGGAGCGCGGTCACGGCGACGACCGGCACCGTCGACACGTGCGTTTCGGCAGCAAAGAGGCCGAAGAACGCGCACCACGGGAGCGCCGCCGTCGCGCCTCGCATCGCGAGCGCCGCGAGCACGAAGTACGCGATGAGCGGCGTGACGACGACGAGCGGGTTCCACGGCTGGAAGCACACCGCACCGAACGCGGCCACCCATGCGAGAACGACGAGCGACGTCGCGACCCCGTGCGCGCGCGAGCTGGCGAGCCGCACGCCGGCAACGGTGACGACGATCGAGAGGGCGTGGACGAACAGCGCGCCGGCGAAGATGCCGACCGGCATCTTCCCGCAGAGCCAGTACACCGGCGCGATGACGTAGAAGTAGAGCGGGCCGGGGTGGTTGAAGAGGAATCGCGAGTACGGGCCGAGCAGCGTCTTGCCGGAGACCACCATGCGCGTCGCGACCTCGACGAGCGCGTAGTCACCATCGATCGCGAACCGCGGCACGCCCTCGCTGGCGAGCCGGCGCGCGAACACGAAGAGCGGCGATGCCGCGGCGAGTCCGAGCAGCACGGCCTCGGCCCGCGCCGCCTTTCCGGTCGGCTGCGTGGCCATCGCCGCGGTCAGCGTCCGTCGGTCGGGACGATCGTGCGTTCTGCAAGCTCCGCCCGGTCGTACTTCGAGAGCGCTTCCTTCGCGCGCTCGATGCGCTCCGCCGTGTCACGCGCGCGGCTCTGGAGGTAGGCCTGACCGCGCTGCTCGTTCGCTTCGTACGGGTCGCTGTCGGCGAGCCACTCGTCGATCTTCTTCCAGTTCGGCGAGTTCGGGCCGATCGCGAGGAGATGCATACGCGCGGTCCACGCGCCCATCTTCGACGAGACCTCGACGAAGTAGATCTTGTTCGCCTCGACGGTCGCCCGCAGCGCGGCCGTGTTCTCTGCCCAGGCGACGAACACGTGCTCGCCCGGCGGGACCTTCACCGCGAAGTACGAAGAGGGAAGCGAGTCACCCAGGAAGCGACCATTCGCGTCGAGGATGGTGGTCCGCATCGACGCGGCGTAGCTCGACGGGCGGATGAACACGACCGTCGCCGCGTCCGGGCTCCGGGCGATGCTCGAGCGCGGCGCTTTGATCATGTACTTCGACGACGCGGAGCATCCCGCGGTGCTCAGGGCGAGGAGGGCCGCGAGGAAGACGAAGAACGACGCACGACGACCGGGGGCATGCATGGGCGCGACTCTAGACGACCGCGCCGCCGAGTTGGTCGCGAATCTCGCGCATGCGGGGCGCTCGGCATGGCCGCGCAGAACCCTGCTCGGGACGGGCGGAAGCACGGGGAGGGCGGCGCGCCCGCCTCACGCGCGTGTGGCGATCCAGCGTGCAGACAGCTGCGCGTGGCCAGGTTCGGCAGGCGCGCCGGGCACTGGAATCCGCGACAGAAGTTGCAGCGCGAGCATTCGTAAGCCCATGCATGGTGCAAATATATAAGTGCAAGATGCATCTATAAAGTGCCTGAAAATTAGGGCGATCGTGACGTGCGCCTAGAGTGGCACATCGGCACCTCCAGTGCCGACGCGTGCCGAAGGTCACGACCGAAATGACGTCGGCACGTGCGAAGAGCTTTTCTCGCACGGCATCGGATCAGTAGAAAATCGCCTCATGCAGCGCACGTCGATCACGGTCCTCGCTCTCCTCTCCGTCGCCTTCGTCGGTTGCGCCGGCGTCGACGAACAGAGTGAAGGCGCGGACGAGTCGTTCGCGACGAGCGCGCCCGAGGCGCCGCCGGCGAAGGACACGACGGGCGCGGCCGTCGACGAAGAGCCCGAGCTCCGCGAGGGCAGCGGGGGCTCGCTCGGCGTCGCGGCGGACGACCCGTCCACCGCGGGCGGCGCAGGCGGATCGAGCAGCGGCGGATCGAGCGGCACCCCCGCCGACCCGTTTGCGGGAGCCGGCCCGAAGCCCACCGGCACCTGCTCGGTGACGAAGGACGCGAACGGCTTCTTCGTCCGCAACTCGGGGAAGGGGAGCTACGTCGCCTACGTTCCGAAGAGCTACGACGGCAACAGCCCGATGCGCGCGGTCGTCGGCCTTCACGGCTGCGGCGACAACGCGATGAACTTCGCTTCGTGGGGCGTGAACCCGCTCGCCACGCGCGCGACGCAGACGCACATCGGCATTTCGGTCGGCAGCGAGACCGGCAACAACAAGTGCTGGAGCATGGGCGGAGACGACGACAAGGTCCTCGCCGCGGTCGACGACCTCTCGAAGTGCTTCTGGATCCACCAGAAGAAGATCGTCGTGGGCGGCTTCTCGTCGGGAGGCCAGCTCGCGTACCGCGTCGGCATGATGAAGGCGTCGCGCTTCGCCGGGATCCTCATCGAGAACTCCACGCTTTCCGCCGGCGGCAACCCGACGACGCTCCTCGGCAGCGCCGCGTGGAAGATCCGCGTCGCGCACCGCGCGCACACGGGCGACACGGTCTTCCCGCTCGCGACCGTGCGCTCCGATTGGACGAAGATCCAGGCGCAGTCGTTCCCGCTCGCGACGAGCGAGGTCCCCGGCGGTCACGACGGCAACAGCGAGGACTGGGCCGGCTGGCTCCTCCCGCAGTCGGCCGGCTGGGTCGCGCCCTGACCAAAGAACGACGCGGCGGATGAGCCGCAGCGAGGAAGGCTCCGGCGCCGCGCTCCGTAGAAGCACGGGCCAAGGAGCCGCCCTCACTGATGCGCCCCCGCTTTTTCACGAACAATCTTCGCAGCGTCACCCTTCTCCTCGCGGCGCTGCTCGCCGCCCCGTCCGCCGTCGGCTGCGCGGCCGAAGCGACCGCCGCGCCGGAGGACGTGAAGCCGGCGACCGTCGCCGAGGCCCCCGCCGCCGAGCACGACGACGAGGAGCCCTCGGCCCCGCCGACCTTCGCGCCGCCTCCGAAGCCGGCCGACGATCCCGGCCCTGCGCCTTCCGGGTGCACGGACATCACGAAGGACAAGGACGGCTTCTTCAAGAGGAAGACCGCGAAGAGCGACTACGTGGCGTTCGTCCCGAAGTCGTATGCGGGCGAGCCCACCACGCTCGTCGTCGGCATGCACGGCTGCGGAGACACCGCGTACAATTTCGCGACCTGGGGCGTCGCTCCGTACAAGACGCGCCAGACGCAGAAGCACATCGCCATCTCGATCGGCGGCAAGGACGGCACGTGCTGGGACGCGTCTGCCGACGTCGACAAGGTGACCGCCGCGATCGCGGACATCTCGAAGTGCTTCTATGTGCACCAGCAGAAGATCGTCCTCGCCGGCTATTCGTCCGGAGGCATCCTCGCGTATCGCATGGGCCTCGCGCCCGGCGCGAGCTACGCCGGCATCCTGATCGAGAACTCCGCGCTCGGCGGAGCGAGCCCGGACCGCGCGGCATGGAAGATCAACGTCGCGCACATCGCTCACGTGGGCGACACGACGTTCCCGCTCGCGCGCGTGCAGGCCGACTGGGCGAAGCTCGAGGCGGCCGGGATCCCGCTCCAGAAGAGCGCCGTCGCGGGCACGCACGAAGGAACGAGCGACGACTGGACCGACTGGCTCCTGCCGAAGATCGCGGCCTGGAAGGCGCCCTGACGTCCTCGCGGGTGAAGCTCGGCTTTCTGCTTTCCAAGAGCAGCCGCGTTCCCCTAGACTCCCGCCCCGCCATGAAGAGGGTGATGCTCGGGGCCGCCGTTTCTCTCTGCGCGCTCACGCTGCTCGCGACCGCGAGCACCGGCTGCAGCCGCAACAACATCGAGGCGGTCAACCTCGCCAACGAGGGAGATCAGTCGAAGGCGACGGACCTCGACGGTGCCATCTCGAAGTACGAGCAGGCGACGAACCTCGATCCGACGAACCACCGCATTCTCTGGAAGCTGGGGCTCGCGTACACGAAGAAGGAAGCCTGGGACAAGGTCGCGACGACCATGTCGAAGGCCGAGAAGGTCGCGCCGAAGCACGCGAGCTACTACTTCCTCCACGGCATGGCGCTCGCGCGTCAGGCGGTGAAGGGGCCGACGAGCTGGGCCGACGCGAAGGGTCCGCTCGAAGAGGCGATCAAGCTCGATCCCAACGTCGGCGACGGCGATCACTACGGCGCCGCGCACTTCGAGCTCGCCGAAGTCCTCCTCCACATGGATGACGAGAAGGGCGCGCTCGACGAGTACACGAAGGCGATTCAGAGCAAGCCCGACACGCTCGCCTTCTACGGTCCGCTCGCGGAGCTCTATCTCCGCCTCAACATGATCAACGAAGCCGAGCAGGTTCTCACGACGGGCCTCTCGTTCGCGAAGGAAGGCGACAAGGCGCTCTTCGCGGTCCACTCGCTCCTCGGCGACATCTACGATCGCAAGAAGGACCTCTCGAAGGCGGTCAGCGAGTACGAGCTCGCGAAGAAGGCGTGCGGTCAGTGCAGCGAAGCGGGCCAGCAGATCGCGTTCTTCAATCTCGGCGCGGCGTACGCGAGCCTCTCGCCTCCGCGCAAGAGCGAGGCGATGGCGCAGCTCCAGAGCTTTCAGAAGATGATCTGCAAGGGAGCAGCGGCGCAGCGCTACGCAGACCAGTGCACGCAGGCGCAGCAGCTCGCGACGAAGCTCGGCGGAACCCTCCAGTAAACTCGGAGTACGGCGCCACGTCTACGCTCGCTCCGTCTTCCGACGCTCTCGTCACGGCCTTCATGGCCACTCGTTCGGCGCGGCGCGCGCCGCCGGGTCCTCGCAAGTGCGAGGTTCGGCGGCGCGTTGTCGTTTCACGCTCCGCTGTTCACGCTGTTCACGCGGGCCACCAGCACACGCCCGCACACGCACGCGAGCATGTGGCCCTACATCGGGCTTCGTACGATCGGCTGAAAAACATGCGCTCGCGTGAGCCGGCACCGCGGTTGAGGTGCCCGGCATTGTTTGTGATCAACGCTCGCCACTTGGCTCGTTCGCTCTGATAGCGTTGATCGCGCCACGGCACTTTATCGGTTTGCGATAACCGAGGGGATTCATGGACCTGCAGGAACGTCTCAAGCAGCTCGAACACGTTCGCGACTGGCAGGGGCTCGTCGAGGAGCTCGAAAAGGGAATCCAGTCCCAAAACGCCAACGAAGCGAAGGCGAGCTTCCATCTGCGCCTCGGGCAGGTCCTGGAACAGAAGTTCCTCGCCGGGGTGAAGGCGCTGAAGCACTTCCAGGACGCGTACAAGCTGAATCCGGCGCTCTCCGAGAGCCTGGAAGCCGCGCGCGCGGTGTACTGGGCGCTCGGCAAGTTGAACATGGTGCAGAAGCTCCTCGAGCTGGAGCTGCGCACCATCAAAGACGGTCCGCAGGCGAGCGCGCTGCTCCTCGAGCTCGGCGACGTCCTGTGTGACCTCGGCGACTACGACAAGGCGACGAGCACGTACGCACGTGCGCTCGCGACGAGCGGCGGGCAGAACCCCGAAGCGCGCGCGTGCCTCGAAGACGTGCAGGCCGAGAGCGGGTCGTGGCAGACGCACGTGGCGCAGCTGTCGCGCGCGGCGAACGACACGTCGCTCGACGGCGCAGCGCGCAGCCGCCTGTATCTCCGTGCGGCGCGCATCACGCGTCGCTTCTCGCCGGACGACGTGCTCGATCTGCTCGAGCAGGCGTACTCCGCGGACCCGGCTTCGAAGCAGGCCGCCGCGCTGTACGAAGGCATGATGGGCGAGCTCGGCCAGCTCGAGCGCCTCGAGACGGTGCAGTCGAAGCTGCTCACCGGCGAGTCGAACAAGAAGGCGCGCGCGAAGATGGCGCACGTCTTCGGTACGCGCTGGGTCTCGCGCCACCAGAACGTCGACACGGGCTCGAAGTTCCTCGAGGAGTCGATCAAGCTCGACCCCGAGAACGAAGGCGCGTTCCACTACCTGCGCGACGCGTACGGCCGCAAGGGCGGCGACTGGGATCGCGTGCTCACGCTCGCCGAAGAGGCGGTGACGACCTCGGGCGAGAACGGCAACGCCACGTTCCTCCTCGCGCAGGCCGGGACGATCGCCTGGCGGCAGCTCGGCAACTTGATTCGGGCGCGAAACGTGTTCGAGCGCCTCTCGCAAATCGAGCCGCGTCATCCGCAGCTCCTCGCCTTCGAGGCGCAGATCGGCGAGCAGCTCTCCAACGCCCCGCCGGCGCTCACGAACATCCCGCCGATCGGCACGATTCCTCCGGCCGCCGTGCCGGCGCGAGACACCGCGCCGCCCCCGGCCGTCGCGAAGGACACGTCGCCCCCGCCGCGCGACTTCGATCCCGCGCGCGCCTCCGTCCCCGACGACGGCGTGCCCGCCGTGCAGCCGATCAACTCGGAGGCGCCGACCATGGTCGGTCAGTCTCCGGTCGGCTCGCCTGCCGCGCAGCCGTCCGCTGCGCCCCCGGCGCAGGCCGCGCAGAACACCGTCGCGCCGGCAGCGGCAGGCGCGACGGATGGCGATCCGAACCGGATCGCGGAGCTCCGCGCGCTCGCCGACAAGCAGGAAGCGAACAAGCGTTACAACGAGTACGTCAAGACGCTGCTCCAGCTCGCGCAGATCGTCCCCGACGCAGACGAGAAGGTCTCGCTCTACACGAAGGCCGCCGAGCTCTACACCGGCAAGTTCGCGAACCAAGCGGAAGCGGTGAAGGCGTACGAGGCGGTCCTCGCCATCGATCCCGAGAACCGCGGAGCCATCGAGTACCTCCGCGGCATGTACGAGAAGCGCCGCGACTGGGAGAAGCTCCTCGGTCTCGAGCGGCGCGAAGCCGATCGCCTCTACGGCGACGAGCGTGCGCGGAAGTTCCTCGACATCGCGAAGCTCGCGACCGAGCGCGTGAAGAAGCCCGAGGTCTGCATCGATCTCTGGCACGAGGTCCTGAACAGCGACCCGTCGAACGCCGAGGCGCTCGGCGCGCTCGGTGGCCTCTACGAGCGCTCGAAAGACTTCGACAAGCTCGTCGAGGTCCTCGAGAAGCAGGCCGAGGTCACCTACGACAACGGTCAGAAGGTCCAGATCCTCACGAAGCTCGGGACGATCTACGGCGATCGCCTGAACAACGACGAGGGTGCGGTCAACGCGTGGCGTGCGCTCCTCGCGATCGACCCGAACGACCGCAAGGCGCAGGAAGCGCTCAAGAAGAAGTACCTCGCGCTCGGTCGCTGGGACGACCTCGAAGTCTTCTATGCCGAGAGCGGCAAGTGGGACGAGTTCATCCGCGTCCTCGAGCAGCAAGAGGCGAAGGAAACCGCGTCCGAAGCGAAGATCGGCCTCCTCTTCAAGATCGCCGAGCTCTGGGCCGACAAGAAGCAGAAGAACGATCGCGCCGCGCGCGCCTACGAGAAGGTCCTCGAGCTCGAGCCGCAGAATCTCCGCGCGGCCGAGGCGCTCATTCCGATCTACTCCGCGGCCGGCAACTCGAAGGCGCTCGCGAACGCCATCGAGGTGAAGCTCGGTCACGAGGAAGACGCGTATGCGAAGCTCGCGCTGCTGCGCGAGGTCGCCGGCCTCTACGAAGGCAAAGTCCGTGACCCGGGCAAGGCGTTCGCGCGCTACCTCGCGGCGTTCGCTCTGTTCCCCTCGGACGAGCAGACGACCGTCGACGCCGAGCGCGCCGCCAAGGCGACCGGCGAGTGGACGCAGGTCGAGAGCGCGTACCGCACGGCCATCACGCAGGCGGAAGACGCGGGCGACGCGTCGCTCGCCATCACGCTTCGCCTGAAGCTCGGTCGCGTCCTCGTCGAGGAGCTGAACCAGGTCGACGAGGCGCTCTCCGTGTACCGCGCGGTCTACGACGCGGACAGCGAGAACTCCGATGCGCTCGCCGCGCTCGAGCGTCTCTACCGCGCCACCGAGCGCTACTCGGATCTGCTCGGCATCTACGAGAAGCGTCGCGACCTCTCGCCCGACTGGAGCGAGAAGAAGCAGATCAGCTACGAGATCGCCAAGCTGTACGAGACCGAGGTGAAGGACCTCGACAAGGCGATCGACACGTACAACGCGGTGCTCGAAGAGGAGCCGACGGACGCGCGCGCGCTCGCCGCCCTCGACGTGCTGTACCGGCAGCTCGAACGCTGGGAGCCGTACGTCGACACCCTCCGCCGCCGCATCGAGCTCGATGCTTCGGAGCAGGAGCTCATCGACCTCAAGTTCCGCCTCGGGCAGACGCTCGAGCGGCACACGGGCGATGCCGCCGGCGCGCTCGAGAACTACCGCGAGATCCTCTTCCTCGACGCGCAGCACGAAGGTGCGCGCGAGGCGCTCGAGGCTCTCCTCCAGAACGAGGACCTCCGCGCCGAAGCGGCCGGCATCCTCGAGAACATCTACGAAGAGCGCGGAGACTGGTCGAAGCTCCTGACCGCGCTCGACATCCTCGCCGAGGCGGAGGGCGATCCCGATCGGCGCGTTGCGCTGCTCCGCAAGATCGCTCGCGTGTCGAGCGAGATGCTGAACGACCACTCGCGTGCGTTCCGGGCGCTCGCGTCCGCGCTGCGCGAGCAGCCGGCGCACGTCGAGACACGCGCGGAGATCGAGCGCATCGCCGAGATCTCGTCGACCTGGAAGCAGCTCACCGAGCTCTACGATCAGATCGCCGAGAACCTTACCGACGCGCAGCTCGCACGCAGCTACTGGATGCGCTCGGCGCAGATCGACGACCAGCAGCTCGGGCTCGTCGACGAGGCGGCGAAGGGCTACGCCCACGTGCTCTCGCTCGACCCGGGTGACGTCGAGGCGCTCGACGCCCTCGAGGCGCTCTTCTCGCGCACGCAGCGCTGGACGGATCTCGTCGGCGTCATCGAGCGCCGCATCGAGCAGACGACCGATCCGGATCGTCGCGAGCAGCTCTTCGTGCAGATGGCGCGCATCTACGACGAGCAGCTCGGCCGGCCGGACGACGCCGTGTCGTCGTACCGCCGTGTGCTCGAGAGCGATCCGGCGAACACGACGGCGCTCTCCGCCCTCGACGCGCTCTTCACGCGTCAGCGCATGTGGAGCGACCTCGCCGAGAACCTCGAGGCGCAGCTCTCGCTGGCGACCGAAGACGAGGCGCAGATCGCGCTCATGCTCCGCCTCGCGGCGCTGCGCGAGAGCGAGATGGGCCAAGTCGACCAGGCGATCGAGGGATACCGTTCGGTCCTCGAGCGCGACGTGTCGAACGCGCAGGCGCTCTCCGCGCTCGAGCGTCTCGGCCAGGAACGCAACTACGAGCTCGTCATCGCCGATCTCCTCGAGCCGCTGTACCGCCAGGTCGGCGACTACCAGAAGCTGATCGGCGTGCACGAGGTGCAGGTGCGCCGCGCGGACGACCCCGCACGTCGCGTCGACCTCCTCCACCAGATCGCGCAGCTCCACGAAGACGCGGCCGCCGACCTCGGCAGCGCGTTCGCGACGCTCGCGCGCGCGCTCGAGGAAGACCCCTCGCACACCGAGACGCAGACGCAGATCGACCGCGTCGCCCGCGCGACGGGTCGCTTCGCGGATCTCGCGACGGTGTACCGCCAGCTCGGGACGAAGCAGGAAGACGCCACGCTCGCGAGCCAGCTCATCATGATGAGCGCGCGCGTCTACGAGGCGGACATCGGCGACGTCGACACGGCGATCGGCCTCTACCGCCGCGTCCTCGAGATCGATCCCGCGAACCTCGCGGCGGCCGAGTCGCTCGAGCGCCTCTTCCGCCAGACGGAGCGGTATCAGGACCTCTCGCTCATCCTCCAGGGCAAGGCGGAGATCCTCGACGAGCCTTCCGACAAGAAGGACGCGCTCTTCCAGGCGGCGGCCATCGAGGAAGACGTCCTCGAGAAGCCGGAGGCGGCGATCGCCGTCTACAAGAAGGTCCTCGCGATCGACGAGGACGACCTCCGCGCTCTCGACGCGCTCATCAAGCGGTACCTCGGCCTCTCGCGCTGGGAAGAGCTGCTCGCCGTCTACTCGAAAAAGGCGGATCTCGTCGCCGACCCCGAGGAGAAGAAGCGCATCTACTACCAGGTCGGGGCCGTCTACGAGCGTGAGCTCGGCGACGTGCAGCAGGCGATCGACACGTACCAGAAGATCCTCGAGCTCGATCCGGACGACCTCCAGGCGCTCTCGCGTCTCGACGTCCTCTACGAGCAGGCGCAGAACTGGCAGGAGCTCCTCGGCGTCCTCACGCGCGAGAGCGAGATGTGCGCGGACGCGAACGAGGCGATCTCGTTCCAGTACCGCATCGCCGAGCTCTACGAGAAGCGGCTCGAGGACGTCACGCGCGCCATCGAGCTCTATCGCGAGATCCTCCAGCGCCAGGTCGATCACGAGCCGACGCTCGCCGCCCTCGAAGGGCTGAAGAGCGGCACCTCCGGAGGCGACCCGCTGGGCGCCGCCGCGGTGCTCGAGCCCGTGTACGAAGCCGCGAGCGACTGGCCGCGCCTCATCTCCGTCCACGAGGTGCAGGTCCGGCACGCGACCGACCCGTTCACGCAGGTCGACCTGCTCCACCGCATCGCGCGCCTCTACGAAGACGCGCTCGAGAACCACGCGTCGGCGTTCGACACGTACGCCCGGGCGCTCGCTCTCGACAACGGCAACGAGCAGACGCTGCAGAACCTCGAGCGCCTGGCGATGATCGTCAATCGCTGGCCCCAGGTCGCCTCGCTCTACGACGCGGAGCTCGACAAGCTCTCGGACAACCCGGAGCGCTTCGTGGAGCTCGGTCTCCGCACCGCGCAAATCTTCGAGGTGCAGCTCGAGGACGTGGACAGCGCGATCGTGCGCTACCGCCGCGTCACCGAGGTCGACGCCGAGAACCAGAGCGCGGTCCGCTCGCTCGATCGCCTGTACCTCCAGACGGAGCGTTGGGCGGAGCTCGCGGCAGTGCTCGAGCGCGAGAGCGAAATCGGGCAGACGCCCGACGAGATCCTCGAGTTCAAGTACCGCCTCGGGCAGGTGCAGCAGCACCGCCTGAACAACCTCGACGCCGCGATCGGCGCCTACCGTGACGTCCTCAGCGCCGCGCCGGAGCACCGCGCGACGCTCGAGGCACTCGAAGGCCTCTTCGCCGCGCAGACGAAGCAGGTCGAGATCGCCGAGATCCTCGAGCCGCTCTACCGCGCCGCGGGAGAGTGGGAGAAGCTCGCGGGCGTCTACGAGGCGCAGCTCGCGCACGTTCCGACGTCGCAGCCGGAAGAGCGTCAGGCCGCCTACTACCGCATCGCCGAGCTCTACGAAGAGAAGCTCGTCGACCCGGTGCAGACCCTCGAGGTCTACATCCGCACGCTGAAGGAGTATCCGCTCGACGAGAAGGCGGGCGAAGAGGCTCCGCGGCTCGCCGGTTCGATCGAAGGTGGCTGGGAGACGCTCGCGAACGCGTACGCGGACATCCTCGGCCTCCACAACGACGCGAACATCCAGCGCACCATCGGGCGTCGCCTCGCGAAGACGTTCGAGGACGAGCTGGGTGACATCGACAAGGCGGTCGAGACGTACCGCTACGTGCTCTCCGTCGAGGCCCTCGACACCGAGGCGCTCGCCAACCTCGATCGCATCTACCTGTCGATCGAGTCGTGGGCAGATCTCGCGCAGGTCCTCGAGATGCGCGTGAAGGCGCCCGCCGACGACCTCGAGCTGGTCGACCTCTACGCACGCCTCGGCGAGGTCTACGAGATCCGTCTCGGCGACATCCCGAACGCGACGATCGCTTACCGCCGCATCTTCGACGGCCTCGACAAGACGCACGACGGCGCCATCCAGGCGCTCGCGCGCATCTACTCGGGGCAGGGTGCATGGGTCGAGCTCAACACGGTCTACGAGCGCGAGCTCGAGAACGCGTCGGGCGACGTCGCCGAAGCGGAGATCCGCGCGAAGCTCGCGCACCTCGCGGCCGAGCGCCTGCACGACGCCTCGCGCGCGATCGACACGTGGAAGATCGTCCTCGATCTCCGCGGTGAAGATCCCGAGGCGCTCACCGCGCTCGCGAACCTCTACGAGCAGCAGCAGGCCTGGCGCGAGCTCGTCGACATCCTCGAGCGTCAGTTCGACATCGCCGCGAGCGACGACGATCGCGTGAACATCCTCACGCGTCGTGCGCGCACCTTCGAGGGCCGCCTCCAGCGCGACGACCTGGCGCTCGAGGACTGGAACCGCGTGCTCGACATCGACTACGCGAACCTCGCCGGTCTCCGCGCCATCGCCGCCATCCGGCGGCGCCAGGGCGACGCTCAGGAGCTCGTGACGGCGCTCCACCAAATGGTGGACCGCGCCGCTTCGATGTTCGACGGCGAGGAGCTGAAGGAGATCTACCGCGAGCTCGGTAAGGTCTACGGCGAGCAGCTCTCGCAGCCATACGACGCCGCCGACGCGTGGCGGAAGCTCCTCGAGGTCGGTCCCGACTTCGAGGCGATGGACGCCCTCGAGGCGATCTATCGCAACCAGGAGCAGTGGACCGACGTCATCGACGTCAAGATGCAGCGCGCGGCCGCCCTCGAGGACTCCGCGCTGAAGATCCAGGAGTACCGTCAGGTCGCCGAGCTCTGGCGCGAGACGGTCCAGGATCCCGACAAGGCGACGACCGCCTGGCAGAAAGTCCTCGAGGTCGACCCGGCGCACGACGAGGCGTTCCGCGAGCTCGAGAAGCTCCACACCGCCGCGGGCCGCTGGGAGCCGCTCATCGAGCTCTATCTCGGTCGTCTCGATACGCGTGACGAGATCGGCGACAAGACCGATCTCCTCCGCCGCATCGCGCGCGTCTTCGAGGAGAAGCTCGACGACAAGAACCAGGCGCTCGACGCTCTCATCAACGCGCTGTCGCTCGACTTCCACGATCGCGACACGGCCAAGTACCTCGAGCGCATGGCGCAGGCGACGGGCCGTTGGGGCGAGGTGATCCAGAACGCGAACAACTGGCTGCAGGAGCAGACGGAACCTTCCGAGAAGATCCGGCTCTGCTTGCACCTCGCGAAGTGGTACGGCGACGACCTCGGCCATCCCGAGTACGCGCAGCCCTACTACGCGCAGATCGTCGCGCTCGATCCGAACAACGTCGGAGCGCTGCGCCAGATGGGGCAGCTCTATCGCAAGAACGGCAACTGGCAGCAGCTCGGCGCGACGCTCACGCGTGCGCTCGACGTCGCCGTCAGTGACGTGGATCGCAAGGAGATCCAGACGGAGCTCGGCGAGCTGCTCGACAGCCAGATGAACCAGACCGACCAGGCGGTGAGCTACTTCCACCGCGCTCTCGAGGTCGATCCGCACTTCGTCCCGGCGATCGAGAACCTCGAACGCATCTACGCCGCGCAGGGCAAGAACAAGGAGCTCGTCGACGTCCTCACCCGCAAGGTGCCGGCGCTCCACCAGCCTGCGGACATCGCAGCCACGAAGCTGCGCATCGCCGGTCTGCACGAGCAGATGCACAACGCGGAGCGCGCGGCGCAGACGTACCGCGAGGTCGTCGAGATCGAGCCTTCCAACCTGCAGGGCCTCCGCGGCCTCGCGCGCGTCTACGAGCAGCTCCAGCAGTGGGCCGAGCTCGTTCGCGTCCTCGAGGCGCAGCTCGACGTCGTCACCACCGAGCGTGAGCGCATCGACATCTTGATGCAGCTCGCGACGATCCACGAGGAGCAGTTCCGCAAGCCCGACGTCGCCGCGCAGCGGCTCGAGCAGGTCCTCGAGATCGACCCGAACCACGAAGAGGCCTACTTCGCGCTCGAGCGCTGCTACCGGAAGCTTCGGCAGTGGACGGAGCTCATCAACGTCTACGAGCGTCACATCTCGGCGACGCTCGACCGCAAGACGAAGGTGGATCTCTACGGCGCGATCGCGCAGGTCTACGCCGACGAGGTCGACGACGCGCAGCAGGCGATCGACGCGTACCGGAACATCGTCGACATCGACGATACGAACCTGCCCGCGCTCGAGGCGCTCTCGAAGCTCTATGACAAGGTCGGCGACGCTTCGCAGTCGATCGACTACATGACCCGCGTCGCAGAGCTGACGCAGGACACGAAGCAGCGCGTCGAGTCGTTCTACAAGATCGGCAAGGCGCTCGACGAGAAGCTCGGCGACCGCGTCTCGGCGCAGGACCGCTACGAGATGGCGCTCGACCTCGACGCGTCGCACTTGCCGACGCTCGGGGCCCTTCGCCAGATCGCGATGGACAACGCGGACTACGACAAGGCCGCGCGCTACATCGATCAGGAGCAGAGCTACACGCCGGCGCCGCGCCAGCGTGCCCGCCTGCTCGTCGAGCTCGGTCGTCTCCGCGAGGAGATGCTCGGCGACCACGACAGCGCCGTCCTCGCGTGGGAAGCCGCGCACGAGGCCGACGCAGAGAACGAAGAGGCGGCGCTGCCCCTCGTCGACGAGTACATCACGCGCGAAGCGTGGGACCGCGCCGAGCCGCTCCTCGACATGCTGACCCGTAAGGCGGGCAAGCGCGATCGCGGCGAGCAGCACACGCTTTACAACAAGCTCGGTATGGTCACCGCGGCGCTGCACAAGGACGACAAGGCCTTCAAGGCGTACTCGGCGGCGCACCAGCTCGATCTCACCGACCAGACCACGATCCGCGGCCTCGCCGAGGTTTGCTTCCGCCTGAAGGATTGGGCGGCGGCGCTCACGAACTTCCAGAAGGTCCTCACCTCGCTCGCCGAGGACGAGAACGAGGCGCGCGCCGAGGTCTACTACAAGCTCGGTTGCATCAAGCGTGAGCAGGGTCAGGCGAAGCAGGCGATCAACAACTTCGAGAAGGCGCTCGGTGTCGACACCCAGCACCGCCCGACGCTCGAAGCCCTCGTCGGCATCTACTTCGACCTGAAGGACTGGAAGCAGGTCGTCGCCTACAAGCGGCAGATCCTCGACTCCATCGTCGACGGCGAGGAGCGCTTCAAGATCCTGCTCGAGATCGGCGACATCTGGAACGATCACGACAAGAATCCGGCACGCGCGATCGAGGCCCTCGAAGAGGCCAAGGATCTGCAGCCGGAGAACCGCCCGCTGCTCCACAAGATGCTCGCCATGTACGAGGCGACGCAGAACTGGGCGCGGATGATCGACACCATCCAGGCGATCGCCGAGATGGAGAAGGACCCGACCCGCAAGTCGAAGTTCATCTTCACCATCGCGCAGCTCTATCGCGACAAGGAGAACGATCAGGACCGCGCCGTCGAGCTGTTCAACGAGGCGCTGGACCTGAACCCGCAGTACCTCGAGGCCTTCGAGCGCATCAACAAGATCCTCACGGCCCAGAAGGACTGGAAACAGCTCGAACGCGCGTTCCGCAAGATGCTCCGTCGTCTCTCGACGGCCAACGCGGGCAACGCGGACCTCGAGTTCAACCTCTGGCACAACCTCGGCCTCATCTACCGAGACCGCCTGAACGACATCAACAGCGCCATCGAGGCGTTCAAGATGGCGACGCGGTACAAGGCCGATGAGCCGGTCGAACGCCAGATCCTCGCGGAGCTCTACGAGCAGACGGACCAACTCGAAGCGGCGATTGGCGAGCACTCGCTCGTGCTGCAGAAGGACCCGCTGCGCGTCGACCCGTACCGGAGCCTCTACAAGCTCGCTCTCAAGATGCACGACTACGATCGTGCATGGTGCATGTGCGCGGCCCTCGCGTTCCTCCACAAGGCGGACGAGGAGGAGCAGCGGTTCTTCGAGGACTATCGCCCGCGCGGCATGATCCAGGTGAAGAGCCGCCTCGACAACGAGCAGTGGGTGAAGAACCTCTTCCACCGCGACGAGAACATCTTCATCGGCAAGATCTTCGAGATGGTGACCCCCGCGGCCATCGTCGCGAAGACGCAGGCGCTCGCGAAGGCGAAGCAGCTGCCCGCGCTCGACCGCCGGTTCAAGCAGGACCCGGCGACGAGCACGGTGACGTTCGCGAAGACCTTCGGCTGGGCCGCGCAGGTGCTCGGCATCCAGCTCCCCGAGCTGTATGTCCGCAACGACGTGCCGGGCGCGCTCATCGCGGTGCCCTCGCGTCCGCCGGCAAGCGTCGCCGGTCAGAGCGTGCTCACGGGGTACACGCCCCAGGAGCTCACGTTCATCGTCGGCAAGCACCTCTCGTATTACCGAGGTGAGCACTACATCAAGAACCTCTTCCCGACGCTCGGTGAGCTGAAGGTGGTCATGTTCTCCGCCATCAAGATCATCCAGCCGGACTTCGCAGTCCCGGCGGAGATGGCGCAGGCCGTGAACACGACGGCGAGCGAGCTCGTGAAGTACATGCAACCGGTCGAGCGCGACTCGCTCCGCCTCGTCGTCCAGAAGTTCATCGAGGACGGCGCCAAGGCGGACCTGAAGCGCTGGATGCAGTCTGTCGACGTGACCGCGGCTCGTGCAGGCCTCCTGCTCTGCGCGGACCTCGAGATCGCGAAGAAGATCATCGCGGCCGAGCCGCAGCTCCCCGGCGACCTGTCGCCGCCGGAGAAGCTGAAGGAGCTCATCGTCTTCAGCGTGAGCGAGCAGTATCTCGCGCTGCGCAAGGCGCTCGGCATCGCGATCGGCTGATCGCGGCGCATACGCGCGATCACGGTGACGAACCGACCCGACCGGTGGCCCTCGCGGCCGCGGTCGGGTTCGTTCATTTCTGGCGGATGATCTGCTCGGCGCACGCGGGCGGGAACCGGCCCTCGCGCAGGTTCGTGCACGAGATCGACGAGAACGTGTGGAGGCACCCGTTCCGGAGCTCCGCCTCGTTTCGAATCGCGACCGAGTTGCAGTCGCCGTTCGCGAGCTGCGCGATGAAGCTCTGACGCGCCGACTCGTACGTGTCACCGCAGCGGGCGCCGGCGTGCGCGTACGCGTTCGCGAAGTCGAGGCACGCCTGTCCTGCGCGCGTGACGGTGCCGCCTTCGCCGCCGTCGGTCGAGGCGCCAGAAGAGCCTCCGGAGGAGGAGCTGCCGTTGCCGTCCTCGGGTCCCGGCAGGCAGCCCGGTGCGAAGCCGAGCAGGGCGACGGGCGTGAACGCGACGAGCGTGGCCAGCGTGGCGGCGAGGAGTTTCATGAGCGTCGGCTTTCCTATCAGCGTCGGCGGACGGCGTCTCGCCTGCGGCACGTAACACCCTCGCTGCGGCGCCTCTTCCTTCACGCGCAACCGAAGCGCGCATTGGCCGACATGGGCGCCCGCATGACTGTCTCCGTTGGCCTCGCGCGCATCGACGATCATCAGCAGACCCTCGAGATCACGGTGAGACCGGCGCCGCGCCCGCTCTGCCTCGAGGTGCAGGACGACGCGGGCGTGCGGACGTTCCGCGTGGGGGACGCGAGGCTCGTCGTCGGTACCGGCCAGGGCGCCGGCATCGCCATCCACGACCGAACCGTCAGCGCGCGGCATTGCGAGGTCGTCGCGGTCGAGGGCGGGATTGCCATCAGCGACCTCGGCTCGCGGAACGGCACGTTCGTCGGGGGCGCGCGCGTGCGCGACGCCGTCGCAACGGAAGGCACGACGATGACCATCGGCCAGACGACGCTCGTCGTGATCGCCGAGGCCGAGGCAGCCGAGGAGCTCGGGGCTCCGCTTCCCGGCCTCGTCGGGAGCTCGGCGGTCATCCTCAAGGTGGCGGCGCAGGTTCGTCGGCTCGCGCGCATGAGCGCGCCGGTCCTCGTCGCCGGTGAAACGGGCGTCGGCAAAGAGCTCGTCGCGCGCGCGCTGCACACCGAAGGCCCGCGCACCGAAGGGCCGTTCGTGCCGGTGAACGTCGCTGCGCTGCCCCGCGAGCTCGTCGAGAGCGAGCTGTTCGGACACGAGCGCGGCGCATTCACGGGGGCCGTCGCGCGCCGGGCGGGCGCGTTCACCGATGCCGAAGGCGGCACGCTGTTCCTCGACGAGATCGGCGAGCTGCCCCTGGATGCGCAACCGAAGCTCCTCCGCGCCCTCGACGGCTACGAGGTCCGCCGCGTCGGAGGCGGCGGCGCGGGGAAGAAGGCCAACGCCCGCGTGGTGGTTGCGACGCACGTGCCGCTCCTCGATCAGGTGGAGCGAGGCAGCTTCCGCCGGGACTTGTTCCACCGCCTCGAGGTGTTCGTCGTCGATGTACCGCCTCTGCGCGAACGGCCTGGTGACGTGGTCGCCATTGCGCGCACGCTCCTCCTGCAGCTCGAGCCGGAAATCGGCCGCCGCGAGCTGACCCCCGCCGCGATTGCGCAGCTCGTGGCCCACGATTGGCCGGGCAACGTGCGCGAGCTGCGAAACGTGCTCTGTCGCGCCGCGGACGTCGCCGAGAGTCATCGCTGGCTCGATGCCGCTGCCATCGAGCGCGGGCTTCGGCGCACGCAGACGAAGAAAGGAGCGCCTGGTGACCTGACGCCTTCGCACGCGCGCGAGCTCCTCGAGGCGCACGGCGGGAATGCGAGCAAGGCAGCGCGCGCCGCGGGCGTGCCGCGAACGACCTTCCGGAAGGCGCTCGCGCGTGCGTGCCCGGGCCCGAGCAAGGTTCGCGGTTGAGCGGGCCTCGGCGGTTACGTTCTTGACCCGCGGGTGCTCCCTTGCGAAGACCGGAGCATGTCTTCGGCGCGCGCCGGCATCGTCCTCGCGGCTTTCGGCTTCGCGCTCGGAGCGGCCGGACCCGCGTGCACGTGCTCGAAGGGCGCGGCCCCGGGCAGTGACGCGTGGGACGGAGCCGCGGGCGAGGCGAGCGACGAAGGCGGCGCGGCGGATGCTGCCGCCGCCGACGGAGGGGTCGGCGGAATCTCGGCGCCGATTGCGGCCGCGCGCACCGAGAGCGGTCACGTCGTCGTCGTCGCGCTCGATGTCGCGGCCAAGGCGCTGCGGGTGCAGAAGTTCGATGCGAACGACGCCATCGTCGCGGAGCGCACGGTCCTCGAAGGCATCGCGTGGTCCGGCGATGCGGAGCTGAAGGTCGCGCCGGCGGGCGCCGGCGTGGCCGTCGTGTGGCGCGGCCAGCGCGGCGGGAAGCTCGTGCGCCACCTCGTAGTGCTCGGTGCCGACCTCGCGCCGCGAGGCGAGCCGATGGACATCGCCGCATCGTCGTGCGCGACGCACGAAGCGATGTGGTCGACGGACGGCACGCACGTGCGCGCGCGGCCGTGGACCGGACGGGCCGTGTACGGCACGCTGCCGAAGGACAAGGACGCAGTCCTCGCATGCGGCGTGCGTCGCGCGTTCGCGGTGCTCGACGAGGAGACGGGCACGGCCGCCGTGGGGCTCGGGGCCGACTCGGGAGCGGGCGCGCACGATGCCGGCGCGGCACGCGCGTCGACGACCGGGCCGCGCGACGCGGGCTCCGAGGGCGGGCTCCAGATCTCCGCGCCGGTCGCGATGCTCACCGAAGCAGAGTTCGGTGAAGACGAGCAGCGAGAGCGTGCAGAATACACGGTTGGCGACGACCTCGGCGTCGTCCGCCTCGCCACCTCCGGTGCGGTCGCGGTGCGTGAGCTCACCGGCGCGGGCGCCGGTCCACTCCGGAAGCTGAAGACCGTCATTCCGAAGGACGACGACGTGGTGGCGGTGGATGCGTCGTCGCGCGCGCTCGCGATCGTGTTCACCGAAGACGTCGGCGAGGCGTGCAGCGGCGATGGCGGCGCTGCGATGTCTTCGTCGAAGGTCATGGTCCTCCGCATCGACCGCACGACCTGGGAAGAGTCGACGCACGAGCTCTCGCCGGGCATGTGCGGACGCGAGGTCGGCCCGTTCTTCACGTCCGCGGTCGGCGACGCCGTCTCGGTCGCGTGGGTCGAGCGCGTTCCGGTGATCGGCAAGACGCATGCGCCCATCGCCGGTCTCGTGCACCGCAGGATCCCGGCCACGGGACCGCTGACCGCGCCGCTCGGGCGGATCGATCAAGCGGCCGATGCCCTCGTCGACGCAGGCTGCGACGCCGAGCGCTGCTACGCGGTCGCGCTCGCGCGAAAGCCCGGCGCCGACGTCATGGTGCCCGGCTTCGCCCGCGTGCTTCGCTACTGAGCGCGCGCGACTAGAACGAGCCGGAGAGGACGAAACCGCCGTTGCCGTAACCGGCATACGGGGTCACGACCGGCTTCTTCAGCGTACCGGTGGACGCCGGCTCGTCGTCACGCTTGTTCGCTGCGAGGTAGTAGATCCCGGCGAACGCGAAGCCCGTGATCATGACGCCGAGCGACACGTTCGCGATCGTCGCGTTCGTATCGACCTTGTCGTTGTTCTCGCGGAGGGTCTGGCACGCGGGGCCGAAGCGTTGCACCGTCGCGCCGTCCGTGCGGCTGCAGATGCCCGGCGCTTGCGGGCCCGCTTTGTCGCGGATCTCCTGCGCCACGCTATCGGCTTTGCTCTGCGCGTCCGACTTGAACGCAGCGAACACGATCGCGCCGACGAGCCCGACGCCGCCCGCGGCGACGCCGACGAAGAAGGGCGTCATGTTCTTCGGCGGCGAGAGAAGGTTGCTGTGCTTGCGAGGCGAGTCGCCACCGACGACGGTGGCATTCGGGTCCGGAGCCGCGGTGGGCGACGCGCCCGAGGCAGGCGGGCTCGTCGGTGTCACCACCGGCGCGACGACGGGCGCGACGGGCTGCGCGCCTCCACCGAAGCGCGCCTGCACGCGCTGACCGGCCGAGGCGGTGACGCGCACGGTCTCGTTCGACGAGCGAAGCGAGTGCGCTCCCGGCTCGACGTCGATGGGCTCGGACAGCGGCGCAGTGCCGATGCGCTCCTTTTCGTCGAGCGTGATCTCGGTGCCCGCAGGCGCGATGACCTCGATGCGGCCGAGCTTCTGACGGACCTCGGCGAGGCCGCTCTCCGCGTCTTTCTGCTGCTGCGGGCTCACCGTCGTCGACTCGCGAAGGAACTGTTGGAAGTACTTCGCGGCCTCGAGGTGGTGGCCTGCCTTCGCGGTGCTCTGCGCGAGGTTCAGGAGCACGGCGGGGTGCTTCTTCAGCGCGTACGCCTGGAGGAACGCGAGGCGCGCGTTCTCGTATTGGCCCTTGTCGTAGAAATCGACGCCCTCTTTGAAGCGCGCGCGCGCTTGCAAGGTGACGGCGTCGTCTTGTGCGAACGCCACCTTCGGCGTCGCTGACGTGAGAAAGGCAAGGAGTACGGCAGCGGCGATTCGGCTCGTCTTCATGTCGCGGCGCTCTTCCGAAAGAAAGGCCGCTCCGAGCCCGAGCTCAGAACGGACTGTCGCGTACGATACCCCCAGGAGGGCCCTTCGGGGCACTCTTCGGCGAGGGCGCCGGCGGAGGGGCCGCCGCGGCGGTCACCGGGGGCGGAGGAGGCGGAGCGGGAGGTGCCTTCGGCGGCGCCTTGATCGGCGTCGACACGACCGGCTCTTTGCGCGGCTCGGCCGTGCGCGCGGCCGCTTGAGGTGCAGGGGGGACCGGCGCCACGGCAGGAGGCGGGGGCGGAGGCGTGTCGATGCGCGCAGCGGTGGTCGTCGGCGTTCCCGTCGCGCCTGTCGCGCCTGCGCCCGTGGCGTGCGCCGCCGTCGTCGCCGCGGGAGGCGTCTCGTCCTTCGGCGGCGGAGGCGGGATGTCGTCCTTCGTGCTCGCCGCCGTCGCGCGCGGCTCTGCCGTCGCGGTCGTCGTCGTTGCCGGCTTCGGCGTGTCGTCGCTCAGCGCGAACTTCAGGAACACGCCGAGCGCGATCGCGATGCCGACGCCGACGACCCCGTAGAGCACGCCTTTGCTGGACTTCTTCGGCAGCTCGATGTCGTCGGTCGTGATCGGGACGGGACGCGCGCGGAACGGGTCGGCCTGCGCCGCCGGTTTCGCAGCGACGGCGCGCGCGACAGGGGCGGCTTTCGGGGCCGACGCGGCGGGCGCCGGCGGAGGCGGGTGCGACGGCGCCGTGCGTCCTTCGTTCGGAAGGAGCGGGAGCGTCTTCGGTGCCGACGGAATCGCCGGCGCGGACTGCACGTCGAGAACGTTCTCCGGCTCGATCGCCTCCGAGCTCGGCGCGGCGGCGCGCGCGGAGCTGCCTGCCGGCGCGGGAGCGGGGCTCATCAAGTTCGCCGGCGCGGCCACGCCGATGAGCGTCTGCTTGCTCGCGACGACTCCGCCGCCGACCTTCGCGGCGACGGGCGCCGGTGCCGGTGTCGGTGCGGGTGCCGGCGCGGGTGCCGCGTTCTGCACGGGCGGCGGAGCGTCGTCGTCGTCGTCCGTCGCCCACGAAGGCGTGAACGCGGCGGCGAGCGCTTCGGCCTGCTCGTCGGTCAGGGCCGGCCCTCCGGCGGAGCCCTCCGGCGTGCCTTTTCCGCTCTGGTGCATGGCCATCGCCGAAGAGCGTAGCATCCGGTCTCGGCGAATCACAACGCAGCGCGGCGCGGCCGAGCGGCCTTCGCGCGCGCCCTTCCGGTCAGCTGCCGAACTCGCGTTTCAACGCATCGTCCCATTCGTCGGCGACACGCCCGACGGTGTCGAGCAGGTCCTCGAACTCCTCGTAATCGAGCCCCGAAAGGCGGCGCAGCGCTCGCACGAAGACCTCGTCCTTCGCCGCATCGATCGCGAACGAAGCATCGGCCGTCGACAAGAACGAGAGCTCGAGGAGGCGGCGATAGAAGGTCTCTCGACCCGTCGCCGGCACGCTCATCACCGGCGCGAGCAAGAGGAGGAGGCCGTGGTCGTCGAGCACGTTCAGGCCGATCGTCGCCGAGCCCTTTCGCGTCTGCGTGTAGCCGTTCTCGTCGAGCGGGCGGAGCTGCGCGCCGGAGCGCTCCGAGAAGCGCGCGAGGTACGCGTTGACCATGGCCGTTGCGTCGGAGAAGACCTGGCCCGTCGTACGATCGGCGTAGACGGGAGCGGCATCGTGGTTGCGAGTCGACACGGCGCCGATGATACCCTCTCGCGCGGTGCGGAGAAGTGGCTCGGCGCACGGCGTCTTTCTCGCGGCATGCCTCGCCGCGCACACCGTTGCGTGCAGCGCGCGCAAGGCGCCGGAGCCCGACGCCGGCCCGTCCGACCACGCGAAGGCAGAAGCCATTGCGCTCCGGGGCGCGCCGCTCCCCCCACGCCCGGAGACGATCGCGCTCGCGCAGACGATCGAGTCCCTCGCCCTGAAAGAAGGTGCGGGAGCGCGCGCCGTCGAGCTCCACGCGCTCGCCGCGCGCCTCCACGAGCGCATTTGGCGCGTCGAGCACCGCGAGCAAGACGCCAAGGAGGCGGTCGACCTCTATCGCGCCGCCGGCCGTGATCTCGCGCTCGCGGGAGCATGCGAGGCCGCCGTGCGCGGAGCGCGTCTTGCCGGAGAGCTCGCAAACGATGCGCACACGACGTACGCGGAGCTCTATCGCGTGCATCGTCGATCGGCGCCGAGCCCGGGTGATGCCGGAGCGCCGACCGCGCCGGGTGCGTGCGGGCGCGGCCTCGACGACGCGCTCGCGTCGCTGGCGCCCTTCCGCCCGCCGCCGCAGGTGCTCGAAGCGATCGACCAAGGGCTCGCCGGTGAGGGCGCGATTGCCGTCGCGCTCGCGGATGCAGGGCCGGCCACCGTGCCCGTCGCACCGCGGCTCGCGCGCATCGAGCAGTGGACCGGTCCCGAAGCTGCGCGCGTCGTCGTTCACCTCGACAAGCCGGCACGCTTCCGCGTGGGCGACGTCGGCAGCAAGGCCGGACGCGGAGCGCGCACGTACGTCGATCTCGACGGCGTCGAGCTCGGAGGCCCCGGCAAGGAGACGCCGCTCGGAGGGATCGTCTCGCGGATCGTGGCCGAGCCGACGACCACGGGGTCCCGCGTCGCGCTCGATCTCGATGGGCCGGCGTACCGGCGCGTGTTCCATCTGCTCGAGCCGTTCCGCGTCGTCATCGACATCGCACGGCAGCCGCCGGGCGCAGGTCCGAAGGGCTCCGGTCGGACGGTCGCGCGCGTCGTGCTCGATCCCGGGCACGGCGGTAACGATCCGGGCGCGAGCGGCCCGACGGGGCTGAAAGAGAAAGACGTCACGCTCGCGATCGCGCACAGAGTCGCGCCGGTCCTCGCGCGGCACGGGATCGAGGTGACCCTCACGCGCGACGACGACCGCTACGTGACGCTCGAAGAGCGCACCGCGCGCGCGAACGCCTTCGGCGCCGACCTCTTCGTCTCGATCCATTGCAACGCAGCGGAGAACCGTTCCCGCAAGGGCGTCGAGACGTACATCCTCGATACGACGGCCAACGAGATGGCCGGCCGCGTCGCGGCGCGCGAGAACGGCGCGAGCCAGGCCGCGTCGAACGAGGTCGCCCAGCTCCTCGCGTCGATGCGTCTCGCCGACCAGGCGACACGTTCGACGCGTCTCGCCGAGCTCCTGCAGCGCGCGGGCATCGCCTCACTCGGTGCACAATACACAGACGTCGTCGACGGCGGCGTGCACCGCGCCGGTTTCTACGTGCTCGTCGGCGCGCGCATGCCCGCGGTGCTGTTCGAGACCAGCTACATCTCGAACGCGACCGAGGAGCAGCGCCTCGGCTCGGCCGAGTACCAGCAGCGCCTCGCCGACGCGATCTCGAACGCGATCAAGGCGTATCGCGAAGGACGCTGAGCCGCTCGTGAGCACCCGCCGTCAGCTGACGGCGAGAGCGCGCGCCAGCTCCGGCGCGAGACGAGGCGTGTCGGCCGCGCTCACCGCCACCTCGGCACCGGCTGTCTTCGCCGAGAGGACGGCGTCGGCATCGCCTCCGATGCACGCGATCGCGATCCATGCCGTTGCCGGATCGTTCTTCAGCGCGAGCACCACATGCGGAACGGAGATGCACGGATCTCCGGCGAGCACGACGAGCACGTCCGGCTCGTCGGCGACGAGATGGGTGAAGGCGGCCATCGTCGTCGCGTAGCGCCGCGGCGAGAATCGCGAGGTGAGCCGCTTCACGAGCTCGTCGAACGCGAGCGGCGAGCCCTCGGGAGCCGCGTCGAAGGCGAGCGCGACCGAGGGGCGTGCACGCGTCAGCTCCGGCGGCAGGGGATAGCCGTGCGCGCGGAGGAAGCGCACGACGTCGTTGCGTCGAAAGCGCAGGTGCCTGCCTTCGGTGCGATGGTGCGGGACCTTCCCCTTGTCGGCCCAGTGGTGAACCGTCTTCAAGTCCACCTCGCAGAAGTCGGCGAGCGCCTGCGCCGAGTACAGCGCCGGCTTCGCGCGAGGGCGGCCGCTCGTCAGCGCGGGGGATCTTCGGGCAGCCATCGCTCGCCACGCAGAACGTACCGTGACGGGCCCGGCACGCGCATTTCACGAACCTCGTGCTCGGGATCGCCGGGGAGCACGAGCGCCATCGTCTCGCCGCCCGCGTCCTTGTGGCTGACGAGGCGCGGCATGATGGGGTCGAGCGACGTCGACGAGGCGAGGAGAAGGACGTCCTTCACCGTCGCGCAATCGGCGAGCATCGCGAGCGTGCGATGCGTCGGGGGCATGAGCTGTACCTCGCCTTCGTCGAAGCGGCGCAGCACCTCGGAGGGAGCCGCCCAGAAGCTCGCCATCGTCTCCTTCTCGTCGTGCGCGCCGGACTGCCCTTCCGGCGCGATCGCGACGAAGAAGCGCGCGTCGAAGCGACGCGATTCGGCGACGGGCGTGATCCACCGCGCGAAGGGGTGGAGCGCAGCGAGATCCACGCGCAAGCGGCGCGCGGCGAGGAACGAACGGAGCAGATCCGGGCTCTCCGTCATGTCTTTCCGAAGGGCGAAGAGCTCGTCTTGCGTCACCGCTCCGTCGTGGACGTGAAGGATGCCTGCCTCTTCGAGGGTCTCGCGCGCGGCGGCGATCGCGAGCGCGCGGAAGTGGCCTTCGTTGGCGGTGAAGGGCACTGCGCTCCGTGAAGGTATGCGCGGCGGCGTCGTCAGCGGCGTCCACTCGGCGAGGACGTCCGATGGATCGAGCTTCCCGCCGGGGAACACGATGGCCCCACCCATGAAGCGGCTCTTCTTGTTTCGCTCGACGCAGAAGACCTCGACGCCGCCCGCACTCGCGCCCGCGCGTACGAGCACGATCGTGGCGGCGTCCTTCGGGGTGACCGGCTCGCGGTCTGGCTTGAGATCCAGCACGCCGCGAGCTTAGCGCATGCCTTGCGTTCGGAGGGCCGTGCGGTGCCGCTCCTGCGCGTGCTTCTCCATGCGGCGCTGCGCTTCGGCGTCTTCCACGAGACAGAGCGCATCGCCTTCGTCGTCGCTCTTCAGGAGGTCGAGGAGGATCTCGGCGGCGCGTTCGGGCTCGAGCGTCGAAGCGTCACCACGGCCGGGGAGCTCGACGATGGCCTTCTTCGCGGCGAGCCCGGAGATGGCATCGAGCACGCGCGCGAGCACGGTGCGATACGTCGCATCGCCGAACGAGCTGCGCGGTCCGAGCCCCGCGACCAGGAGCTTGTCGAAGGGAAGGCGAGGCCGCCCAGGAAGCACGAGCACCTCGCCGACGTCGCCGGCGAGGAACCCCTTCTTCGCGAGGCGGCTGATCCGGCCGGCGAGCCGCCAATCGAGGAGCCCTGCGAGGCCGGTGAACGGTCGCGCGTCTTTCCAGACACCGCAGACGATCACCTCCGAGCTCGCCTCGTCGAGACGCCGGAGATCCGGCGCGACGAAGCGCAGGTCGGTCACGCGCGGCCTCGGTCCGCGTCCCTCCGGCCGACGTCGGAAGCGATGCGGTCGAGGACGCCGTTCACGAAGCCGCTCGACTCGTCAGTGCCGAAGGACTTCGCGAGCTCGATCGCCTCGTCGATGATCACGGCACGCGGGACGTCGCTCCGGAACATGAGCTCCCACGTGCCGAGCCGGAGGAGGTTTCGGTCGACGCGCGACATGCGCTCCAGGCGCCAGTTCTGCGATGCCGACGTCACCTTCTGGTCGATGGCGCCGAGGTTCTCGGCGACGCCGCGCACGATGGTGTCCGCGTACGGACGCCCCTCCGGATCGGCCTCGTCGAACGTACGCCAGAACAGCTCCACCACTTGATCGGGCGAAGCTCCCGATGCCTCCAGCTGGAAGAGCATCTGCAGTGCAGCCTCACGACCCGAACGACGCGCTCCCATGGGATTGATCCTCGACCGCGGAACTAGTCTTACAGACCCGCGCCGTCCAGCGCGCGCGAGAGCGATGCCATCTCGATCGCGGAGAGCGCGGCATCCCACCCCTTGTTGCCCGCCTTCGTGCCGGCGCGTTCGACGGCCTGCTCGATGGTGTCCGTCGTGAGCACGCCGAACGCGACCGGGATGCCGGAGGCGAGCGAGACGTGCGCGCAGCCCTTCGAGACCTCGCCGGCGACGTAGTCGAAGTGAGGAGTGGACCCGCGGATCACGGCGGCGAGCGCGATGATGCCGTCGACCTTCGTGCGCGTGACCTTCTGCACCGCGAGCGGGATCTCCCACGCGCCGGGCACGCGGACGATGGTGACCTCGGGGTCGTCACCGTGGCGGGCGAGCGCGTCGAGCGCGCCGGACACGAGGTGATCGACGATGAAGTGGTTGAAGCGGCTCGCGACGATCGCGAAGCGCGCTCCCTTCGGGACGACGAGGTTGCCCTCGACGACGCGAGGAGTGACGGAGGCCATGGCGCGTTCTCTCTCCTGATGGCTTAGCGGGCGGCGCGCGGCTCGGACGTGCCGAGCGTGACGCTCTCGACGATCTCGAGGCCGAAGCCCGAGAGGCCGGCGATCTTACGTGGACTGTTCGTGAGCAGGCGGATCTTGTGGATGCCGAGGTCGGCAAGGATCTGCGCGCCGATGCCGAACTCGCGGAGCGGGCTGTCGGCCGGCGGACCGGCGGGCGCGAGCTTCGGGTCGAGGGGCGCTTCTCCCGCGAGCGTGCGCTGCGCGATCTCGAGCGCGGGCGTCTGACGCGGCGGGAGGTAGACGACCACGCCGCTCTTCTCCGCTTCGATGCGCCGGATGGCTTCGCGGAGGTTGCGGCCGCCGTCACGCGGCGTCGACGCGAAGACGTCGCCGATGATCGAGCCGGAGTGCATGCGGCAGAGCGTGGGCTGCTCGCCGCCGAGGGGACCGAGGGTCAGCGCGACGAACTGGCGGCCGTCGGTCGACGCTTCGTAGACGATCGCGTTCCACTCGCTGCCCGTCTCGTCGAGGGGGATCGATCCGCTCGCGACGCGGCGAACGAGGCGCTCCGTCTGCAGGCGATACTGGATGAGATCCGCGATGGTGACGATGCGGAGGCCGTGCTTCTTCGCGAAGACCTCGAGGTCCGGCATGCGGGCCATCGAGCCGTCCTCTTTCATGATCTCGCAGATGACGCCCGCGGGGTTGAGACCGGCGAGGCGCGCGAGGTCGACGGAGCCCTCGGTTTGTCCGGTGCGGACGAGGACGCCGCCCTTCCGCGCGCGCAGCGGGAAGACGTGCCCGGGCGTGACGAGCTCCTCGGGCTTGCAGTCGGGATTCGCGGCGACCCGAATCGTGTGCGCGCGGTCGGCGGCGCTGATCCCGGTCGTGACGCCATGGCGCGCCTCGACGCTGACGGTGAACGCGGTGCCGAGCGAAGGCTGCGAGCGGCCGGGGCTCGCCATCATCGGAAGCGCGAGGCGGGCGATCTGCTCCTCGACGAGCGTGAGGCAGATGAGGCCACGACCGTGCGTGGCCATGAAGTTGATGGCCTCCGGCGTGACGAACTGCGCCGCCATCGTGAGGTCGCCCTCGTTCTCGCGGTCCTCGTCGTCGACGAGGATGACCATCTTGCCCGCGCGGATGTCGCCGATGGCGCCGTTCACGCGCTCGAGGAGCTTCGGTTCGATGTTCAGAGCAGGCGGCATTTGTATTCTACAGGTATCCGGAGCGCTTCAGACGGTCGGTCCACGCCGCGTCGGTCGCCGCGGCGTCGGCGGCCGCTGCCGTGGACGTGTCGCGCCCGACCTCGAGGAGGCGGGCGACGTAGCGCGCGAGCAGGTCGACCTCGAGGTTCACGCGGGCGCCGACGGGCAGCGCGTCGAGCGACGTCTTGTCGCGCGTGTGTGGCACGAGCACGACGTCGAAGTGGGCGCCGCTCACGTTGTTCACGGTGAGGCTCACGCCGCTCACGCAGATCGAGCCCTTCGGGGCGATGTAGCGCGCGAGGTCGTTCGGGACCTCGAAGGTGACCTTCACCGCGAGCCCGAGCGGCGCCTTGTCGGCGATGCGGCCGACGCCATCGACATGGCCGCTCACGATGTGCCCGCCCATGCGTGCGCCGACGGCGAGCGCGCGCTCGAGGTTGACGGCGGCGCCCGAGGTGAGCTCGCCGAGGGTCGTCTTCGCGAGCGTCTCTGCCGAGGCATCGGCCTCGAACGCGCAGGGGCCGGGGCCGGGCTTCAGGATCGCAGCCACGGTCAGGCACACGCCGTCGACCGCGATGGACTCGCCGAGCACGAGCGGCTCGGGGCCGAGCTCACCCTCGACGACGAGCCGGGCGTCTTTGCCGAGCGCCGTGCGACGGACGAGCGTGCCCTTGCTCTCGACGAGGCCGGTGAACATGCTCGGGCCTAGGTAGTGCCGGAAGGCCGCAGCGTCAAAGGCTCGCGCAGCGCCTCGTAGAAGGGCATAGTGGGAACGTGAGGCCGAGACGGCTCTTCGGCATCGCGCTCGCGGCGCTCCCGGTCGGCGGCGCCTTCGCGCTGGCGTGCGGACCGAGCTTCCAGGCGGTGTACGAAGGCAATGCGCGCTTCGAGCACTGCTATGCGCTCGAGGAGAACCCGCAGACCGCGCTGCCCGAAAAGGCAGACTGCTGGCGCGATTGGTCGGAGCGCTACACGTACGGCCAGACGCGCGATCGCATCCACTACGCGACGGCGCGCTACGTGGCGCTCTCGCAGGTGCCGAACGTCCCGACCGACGAAGCGATGATGATGGCGGCGCCAGGCATGACGCCGCGCCAATCGACGATCACCGCCCCGGCCCCGACGAACGCGTTCGCCCCGCCGCCGAAGGTCCTCGACGAGATGGACAGCGGCCCGCCGCTGCGCCCGGGCGAGCAGCGCGTGATCGTGGGCACGGAGCTCGATGCGGGGCGCGCGGCGCCGACGGGCCCGCCGCAGACGGGGCAGCCGGTGAAGTATCCGCTGCCCGCGGCGGAGTGTGGTGGTGGTTGCGAGCGGACGTTCGCGGAGTGCAAGACGGGGGCGGGGGGTGGTGCGGGCGGTGCGGCCGCTGGCGGCGTTGCGGACGCGGGGCGTGCGGGGGCCGGGGGCGGGGCGGGGACGGGCGGCGGGACGGCGAAGACCGCGGCGGTGAAAAAGGCGACGGAGGACTGCGAGAACGCGTACCGCGGCTGTATGCGCGCGTGCTTCAAGTAGCGCGGCGCGAGGGCGCGAGGGCGCGAGGGCGCGAGGGCGCGAGCGCGGCCGCCGGCGGAACCGAGCGCCGACGCGCGACGCGAGCGCCGAGCTGTGAGGCTAGAGGCGAGGCGAGCGGGCGAGCGGTGAAACGCAGCGGCGTCGTCCCGTCGTGAGCGGCGAGGCCGGGCCCTGAAAGCGGGGGCGCGAAGGAGCGACTTCGATGCGCGACTTCGAAGGCCGGAGGCCGCTGGAAGGATGAACCCGCGCGGCGGCGACTCGTGAGAACGGGCCGAAGAAACCATGCGCCGCACGGCGCTGGCGGCCTGTCCGCTCATCGAGCATGTGCCGTACCGGGGCCGAGCAGCCGTCGTGTCACGAACGAAGCTCGCTCGTCCGGCGCGGAGCTGACCGACGCGGCCGCTCCCGTCGACGCCTCGCGAAACCTTTTCATCGAAAGAGCCGCGCGGGCGACGGGTCTTGCTCAGCGGCGCGGCGCCGGTCGCTCGCCCGGTAAGAGGAGGCCGTGGCGCTTCCAGCCGGTGCGGAGCATCCACGTGCGTAAGGGCGGCGTTCGCCACGGTGGTACGTCCGGGAAGGTGAGCACGGGCACTGCCCACCCGTCGAAGAGTGCGGCGGAGCTATGGCGATCGACCACGTGGCCGAAGGCGACGTCGCCGTGCTTCTTGAAGTTCTGGAACACGTACGAGAGCGCGTTGCGAACCTCGCGCGGCGTGCCGAGCTCGTGCGCGTGATAGCGCTCGGCCCAGACTTTCCCCTTCGCGCGCAGGAGCAGCTTGTTCAGCTGCTTCGCGAACGCGATCGCGAGGCCGCTCGCGCCGGAGCGCAGCGACGACTTGTCTTCCGCTTCCAGGATCACGTGCAGGTGATTCTTCTGAATCGAGTACTCGACGACCTGAAAATCTCCGGCGTACGCGCGCTTCTTCTGGCGGTGGAGAATGCGCACGAGCATCGCGTGCACGAGCTGCTGCCGAAAGGAAGGAAGCCCACTCCGTGCGCGCAACGTGACGTGCACCGGGTTCGTGTCTTTGTGGAAGGGCCGCGCGCGGTGCGGCACGCGCCGAGTGCCACGCCGCTTCGCGCCGGCCCCCGGCCGAGGGCCGCCCCACGACGGCTTCACGCCCGTGGAATCGGCAACGACGCGCATCTCCAGCTGATCCCCACGCCGCGGCCGACGACCGCCAGGCCCCGCGAGGCGTCGCTTGGCGACCTTCTTCTTGTTGGGCGTGCGCTTCGGGGTCGTCGGCGGCGTGGGCGGCGTCGTGCGGGACGCGGCTATGGCGGCCTCGGCCCGAGGCGCGGGTGCGCGCTTCGATGGCGCCAGGCGACCGCCGACCTCCGCAGCGTGCCGCGCGCAGAGAACGTGCTCGGCGGCGTAGGTCTCCGGCTCCGCGTGAGTCGGCGCGGCAGGGGAGGAGTTCAGGGGCGGCGGACGCATTCTTGAACCGGGGCTACAATATGCATTGCGAACGCCCCCGCAAGCCCCCGCCGCGAATTTTCCTACGCGGTCCTGCCGCGCGGCGCCCGTCGACGGCGATGCGCATCGGGCATTCGCACTGCGTGCGAACACGCGTCGCCCTCACCCCTGTACTCGCGGCGCGCTTCGTTCCGGGATCCGCGTCCGCATCCGCATCCGCATCCGCGTCCGCATCGGAGTCCGCAACCGCATCCGCATCCGCGTCCGCATCCGCATCGGAGTCCGCAACCGGGTGCGCGTCCGCGTCCGCGACCGCATCCGCTTCGCCGGCCAAGCTGGTTTCGCTCACGCCCCCACGCCCGCGCGCCGGCCACGCCCCGACGCCGCCCGCGCGCCGCCCGCGCTCCCACGCCGTCCGCGGCCAACGCCCCCCCCGCTCGCGCGCCGCCTCGCCCGCGCCCGCGCCCGCGGCCACGCGCCTCCCCCGCCCGCGCCCGACGGCCGCCGGCTCGCCCGCGCGCTACCGAACCGTCATCGGGCCCGACGGCGGCGGGGGCGGCACCACCACTGGCTTCAGCTTCGGGAGGATGACGTCCTTGTACATCTGCAGGCCTGCACGGATGACCTTCGCGGCCTCGAAGGGACCTAGCAGCTCGTCGACGACGACCGCCTTCTTCTCGAGGGTTTTGTAGTCCTCGAAGAAGCGGCGCAGCTCGAGGAGCGTGTGCTGCGGGACCTCGCGGATGTGCGAGTAGTGGCTGAACGCAGGGTCGTCGAGGTGGACGGCGATGACCTTGTCGTCGAGGCCCTTCTCGTCGCGCATCTGCATGAGGCCGATCGCGCGCGCGCGCATCGTGCACATCGGAACGACCGGCTCTTGGCAGAGGACGAGAACGTCGAGCGGATCGCCGTCGTCGCAATACGTACGCGGGATGAAGCCGTAGTTCGCCGGGTAGTGGACGGCGCTGAAGAGGATGCGGTCGACCTTCAGGAGACCGGTGTCCTTGTCGAGCTCGTACTTGACCTTCGAGCCCTTCGCGATCTCGATGAACGCGACGAAGGACTCGTCGACCGGCTCGTCACAAGGGATGTCGTGCCAGGGGTGGGCCATCTTAGGTATGCCCCTCCTACTACGGCGGCGTCGCCGCGTCGCCGCCTGCGTCGCCGCCCGCCGCGTCACCACCACCGCCCGCGTCTTCACCTGGCGTGGGCGCCGGACCCGGACGCGGTGACGCACGCGCGACCACGCGCACGAAGTACTCGGCGCACGTTCCGTTCTTGACGACGAACTGCCCGCCGACGATCCCGGAAATCTCCGCGAGGTTGCCCGCGGCCGGCGCCGCGCTGCCCTCGTGCACCGGATCTTCCTGCGCGCTGACCATGACCGAGATCTCGTACGGCGTTCGATCGCCGAGGTCTCGCGCGGCGAAGATCCACGCGCGCTGCATCGGGTAGTGGAGCCACTTGCCGTCGATGGGCGTCGACTGCCAGGTGTTCTCGTCGACGAGGCTGCCCTCACCGGGGTTGTTCCCCCAATCCTGCACGTCGCCTTCGCAATTGCGGCCGTAGCAGCCAGACATGGACGCGAACGCGCACACGACCGCGCCCCACAACGCAACGAGCGCCCCCACGCGAGCGCGCGAGCCCCCAACGCCGCCGCCGGCCGCGCCGCGCCCGCCCGCCGCCACGCCACTCCTCCCCACCACCCCGTCACCCACCGAGCAACTCCGCCGCGGCGAGCGCGTGGTACGTGAGGATGAAATCCGCGCCCGCGCGACGGATGGACGTGAGCACCTCCAAGATGGCGCGATTCCGGTCGATCATCCCGCGGTCGGCCGCGGCGTGGAGCATCGCGTACTCGCCAGACACGTTGTACGCGCCGAGCGGGAGGTTCGACGCCTTTCGGACGTCGCGGATCACGTCGAGGTACGTGAGCGCGGGCTTCACCATCAGCATGTCTGCGCCTTCCGCCTCGTCGAGCGCGGCCTCGCGCAGCGCCTCGCGCGCATTCGCCGGGTCCATCTGGTAGCCCGCGCGGTCGCCGAACTTCGGCGCGCAGTCGGCCGCTTCACGGAACGGCCCGTAGAACGCGCTCGCGTACTTCACCGCGTAGCTGAGGAGGCTCGTCGTGCTGAAGCCTTCTTCGTCGAGCGCCTTCCTCATCGCGGCGACGCGCCCGTCCATCATGTCGCTCGGCGCGACGACGTCCGCACCCGCCTTCGCGAAGAGCACGCCCATCTTCGCGAGCACCTCCACCGTCGCGTCGTTGTCGACCTCGAGGTCGTCTGGTCCGCGTCCGCCTGGGCGCCTCCGCAGGATCCCGCAGTGGCCGTGCTCGGTGTACTCGTCGACGCACACGTCGGCCATCACGACGAGCTCGGGCACTGCGCTCTTCATCTCCGCAATCGCGCGCGGAACCGGCCCATCGGGATCGAGCCCGGAGCTGCCGCGGTCGTCCTTCTTCGTCGGCAGACCGAACAGGATCACGGAGCCGACCCCGCGCTCCTTGATGCGCTTCGCCTGCTCGCGCGCCGCAGAGATGGGCAGCTGGTCGATGCCGGGCATCGTGCTGATCGGGCGCGGCGCATCGAGCCCCGCGTGGAAGAACAGCGGAAGCACGAAGTCTCCCGGGGAGAGCGTCGTCTCGCGGACGAGAGCACGGAGCTCGGGCGTGGCACGCAGACGACGCGGACGAATGGTCGGGAAGCCCATGGCGGCGGCAGCATACCGCCAACTCCTCCCGCCCGCCGCTCGCCCCCGCGCGCCCGTCGCCCGCTCGTCCCTCGCCCGCCACGCCCGCGCGCGCCTCCCCCCACAACGCTGCTACCATCCCCGGCATGGCCCACCCGCTTCGTCGCCGTCTCGTCGCGGTGTGGTGCCTCGCCATCTCCACCGGCGTGCTCGCCTCGTGCGGCAGTCGCACCGGCCTCTTCGGCGACATCGACGAAGACGCGTTCGGCGACGGCGGCACCGACGGCAGCATCCGTCGCGACGGCGGGTTCATCCCCGGCGACGGCAGCTCGCGTCCGGATGCGCTCACCGACGCCATCCCGCCGCTCGACGTCGTTCCGCGTCCCGATGTCGATCGCCGCGACTGCCCCGACGCCGACGCGACGTACGTGTACATCGTCACGTCGCAGAACGAGCTCTTCTCGTTCTACCCGCCCGACCTCTCGTTCACGTTCATCGGCAATCTCGTGTGCCCCGCAGCGCCGGGGGAGACGCCGTTCTCGATGGCCGTCGACCGACGCGGCGTCGCGTACGTCCTCTACACGGACGGCTCGCTGTTCCGCGTGAGCACCGCGACCGCCGCGTGCACGGGCACCACGTACGTGCCCTCGCACCAACCCGGCTTCTCCACGTTCGGAATGGGCTTCGCCTCGGAGACGAACGGCGCCGCCGAGCGGCTCTTCGTCTCCGACAACGACTTCGACAACAACCTCCGCGGCCTCGGCGCGATCGACACGACGACGTTCGCGCTTTCGTTCATCGGCCCCATCGATCCGCTGCTCGTTCGCTCGGAGCTCACCGGCACGGGTGACGGACGCCTCTATGCGTTCTCACCGCGTTCGGGCGGGTCGCGTCTCGTCGAGCTGAACAAAGCGACCGGCGCGATCGTCGGGCAGACCAGCGTGCCCATCGGCGACTCGAACGACGCGTTCGCGTTCGCGTTCTGGGGCGGCGACTTCTGGCTCTTCACCGGGCGCGGACCGTCGGCGGTCACGCGCTTCCGCCCGAGCGACAACACGACGGTCGAGATGACGACGCATCCGTCGACGATCGTCGGCGCCGGCGTGTCTACGTGCGCGCCCCAGCTCTGAGACCGCGCAGCTCGAGCACGCGCGTCGTGCGCGACGGCCGCGACTCGAGATCCTCCCGCGTCGGGACCTCGTAGCGCGCGAGCTCCACGGCGGCATCCGGCACGTACGTCCTTCCGGGATCGCCGGTCACGACGCGAACGCCTTCCGTCACGATGCTGTCGAGCCAAGGCCCGAAGCGCGCGCTCGCACTGCGGTCGTACCAGACGTCGCCCGCGACGAGCACGTCGACCTCCGCGCCGAGCGCCCGCCCGACAAGGTCTTCCACCCTCACGTCGATCACGAGCCCGTTCGCTCGCGCGTTGAGCACGCACGCAGCCTCGGCGAGCGGATCGACGTCGACGGCGAGGACCCGCTGCGCGCCGGCCTTCGCGCACGCGAGAGCCACGAGCCCGCTCCCCGCGCCGAAGTCGAGCACGCGCTTTCCTCGCACCGCATCCGGATGATCGAGCACCCAACGCGCGAGCGCCTGTCCACCTGCCCACGGCACGGACCAGAACGGCACGTCCACACCGCGTGCGCCGAGCCATTCCTCCGTCGCACGCCACAGCGGGGTCACTTCGGTCGCCGTGTGCACGACGAGCTCGGGCACGAGCGGCACCGGCTCCTGCGCAGTGTGCTCCGCGACGAACGTGAGCCGCGCTTCGAGCGGAGCGGACGCGAGCGGCGCGCGGGTCAGGGCTTCACGTTCGCGTAGACGCCGCGCACTCCCGGCGCGTCGGTCCACTTCAGGTTCGCCTGCACCGTGGCCGCGTCCGCGCTCGACCACCGGACGTCACGCCCGGTGTTCGCGATCGGCAGGAGCTGCACCTGCCGGAGCTTCAGCGTGCGCACGTCGAAGAGGGCGCGGCCGATGAAGTTCTTCGACTGCGCGCCGAGCGCCGGGTGGATGAAGTTGCCGAGGCTCTCGAACACGACGCCGGTTCCGCCGCTCGCCTTGCGGACGACGCGAACCGGCTTCCACACGTGCGGCCCGTGACCGAAGACGACGTCGCCGCCGTAGTTCTTCACGAAGTCGATCCCGATGCGCACCGCCTCGTCTTGATCGGCCGATGCCATGCTGTGCAGCGCGAGGATGCGGACGTCGGCCTGCGCGTCGCGGAGGCTCGCGAGGAGCGCGTTCTTGTCGGCCTTGCACGTGGTCTGCGGGCACGAAGGCCGGCCGGTGTAGAGGCTGCCGAACGCGACGCGCACGGCGCGACCCTTCACCTGGAACGTGCGGACGCGCGCTTCTTTGTAGTCGCCCTCGTCGGCAACCGAGCCGATGCCGGCGAACATCCAGTCACGCTCGCCGAGCGCCTCGACGTTCTTCGCCGTCATGTCCGCGCTCGCCGCTTCGCCGCGGAGCCGCGTCTCGGTCGAAGCGTGGCAATCGCGCGAGTGGTTGTTCGAGAGGCCGAACAGGTTGAAGCCCTTTTCGTACGCCTGCACGAGGTTCTCGGGGCGAGACACGAACGCGTACGAGCGACCGGGCGAGTACGCGCTTCCGAACTGCGTGCAGCCGCTGCCCACCACCGTCTCCCAGTTGATGAACGAGAGGTCGCCCTTGTACGCCTTGCCGCTCGGGTCGAAGCGGTCCAGCGCGGCGCCGAACTCGGCCGCGATCGGCGTCTTCTCGTGCGTCTTCGACCAACCCGCGTCGCCGACGCCGCGGATGTCGAGAAGGTCCGAGCTCGCGCGAGCATCGAGCGGAGCGGCCGCGAGCGCGGAGGCCGGCGCGGTCTCGTCGGCCTCGGTGATGGGCACGATCGCGTCCTCGGTCTCGGCCGCTTCGCCGGCTTCCTCGGTGAGGTCGGCGCCGTCACTCGCCTCCGGCGCGGCGCACGCAGGGACGAGGGCAAACACGAGAGGGAGGACCCGGCGGAGACGATCGAGCATCGCAACGAGGGTGGGTGCAAGACCTACACCAACGAGAAAGCCCGAAAATCCAGGCTGCGATGGGCTTCGCATGTGGATCGGAGGTGGATCGTGCTGCCGGGCTCGTGCGACCCTTGCGGGCATGAAACCGGCCGCCCAGCGCTCTCGGACTCGGCGGGCCCGTTCCGGCCGGCGGACGATGTTCGCGCGCGCGGCGCTCTTCGCGCTGCTCGTCGCGTGCGGCAGTCGCACCGGGCTCTTCGGAGAGGGAGACCCGTCGTTCGACACGCCGGACGACCTGCTCCCCGACGGCGGACGAGGCCGTCGCGACGCGGCGTTCGACGGCCCGCGCGAGCCCGACGCGCTTCCGCCGATCGACGCGCAGCCGCCGCGCGATGCGAGCCGCGTCGGCTGCCCGGATGCTGCCGCCACGCTCGTCTACCTCATCTCGGAAGACTTCCAGCTCCTCAGCTTCGATCCGGACACCGGAGCCGTCACCACGATCGGCAACATCGCCTGTCCCGCAGGGCCGAACGCGCATCCGTTCTCGATGGCCGTCGATCGCGCGGGCGTCGCGTACGTGCTCTTCACCGACCGCACCGGCGGAGTCGGCGGCGGCGCAGGTCCGGACAACGGCCGCATCTTCCGCGTGAGCACCGCAACCGCCGCCTGCGTCGCCACCCCCTACGTGCCGGGTCAGCAGAACTTCCGCCTCTTCGGCATGGGCTTCGCGGCGAACGACGTCGGGCCCGTCGAGTCACTCTTCATCGCCGGGAGCGAGCAGTCCGCCGGCGCCGAAGGTCTCGCACGCATCGACACCACGACGTTCGCGCTCACGCGCGTCGGGAGCTTCGTCCCGCGCATCGTGAACGCGGAGCTCACGGGTACGGGTGACGGGCGGCTCTTCGGTTTCTATACGAAGGCGAACAACAACGCGCCGCCGACGTTCATCGGTGAGATCAACACCACCACGGGCCAGATCGTGGCGGAGACGCGCCTCGACGACGTGACGCTCGGCGAAGGCTGGGCGTTCGCGTTCTGGGGCGGCGACTTCTACATGTTCACCTCGCCGCCGGGCGTCGGACCGCAGGTCACGCGGTATCGCCCGTCGAACGGTACGACGCAGGTGATCGCACCCATGCCCGCTCGCATCGTCGGCGCGGGCGTGTCGACGTGCGCGCCCGCCCAGTAGGAGCGCAGTACGAGCGCAGTAGGGAAGACGAGGATCGGCGGATGCTGGCGACGACGGGGAAGGTCACGTTCGTGGGCGCGGGATGCGGAGATCCCCGGCTCCTCACGGTGCGAGGTGCGGAGGTGCTGGCCTCTGCCGACTTCGTGCTCTTCGATCCCGACGTGCACCCCGACGTGCTCGCCCGCCTTCGCGAGGGCACGCCGCGCCATCCCGTCTCTCAGGCGATGACGCCGGAGCGCATCGGCAGCATGCTCGCGGCCGAGGCGAAGCAGGGGAGGCACGCGGTGCGTCTCGCGTGGGCCGACCCGCTCCTCTTCGGCTGCGGTGACGTCGAGGGCGCCGCCGTCGCACGCCACGGAGTGCCGCTCGAGGTGGTGCCGGGTATCGGTCCGCTCATCGCGGTCGGCGCCTTCGCCGGCACGCCGCTCACGCGCTCGAGCGACGCGTCGCCGAGCGTGGCGATCGTCAGCGTCACGCGCGGCCACGAGACGCTCCACGATTGGCAGAAGCTCGCGACCGCGACGGACACGCTGGCCATCCTCTGCGATGCGGGGTCGGTCGCGGAGACGGCGCGGTCGCTCGTCTTCTACGGCCGCACGCCGAACGAGCACGTCACCATCGTCGAAGGCGTGTCGCTGCCCACGCAGCGCGTCGTCGAAGCGCGTCTCGGCCAGGTCCCGCTGCTGCCGCCGTGGCGTTCGCCGCGCGTCGTGCTCGTCGTCGGTGAGCGCACCGCGCCGGAGGCCGCGCTGCGCTGGCTCGAGAAGCAGCCGCTCTTCGGAAAGCGCGTCCTCGTCACGCGCGCGCGTGAGCAAGCGAGCGGCGCGGCGGCGCTTCTCCGCGAGCGAGGTGCCGATCCGGTCGTCATCCCCACGATCGACATCCAGGCGCCGAGCGATCCCTCCGCCATGATCGACGCGGTCGCGCAGCTCCGCGGCCGCTACGACTGGGTGCTCTTCACGAGCGCGAACGGCGCCATGCGCCTCTGGGACGAAGTGAAGCGCCAGGGCAAAGACGCGCGCCTCTTCGGCGGAACGAACATCGCCGCGATCGGCCCGGGCACGCTCGCCGCCCTCGACCGCATCGGCCTCGGCGCCGACGTGGTCGCGAAGGAGCACCGCGGAGAAGCGCTCGCCGCGGCCGTCCTCGAGGCGATGGGCGATGCGGCGGGCAAGCGCGTGCTCGTGGCGCGTGCCGAGGTCGCTCGCGACGTCGTCCCCGATACGCTCCGCGCCGCCGGTTGCGAGGTCGACGTCGTCGCCGTCTACAAGACGCGCTCGCCTCCGCGCGCGCTCCTCGAAGGGCTCTCCGCGCTGCTCGAGGCGGGCGACATCGACGCGGTGACCTTCACGTCGTCGAGCACCGTCGAGCACCTGTGCGACGCCCTCGAGGCTCGCGCCGCGACGCTGCTCGCGAAGACGTGCGTCGCGAGCATCGGCCCGATCACGACGGCGACGGCCGAGAAACGCGGGCTCCGCGTGGACGTGACCGCCGAGGAGTACACCGTGCCCGGCCTCGTCGCGGCGCTCGAGAAGCACTTCAAGAAGTGACCGCGATTTGACACGTTCGGCGCGGCGCGCGACGCTGGCGCCTACCTACGCGCATGTCTCTCGGCACCCTCATCGTCCAGCGCGAGATCGCATCGATCCGCGAGGTCGAGGAGGCGCTCGCCAGGCAGGTCCTCTACGGCGGCGACTTCGTCACGAACCTGCTCGAGGTGTGCCGGATCGAGGAGGCGGTGCTCCTTCCGGTCGTCGCCGAAGCGTATGGTCTGCCGCCCGCGGCGCCCGGTGAGCTCCCGCGTCCGGAAGACGAGGCGAAGAGGCTCGTCGCCGCCGAGGTCGCGGGCGAGCGGAACCTCGCGCCGCTCACGGTCGATCGTTACGGCCTGACCGTCGCCGTCTCGGAGCCGCTGTCGCGCGACGTGGAGCAGGAGCTGTCGTTCGCGCTCGCGCTGCCCATCGCGCAGAAGCTCGCGCCGCTCGTCCGGATCCGTCAGGCGCTCGCGCGTGACTACGGGCTCCCGTTCGATCGCCGCCTCCAGCGCCTCCTCCTGCGCATGCTCACCGAGGGCCCGCGCACGACGAGCACGTTCCCGCCGCCTCGTGAGGGAGGGCGCATCGCCGCTCCGCGTCCGCCGAGCGTCGTACCTCCGCCGCGCCCGCAAACGCCTGCGCCGCTGCGCCCTTCGCGCTCTCCGGAGCAAGGCGCGGCGCGCACGCTCGTTCGCCAGACCGACGCCGTGCCGCGGCGGCCGCTCCGCCGGCGCCGAGGTCCGCTCACGATCGAGGTCGCGAAGGCGGAGCTCGACGAGGCGACCGAGCGCGACACGATCTTCGATCTGCTGTTCGAGTTCGCGCGCCAGTACTTCGACTACACGGCAGTGTTCGTCGTGCACGGCGAAATCGCGGAAGGCCGTGACTCGTTCGGAGAGGGGGCGCCGCGCGAGAAGATCGTGCGCATCGGCGTGCCGCTCGATCTGCCGAGCATCCTCTCGCTCGCGCGCGAGCGAAGGGCCACGGTGCAGCGCGTGCCTGCGGGCGACGGCCTCGACGAAGTGCTCATGCGGGATCTCGGTCGCAGCGGACGCACGGTGTGCATCGTCCTCCCCGTCGTCGTGCGCACCCGCGTCGTGGCGCTCCTCTTCGGCGACGGCGGTGACGGCGGGGTGGATCCGGCGACGCTGAGCGACGTCGAGGCGATCGTCGCGCAGGCGACGAGCGCGTTCGAGCGCATCATCGTGCGGCGAAAGCTGAAAGGCACGGTGCCTCCGACGGGCTACGACTCGCTGCTGCCGCGCGGCACGACGGTCGCTCCGCCGACGATGGAGAGCGCGCCCGATGCACCGGCCGCGTACGAAGATCTCGCTCCGCCCATTCGCGACTTGATGAACGCGCCGCCGTCGCTCGCCGCCGATACGGCGCGCGATCCCGTCGTCGCGATCATGGACGCCCCCGACGCGTCCGGTGTGCTCGCCGGTGATGGCTTGCGAAGCGAGCAGCCGCCGCCGATGAACGTGCTCGCGGTGCGTCGCCCCTCGGGCGCCCCCATCCCGCGCGAAGAGCCGGAGTCGGCGAAGCACGTGGCCGAGGGCACGAGCGACGCATCTCCGGGCGCGCGCCCGAGCGTGCCGCCGTCGCCGTCGAAGCCGCGGAGCCGTCGCGCGGAGGCGCCCGCGCTCGAGTTCGCCGCCGCGGTGCCGCCGCCGTCTTCGGTCTTCGGGACGACGACGGACGCGTTCGCACCCGACGAAACCGAGCAGCGCCTCCTCGCCGAGATTCACGGTCGCGTGGGACCGGACGGAGCACCGACGACGCTGCGCGACGAAGCGCCCGCTCTCGTCGATCCGCCGTCGTCGACGTCGCCGAAGGCCGAGTCCCCGACGCCGCCCGAGGTCGCGTCCGAGGTCGCGCCCGAGGTGGCGAGCGTGCGCCCCGCGGCCGTCACCGATGTCTCTCCCGTCGCGCTGCCCGTGATCGAGCGCGCGGTGATGCCCGTCACCGACGACGTCGTCGAGACGTCGCCTCCGCCGCCTCCGCCGCCTCCGCCCTCGACGGACGAGGACCTCGCACGTCCGAGCGCGCCGGCCGTGCTCGTGAGCGCGGAAGACTCGGACGTCGACGTCGTCGACCCTGACGCGACCCCGATCGCGCCGCCCGTCGCGTTCGCCGACTCCGATGCCACGCCGGCGGCGCCCCCGGTCGCGTACGCCACGCCCTCGGTACCGGTCGTCATCACCTCGGTGCTGCGGTCGTCGCCGGTGCTGCCGCCCGAGTCGCGCCCGATGCCCGCATCGGAGCAGCAGATCAGCGTGCCTGCGCATCGGCCGCCGTCTTCGCACGCCGATCAATCGCGCGTGTTGCCTTCGGTCATCGTCGATGTCGCGAGCGAATACGTCGGCCTCGTCGATCGCATCCTCGCGGGGCCCGACGAAGAGGCCGAAGCCGAGCTCGTGCGCGCCGGCGGCTATGCGATGCCGGCGATCATGGCGCGGTTCCCCGGCCCGGTGACCGTCGAGCCGGATCGCCTGGTCGACGGTCCGCTGCCGCGCGCGGCCGAGTGCGGTCCGATCATTCGCGTGGTCGCCGGCCAGCGGCGCACCGCTCTTCCGTTCGTGCTCGCGCACGTCGAGGACTCGGAGCTCGAGACGCGCTTCTGGGCGACGTACCTGCTGACCGAGCTCGTCTACCCGGAGGTGCTCGAGCCGATCGTGACGCGCCTCTTCGATCCGGAGCCGCGCGTGCGTCGTGCCGCGCGCTCGGCGGCGCGCTGCTTCGCGGACGTGCATCCCGCGCCGATCGTCGAGCGCGTCGAGCTCATCGCGATGGATGCCAGCCGCTCGCGCGAGTCGCGCATCCTCGCGGTCGAGGCGCTCGGTGAGACGCGTGACCCGGGCGCGGTGCCGGCCCTCATCCGCCTCCTCGGCGATCCCGACGGAAGCTTCGTGCAAGCGGTGCGCGCCGCGCTTTCGCTCGTCGCCCGGCAAGACTTCGGCACGTCGACCGAGAAGTGGAGCGCGTGGTGGTCGGCGCACAAGGACCATCACCGCATCGAGTGGCTCATCGACGCGCTCATGCACGACCAGGCGCAGATCCGCGCGGCCGCCGGCGAGGAGCTCAAGGCGACGACGAAGGAGTACTTCGGCTACTACGACGACCTGCCGAAGCGCGAACGTGAGCGTGCGCAGTCGCGGTACCGAGAGTGGTGGAACGCGATCGGACGCGTGCGCTTCAGCCGCGCCGCGAGCCGGGGCTGACCCCCGTTATCGCTCGCACGAACGCGGTCACGCGCGGCGTTCCGCGAAGCTCCGCGCGGTGCACTGCCCACGACGTGATCGGCGGCGATTCCCAATCCGGCAGCACGCGACGAAGCGTGCCGCGCGCGATGTCTTCTTCGACGAGCCAGTCCGGGAGATAGGCAATGCCCGCGCCGTCGCGGGCGAGGTCACGGAGCGCGAGCGGCGCATTCGCGCGGAGGCGGCCATGCACGTCGACCGTTTCGTCGCGCGGCTCCGCGGGATCCGCACCCGCCGGTCGGAACCGCCAGCGCACCACCGTGCCGGCTGGCGTGACCTGGAGGAGGCAGTCTTTGCGCGCGAGGTCCTTCACCGTGCGCGGCGTTCCACGCTTTCGCAGGTAGCGCGGGGAGGCCACGAGCACACGGCCCATCGTGGCGAGCGGATGCGCGATGAACGCCGTGCTGTCCGGCGGCGGAGGGCCGACGCGCACGGCGACGTCGACGCCTTCGGCGACGAGGTCGACGATCTGATCTTCGAGGCGCAGGTCGACGACGAGCTCCGGATGTTCTTCGGTGAGCTTCCGTAGCCGCGGGACGATGACGAGGGACCCGTACGTGAGCGACGCGCTGACGACGAGGGTGCCGCGCGCGCTCTTCTCGCCGCGTACCGACGCGCGTGCGTCGTCGACCTCGCGGAGAACGCGAACGCAGTGCTCGTACCAGCGCTGACCGGCCTCGGTGACGTGGAGGCGCCGCGTGGAGCGCACGACCAGCGTGGTCCCGAGGTCCTCCTCGAGCGCGCGGAGCTGCCTGCTCACGGCGGGGAGCGAGAGGCGCTGCGCGCGCGCGGCCGCGGAGAGGCTTCCTCCTTCGACGACGCGCACGAACGTGGCCATTCCGGAGAGGAGATCCATCGGGGCCTCACGCTGCGGGATTCTTTACCGATGCGCAAGAATCACTTGCGTGGGTGACCTCTACAGCGAAGGCGCGCGAGCGAGCAGATTGCCGTCTCGAGAGGTGACGCAGATGAAGACGAATGGATCGGTCGTATTGGTGACGGGAGCGAATCGTGGGCTCGGGCGCGCGCTGGTCGAAGCCGCCATCGCACGCGGAGCGAAGCGCGTGTATGCCGCCGCGCGCGATCCGAAGACGCTCGACGACCTCGCGCGGGCGAGCCGAGACCGCATCGTACCGGTGCAGCTCGACATCACGAACGCGGAGTCGCTCGCCGCCGCCGCGAAGCAGGCCGGCGACGTGACGCTGCTCGTGAACAACGCGGGCGTGCTCGCCTCGGCGAGCGTTCTCGCGAGCACCGACGCGGCAGTCGCGCGCGAGTTCGAGACCAACTTCTTCGGCACGCTCGCGGCGATGCGTGCCTTCGCGCCCGCGCTCGAGCGAGCAGCCGCGAGCGGCGGCTCGGCGGCGATCGTGAACGTGCTCTCGATCGTCTCGGTCGCGAACATGCCGGCGATCGGCGGCTACTCCGCGGCGAAGGCGGCGGCGTTCTCGGTCACGCAGGCGCTGCGCGCGGAGCTCGGAAAGAAGGGCGTGCGCGTCCACGCGGCGCTCCCCGGAGCGATCGATACGGACATGGTTCGCGACTTCGCGATGCCGAAGACGAGCCCGGCGGCGGTTGCGGCAGGCATCCTCGACGGCGTCGAGCGCGACGAAGACGAGATCCTGCCCGACCCGCAGTCGAAGGACATGTTCGCGCTCTTCCGTCGTGACCCGAAGGAGCTCGAGCGCCAGCTCGCCGCCTCGCTCGGCTGATCAGCCGCCGGCGCGCTTCTCTTCTTCGTGCCGGATGCGGGCGAGGCTCTCGTCCTCACTGCCGTCGTAGTCGGTGTCGAGCCATGCATCGACGATCTCGCCCGCGATCGGCTCGGAGAGGAGGCGCAGGCTCAGCGCGAGCACGTTCGCGTCGTTCCACTTGCGCGCGCCGGCCGCCGTTTGCGCATCGACGCACAGCGCCGCGCGCACGCCGCGGACTTTGTTCGCGGCGATCGACGCGCCGGTGCCGGTCCAGCAGCACACGATGCCTCGGTCGAACTCGCCTCGAGCCACACGCGATGCTGCTTCGGAGGCCATTGCTCCCCACGAGGTCACGTCGAGCTGCGTGACCTCGTGGCCCTTCTCGCGGATGCGCTTCGCGATGTGCGCGAGAACCGGACGGTCTTCGTCGGAGGCGAGGACGATCTTCATCGACCCACCGAGAGGCGCGCGCGCCAGTCGATCGGCAGGTCGAGGAAGCCGTCGTTGTAGAGCATGTCGTAGACGGCGTCGCAGATGACCTCGCAGACGTCGCTGAAGATCACCGGGTCGGCGACGAAGCGAATCGTCTCCGAGCGGAACTGGCCCATGCTGTCGCGGACGCGATTCAGCATCTCGTCTTCCACGTAAGGCACGAGTCGCTGCAAGAAGCGGCGCTCGAAGGCCGTGCGGAACGCCGGAAACGCGGTCGCGCTGATTTTGTAGCCCGCGCCGGTGCGGGCCTCGGCGAGGCGCGCTTCCTTCACGACCTCCCACGCGAGCTCGCCGAGGATGGGCGGCAGCTCGTTCATGAAAAAGCCGGAGAGCACCTCGTTCAGGTACTTCACGAGCGTGTTCAGCTCGGGGGTCGTCCGCGCGAGGAAGTCGTTCCGGAGATCTTTGACGATGCCGAAGAAGTGCTCCTTCGCGCGGTCGCGCACCGTGTCTTGAGCGTATTGGTAGGCGTCGAGCTGCGCGAGGATCTGGTCCTGCGTGCGCGCGATGGCGTGGTAGAGCGCCTGCTCCGCGAAGCGCATCGCCTTCATCTCGTCGGAAGAGCCGCGGATCTTCTCGTGGAGCTCGCTCGCGAAGAACACGCGCGCGAAGCGCTTGCTGACCTCGGCGAGCTTTCGCTCGATGGTGGTCGCGAGCTTTCCTCGCTTGAAGATGCGCCCGAGCATCTCCTTCAGTGACTGAATGAGCTCGATCTCGAGCTCGCCGCGATCGTCACCGGGCGGCGGCCGACTGTGCGGCGCCTTTGCGCGCGCCGCCGCTTGGAGGTGCTGGAGCTCCTCGATCACCTGCGCGGTCACCGCATCGAGCTCGGAGTTCGTCTCGAGCTCCGCTTTGTAGTGAACGACCTTGGCCTGGAGCTGCTCGTCACGAAGCGCGAGCGCGATGTCGGCGAGCGACATCTTCGCCTGCGTCGACATGAAGCCCTCGGCGGAAGGCTGCGGCGCCGCGAGCATGCGCGCGGACGAAGGCGGCTTCTTCCCGGGAGGGAGCACGGGCGGCAGCGGACCGCGATTTCCAGGCGGATCGGCCATGAATCGCGATCATACGAGAGGACGAGCGGCGTGTCGCGCGCGGCGCGTGCGGCGCGTCAGGCCTCGGCGAGGAAGCTCCGCTTGATGTCGGCGAGCGTGCGGGCGAACACGCCGAAGTCTCCGGTACCGGCGGCGACGACGAGCGCGCCTTCGATCCGGACGACGGCAGCCTCGGCGCGTGCCGCTGCGACGCGCTCCTTCAGACCGGCCGCCCGCCCGATCTCCGCGAACGCCGAGGCGAACGCCCCGAATGCGCGCGCGAGCGGCTTCGCGAACGCCTGCCGATCGACGCTGGCGACGAGGCGCTCGAGGACGCAGGCGCTCCGTCCTCCCGAGTAGAACGCGTCCACCGCATCGAGGAGGCGCGCGAGCTTCGCTTCCGGGGTCTTCGCGGCGAGCGCCGTCGCGAATGCCTCGCCGAGCACGACGTCGAGGTGCGCGAGCACGGCGGTGGCCATCTCCTGCTTTCCGCCCGGAAAGTAGTGGTAGAGGCTCGACTTGCCGAGGCCGGTGCGCTGCGAGAGCTCCGAGAGCGAAGCGCCGTCGTAACCGTCTTCGCGGAACGTGGCGAGGAGCCGCGCGAGGACTTCTTCTTTCGGGAGGAGGGCGGCGGGCATCGCGCTCACCTCTGCGGGATGACGCGCGAGCGCTCGAGGAGCTCGGCATCGACGTCGTTCGGTAGCGAGCCTTCGACCCACCGTGTGACGTGGAGGTCCCATGCGCGGCCGGTGCCGCCGGTGACGAGCGAAGCGTCGACTTCGTCGAAGCGGAGCGTCGTCGTACCGGTGACGTGGAGGAGCCGGCGCCCCTCGAAGTCGAGGAACACGAGCCCCGCGCGAGGCGACGCGTGCAGGTTGCCGAGAGTCTGGAACATCGAGTTCCCAGAGTAGTCCGGAATGCGCAGCGTCCGCTCGTCGACGGCGCGGACGAATCCGGGATCGCCTCCGCGATGCGATGCGTCCGCCCCGCCGGATGGATGCGCGCTGCCGACGAACATCGTGTCGGTGCGCGCGATGGTCGCGAGGCGGAGCGCGTCGAGCGCGGAGCCTTCTTCGTACGCCGGACGCGAATGTGGCGCGTCTTCAGCGGCGGCGCCCCGCGACCGAAGATGGCGCTTCGCGATGTACTTGGGGCAGTTCGGAAACGACTCTTCGACCTCGAGCGTGAGCGCTGCCGCCGAGAGCGTGCGGACCGTGCCGTTCACGCGCAAGCGACGGCGCGTCTCGAGCTCGATGGCGAGGACACCGAGCGCGCTCCCTTCGCGCAGCGCAGCGCCGACCGGATCGACGTCGAGCGGCAGCGTGCGCGAACGGTCGACCACGAGCGTGCTGCCTTCGTCTGCGGCGCTCGCGAAGCCGCGCGTGCCGAACCAGAGGGAGGCCCAGACCTCGCCGTCGCCGTTCTCGACGGCGACGGCGATCATGGTCTGCGCGGCGAGGAACGGCCTCGCGCCGGGGATGATGCTGTTGCCGATCATGGCGCCGTTGCGCGCGGCGATGCGCTGCTCGCCGCTGCGCTCCTGCACGGCGCGCTCTCCTTCGTGGTACTGATGAGGCGCGCCGCGCATGGGTTCGCGTGCTCCTCAGAACGTCATGACGGCGTAGCCGTCGGCGGCGTACTTCGCGAGGCTCGGCAGGCCCGTCGTGCCGGGCACCGCGTTCGTGGTGATGAGGTCGAACCCGCTCTTCTCCGCGCTCTCGCGGGCGCCGAACACGTCCGCGCATCCGCACGAGACGCCGGCGATCTTGTCTTCCACCGCCTTGTAGAGGGCATGCGCGGGGTGGTCTTCGGCGGTGAGCAGCCCCGCCCATCGCGTGCCGGTGCCTTGGAAGACGAGCTGCACCTCTTCGTTCCGCGTCTTGAAGTCGTAGGCGGCGGCGAGCGCATTGAAGAGGCGTCCGAGAGCCTCCTCTCCGGCCTTCGGATCGGAGAGCACGACGATGGCGGTCTTCATGGCGGGGTCCTTTCGGTTCCGGTGGTGCCTCGGCGGGAGTACCGGGGTTCGTGTTGTACGGAACGATCGGTACAATGATGCGTGCTCCTCGGTTCGTCAAGTCCCCGCGCTCACGCTCACTCGGCGGCGACGCCGGCGGCAGCCGCCGCGGCGAACCGATGGCAGAAGCGAATCTCCTGCGGATACGGGAAGAGATCGTCTTGCAGCCCGGCCCGCACGCGCTCCTGGAGGGCGTTCCACGTGCCCGCATCCGCGAGGTCGGCGTGCGTCTCCATGAAGATCTCGCGCGGACGCCCGGGCGGGAGCAGGAACGTGGGGAACTGCTCGGGGAAGATGTCGTTCGATTCGACGACGAACCACGGATCGCTCGCGATCTCGTCGTCTTCGTGACGCGCCGTCGGCAGGCGCCGGAACCGACAGTCGGTCAGCTCGCACAGCTCGTCGTAGTCGTAGAACACGACGCGCCCGTAGCGCGTCACGCCGAAGTTCTTCAGCAGGAGATCGCCGGGGAAGACGTTCGCGCCGGCGAGCTCGCGAATTGCATTCCCGTACTCGATGATGGCGGCGCGCGCCTTTTCCTCGTCGGCAGACCGGAGGAACAGGTCGAGCGGCGTGAGCCGGCGCTCGATGTAGAGATGGTTGATGACGAGTTGGTCGCTATCGACCTCCACCGTCTTCGGAGCGAGGCGGAGGAGCTCGTCGAGCAAGGCGGGGTCGACGCGGTCTTTCGGAAAGGCGACGTGCGCGAACTCCAGCGTGTCGGCCATGCGCCCGACGCGGTCGGCGAGCTTCACGTAATCGTATTTCTCTTCGACGATCTTCCGGTCCGTGTCCTTCGGCGGCTCGAACCAATCGCGAATCACCTTGAACACGTAGGGATACGAAGGAAGGGTGAAGACGAGCATCACCATTCCCTTCGTTCCCGGCGCGAGCACGAAGGTGTCGCTCGAATGGCGCAGATGCTGCTGCAGATCGCGGAAGAAGAGCGTCTTGCCCTGCTTCTGCAATCCGGTCAGCGTGTAGAGCTCGGCTTTCGGCTTCGTCGGTGCGATCGAGGCGAGGAAGTCGACGAACGCGCTCGGCACTTCCATGTCGACCATGAAGTACGCGCGCCCGAGGGTGAAAACGCGCCCCACCTCTTGCGAGTCGAGGAGCAGCGTGTCGACGTACACCTTGCCCTCGCCGTCTTGCAGAAGGGGGACGACGACCGGGAACACGCTCGCGCCGTTGATCGCGCGCGCGACGATGTATGCCGCCTTGTTACGGAAGAAGAGAGACGAGAGGACCTGAATCTGGAAGTTCTTGTGATGGCTCCAGCCGTCTGGATACTTCTCTTCGATGGCGCGCTTGATGAAGGAGAGATCGCGCTCCAAATCCTGCATCTCGCAGCGCAATCCGAAGCTCTTGATGATCGCCCGGAACGATTCGGTGAGATCCGGCGATTCCGGGTAGTAGCTCCGATACGCCGGCGCCTCGCCGTCGAGGTGCTCCGTCGACATCGCCGGGCGCGCGAAGATGAGCTCGTTGTCGTAATAGCGGCGGTCGAGCAGCCGGCGCGAGACGGAGTTGAAGAAGGTCTCCGCGCACTCGGGCTGCTTGTGCTCGGTCTCGTAGAGGAGGCCGATGAACTCCACCTTGATGCGCTTCCAAAGCGCCTCCTCCCGGCCGGCGTTCGGGAATCGCGCGGTGACGGCCGCGACCGCTTCTTCGACGCGCAGATCGTACATGCCGATGCGCTCTCGCTGCGCGGCACGCACTTCGCTCCAGGCGGCGCGCTCGAAGCGGTCCTTCGCCTTGAAGCTCGTCTCGCGGAAGAGCGAATAGTGCTTGTCGAATCCGTCGAGGATCGCCTGCGCGATGTCGGTGCTGAGGGTCATCGTGCGAAGGCGCGCCTCCGAGGGAAAGGGAAGGCGCGCCTCGCGCGGAACTCTACTCGATGTCGCGAGCGCCTGCGTCGCGAGCGCCCGCGGGGCGAGGTCGCCCGGATCACTCACCCTTCGGGATCGGCCCCTCGTCGGGCGCGGTACCCGTACCGCCCGAGCCGCCGGTTCCGCCCATGCCCGCAGAGGATCCCGAGAACGTGCCGCGCGACGATGCGGGCGCGTTCGGCGACGCCGCTCCGATGTCACCGCCGGTGACGCCGATCTCTTCGTCGAGCTTGCGGTCGGCGGCGGCCGTGACGGCCGCTTGCTCGCCGAGCGCGACGCCCGCGGCAGCACCCGCGACCGCACCGATGACGCCGCCCGCGACGATGCCGATGGGACCGGCGAACGCGCCCATGGCCGCGCCTGCGAGGACGCCTGCGGAGGCACCGGCGAGCTTCGAGGTGTCCTCGGGCGCCGGAATGCCAGCGACGGCCCTCATGCTGTCGACGGGACGGTCGCGGTCACGGTCCACGCGCCTCCGGGCGAGGGGCAATGCAGGGTTCGTCGTCATTCGATTCGCCATGGCTTTCCTCCAGTGGGCGTTCTTCGCAAGGCGCGGGCCGTAAGGAGAGGTGCGCATCGCGACGAGCACGAGCGGGCGCGCTGCGGTGATCGACTGCTCGCGCTTGCCCGCGCGCGCGGACTCGCGTCCCATGCGGCGGCATGTGTTGCTTCTCGCTGCCGGTGCGCATGGTCTCGAAGACGCGCATCTTCGCGCGCCCGCTCGAGCGCGGCCGGCAGCTCCTCGTCTACGGGATGACCGTCGACATCCCGGAAGACCTCGCGATGGTGCTGCCCATCCCGGTGCCGCCGGGCTCCGCCGAAGATGCGGTGCGCTTCGTCGACCTCTCTTCGTGCCCCACGTTCCTCGACGACGTCGCCGAGCTCTTCCCGCTGGCGTACGCAGGACCGAAGGGCTTCGGCCTCGCGCCGGCGAGCCGGGCCATGGTGCAGACGCTCGAAGTGCACGACGTGGGCGACTTCGAGGCTTCGTTCGCGCCGCGCGCGGAAGACTTCGATCGTCTCGACGAGCGCTTCCGCATCCCGCGCGAGGTGTTCGAGTCGCTGCCCGAGTACGCCGATTGGGGCTTCTGCGTGTTCAAGCTGCGGAAGAAGAGGAAGGGGAAGGGCGGCTTGCTCGGGCTGTTCGGCGGCAAGGGCGGCAAGGGGGAAGAGGGCGCGCAGAAGGTGCATCCGATGGCCTTCGACTTCCCGCGCCGCGATGCGAGCGCGCTCTTCTTCCCGACGGTGCACGTGCACGATGGCGAGGTGCATCGGACCGCCGCGTTCGATCACGAGCTCTATTGCCAAGTCGCGCGGGAATGGGAGCCGCTCGTCGACTGGCAGCGCTCGCCGGCGAAGGCCGACGCCGTCGCCGCGCGCGCCAAGGCGTGGGTCGAGCCTTCGGCGCACGTCTTCCAGCAGCGACTGCAAGGCGAGCTCCCGAACCGCGACACGTGGATGACGGAAGTCGCGCTCCGCCGGCGCACCGCGATCGGCAGCTCGTTCCGTCTCCGCATGCGCGCCGCGTGGGAGCACGTGACCGACGACGGCACGAGGCCGCTCGACGCGAACGTGAAGCGTTGGCTGCGCGTCACCGAAGAGGCGCGTGCAGCCATCAAAGAGTCGGTCGCGCGCGAGCTCGAAGCGCTGCTCGCGTCGGACGCGGCGAGCGTGCTCGGCTTGATTCCGTTCCGCGACGATCTTCCGGTCGTGTACCCGAACGCGTACGAGGCCTTCGGCGGGCAGCTCGCCGTCCCCGACGTGGCGAGCACGGGCTGCACCGTCTCGTTCTTCGCGCACACCGAGCGCATCGAGCCGCAGGAGCTGACCGTCGCGTTCCGTGACGTGCCGAACGCGGGCGCGCGCGCCCTCGTGCAGAAGGCCTTCCAAGACGCGCTGGACCGCGCCTCGCGCGACGTCGCACTCCACGCGTGAGCGGCCGCTCTTTTTTTCGCCGCGCCGAGTAAGAACCGCTCGCGTCGGCGACTCTCACCCGAGCAGCGCTCGATCTCCGTGTGACGGCGTCGATGCCCGACGCCGTGCGGCCGAGCCACGTCCTCGGGGAGGAAAGCCTTGAAGAGACTGACGCGTCGATTGTCACCGCTCTTGCTCGCGGTCGCGCCGCTCGCGGTGAGCGCGTGCACGGCACCGGGCGACGAGACCATGGAAGAAGGCGACGTGCGTTACGTGCGTTCGGGGCTGACCTCGATACGAACCGACGCGATCGTCCCCGTCCAGCCAGGCTGGGTCCGCGTGATCGCGACGTACGCCGACGTGCCGCCGGGCACGACGTTCGCTCTCACGAGCCTCGGTCCCGGGTGCGCCGTCTCGCCCGCGCGCGTCGCCTCGGGCCGCGTGAGCTGGGACGTGCGCTGGCGGGAGCCGAACCGGTGGCTCGCGTGCGTCGTCGGCTCGTATCGATTGACCGCGAGCTCCGGCGGCGCCGAGATCGCGGTCGAGGAGCGCACCGCACCGGGCTTCGACATCGGCAAGCCGCTCGAGGAGCTCGATGCATTCTCGGTGATGTGGCGGACGGCAGAGGCCGTCTCGGAGGTCGGTACCGCCACGTCGCCGTGGGCGGCCTATCCGGCCCAGACCGTCGCCGTTCTCTCGACGTCCCCGACCGGTAGCACGCGCCGCGTGGCGTTCGTCGAGTACGAGAGCTTGCCCGCGCGGCACGCGCTCGGCATCCGGCAGGTCGTCGTGTTCGACACCGGAAATTCCGTGCTGTTCGAGCTCGGCGCGGGTGCGGAGCTCGCCGACGGGTTCGAGCTCGACATCGATCGGCGCGGCGTCACGCGCGCGCCGGTGCCCGAGGAGACGAGCAACCCGAGCTCGCAACGGTTCGACGGCGTCATCGGCGGCACGGGGCCGGTACGCAGATGGTCGCCCTTCATGCTGCTGACCTCGGACGTCGTCCTGCCGTTCACTCCGCGGTTCTCGGAAGCGACGTACCGAAGCGAGGTCCTCGACAATCACGGTACACCGCCCGTTCTCCTCGAAGGCGACGAGTCGGACGTCCGCTACGACGACGCCGCCCAGAAGCTCGTCGCGATCAACGGCGCACGGCTCATTCCGCTGTATCGGAATCTTCCGCAGGTCGACGCACGCTACGTCGGTGCGCTCGGGGCGGTGACCGGCCGAGACGAGCTCGCGCGCACGCTCCGCGGCACGAAGGCGGGCGACGGTCCGTCCTCCGGGGCGCCACCGAAGCTCGACCCGCCCGGCGCGCTGCAGGATCCCGCGTCGACCGCGAAAGCCCTCGGCGTGACGACCTCCGAGCTCCTGAAGATGATCGCGAATCCGCCGACGCTCGGCCCCGTTCCGTTCGAGCCTGCAGCGCCTCCGCCGCCGGTGCCGGGAGCAAGCTGCGCGATCGTGCGGGGCTCGGCCACGCCGACCGTGCCCATCACGGCGTGCACCGCGGCCGCCGGGTGCCCCGACGGCACGATCGACCGCGAGCGGTTCACGACGACATCGAGCGATCCGTCCACGTTCGGCGTCGTCGACTTGCTCACGCCGTACCCGGCGGGGCGCGTGAACCGCATCGGCTCCTGCGCCGCCCACACCGAAGTGCAGACGCTCGAGACGCTCTTGAATCGCTACTACGCGGATCTCGGAACCTTCCGCTACGGCGTGGTCGACGGCGAGCGCATCGCCGTTCCGGAGCCGCGCGCGGCGCTCTCGGTCGGCGGCGCGATATGGGCGGTGCACACGGCCCTCGGCTCGTTCGAACCGGTGACCGTGCACACGCGTGACATCTGGAGCGGGAGGCGAGAGGCGAAGTACGCGCTCCCGATGTTTCCGCTCGGCGAATGGCCGGCGCTCGAGGACGTCAATGCCGCGTGGCAGTCGGCAACGTCGCCGAGCGCGGAGAGCGCCGCATGGCGTTCGGCGTGCCGCTTCGGGCTTCCGATTGGTTGGTGCGCGGGTCACGGTGGACCACCACCGTCCGTCTACCGGACGTACTCGGAGATGGCGCTCAGGGCCGGGCGCGGAGACAGCCCGCTCGACGGCGGCTTCTTCGCGATGATGCACAGCTACAGCAGCATCGTGGCGACGCCCATCTCGTTCGACGATCGCGACACTGCGATCGAGGAGATGCTCGGCGAGCTCGCGGCCGGTCTCCCCGTCGTGCTCGACTTCGTGGTCCAGCCGCGTCCGAACCCGGGAGAGACGTTGCCGAACGCCGACGCGCAGATGTTCCGGAACGGCGGCGGCTGGTGGGTGCCGCCGGAGATGGCGATGTGCGACCTTCGCGCGCTCGGCTACGGCATCGGCGGTCACGAGGTCCTCGTCGTGGGCGCGCACGTCGAGCGCGACGCGGCGGGCGGCTACGATCCGTATCGCTCGTACTTCGTCGTCCAGAACAATTGGGGCAAAGGCAGCACGATCGGCGAGGGCCTCTACTACGTGAGCTTCTCGGCGGTGAAGGCGCTCGCCTGGGCGGCGGGGAAGCGACGCCTCGATCGGCGCTGCGCGTCGGTCGCGTGCGCGTACCACTGAGCGCGAGCAGGCGTGTGAGCCGCGATCACGCGGCGTGAGGCGAGGGGATTTCCCCACGAACACGCGCCGCGTGGATCGCGTTTTCACCACGCGCGTGCGCGTGCCCGTGCTCGGATCGCGCGCTAGCATCGAGGGGTGCTCGTGAGCCGACGTGTGACCACGGCCCTCCTCTCTCTGCGCGTCCCGCTCACGGCGGGCGCGTGCCTCGCGGGCATCGTGCTGCTCGTGCCCGCATGCGGCGAGCTCCCGAAGTTCGACGAGCCGGGGGACGAGCAAGGACGCTTCCCCGATTCGATGTCGCGCCCCGACGTGGGCCCATCGCTGCCGTCGACGTCGACGTGCGAGAAGGATGCAGACTGCAAGAACGGCGGCAAGTGCGTCGGAGTCGGCGGCGGGCAGAAGGCGTGCGTCGTCTCGAAGAGCTGCACCGGCGGCGCGGGCGCGAACAAGACGTGCGGCGGCACGCCGGGCAAAGACGACGCGCCGGGCACGTACGACTGCTGCGAGACGCTCGCGGTCCCCGGCGGCACGTTCGATCGCTTCAACGACGCGAAGTATCCGGCGAAGGTGAGCCCGTTCCTGCTCGACGCGTTCGAGGTCACCGCGGGCCGGTTCCGCGCGTGGGTGGAGGCGACGAACGGCAACCTGCGGGCGAGCGCTCCGGCGAAGGGCGCGGGCGCGCATCGGAAGATCCCGGGCAGCGGTTGGCGCGACGAGTGGAAGACGTACCTGCCGACGAGCCGCGCCGAAGTCGATCAGATGCTCGGGCCGGAGAAGTGCCAGGTCGGCGCGAACCTCGACGACTACGGCACGCTCACGTGGTGGACGAGCGCGCTCGAGGCGAAGATCAAGCAGTCGAACAAGAGCAACGCCGCCGTGCTCGCCGCGAACACGAAAGAGGCGCTCGACGGCAAGCCGCTGAACTGCGTGCCGTGGCACGTGCTCATGGCGTTCTGCGTTTGGGACGGCGGGCGCCTGCCGACCGACGCGGAGTGGAGCTTCGCCGCGCAGGGCGGCAGCGAGCAGCGCGCGTTCCCGTGGGGCGGATTCGCCGACTCGGAGCTCGTGCACATCAATGGCCGGAGCGATCTCTCGAAGGTGCCGATCTTCGGCGCCGGCCAGAGCTTCGTCGCCGCTTCGCTCTACGATCCGAGCCTCGGCGCGAACAAGCTCCCGAACGGCTACGCGCATACGTGGGGCGGTAAATTCCGGACGACGCGGGACAATGCGATGCACGTCGCGCCGGTCGGCCGCCGCGCGAAGGGCAATGGCAAGTGGGGCCATGCCGATCTCGCGGGCGGCATGAGCGAGTGGACGATGGACGAGGGCCCGGTGAAGCCGGGCACGTGCGAAGACTGCGCGAATGTCGATTATCCGGCGAACGACGGATTCGACCCGAATGCGGTGGAAGGCATTCCGGAGTTCGAGCATCGCTGGTTTGCCGGCGGCGCGCGCTCGGTCCGCGGCGGCGCGTGGGACAACAGCTTCATGCTGTCGAACTCGCAGACGGACCTCGAGATCGAGACGTATACGAGCTACCCGGTCGGCCGAACGTACCGCGCCCTCGGCGGCCGCTGCGCCCGCGATCCGTGAAGGGAGCGTAGGCGCGAGCGAGCCGCCGCCGGGGCGGTGGGGGTGTCACGCCGCGTGGTCAGGCTGGCGCGGTCAGGCGGGCGCGCCCGCGTCCTCGACGAGCGAGAGCGTGCGCGTCTTCACGTACCTCGCGACGAGGTACACGGACAGGCCGATCGGCCCGAAGAAGAGCGTGAGCACGAGGCACGGGGCGATCGCGAGATGCGAGACCCTGCGCCGCTGCCCGTCGCGCAGAATCCACGCGCCGACGAACAAGTCGAAGACGAGATAATGAATCCAGCACACCAGCGCGAGCGCCGGCACCTGGAACATCTTCATCACGCCTTCGAGCGAGCTCCCTCCTGCATCGGGCGGCACGGTCTTCGACGTCATCACGGAGACGAGGAGGAGCGCGTACGCGATGCAGAGGAGCACGGGGACGACCGCGCCGTGCACGAGCCGCTGCGTCCACTTCCAGCGGGGAAGGAAGACGAGCAGCGCCCAAGGCGCGAGGATGCCGAAGTTGAAAAGGGGATAGAGCGCGTGCGGACTCATGAGGTCCTCCGGAATCGATGACACAAGAGCAGCGCCGGCCTGCCCTCGTTGGGCCGGCTCGAGCGATTCGCGGGCGACGCTGCCGCCCCTAGCCGGGCGGGCAAATCGCGTTTGCGCGCGAATCACGAGTTCGTGGGGGCGTTCAGTGCTGGGTCATCGACGACGCGGAGGACGCGCCGGAACGGAAGGTAGCACGAGAGAAGCGTCGTTCAACCCGCGTCGATCCGCGGCTACGTTCCTCAGGCCATGAGCGGATACCGAGAAAGCGCGCGCGAACGCGTAGGCGAGGGCGAGACGCGCACGTGGACGTCGGAGCATCGCTGCCCGGACTGCGGCATCGCGCTGTATGCCGCGGAGCGAGACGGCATTCGCATCGATGCGTGCGCGCTCTGCGCAGGCGTGTGGCTCGCGAACGAAGACGCGCAGCGCTCGCTCGCGCGCCGGACCGACCAAGCGGCGCGGCTCGCCGCGGTCGCGGAGCACGCGCGTGGTGCGGGTGCCGAAGATGCGCAGGCGAAGGCCGCCGAGCGGCGGCCGGGAGAGCGCCGCTGCGTGGTGTGCGCGGCGCCGCTCGTGAGGTCGGGCATGGTGGGCGTCTGGGTCGATGCATGTGCCGCGCACGGCACGTGGTTCGATGCGTTCGAGATCGGGCGGGTGCTTCGCGCGCTCGGGATCGCGCCGCCGCTGCTCGAGCCGGTGACCGACGAGCTCCTCCGCGAGCACCTCGCGCTTCGCGAGGCGGAGCAGGCCGAGGCGCGTCGCGCGCTCTACGCGGAGATGCGCGAGACGCGAGCGCGCGCGGCGCGTGAGGGGCTGTATCGGCTGCTCGGGTGGAGGTGAAGGGGAGGTGAGGGCGCGCCGTGATGCGGTGCGCGCGAGAGGCGCGCGGACGGGTCAGCCGGCGGGTCAGCGGCGCTCGTAGGTGCCGACGATCTCTCCCCACGCGATGACGTGGCCGCGCATCGCCTCGAGCAGCGAGCGGCGGCCGATGCCCGCTTCGAGCTCGGGGATGTAATCGAGAGCGAACACCTGGAAGTGGTAGTGGTGAATGCCGTGGCCCGGCGGGGGAGCCGCGCCGGTGTACTCGTCCTTCAGCATGCTGTTCTTGCCGAGGCGGCAGCCGGCAGGCGCGGTGGTGACGGACGTGGCGGTGGGCGGGATGCCGTACGCCATCCAGTGCACGAAGGGCTGCGGGAAGGGCGCGTCGGGGTCCTCGCAGAGGAGCACGAGGGAGCGCGCCGCATCGGGCACGTCGCTCCACTCGATGGGCGGCGCCACGTTCGACCCATCGGCGGTGAACACGACGGGCAGCGTCCCGCCGTGCGCAAAGGCCGAGCTCCGCACGTCGAGCGTGGCGACGGCGGCGACACCGAGCTTGCGTGAGGCGAGCTTGTCGACCCCTGCGCGGATGGGCTCGAGCTTCTTCCCAATCTTCGCGGTGAGTTCGTGCGAGAGCCCCATGTCGTCGATGCCTCCTCGAATTGGAGGTGGTGGGAGCAGAAAGCGTGCCTCTGCGTCGTCGCGCGCGGGCGTGGGGGGCGGGCGGCGGGTCGGGTCGTGGGGCGGGGGCTTGGTCGTGGGGCGGGCGGCGGGCGCGCGCTCGCGTCAGTAGCCGGGATCGCCGCCGGGCCCGCGACGGCTCCGACCATGCCGCTTCTCGTACTCCGCCTTCGCGTCTTTCCAGATCTTCGAATCGCGCGGCTCGGCCGCCCACTCGCCGCCGTCGCGCAGGCACTCCGCCATCCGAGCATCGTCGAGCCCAACGGCCGCGAACGCGTAGTAGCGCGTGGTGGTGCGCGCCCCCTCACAAGTGGCGAGGACGACGCGTCCACGAAACTGCTCCGTGCAAGCGTGCTTGAGCCGCACGACCCCGCGCCCAACCTTCACCTCGTCGCCGGCGTCGCGGTCGGTGCAAGAGTAAAGCTCGTCCTTCTCGAAATGCGCGTACCCGAGCAGCGTGCGCCCAGCGTCGGCGTCGGGTGCGGGAGCGGCAGCGGAGGCGTCGGGCGGCGAGTCGATCGCGCCGCCGTCGACGTTGGTCGGCGACGGCGACGACTGCGCTGAGGAGGAGGAGGAAAGGGCCGCGCCAGAGGAGGTGGTCGCGGAGGCGGGCCCAGCCGGCGAGCTCTTCGAGCACGCGCAAGCGACGAAGCCGACAACCGCGAAGCGCGAGAGCCGCATCCCAAGAGCGTACAACGCGCGTGCGCGAGCCCCTCTTCCACGGGCGAGGTCGCGAGCGTTCCAGTCGGCGCGTGTGACACGTGCGGGAGGCGTGGGACGTGCGTGGGGGCGTGCGCCGCGAGCGGGGGCGTGCTCCGCGAATGCGGCGAGTCGTGCGTCCGCGGTGCGCTGCGCGTGCGGCGGGTGCCGCGTTCGCGGTGCGCTCGCCGCGCGCTCTTCGCGGGGCTCACTTCGCGAAGTGCAGCGCGTGTGATTTTGACGTCTTGACCTGAGTCTTCGTTCTGACTAGGTTGCGCGTCGTTCCGGTTCACCGGACGTGTCGCGCGGTGGAGCAGCCTGGTAGCTCGTCGGGCTCATAACCCGAAGGTCGTAGGTTCAAATCCTACCCGCGCAACGAAGTGAGGACGCGAGGTTAGCCAGCAACGGCTACCTCGCGTTTTCTGTTTCCGGGCCACGGTGGCGCCAACGACTCACGGGCGCGTGAGCGACTCGCCTGCGCGGCGACGGTCGCGGTTGCAGGAGTCACGATGCCATCCCTCCGGCATCGCGGAGCCGATCAGGCACCGCAGGAAGTGGCCGATTCGGTGGAACGACGCCGATGGCAAGCGGCGCCGTGAGGTGTATGAGGACTTCAACGATGCGAGGCGCGCACTCCGCACTCGAGAGGTGGAGGCCAACCAGATCCGCGCGGGTACGCGCGCGAAGCGTCCAGAGGACCAGACGCTGGCGGAGCTGTGCGATCTCTGGCTCGTCACTCGCGGCGCTGCGAAGCGGAGCGCGAAAGACGATCGAAGCCTCTGCAATCGGTTGCGCGCATTCTTCGGAGACGCCTGCTTGCTCACACCGAGCGGCGTCGAGGATGCCGACGGGGCGACTTCCAGCCACCACGCGTCGCCGTCCGTCGAGACGTGGCGCTTCGTGACGTCCAGACGGATTTGATGAGGTCGATAGACTCCTCGGCGCCGTCCGGCACCTGGATGTCGCCTGAGATGAAGTTTCGCAGGCGTTCGTGCGACGCCGCGAACTCGGTTCGTCACCGGGATCGGAACGAACTGCGACTGGCCCCTCTGTATTCTTGGCGGCGCGGCTTGCCGAACCCGACGTCCGCCCGCAGTCCCGCACCGCCACGCCTCACTTGCCCTCCGCCTCACGCCGCCGGCGGGCGAAGGCGCGTGCTTCGTCGCGGAAGGCGGTGAGCATGTCCACCAGCCAGCGCGTCGAGACTTCTAGCTCGAAGGGTGGCGTCACGAAGATGTCGCCCATCCGCGTCGTCGCTGGGCCGACTTCGAGCCACCACGCGTTGCCGTCCGTCGAGACGTGGGGCTTCTTGCCTTCGACGACTGGTGTGATGAGGTCGATATAGTCCTGCGCATTGCGGGCCACCTGCACGTCGCCGCACACGAAGTGGCTCAGGCTTTCGTACGGCGGCTCGAATCGCATTTGCAGGTTGTAGTCCTCCGGGTCGTCGACGAATTGGTAATTCGGCGTCTACATTCTTTGCCTCTTTCACGCGGGTAAGCCGAGTCGATAGCGGCTGCGGTGTCGGGTGTCGACGTCGTGCGCGCACGGCCCGCTCCCGGAGCGGCGTCACGAAAGAGGAGCGGCGGGTACGAAATCGGGACGGAAGACGTGAACGCGCGGAGCCACGGCGCGTTCGCTTCGTTCGCCGCCTGCTGCCGCGTCTGCGCGGCGGTCAGAGGCTCGGGGAGGACGTCCTCGTCGGTCCGCAAGGGACGACGGTTCCGGCCGACGGGGTCCATGGCCGGCCCCTGTCGTCCGCTCGCGGAGATAGTTGCGCGGAATCTTCCGCGGCTCGGCTATGCGCCGCGCCGCGACTCGACGCGCTCGCGATGAAGGTTCCACCCACGCCACCGCCGCGCGAGCATGCTGCCGACGCATGGACACGCTCACGATTGCGACCTTCAACATCAACGGGATTACGACTCGCCTCGAGAACTTGCTCGAGTGGCTTGGGCGGGAGTCGCCTGACGTCGTTTGTCTCCAGGAGCTGAAGGCGACCGATCAGGCATTTCCGAGGCGCGCGCTCGAGAAGGCGGGGTATGGCGCCATTTGGCGGGGGGAGTCGCGCTGGAACGGGGTCGCGATTCTGTGCCGTGGAGCGGAGCCGATCGAGACGCGACGCGCGCTGCCCGGCTTCGAGGACGATCCGCAAGCGCGTTACCTCGAAGCCGCCGTTCAAGGCGTGCTCGTCGGTTGCCTCTACCTGCCGAACGGCAACCCGATTCGCGGGCCGAAGTTCGCTTACAAGCTTTCGTGGTTCGAGGCGCTCCTCACGCACGCTCGCGCGCTGTTCGGCTCGGGGCACTCGGTCGTCCTCGCCGGCGACTACAACGTCGTTCCCACCGACGACGACATCTACGATCCGCGCTCGTGGAAGAGGGACGCGCTTCTCCAGCCGGAGAGCCGCGCCTGCTACCAGCGTCTGCTCGCGCAGGGCTGGCTCGACGCCCTGCGCGCGCGCCACGAGGGCGAGCGCATCTACACCTTCTGGGACTACTTTCGCGACCACTGGAAGCGGAACGCCGGCCTCCGCATCGATCACCTGCTCCTCAACCCGGAGCTCGCGCCGCGTCTGATCGACGCCGGCGTGCACACCTGGGTCCGCGACCGCCCCGGCGCGAGCGACCACGCCCCGACGTGGATCACGGTCGACGTCGCGAAGAAGAAGGCGAGCAGCGGCGGCGCGAAGAAGACGACGACGAAGAAGAAGACCGCGAAGAAGAAGACCGCGAAGAAGAAGCGCGCCCGCCCTCGCTCCAGGTGACGTGCCGGGCCGGAGGCACCCGCAGGTGCTGGGCTCGGCTGCCGACGTCCGTTACGGCTCCCGACGCGCCAGCCGCGCCACCGCGCTCACGACCTCCAGCGGGTTCGACGCCTTCGCGACGTGCGCATCGAAGCCGCGTTCGAGCGCGCGCGCGCGATCGTCGGGGCGCGCGAAGGCGGTGAGCGCGATCGCGGGGACGGCGCCGCCCTCTTCCGGCGCGAGCGCGCGGACGCGGCGCAGGAGCTCGTAGCCGTCGACGCCGGGCATGCCGATGTCGGAGACGAACGCGTGCGGGCGGTACAGCGGCAGCGCGGCGAGCGCGGACGCGGCGTCGCTCGTGGTCTCCACGTGTGCCCCCGCCTCTTCGAGCACGCGGCGAACGAGCTCGCGCGCGTCGGGCTCGTCGTCCACGACGAGCACCCGTATGCCGGTGAGGTCGGTGCGCGCCGCCGCGAGCTGCGAATCGCCGAGCACCGTGGCGCCATCCTCACGCGATCTCTCGCGGAGCAGCGGGATGCGTACCTCGAAGCGCGCGCCGCGGCCCACGCCGTCGCTGTGCGCGTGGATCGTGCCGCCGTGCAGCTCGACGAGGTCTCGAACGATCGAGAGCCCGAGGCCGAGCCCGCCGAACCGCGGCGTGATCGAGCCATCTGCCTGGCGAAAACGCTCGAAGATGTGCGGCAGGAATTCGGGCCGAATTCCCGCGCCCGTGTCTTCGACGACCAGCTCGAGGTGGCCGCCGGCACCGCGCATGGAGAGCCGCACCTCACCGCCGCGCGGCGTGAACTTCACCGCGTTGGCGAGCAGGTTCCACACGACCTGTTGCAGCCGCCCGCCGTCGCCGAGCACCTCGTCCACGGGCTCGAGCGTCGTCGCGAGCGTGACGCCGGCGGATTCGGCCGCGGGCCGGATCACGTCGACCGCGGCCTGCACGAAGGTCACCGGCGCGACGGGCTGCTGCTCCATCCGCAGCTTGCCCGACGAGATCCGGCTCATGTCGAGCAGATCGTCGATGAGCTGCACCTGCACGCGCGTGCTTCGCTCGATGACTTCCACGCCGCGCAACAGCTCGGGCTGCACGGCGGCGAGCTTGGTACGGAGAATGTGCGCCCAGCCGGAGATCGCGTTGAGCGGCGTGCGTAGCTCGTGCGAGACCGTCGCGAGGAACTCGTCTTTGAGCGAGCTCGCGCGCTCGGCCTCGACGCGCGCGGCCCGTTCGCTCTCGAGCAGCGCCATGCGTTGCAGAGCCTCCCAGCAGCGATTCACGACGGTCTGCACGAGCGTGATCTCGTCGTCCGCCCAGCGCCGGGGCGTGCTCTGGTGCACGGCCATCGCGGCAACGAGCCGGCCATTCTTGTGCAACGGCACGCACACGACGGACTGGATCGACGTGAGGCGGTACGCCGTCAGGTCGGTCCCTGCGGTCACGGGGTCCGTGTCGACGTCCGAGTTCACGTAGGCCCGTCCGTCGACCATCAACTGGTGGACTGCGGCCCCGAAGTCGGTGAAGCGATACCGCCCCACGATGCTCGGCACGCCGTCGTTGTAGTCGCCGACGAGATCGAACGTGTCCGCGTCGTCGTGCACTTGCGCGTAGGCGCAGCGGTTCGCGCCGAGGTATCGCCCCAGCATCGCCGCGGTGGTCTGCATCACGTCGGCTGGGTCGAACAGCGCGCGCGTGGCCTCCGAGAGCTCGTCGAGGAAGCGGAAGCGCCGCTCGCCGAGCACGCGGCGCGTCGTCTCCGCGAAGGTGACGAGCACGCCGGCGACGCGTCCCTCGTCGTCGCGCACGGGGCTGTACGAGAAGTTGAAGTAGCAATCTTCCGGGTAGCCGAAGCGATCGATCGTGAGCTTGAAGTCGTCGAAACCGATCGCCTCGCCGGCCATCACCCGCTGCCACATCGGCCCGACCGTGTCCCAGATCTCGCCCCACGATTCAGGGGTCGGTTGGCCCAGCGCTCGCGGGTGCTTGGCTCCGAGGATCGGGCGATACGCGTCGTTGTAGATCTGCGTGAATCCAGGCCCCCACGCGACGTACAGCGGCAGCTGGCACTCGAGAAGCGTCGCGACGACGGCGCGCAGAGCTTTCGGCCACTGCCGCGGCGGCCCGAGCGGCGTGTCGGACCACGCGTGCGCGCGCATCCGCGCGGCCATTTCTCCGGCGCCGGGGAACACCACGTCGTCGTCGTGCACAGGGCGCTCGGACATTTGGGGCCGAGGATAGCCGACCGGCGGCGCATCATGGCGCGCCACGAGGCGTGACGACGCGTGCCGAGGTCGCGGAGGGAAGAAGGCGGGCACGCGGGTCCGGTCTTAGGATCGCAGTCCGCCGAGGGGCTCGGCTCACCACCGCACGAGGTGATGGACCTGCGGCTCGGGGTTGCCGTCGCACGCGTGGGTGGTCAGGCCGTTCGTGTACGTGACGGCGAGCGCCTTGGACTCGGCTCGCACGCCCTCGAGGAGCATGCGGCGCGCGCTGCAGCCGGCGCGGTCCGGTAGTTCCGCGCCTGACTTCCTGGCGACTTCTTTGCCGTCGACGATGATCGCGAGGGAGTCGAAGCGCGTTTCGGCGTGCGTGTCGTCCGCGGCCGCGGTGACGACGACCCTCACGCGGTCGTACGTGAAGGCTCTCCGCCGCTTGCCGGGCTGGTCTGACGACGTCGCCGCGACCCACGCGCCGTTCACGAGCACCTCTTCGCCGGCCGGTGAGAGCCGGTAGAGCGGCCGCAAAGGGTGGGTCGCGAGCGCCGCGTTGGCGGTGTCGATCGCGGCCTTGTGAGCGTCCGCCTTCCGCGCGTACTCCGCGAACGTCCGCGTAGAGCCGCCCGTCACGGCGGGCAGAAAGGCCCTTTCGCCCTTGTCGCCGACGAGGTGAATGCCGACACGCGCCGTGTGGCCCCAGCCGTCGCGCTCCTCGACGAGCGCGGCGAGGTCGCCCGATTCGGTGACGGCGGGCAGGTAGTCGTACGCAATGACGGGCTTGCCCTCGCAGAATTGCTCGTCACACACCCACTTGGTGGCGCGAACGAGCGGAGCGTTCGAGGCGCGCGGCGGCGTAGCGTCGGCGGCCTGCCGCTTGACGGCCGTCGTCGCGAAGGTTGCGGAGCTCGGCACCGGCGGCAGGGCGGCCGAAGAAGCTCCGACGGTCGAGCATGCGGCCGCCGTCGCGGCAATGGGACGCGACTCACCGCGTGAGCAGGCGGTCATGAAGAGGACGGCTACGATTCCTGCGGAGCGAAGCATGGCGGACGCGGTTCACGTAGAACGGCTTCACAGCGCCGCCGATTCCGCGCACGCGCTCGAGTGGGGCCTCGGAAGGCGAGCGCGGGAGTCGCTCCTCGAGCCGGTCGCTCCGAGTCGCCTCGCTCGGCCGCAGCAGCGCCCGCGCCTCACTCGATGTCTGCGCGTGCCTCTTGTCTGCCCGCGACGAACGCGCCGACCGTCGCCTCGCGTTCGCTCACGACCCACACGTGACCCACGTATGTTTGCTGCACGTGCTTCGCTCCCGGGGCGAGCGTCGCGTAGTGCTTTCGCGCTCCGTCGAAGTCGACCCACGCAAGCGAGACCTCGCGGGAGCGATGGTTCCAGAACACGACGGCCGTTGGCTCGTTGCTTCGAGGCGACGCGGCGGGGATGCTGAGCGGAGCGAGCCGCGGCAGGGCGGGTAGCGGGACCGCGGACGGCGCAGCGCCGTCGAGCGGCGGCGCCCGGTCCGGCCACGCAAACGTTCCCGCTTGCGCTCGGTCGAAGCCCGCGAGGTGTGCGCGATCCGCCGAGCCGCGCTGCGAGATCTTCGTGTAGCGCCACGGACGATTGCTGTAGACCTCCGCGAGGAGCGACGCGATTTGCGGGTCGTACGCGACGAGCTTCGCACGCGTGTCGATCGGGCCGTGCTCGTTGTCATTCACGCGGTTGCAGTCGAACCAGGATTGGGTGGCTTCCGCCCAATACTCCATACGGTTTTCCGCCGCGTACGTTCCACTCCATAGGCCACTATGTCGCGCGTGCGCGAAGGCGGCGGTGAGGCGCGCGTCGAACGTGGGGTCGACGGTAGAGAGCGCCATTTCGTGAATCGCGTGCGCGAGCTCGTGCGTGAGGATGTTTTCTTGCGCATACGGATCGCCGGGCAGCTCGAGGAGGTTCTCTTCGGCGCAGCTGACCGCCGGACGCGCCGCGCTCGCGCCGAGGCCACGCGCGCGGCGATCCCAGTAGGCCTTCGGGGTGAGATCGCTGTGCTCCGGGATGTCCGTCGTCATCTCGGTTCGCGCCATCACGACCAACCGCACATGTGCCTTGCCGAGAGCCGCGAGGAGCTCCGGTCGATGCCCGACCATGTTGCGCACGACGAACGCAGCCTCGCGAAGCGCGTAATCCGAAACTCGGGACGATGCGACGATGGGTAGACCGCCCACGTCGAGATACTTCGTATAGAAAGGCGAGAGTCGAAACTGCGCCGACACGTCCGGCGGCGGCGGCGTGATCGATTTCAGCGCCGAGTCTCGTCGAGGCGCGGGCGGCGGCGGCGTGGCCGCGCGGGCACCGCCGCGGTGATGAGGACGCGCGCACGCGACGAGCAGCAAAGCGCCGGCGATGGCGCCGAGTTTCAGCGTTGAACCGTGCGTCGACATCCTCGCGGTTGTCGCGCGTCGAGCGCCCCCGCGCAACCAGGACGCACCGCGAGGAACGCGGATCGAAGCCGACCCGGATGCGGACGCGGACGCGGATGCGGATGCGGTCGCGAATGCGAATGCGGATGCGGTCGCGAATGCGGATGCGGATGCTCCTCGAATATCGAGGACCCGAATCATCCTCGACACTCCGACCGCCACTCCGCCGTCGCCGTCGCCAGCGTCGGCGTCGTGCCGAACGCCGCGCGCAACGTGCGCGTGAGATGCGCCGTGTTCGAGAAGCCTGCGTTCATCGCCGCCGTGCGACCAGCTCGCCCTCCGCGATCTGTCGCGTTGCCGCGCCCAAGGCCGTCCACCGCTCGACGGCCGGAACGTCATGCCCGTCGCCGCCTTGAACGCGCGCAGCGCTTGCGTACGCCCCAGGCGCAGGCGCGCCCCATGAATCACCCGCGGAACAAGGCCACGCTCGCCGCTGGCCCGACCTCCGGCTCGACGTCGCGCAGGTGGTCGCCGGAGACGACTCGATGCGAGGCGTTCACCCGATCATGCGCGTCGTGCGGAGCTCGCCGAGCAGCGCGCGCGGGGTCTTGCCGGTGATCTCGCGAAACTCGCCGATGAGGTGCGCCTGGTCGTAGTAGCCCGTCGCGGCCGCGATCGACGCCCAGCTCGGCGCCGCCTCTTCGCGCGCCGCGCGGAGCGCTCGGCGGAAGCGCGCCAGCTTCGCGTACGCCTTTGGGCTGAGGCCCACCGTCTCGCGGAACACTCGCCGGAGATGACGTTCGCTGACGGCGAGCTCGCCCGCGACCTCGGTCACCGTCGCCGTCTCGAGCTTCGCCGCGGCGCCGAGCGCGAGACGAAGCGTGCTCCCGAGCGCCATCACGCGCGCGAGCCTTTCGGCGACGGCACGCTCCACCACGTCGAAGGCCACGCGTGCGTCGGCTGCGCCCGCGAGCTCGTCGAGGAACGTGCGCGCGGCGGCTGCGCCCCACAAATCGTCGAGCGGAACGATCTTGCCTGCGATGCGCGACGCCGGCACGCCGAGCACCGCGGCGGTCGCTCCCAGGCGAAGCCGCACGTTGACCGTGCGCCGGATGCCATGCGGCACCTTGCGATGCGCCCGCGGCCGCGCGCCGAACGCGTGCGCCTCGGCGCCGTGCTTCACCGCCGGACCGAAGCGCACCACGAGCTCGATCTCTGGTCGCGGCATCGCGATGTGCGGCGTCACTCCGTCGAGCTCGTACCAGCCGAGCGACTCGATCGCGCGCGCGACCGCACGGCCGGGCGCAATCGTCAGGTGCGATGCCAGCTTCGGCGCGAGCGACGGCGTGACGGCTTTCGCGTGCATACCCGCCTCCGAAGATGAACGCGGACCGGCGCCCCGCGCAAGCTCGTGCGAGACGATGTCCGGTTCTTCCAATCTCCGCGGCGCGCGGCTCGTTACGAGAGGAGACATGAAAATTCTCGTCACCGGCGCGACCGGAAAAGTCGGCAGTCGTCTCGCGAAACGCCTCGCCCAGCGCGGGCATCAGATTCGTTGTCTCGTGCGCGACCTGCAGCGCGCGCGGGACCTCCACGCCGGCGGCGTCGAGCGCATCGAGCTCGCACGTGGCGATCTGCTCGAGGCCGGCTCTCTCGCGAGCGCAGTGCGCGGCGTCGATGCCGTCGTGCACTGCGCTGCCTTCTTTCGCGGCGCGACTCCCGAAGAGGCGCACGCGGTGAACGACGCAGGAACGCGTCACCTGGCCGATGCGGCCGTCGCCGCCGGCGTTCGGCGGTTCGTCTTCACGAGCACCGGTCTCGTGTACGGCCCGAACGACGGGCGCCTCGCCAAAGAAGACGACCCGTGTGCCCCGACGGTGGCCTATCCGGCGAGCAAGCTCGCGGCCGAGCGCGCCCTCCTCGCCATGCCGAGCCTCGACGTGCGCGTCCTCCGACTGCCGTTCGTGTACGGCGATGGCGATCCGCACATCGAAGAAGCCGTTCCCATGATGCGCGCCTTTTCGCCTTCGATGCGGATGTCGCTCGCGCACCATGCCGACGTCGCGCAAGCGACCCTCCGCGTGCTCGAGGCGCCGTCACCCTCGCATCGCGTCTACAACGTCGTCGACGACCAGGCGCCCGATCTCGTCACCGTCTTCGCGTCGGTCGGCGCGCCGCCGCCGGATGGCTCCGCGCCGGACCGCGCGCGCGACTTCGACATCCTCCTCGACGGCGGCCGCATCCGCGAGGACCTCGGCTTCCGCCCGGAGGTCCCGCGCCTCGCCGATGCCATTGCAGCGGGCCGGATGTGAAGCACGGCGTCCGGCGAGGCCGCCGCGTGTTCGCGCGCCGTCGTACGGGTGACCGCACGCACCGTGCCAGGCGAATCCGTTCTCCGTGGAGACGCGCGCGCAGCGCCTCGAACCCTCTAGAACGCGGGAAATCGAAGGGTGAGCCGCGCCGGAGCTCGCCGAGTCGTCGATGCGCAGGTCTCGCGCAATAGTCCTGCGCGCCGAGGCCGACGCCTCGATGCCGGCGCGGCTTCCCGCGCCGCCGACAACCCCGCGAGTGGCGCTCGTCCGCCACGGAAAGAACTGCCATGACCCTCCGCGCCTTCACCGTCCTCGCCGTCGTCGCCGCCTTTGCTTCCGCTTCTTCGCTCGGCTGCTCGGGCGAGTCGTCGTCCGGTGGATCGTCGTCGTCCAACTGCTCCGGCAACGGCTCGCAGACGAGCGAGGCGCCGCCGTCGAGCGAGAACGGCATCGCGCCCGCAGCCGCCGAGCCGTGCACCGCATCGGCGGGGACGGACCCCGGCAGCTCGGAAAGCGGCGAGACGCCGACGGGCAACGCGCCCGCGAAGTCGACGCCGCCGAAGGAGCGTCAGTCCGAGCAGTGCAGGAAGTCCGACGAGACCTGCTCGTCCGACTTCGATTGCTGCAGCAACGCGTGTGACACCTTCGGCACGCGCCGCTGCCGCTGATTCACGTGGACGACTCGGCGTGCACGTTCGCCTCGCGCATCTCGGGCTGCGGTCCTTCGCCTGCGAGATAGCGCGAGAAGAGAACGGTCATCTCGGCGCGGAGTACGTCGTTCGACCAGCGCGGTACGTCTTGCCAAACCAGCGTGTGAGCGACGCCCATCATCGTGTGGGTCAGGGTCCACGCCGCGACGTCGACGTCACGCACGTGAATGTCGCTCCGTTTGCGCAGGGCTGCGGCGAGCGCCTCGGCCGCGACGTCCGTGCTCTGCGCGATGGTCGGCATGAGCCCGACGCTGTGCGCCACCTTCAACACCGCGCGGAGGCCGCGGCGGTTCGAGGTGAACGTCGTCACGCAGAAGTCCACGATGCGGCGGACGCCTTCTTCGCGCGTGTCGGTGACGGTTCTCTCGAGAACGGCCTCGAACGCGCGTCGATTGTCTTCGGCGACCTTCGCCGCGACCGCCGCGAGGAGATTGCGGCGGTCGCCGAAGTAGTCGTAGAGCGAGCCGATGCCGACGCCGGCGCGATCGGCCACGCCTTGCACGGCGACGCGGTCTTCGGTGCCCTCGCGCGACAGCTGCTCCAACGCCGCCGTGAGGACGGCTTCGACGAGCGCGCGCGAACGAGAATGCTTCGGCGCCTTCCGCAGGAAGACTTCGTACAAGCTCGAGATCGCCGACATGGTGTCGCGCGAGGGTACCGCAATCGCGACTCGGCGCGCGCATCGTCCGGAAGACTCCTCACGCCGCGCGATCACGCGTGCCGATCACCCACCGCCCCGCCGCCGCGCGAGGTCCGGGCCGAGCGCCCGCGTCCTCACCCGAGCACCGCGCGCAGGAAGTCCTGTTCACGGGCAAGCGCCGCCTCCGCTCGCTCCCGCTCCACCACCTGTCGGCGCAGGTCCGCGTTCGCTTCGGCGAGCTCCTGCGCGCGGAGGAAGATCTCCGCCTCCATGCGTTCGGCGCGGCCACGCAGCTCTTCTTCGCCGCGGTCCTGCTCGCCCGCACGCGCCGTGAGCCGCACGACGCGAGCACACCGGCGCTGCACGCGAGGCGGGGATCCGACGTCAGCCGTAGCCGAGGCTCACGAGGAGCTCGTCGAGCTGGCGGTGCGTCTCGTTCATCATGGTCTCCTCGGACGAGCCCTTCAGCGCCTCTTCCAGCGCTGCCGCCGAAGGATGGAGCTCGGTCAGCACCAGCAGGGTCTTGCCGTTCTTTTCCTCGAACGTGACCGTCGTGATCGACTGCGCATCGCCTTCGTCGTTCGTCCACACGAGCCGCTCGTTCGGGATCACCTCCGTGTACGTGCCGAAGAAGGCCATCTCGCCGTCGCCAGCCGCGAACACGAGCTTGTAGGTGCCTCCCACGCGAACGTCTTGCTCGCACGAGAGCAGGGTGATGGGGACCGACTTCGGCACCCACCAACGTTTGAAGAGCTCGGGCTTCGTGAAGGCATCGAACACGATGCGCGCCGGCGCGTCGAACGTCCGCGTGACGACGAGCTCACGCTCCGACTTTCGCCTCACCGTCGTCACGTTCTTCGCGGGCATCGTCACAGTCTCACCTCTTGCGTCCATCGACCTTCTCCTTCCGCTTCTGCTCTTCGAGGATGGCGTCGAGCTCGTCGAACCGGTCGGCCCAGAGCTGGCGACACTTCTCCATCCACGCGGTCTCCTCTTCGAACCTGCGCGGACCGATTCGGCACGTGCGCACCCGACCGACCTTTTCGGTCGTGACGAGCCCCGCCTCTTCCAGGACCCCGACGTGCTTCTTCATGCCCGTGAGGGTCATGTGGAAGCGCTCGGCGAGGTCCGTGATCGAAGCCTCCGACCGCCCGAGCTGCTCGAGAACGCCACGCCGGGTCGCGTCCGAGAGCGCGGCGAACGACGCGTCGAGCCGCGCATTCGAATAGTGAACCATCTGGTTCAGTGTCTACACCGGGAGCGGCGGCTGCGCAAGGAGCGCGAAGCGGAGCCGATCTCGACCGCGGGCATCGAGGCCTTGTCGGTCGCCGCCCGCGCGTATATCGTGCTGCGCCACCGCGTCCGCGGAGCGGCAGGTGACCGAGCTCGCGGTCCACCTCGAGGCTGAGCGCGTCCTGACGGACGCGGGCTTCGCGCTCCCCGTCGGTGGCTCACGCCTCGTTCAGGTCGGTCTCGGCGCGTATGTCGAGATTCTTGCCGAGGACGCTGCTAAAGGGGCGTTCTAGACCTCCACGCAAGAGAGAAGCAAGTGGCCGCTCGCATCCCCATCGAACGCATCCGCAACATCGGCATCTCGGCTCACATCGACTCGGGCAAGACGACGCTCACCGAGCGCGTCCTGTTCTACACGGGTCGTATCCACGCGATCCACGAAGTGCGCGGCAAAGACGGCGTCGGCGCCAAGATGGACTCGATGGACCTCGAGCGTGAGAAGGGCATCACGATCCAGTCCGCCGCGACCTACTGCGAGTGGAAGGGGTCGCAGACCCAGCTCCAGCCGCACAACATCAACATCATCGACACGCCAGGGCACGTCGACTTCACGATCGAGGTCGAGCGCGCGCTGCGCGTTCTCGACGGCGCGATCCTCGTGCTCGACTCCGGTAAGGGCGTTCAGAGCCAGTCGATCACCGTCGACAAGCAGATGAAGCGGTACAAGGTTCCGCGCATCGCGTTCGTCAACAAGATGGACAACCCGGGCGCGAACTACGAGCGGGTCGCCGCGATGCTCCGGGAGAAGCTCGGGCACCACTCGGTGTGCATCCAGGTGCCGATGGGCGCCGAGCACACGTTCGCCGGCATCATCGATCCGATCGTCGGCAAGGCGTACTTCTTCGAGGGCAGCGACGGCGAGAAGATCCGCGAAGAGGATCCGCCCGCCGAGTACGCCGAGGCCACCAAGGCCGCACGCGAGCGAATCATCGCCGAGGTCGCCGACGTCGACGACCAGCTCGCCGAGAAGTTCATCAACGAGGAGCCGATCTCCGTCGAGGAGCTCCGCGCCGCCATCCGTCGCGCGACGCTCGCGCTGAAGATGACCCCGGTCATGTGCGGCTCCGCGATCAAGAACAAGGGCGTCCAGCTCTTGCTCGACGGCGTCGTCTACTACCTGCCCAACCCGACCGAGGTCGTCAACGAGGCGCACGACCAGGAGAAGGGCGAGGAGAAGATCCTCATCGAGTCCGACCCGAACAAGCCGTTCGTCGGCCTCGCCTTCAAGCTCCAGCAGGACAAGTACGGCCAGCTCACGTACTTCCGCGTGTACTCGGGCAAGGTCGCTGCGGGCGACACGATCTACAACACGTCGAACGAGATGCGGAAGGTCCGCGTCCCGCGCATGTTCCGCATGCACTCCGAGGACCGCGAGGAGATCCCCGTCGCCGAGGCCGGTGACATCGTCGCGTTCTACGGCGTCGAGGCGAGCTCCGGCGAGACGTTCACCGACGGCAAGCAGAACGTGACGCTCACGTCGATGCACGTGCCGGCGCCGGTCATCTCGCTCGCCGTTGCGCCGAAGGATCGCTCGACGGAGGTCAACTTCTCGAAGGCGCTGAACCGCTTCACGAAGGAAGACCCGACGTTCCGCGTCCACCAGGATGAAGAGTCGCAACAGACCATCATCAGCGGAATGGGCGAGCTTCACCTCGACATCTACATCGAGCGCATGAAGCGCGAGTACAACTGCGAGGTCATCGCGGGCCAGCCGCAGGTCGCCTACCGCGAGTCGATCACGAAGAGGGCGGAGATCGCGTACACGCACAAGAAGCAGACCGGCGGCTCCGGTCAGTACGCGAAGATCGGCGGCTACATCGAGCCGCTCCCGCCCGATGCGGTCGAGACCTACGAGTTCGTCGACGACATCGTCGGTGGCGCCATCCCGAAGGAATTCATCCCTTCGTGCGACAAGGGCTTCCGCGAGAGCATCAAGAAGGGAAACCTCATCGGCTTCCCGGTCGTCGGCATCCGCTGCGCGGTGAACGACGGAGCGGCGCACGCGGTCGACTCGTCCGAAATGGCGTTCAAGACGGCGGCGATCATGGGCTTCCGCGAGGCGTACGCCAAGGCGGGGCCGACGATCCTCGAGCCGGTCATGAAGGTCGAGATCGACGTGCCGAGCGAGTACCAGGGCTCGGTCGTCGGACAGGTCAACCAGCGACGCGGCATGATCCTCGAGACGCTCGCCGGTGACACGACCACGGTCGTCTGCGAGGTCCCGCTGAACGAGATGTTCGGCTACTCGACGGACCTCCGCTCGGCGACGCAGGGCAAGGGTACGTTCACGATGGAGTTCTCGCGCTACGCGGTCGTCCCGAAGCAGCAGCAGGACGAGATGCAGAAGAAGTACCGCGAGCAGCTCGCCGCCGAAGCGAAGAAGTAGGGCCAGACGCACGACCTACGCCGCGGACGACCCGCGGCGTAGCGTCGGCGACGAGGACGTCGGCCCTTCCGCGCGTGACGGTTTCGGTGAAGCCGGCCCGTCGCGCTGGAAGGGAGGTCGTCGCCGCATCGTCTACCGCGCGTCCGAGGTCGCCAACGTCGGCGTGGTGCCCGCGTCGTCGTCCCGAGGCCTCTCACGCGGGTAGGTGGAGCGGTGGCGAGACGTCCAGCGTCGCCGCATACGAAGCGAGCGCCGGCGAGAGCAGGATGACGGCGGCGTCGTTCCCGGTGCCGAGAGCGAAGAGGCGCTCGCTCGAGCCCGCGCGCGAGAGGAGCGCGTTCACGACGCGGCACAGCGCGTCGAGCGCCTCGCCTTGGTCACGCGTCGAGCCGCTCGACACCTGGAAGCGTTCGCCGTCGACCGCATCCACTTTGCCGCCCGCGCCGATCAGCGCGCGGAGCTCCTCCGGCGTGCCCTCGCACGCGACGTCGAAGATATCGTCGCTGCGTTTTCGGCTCACGTTCCACCTCGCGGGGTGGTCCGTAGCACGGGGCGGACGGACGCGCGCGGGGAGAGCTCGATGCTCACCCGAGCAGCCGCTTCACCTCGGCGCGCACGTCGGCGTGGGTGGCCCGGCGACGCTCGATGCGCGGCATGCGTTCCATGCGCTCGGGAAGACCGTCGAGCGCGCCGACGACGGCGGCGAGCGGGTTCGAGCTCGTCGCGGTCGACGTGACGAGGCCGCCGGCGTTGAACCCCACCGCCACGAGGCAGAGCAGCGCGCCTTTGACGTGGCGAAGGCGGAGCCGAAGATCGCGCGCATCCGAGAAGGCCGGCATCCCGACCACGCGCTCGTTGACCTCACGCTCGACGGCTTCGAGCTCCTCGTTCGAGACGGCAACGTCGACGGCTTCCAGAGCGACCCGCATCGGCGACACCAGAAGCACGTAGCGGGCCGACGACGAACCGCGGCTTTTCCTGCGTGCCCATGGTGTCGGGATGCAGACAGTCGGCGGGGATGGACGACAGGGCGGCGTCGCGTCGCGCCGCGACGCACGCGAAGGCGTCCCTCGAGCCGCCGGTCTCAGATACTGAGACCCCCGGCGACGGTGATGACGTCGCCGGTGATGTAGCCGCCGTTCGGACCCGCGAGGAAGCATGCCAGGGCGGAGACCTCCTCGACGGTGGCGATCCGGCGGATCGGGTGGAGGTCCAGAACGGCGGGGGAAAGTTCTTCGCCCAGCACCTCGCTCATCATGTCCGTCGGCATCACGCCCGGCTGAACGACGTTGACCGTGATGTTCCGTGCGCCGAGATCGCGCGCGACGCCCTTCGCATAGCCGATGAGAGCGGACTTCGTGCCGGCGTAGTCGGCGAAACCCGCGAACGGGACACGCGAGCCGAGCAGAGAGCCGATGAAGATGATCCGGCCGCCCTCGGACAAGACCGGCGCCGCCGCGCGCGTGGTCGCCACCGCTCCCATGACATTGACCTGCCAGAGGCGGTCGAGCGTCGCCGTGTCGAGATCCGGTGCGTCGACGGTCTTGCCCTGGACGGCAATCGCGGCGTTGTTCACCAGGATGTCGAGCTTTCCGAGCTCCGCGACCACGTTCTCGACCAGCGACTTGGCGGACTTCGTATCCGCCTGGTCGCTTCGGATGGCGATCGCTCGCACGCCTTTCGCCTTCAACTTCGCGACGACGGCTTCGGCCTTTCCCGCCGAAGCCACGTAGCTGATGGCCACGTCCGCACCGTGGTCGGCGAGCGCCTCCGCGGTTGCGGCGCCGAGGCCGCGCGAGCCTCCGGTCACGAGGGCGACCTTCCCGGTCAACGGCTTCTCCATGGGATCTCTCCTGTCGTTCTGCAGCGAACGCCCTCGCCCCGCTCACCGGCGCGAATCGTAACGTTCGTTATCGTAACGGACGGTACGATTTGGCACCGGCGCGGTCAAGGGGCGATTCCACGTCCCGGCGTGCGCCTCGCCGTCGCTCGACGCACTTCCACGCGCGCTTTACCATCGAGCGTTATGGAAACGGCGAGGCGCTGACGGATGGGACGGCACCGCGAGTTCGACGTCACCGAGGCGCTCGACGCGGCGCTCTGCGTCTTCTGGCGCAAGGGGTACGAGGGCGCGTCGTACGCGGACCTCACCGAAGCCACCGGGGTCGAACGCCCGGCGCTCTACTCCGCGTTCGGCAACAAAGAGGAGCTCTTTCGTCGCGCGCTCGAGCGCTACTACGAGCACTATCTCGGCTTCTTTCCGGCGGCGATGCAGCTCGAGACCTCGCGCGAGGTGGCCGCCCACATTCTCCGCGGCGCCGCGGAGCTCAGCACGCGCTACGCGGACCGGCGAGGCTGCCTCGGCGTGCACGGCGCGCTCGCGGTGTCGGACGACGCGGAGCCGGTCCGCCGCGTCGTGATGGCGGCGCGTGCGAACGGCGAGGCCGCGCTGCGCGAACGTCTCGAGCGCGCGAAGAAAGAAGGGGACCTGCCGAAGAGCGCGGACCCTGCGGCGCTCGCGGCCTACGTCTGTGCGGTGGCCCACGGGATCGCCGTGCAAGCGAAGGCAGGCACGAGCCGGTCCGTGCTCGACGCCATCGCCGAGCAAGCGCTCACGACGTGGCCGTCCGGCGCAACGACGCGCCCGACTATAGCCCCTACCAAGTCGAAACGCCGGCGGGCATGACGCCCGCCCCGGCCTGACGAGGCGTGCCCGGCTCGCCGCGGCGCAGACGTACGGCTCGGACCCCTACGGAATACCCGCGCGCGAAAGCAAGCGGCAGCCCGACCTCGCGCACCGCGTCCAGGCTCGCACGGGACGGTATCCGCTCAGCACGGCGCTCCTGCGGCGCACGCCGCGCGCATTCGTGCCCCCCGCGGCGACGCCCTGAGCGCCGGGTAGCTCTACTCGCGGTCCGCGGCTGCGAAGTGCGCGAGCTGGTCGGCGTGCGCCTTCGCGAATGCAGGCCGCGACGTCGCGCGCACCACGTAATCGCGGCACGCGGGATGCTCCGACAGGCCGCCGAAGCGATCGACCAACCGGAGCACGTCCGCCATCAGGATGTCGGCCACCGAGAACGAGCCGGCGAGCCATTCACGGTCCGCGACGACCGGCTCGAGGCGGTCCAATCGTAGCTTCAAGAAGTCCTGGATCGGCTTCGGAGCGTCGCCCGAGAACTTGAAGATCGACCACGGAAGGCTCGCCATCTCCACGGAGTTCAGCGCGGCGAAGATCCATTCGATCGCCTCGGTGCGAGCGCGCCGTTCGGTGGGCAGGAGCGCGGGGCTCTTCTCGCCGAGATGGAGGAGGATCGCGCCGGACTCGAAGATCGGCGTGTCACCATCCATCAGCCAGGGCACCTGCCCGAACGGCTGACACGCGAAATGCTGCGCGTTGCGCTCGCGGAACGGCACGCTCGCCACGCGGTACGGCAGCTTCGCCTCCTCGAGCGCCCAGCGCACGCGGAGGTCACGCACGTACCCGCGCGGCGGCTCGGGGACCCATTCGAACGTGGTCAGGACCAGCTCGGACATGCCGCCGCCTTACCACACCTCCCGCGCGAAGCCCGCCGCGCGTCTCGTCAGCGCGCCGTGAGCCCGCCGTCGACGCGGTAGTTCACGCCCGTGAGGAACTTCCCGCGATCCGACGCGAGCAGCGCGACGACCTCCGCGATATCGTCCGTCGTGCCGACGCGTCCGAGCGGCACGAGCTTCGGCCAGTCTTCGCTCGCGATTCCAGGGAGGTTCTTTCGCAGCTCCTCCGAGCTCGCCGTCGCGATCGGGCCGGGGGACACGACGTTCACGCGAACGCCGAGCGATGCGAGCTCCACGGCGAGCGTTCGCGAGTAGTAGTCGAGCGCCGCCTTCGCCGCGCCGTACGGGACGCAGAACGCGTACGGCATCGTGGCCGCGGTCGACGAGATGTTCACGATCGCCGCGGAGCTCGACTCGCGCAGCGCCGGCAGCACGGCGTTCGTCAGCCTGACCGCGGCGAACAGGTTCAGCGCCAAGTGGTCTTGCCACTCCTCGTCGGAGATCGTCCACGAGCCGCCCGGGAACACGCGCGAGCCGCCGGCGTTGTTGATCAGGATGTCGAGGCCGCCGAGCGCGCCCAGCGCATCGCGCGCGATGGCCTGCACGCCTTCGGTGGTTCGGACGTCACCGGCGACGAACGTTGCGCCGGCGGGCGTCTCGTCGCTCCGCGTGCGCGCCGCGACGACCACCTTCGCGCCCGCGTCGAGCAGACGCTGCGCGATCGCGGCACCGATGCCGCGCGAGGCACCGGTGACGAGGGCACGACGACCGACGAGCTCGTTCGAGAGATCGACCTTCTTGGACATTGCGATTTCCTTTCGTGGAAAGAACGACGCGTCCTTCGTAAGCCCCGCGATCGGTACGAACCATGCGGAGGCGTCCGGGAAACTTTCGAAATCGTCCGGCAGGCTTGGAGCCCCGGTCCCAGGCTCACTACGCTGCAGAGACATGGATGCGTTGAGCGCCGTGCTCGCCCCGGTTCGGCTGAAACGAACGCTGTGGGCGCTCTCCGTCGGGCGCGCGCCGTGGGGCATCGCCGTGCCCGGCTCGCAGGGCTGCGTGCGGTTCCACTACGTGCTGCGCGGCAACGCGTGGCTCCGCATCGAAGGGTCGGACGACCCACCGGTCGCCCTCTCGGGTGGGGACCTCGCGGTCTTGCCGTTCGGAGAAGCGCATACGTTCGCGGACCGACCGCACACCACGCCGCGGCGCTGGGAGGAGCTCGCCGAATGCGCGAAGCACCCGAGCGCGGGCGTCGTTCACTTCGAGCTCGGGAAGAACGGGCCGGAGACCTCGTTCGTGACGGGGGCCTTCGTCCTCGACGATCCGCTCGCGACGCCGATTCTCGCGACGCTGCCGCCGCTCCTCCGCATCCGTCCCGAGGCGGATCAGGCCGTGCCTTCGCTGCTCGAGAACATCCAATTCGTCGCACGAGAGGTGGAGACGAACCGGCCGGGCTCCGAGATCGTGCTCCTTCGCATGGCCGACGTGATGTTCGTCCAGATCCTGCGCGCGTACCTCGCGCGCATGCCGGAGGATGGCGGCGGCTTTCTCGGCGCGCTGCGCGACTCGAGCACGGCCGCTGCGCTCGGCCTGATGCACAGGCGGAGCGAGGAGCCTTGGACCGTCGCGTCGCTCGCCGAGGAGGTCGGCCTTTCGCGATCGGTGTTCGCGGCTCGCTTCACGCAGCTCGTGGGCGAGCCGCCGCTCGCGTACTTGACGCGCCTACGTATGCAGCGCGCGGCGACGTTGCTTCGGAGCGGGGCGACGCTCGCGACAGCATCGCGGATGACCGGCTACGCGTCCGAGGCCTCGTTCAGCCACGCGTTCCGGCAGTGGGCGGGCGTCGCGCCGGGCGAGTTCCGGAAGAACAGCGCGGCCGCGGTCGGGCAGGGGGACACGTAACGACGCGCACGGAGCCCGCTCCGACGGGGTGCGCGGGAAAAGCACGAGCCCCGTGTCGATCTCCGTTCGCCTCGTTCGTCGTGCCGTCGGACACGCGAAAGGACTTCGACCGATGCGCAAGCTCGTGACCGCGGCATTCGTGAGCATCGACAACGTCATGCAGGCGCCGGGAGCGCCGGAAGAGGATCCGACCGGCGGCTTCGAGCTCGGCGGGTGGGCAACGCCGTTCTTCGACGACGCGGTGGGCGCGGCCGTCGGCGAATGGTTCGCGGAGCCGTTCGACCTCCTGCTCGGCCGGAGGACCTACGACATCTTCGCGGCGCACTGGCCGTTCGTCGATCTCGATCCCGGCTCGAGCTCGTTCGACGCGCTGAGTGCGGACATCGCAAAGCGCTTCAACAGGATTACCAAATACGTCGCGACGCATCGTGCCGAATCTCTGACGTGGAAGAACAGCGAGGCCCTCGGCCCCGATGTCATCGCGTCGATCCGAAAGTTGAAGGCGGGCGACGGTCCGAACCTCCTCACGCAAGGGTCGACCGAGCTCGTCCACCAGCTGCTCGCCGCCGATCTCGTCGACGAGCTGCGGCTCACCATCCACCCGGCCGTGCTCGGCAAGGGAAAGCGCCTCTTTGCGACCGGCGCCGCGCCGCGCTCGCTGAAGCTGACGACGTCGTCGACGTCACCGAACGGCACGGTCATCCTCGACTATACCCGAGGCGGAAAGGTGGAGACGGGCTCGTTCGCGCAGCCGAATCCGTCGCCCGCCGAGATCGAGCGTCGACGTACTCTGAGATAGCGGGAGGCGCCGGATGATTACCCTTTACGGATTCGGCAACATCTTCCCGGACGGCCGCGGCGAGACGAAGGATCTCCGCGTGCAGTGGGCGCTCGAGGAGCTCGCGCTCCCGTATCGCTTCCACGCGCTCGACCAGACGGCGGGGGATCTGGAGAACGAGGCGTTCCGGCGAATCAGCCCGTTCCGCCAAGCGCCCGTCATCGACGACGAGGGCTTCGTCGTCAGCGAGTCGGCAGCCATCGTGCTCTATCTCGCGGAGAAGGCGGGGAAGCTGATCCCGAGCGACGTCCAAGGCCGCACCCGCGTGACGCAGTGGTGCTTCGCAGCGACGAGCAGCGTCGAGCCGACGCTCACGACCCTCGACCTGATCGGCATCTTCGGAAGCGGCGCCGATCCAAGCCTCACGACCGAAGTACGCAAGCTCGCCTCCCGCTGGCTCGGCGATGTCGACCGACGCCTCGAAGGCCGAACGTGGCTCGCGACGGACGACTTCAGCGTCGCCGACATCATGATGGCCGGCGTTCTCCGCACGATCCGGAAGAGCGACCTCATGCACGCGCACCGCAACGTGAAGGCGTACTACGCGCGATGTTTCGAGCGCGCGGCGTGGCAGCGCACGCTCGCGCTCACGGCCGAGCGGCTGGGCGCGAGCGTCGACGCGATTCGGTGACGCGCGATCGGCGCGCGCGATCCCTCAGCTGAACGCACCCCAGTCGCGCGCGACGTGCCATGCGTTCGGTTTGAAGCTCCACGTGATGATCGCGGCCGGGTCGAACGTCTCTTCCAGGATCGTCACGCTCCGCACGTCCTCGGCCGTCACCGCGATGTTCAGCGGCTTGCGCTTCGCCTCGAGATCCCAGAGCTGGTAGTGCGGGACCGGCTCGGAAGCGCCGCGGAGCGGGCCGTAGTCGAGGGGCGCGCACACGCGCGTCTTCTCGCGTCCTTCCTTCTTGCTGAAAAAGCGCAGCGAGACGCGGCGCTTCGCGGCGAGCGCTTCGAGAAAGACTTCGTGGTCCGGATGCATCACCGGCACCTTCTGTCATGTGCGCGCCCTCTCGTGAAGCGCAACGCGCCGGCCGCTGCGTGATTTCGCGGTCACGCCTCTCGGAGCAGCCGCCCGCCGCCGACGAGAGGCGCCGCGATCCCCACCGCGCGCACGGCGTGCCAGAACGTGACCGCGTTGATGCCGAGGATGGGAATGCCGAGCTCGGGCTCGAGGCGCTCGGTCACGTCGAGCATGCTCATGTTGGTGCCGCATTGCACGACCGCGTCGAGGCGGTTCGCCTTCGTGGCGAGGTGCTCGCGGATGGCGCGCTCCTTCGCTGCGTCCGGCACGTGCGCGATCTGCACCGCATTCGGACAGGCGAATCCGAACGTGGAGACGACCTCGAAGCCGAGGTCTTCGAACATCCGGCGAGCGTTCGCGTTGCCGAGCGCGTCGAACGGCGTGAGGAGGCCAATGCGCTTCGCGCCGAGCTTTCGTAGGGCCGCCGGCGCCGCATCGTGCCACGTGGCCCACGGCGCGGGAGAACGCTCCGCCACGCTCGCCATGAGGTCACGAATTTCGCCGATGCCGGTCAGGATGTGCTCGAGGCTCATCCCCATGACGAGGTGATGAGGCTCTGCGAGGCGCGCTTGGTCCACGGCGACGCCGAGGCCGCTGACGAACTGCCTCTTGTATTCGAGCAGGTCCGCCTCCGTTTCGAGCTTCGGCCGCGGCGTCACGACGTTGACCGTGTGGAGCCCGACGCCGCGTAGCGCATCTTCCCGGTAGTTGCCGAAGACGAGGCTCCAGAGCTCGTGCTCCATCGAGGTGTTCGTGACCGGCACGATGAGACCGAGCTTCTTCCGATAGCTCCGCACGTCGGGATATTCGGCGTTGGGATCGATGCCGAACGTTCCGAGGGACGCGCCATCGTGAATGACGCCGGACGCGGCGACGGCGGCCGATCCAGCGCCGGCCCGTCCAGCCGCGCGCCGCCCCGACGCGGCGGCCCACGCCGTCAATCCCGTCGCCACGCCCGCTGCGGCCACCGTCAGGAAGTCACGTCGTGAGCGCATGGCGACCTCCTTCGACCGTGCGCCGCTCGAACGCGAACGCGCCGGCGCCGACGAACGCCTGCGCGACGAGCGCGACGACGAGGAACGCGACGTACTCCCATCCGCCGCCCGCGTTGGAGAAGAAGAAGCCATTGCCCAGGTGGGGCTTGATCGCGCCGACCATGACGGCGGCGAGCACCAGGGACACCACTCGCGTGCGCACGCCGACGAGCAGCGCGATGCCGCCGACGAGCTCGACGGCGAACACGGGATAGGCGGTCCATCCCGGGAAGCCCATCGCCTCGAAGGCCCGCTCCGTGCCGGGCAACGTGTAGACGAAGGCCTTGGCGAGAGCGTGCGCGACGAACACGGCGCCGAGCGCCACGCGGAGGAGGAAGGGCCCGAGGCCTTCGTGTCGAGCCAGACGTCGTTCGATCTCGTGGAGCATGGGAAGTTCCTTTCGAGATTGGAAGTAGCTCCTGCATGGTTGCAGCGGGAGCCCGCACACGTGCACTATCGATCTGCATCCATGCACAGGGTCGATTGGAACGATCTCCAGTTCCTGCTCGGCGTCGCCGACGCGGGCTCGCTCTCCGGCGCCGCACGGCGCCTCGGCGTGAACCACACGACGGTGCTGAGGCGCCTCAACGCGTTCGAGAAGCAGCTCGGCGTCCGCCTCTTCGACCGCCTTGCGACCGGCTACTCGCTCACCGCGGCAGGTGAAGAGCTCGCGCGTGCAGCACGCGACGTCGACGAGACGGTCACCGACGTGGAGCGACGCCTCGTCGGGCAAGACTTGCGGCTCACCGGCACCGTGCGCGTGACGACGACCGACACGCTCGCGGCCGCGCTCGTGCCCGCGGCGCTCGGCGCCTTTGCGCGCGCGCATCCCGACGTCGCGCTGGAGCTGACGACGACGACCGCGCTGGCGAGCCTCACGAAGCGCGATGCCGACATCGCCGTGCGCGCGAGCTCGAAGCCGCCGCCCAACCTGGTGGGCCGCCGCGTCGCGCGCGTCGCGTATGCGCCCTACGCCGCGCCGGCATATCTCGAGCAGCTCGAAAAGCACGACAAGACCGCGCGCCGCCGCATGGACCGCTGGGATTGGCTCTTGCCGGACGACAGTTTGGCCGGGAGCACCGTTGCGCGTTGGGCCGCCCGCGAGCTCCGAGGTGTGCGCATCGCGCTGCGCGCCGACACGTTGACGGCGCTCGGGCGCGCGGCAGAAGCGGGTCTCGGCGTCGCGGCTTTGCCCTGCTACTACGGCGATCTCTCGTCCGGCCTGCGCCGCGCGCGCGCACCGATCGAGACCATGTCCTCCGAGCTCTGGGTGCTCACCCACGAAGACCTGCGCGGCACGGCACGCATCCGGGCGCTCACCGACGCGCTCGTGGAACTGCTCGATACGCGCCGCGACCTCGTCGAAGGACGGCGACCGCGCGCCGCGCCGCGGGCCTCGTGACGCGACGCTCTCGACCATCGCCGGCCGCGGGGGCGCCGCCCTGGTGGGACTCTGCTACCCTCCGCGGCGTTGACGGTCGACAATCCCGCGGCATCAGCAACGCCCTCGCGCCTCTTCGGCATCCTCTGGGGGATGATCGCCGAGGTCATCGGGAGCGCCGCGACCGCGACGGTGCTCCGGCGTAGCGCGCGCCGCGCGGCGGCTGCGGGCGCGAACGTCGAGGGGCTCGCCTTCGAGCGAACGTCGTTCGAGTACAGCTACGTGCTCCCCGACGACTGGAGAACGTCGTCTCCGGAGGCGATGAACGCGCTGCGCGCCGTCGCGCGTGAGCTGCTCGTGATTCTGCGCGAGCTCACCGGAGCGGTTCTCGTGCGCCGCCTGTACGCGAACCCCGACCTGAAAAGCGCCGAGCTCTTCGAGAGGACCGAAGCACAATGAGCGACAGCGCCACGATACGACGCGAGAGCACCGGCGATGCGGCGCTCGACGAGATCCTCGGCGGAGGCATCCCGACCGGGTCGATGACCGTCGTCGCGGGGACACCCGGGTCTGGGAAGACGATCTTCGCGCTGCAGATCTTGTTCCTCGCGGCGCGCGCGGGAAAGAAGAGCATCTACTTCACGACGCTTTCGGAGCCCGCGATTCGGGTGCTCCGGTACATGCAGCAGTTCCCGTTCTTCGATCTCGAGCAAATCGACAAGAACGTCTTCTTCGTCGATCTCGGCGCCGCGATGCGCGAGGGCGTCGACGCGACGATGGCGCAGATCACCGAGTACATCGACCGTCACGAGCCCTGCTTCGTCGCGATCGACAGCTACCGCGCCATCGGCGACCTGCTCCGCTCGCCCGAGACCTCGCGCTCCTTCACCTACGATCTGTCGGTTCAGCTCATCGCGAGCTCCGCGACCACGCTCCTCGTCGGCGAGTACGCGCACGCGGAGATCGGCACCGCGACCGAGCTCGCCATTGCGGACGGCATCATCGAGCTCACCACGTCGCGCGACGAGCTCGCCTCCATTCGCGCCGTGGAGGTCGTCAAGATGCGCGGCACCGGGTACGCGTCGGGCCAACACTTCTACGACATCACGACCGCCGGCCTCGTCTTCTATCCACGCGTCCGCGCCTCGTCGGGTGATGGCCGCGCGCGCACGGAAGCCGACGAGCGCGTATCGACGGGGATCGAGGGGCTCGACGCGAAGTTCGGCGGCGGGTTGCCCCGCGGCAGCACCACGGTCGTCCAGGGCGCGACCGGCGCCGGCAAGACCTTGATGGCCATGCAGTTCGTCGTCGATGGCGCGCGGCGCGGTGAGCCGGGGGTCTTCTTCACTCTCGAGGAGAACGTCGAGCAGCTTCGCGGCCACGCTCGGGCCGTCGGGTGGGACCTCACCGAGCTCCAGCGCGCAGGCCTGCTGACGATCGCGTATACCTCGCCCGTCGAGCTCTCGACCGATCGCTACCTCGCGAATGCGCGGGCGCTGCTTCGGTCCACGAATGCGCGGCGCGCGGTGATCGACAGCCTCTCGACGCTCGCTCTCGGCGTCCCGTCCTCGCGCCGATTCAAGGAGCTCGCGTATGCCCTCGCGATGCACACGCGCGACGAAGGGATCACCGCGATCATGACGATCGAGTCCGAGCAGCTCCTCGGATCGGCGTCGCTCTGGGCGCACGGCGTCTCGTTCATCGCCGACAACCTCGTCCAACTTCGCTACGTCGAGGTCGGCAGCTGTCTCGCGCGCGCGGTCTCGATCCTCAAGGCGCGAGGCCTCCATCACGACACCGGCGCGGCGGCGCTCGAGATCTCCTCGCAAGGGCTCCGGCTCGCGGCCGACGGGTTCAGGGACTTCCGCGGCGTCATCACCGGGCTACCGCTCCAAGACCGATGACCGCTCCGTCGGCCGACGACAAGATCGTCACGCTCGCGGAGATCTCGCAGCTCTTCCAGGCGACCGATCAACCGCGCGCACGAATCGCGCGGGCGCTCGAGCGCCTCCGCGCCATCGTCCCGTACGATCGATGCTCCGTCGTGATCCAGCGCAACAGCGGGCCCGAGCTCATCGCGGTGCCGCCGGTCGTCGGCGACGAGAGCACGCGCGTGTCCGAGCTCAACGCCCTACTGCGTGAGGACGCGGCTCTGCCTGCGCGAGTGGTGCCGGCCGGGAGCAATCATCTCGCGCTGCCGCTCGTGGTCGGCGACGCGCACGGGATGATCCTCGTCGAGCTGGATGACGCCAGCTACGAGGAGTCGTCTCTCGCCGCGCTGTCCGTCGTGAGCGCGCAGCTCGCCACGTACATCGCGTACTGTCACGTCGTCGAAGAGCTTCAAGAGCACGTCGCGCGCGTCGAGGCGGCGAACGCCTTCCAGCAACTGCTCGTAGGAATCGTCAGTCACGATCTCCGCAATCCGCTCGCTTCGGTGCTCGCCGGCGTGACCCTCATGGGCATGCGCGCACAGCGCGAGCAGGACACGCAGGCGCTCGCTCGCGTCGCGCGGAGCACGCAACGGGCGGTGGCGATCATCAACGACCTGCTCGACATGACCCGCGGACGGGCGGCGGGTGCATTTCCGATTGCGAAGCGGGAGGGGGACATCGCGATCGTCGTGCACGACGTCGTCGAGGAGCTGCGCCTCGTTCACCCGGCGCGGCAGATCACGATCGAGGGAGGCGAGCGCGCGATCCTGGGCTGCTTCGATCACGATCGCATCGCGCAGGCGATCGGAAACCTGCTCTCGAACGCGGTTCAGCACGGTAGCGCGCACACTCCGATCGAGGTCGCCGTTCGAGGAACGGACGACGAGATCTCGATCGGAATCAGGAACAAGGGACTGCCGATCGAGCCCGAGCTCCTTGCCCACCTCTTCGATCCGTTCCGCCGCGGCACGGGGGCCGCCGCGACCGACCGCCGCGCGGGGAGAGGTCTCGGGCTCGGCCTCTACATCGTCGATCAGATCGTGAAGGCGCATAGCGGTCACGCCATCGCGACGTCCTCGGCCGAAGGCGGCACGGAGCTACGGATCGTGATCCCCCGGTGGATGACCGGCTCGCCGCCTCCGATGGTTCCGCCGACATGAGCGCGGAGACGAGGTTCGCGCGCGTCGACGCGCTCGTGTCGCGGTAAGCTCGCCCTCGTCCCTTGATCGCAGAAGCTCACGATTCCTTGCGGCTGATGCGCGGCGCGGCGTCGCTGGCGGCGAAGCTTCGTGGCATCCACGACCTCGACGAGCTCGCGCGCGCCGCCGTCGCTGCGGTATCCGAAGCCTGGGACGGCGACGTTGCGCTCTGGTTCGCCGTGAGCGACGCGGTGAGCGAGGGCGAGGGGAGCGCGCTTCGCCTGCGCGCGCATGCGCCGCGTTCGGTGGAAAGCACCGCCGCGCCCGTCGCACCGCCCGCTCACGTGATCGACGCTGCGCGCGGTGGCGTTCCCGCGACCGCCTCGGTGGAGCGCGGCCGAGTCCGTCACGCGATTCCGGTCGGCGAGAGCGGCCGCGCCGTCCTCGAGGTCTCGGCAGCTCGCGAGAGCGCCGGCAGTGACGACGTCGTCCTCGTCGAGGCGCTGCGCGTCGTTGCCGCCGCGCTCGACGCCGCGCTCCACGAGGCGGAGCTCGCGCGTGAGCTCGCGGCCGAGCGCCAACGGCACGAGACGCTCCTCATGAGCGTCCCGGCGGCGCTCGCCGTCGTGAGCGGCCCGGACCACGTCTACACGCTCTCGAACCCGGAGAACGACCGCCTCATCGGCCGACGTATCGAGGTCGGAAGGCCCGCACGCGAGCTCGTTCCGGATCTCGCCGCGCAGGGTCTTCTCGCGATTGTCGACCGCGTGCGCGCGACCGGCGAGCCCTTCGCCGCGCGCGAGCTCTCCATCGAGGTCGCGGGCAGCGGCACGATCTTCGTCGACGGCTCGTACCACGCGCTCCGCGGTCCGAGTGGCGAGGTCGAAGCGGTGCTCGCGTTCGCGTACGACGTGAGCCGTTACGTAGAGGCTCGCGCGCGCGCCGAGCGACTCGCCATCGAGCTCGAGACCGAGCGTCGCGCCCTCGCCGAGAGCGAGGCGCGTGCTCGACGCCTGCAGGATTCCGGGGTGATCGGCGTCGTGTTCTGGACGCGCGACGGCGTGCTCGTCGACGCGAACGATGCCTTCCTGCGGATCGTGGGCTACACGCGTGAAGACCTCGCCGCTGGTCGCGTGCGTTGGAGCGAGATGACGCCGCCGGAGTTCGCGGAGCTCGACGCGCGCGCGTTCGCCGAGATGGAGCAGCACGGCTTCTGCCGGCCGTACGAGAAGGAATACATCCATCGCGACGGGCATCGCGTTCCCATCACGCTCGGCGTCGCGTTCTGGGAGGGCTCCACCACGAGCGGCGTGGCGTGGATTCTGGACATCACGGAACGAAAGCGCCTCGAAGACGCGATGACCATGCAGTCGCGCGTGCTCCAGAGCATGGCGGAGGGCGTGAGCGTCACCGACGACCGCGGCGTGATCGTGCTCACGAACGCGGCGGAGGACGCGATGTTCGGGTACGCGCCGGGCGAGCTCGTCGGGCAGCACGTCACCGTCCAGAACGCTTACCCGAACGCAGAGAACGAGCGGATCGTCGCCGACGTCATCGCGCGCCTCGAAGCCGACGGCGTGTGGGCCGGCGAGTTCCAGAACGTGAAGAAGGACGGCACGCCGTTCACGACCCGCGCGCGCATCACGTCCCTCGAGCTGTCCGGCCGCCGGTACTTCGTTTGCGTTCAGGCCGATGTGACCGACGAGCGCCGGCGCCAAGCCGAGGAGGCATTCCTCGCGCGCGTGGGGATGGCGCTCGCATCTTCGATCGACCTCGCCACCATCGTCGCGGCCGTCGTACGGCTCTGCGTGCCGGCGCGATGCGACGTCTGCGCGGTCTACCTTACGACCGCGGCGAATTCGCAGAAGCTCGTGCAGCTCGCGCATGCCGATCCCGCGCGCTCGGCGCTCCTCGAACGCATGCGGGTCGAAAATCCTGCGCTCTCCGCAGGGCCATCGCGTGCCGGGCGCATCGAGCTAGGCGACCCAGCGCCCACCGAAGGCGACGGCTTCGAGCGCCTCCTCGCGGCATCCGGCGTGACGGCGGCGACCGCGGTGACCCTTCGCGCGCAGGGCCGCGAGATCGGAACGATCGTCTTCGGCGAAGCGCCGCCTCGCCGTCTCGATGGTGCGGATGTCGCGGTCCTCGAGGAGCTCGCGCGCCGGCTGGCAGTGACGGTCGATCACGTCCAGCTCTTCGAGACGACGCAACGGGAGCGTCGCCGCGCGGAGGAGGCGAGCCGCGCGAAAGACGAGCTCCTGTCGGTCACCAGCCACGAGCTACGAACTCCGCTCAACGCGATCGTGGGGTGGACGGCGATGCTTCGCAGCGGCGCGCTCTCCGAGGAGAAGCGAGAGCGCGCGCTCGCGACGATCGAACGGAACGCGCGCGCGCAGGTGCAGCTCGTCGACGATATCCTCGACGTGAGCCGCGTGTTCACCGGCAAGCTCCGCCTCGAAGTGTCGCTCGTCGACCCGAGACCCGTCGTCGAGCAAGCCGTGGACGTGGTGCGGCCCGCAGCCGAGGCGAAGGGTGTCGCGCTCCACGTCGACATCGGCCGCGCAGTGGGGAACGTGCTCTGCGATCCGGGACGGCTGCAGCAGGTTTGCTGGAACCTCGTCTCGAACGCGGTGAAGTTCACGGCGAGCGGCGGCCGCGTCGATGTCCGCCTTTCACGACACGCGGACGTGGAGCTCGTGGTGAGCGATACCGGGCGCGGCATCGCCCCTTCGTTCTTGCCGTACGTGTTCGAGCCGTTCCGCCAGGAAGACGGCAGCACGACGCGGGTGCACGGCGGCCTCGGGCTCGGGCTCGCAATCGTGAAGCACTTGGTGGAGCTCCACGGCGGCAACGTCACGGCATCGAGCGACGGGGCAGACAAGGGCGCCACGTTCGTCGTTCGCCTCCCGGTGTCGCCGACCACGTCGCCGCCCCCCGGCTCGAACACGCGCGATGGTCTTCGCGACGTGGAGGAGGCGCCCTTCGCCGCTCCCACCGAGCTACGCGGGCTGCGTGTCCTCGTCGTCGACGACGAGCCGGATGCACGCGAGCTCGTCGAGTCGATCCTGGGTCATTGCGAGGCCGAGACCACGCTCGCGGTGTCGGCCGCCGACGCGTTCGAGCAGTTCCGTCGCTCTCCGCCGGATCTCGTCGTGAGCGACGTCGGCATGAGCGGCGAATCGGGGTACGACCTCATGACGAAGATCCGTGCGCTTCCGCCGGAGCTCGGCGGCAACGTGCCTGCGATCGCGCTGACGGCCTACGCGGGTGCTGCCGACCGCGCGCGTGCGCTCGCCGTCGGCTTCACCGCGCACGCGACGAAGCCGATCGCCCCGCGCGAGCTCGTCGCGCTCGTCGCCTCGGTCGCGCGTTCGCATCGTGCTCGCGGGCGACGCGCCGACGAACGCTGAACGGCGGCGCGCGCCGGGTACCTAGCTCGACGCGGGAGCCTTCCCGGACGCGAGGGCGCGCGCGAGCACCGTCAGGTCGACGGGCTTCACGAGATGCGTGTCGAAGCCGGCCGCAGCGGAGCGTGCCCGGTCGCCTGGCTGGCCGTAGCCGGTCAGCGCAATGAGCCGCGCACGGCCGCCGTGCTCCGTCGCGCGGAGCTTCGAAGCGAGCGTGTAGCCGTCGACATCCGGCAGCCCGATGTCGAGCAGCGCGACGTCGGGGCGAACGCGGTCGAACGCTTCGCGTGCGGCGGCACCGTCGTGAGCGACCTCCGTGCGGTAGCCGAGCATCTCGAGCGCGGCCGCGACCATCTCGGCAGCGTCGACGTTGTCGTCGACGACGAGGACGGTCCCGCGTCCCCGCTCCGGGCGCGCGGAGGTGCTCGCCGGCGGGCTCGCGACGGGGCGGCTGCTCGCGAGCGGGAGCGTCACGGTGAAGGTGCTGCCGCAGTCTCGGCCCGCGCTCTTCACCGCGACCCTGCCGCCGTGCATCTCGACGAGCGAGCGCACGATCATGAGACCCAGACCGAGGCCGCCGCGGCTTCGGTCGAGACCTTGCGGCTGTTGCACGAATGCGTCGAAGACGGAGTCGACCATCTCCGGCGCGATCCCCATGCCGTGATCGACGACGTCGACGACGACCGACGCGCCCGCCGCGCGAGCGGCGATCCGGATATCCCTGCCGAGATCGCTGTACTTGGCCGCGTTCGTGAGCAGGTTCGCGAAGACTTGCGCGAGGCGCTGGCGATCGCCATCGACGATCAAGCCAGGCGCGACGTCGACCGCGAGCTGCTGCTTCCGCTCTTCGAGGAGTGGCTGCGCGACCTCGAGCGCACGCTCGACGACGTGGGCGAGCTCCACGGGCTCGCGCGCGAGGTCGAGCTTCCGGTTCGTGATCCGCGACACGTCGAGGAGGTCGTCGACGAGGCCCTTCAGGTGTGCGGTTTGCCGGTCGAGCACGGCGAGCAGCCGAGGGGTGGCGCCGTTCTTCTTCGCGAGCTCCAGCGCGCTCACCATCGGCGCGAGAGGGTTGCGGAGCTCGTGCCCGAGCATCGCGAGAAACTCGTCCTTCGCTCGCGCCGCTCGTTCGAGCTCGCGGCGCGTCTGTACCGTGTCGGTCACGTCGTAGCCCACGGAGATCACGCCGACGATCTTCCCGTCTGCCTCGCGGAGCGGGCGCCGTACGGTCGTGAAGAAGTGCGGTTCCTCCTTGCCGTGGATGCGCAGCGTAACCGGTGCCTCGACGAGGCGTTGCTCGGCACCGCCGCGGAGGATGTCGAGCAGCTCTTCGACGATCGGTTGACCGCGCAGCTCTGGAAAAGCCTCGAGGAGCGGACGCCCGAGCGCATCGCGGCGGGCCACGAGGTGCGCGCTACCGTCGTTCATGAACGCGATTCGTAGCTCCGGCCCCTCGTACACGATGATGCCGACGGGGACGTTGCGGAGGAGGGCATAGAGCTTCGAGCGTTCCGACTCGGCGTTGCGCCGGAAGCGCCCGAGCGCCACGTGTGTCGCGACGCGCGCGACGAGCTCACGGGCGCTGAACGGCTTGACCAGGTAGTCGTCTGCACCGGCCTCGAGCCCCTCGACGCGCGCGTCTTCTCCGGCCCGCGCCGAGAGGAGCACGACGGGAATGGCTGCGAGCGCCGGATCGCCGCGTAGCGCGCGCAGGAGCGCGAACCCGCCGAGGTTCGGCATCATGACGTCGCTGAGCACGAGGTCGGGCGGCTCACGCTCGATCGCGGCGAGCGCCTCGACGCCGTTGCCGACTGCCTCGACCGTCCAACGGTCGGCGAGGACTCGCGTGACGTACTCGCGCATGTCGGCGTTGTCGTCGGCGACGACGATGCGTCCGGCGCTCGCGACTCCCGTGCCCGTGGGGGCTTGCTCGGTCGTCGTGGCAGGAACCCATCGCAGCGCCTCGGCGACGAAGGCCGCGGCGGTCGTGCCCCTGCTGCTCTCGGCGCGCGTTCGGAGCTGGTCCGACGGCAGGTGCTCGGCACCCTTGCGAAGGCGGATCTCGAACGTCGTTCCGCGTCCGACGGCGCTCGTCGCCCTGATCGCGCCGCCGTGCATGGTGACGAGATCTCTCACGAGGGCGAGACCGATGCCCGACCCTTCGTGCGTACGCGCACGTGCGCCTTCGATGCGGTGGAACCGCTCGAAGAGCCGAGGAACCTCGTCTTCGGCGACGCCGACGCCCGTGTCTGTCACGTAGACGACGGCGACGTCGCCGTCGTCCTCCACGCGCACCGTCACGCCTCCGCTGAACGTGAACTTCAGCGCGTTGGAGAGGAGGTTCAAAATGACCTTCTCCCACATCTCGCGGTCGACCCAGACGTCGTCGACCGCCGCGGTCTCGACGTCGAGCCGAAGCCCCGCGCGCTCGAACGCGGAGCGGAACACGCTGGCCAGGTCGCGCGTCAGCGCCCCGAGCTCCACGCGCTCGAAAGAGGCCGTCGCGCGTCCTGCCTCGATACGAGAGAAGTCGAGGAGCGCGTTGACGAGGCGAAGAAGCCGGAGCGCGTTGCGATGCGCGGTCTCGAGGTCTGCGCCCGCGAGCTGCCCGCGCTCGAGCGCATCTTCGAGCGGCCCGAGCATGAGGGTGAGCGGCGTCCGGAACTCGTGGCTCACGTTGCTGAAGAACGCCGTCTTCGCGCGATCGATCGCGGCGAGCTCCTCGGCGCGACGCCGCTCCTCTTCGTACGCCTTTGCAGCCGCGAGCGCGCTCGCGATATGCGCGCCGGCGAGCCCGAAGAAGCTCCGATACGCGGCGTCGAGCTCGAGGCGCGGGCTCGTGCCCGCGACGAGCCACCCGGTGAGAGCGGCGCGTTCGGACGAAGAGCGGAGCGGGACGACGACGGCGCGATCGACCTTCTCGGGCCAAGGCTTCGCCGTGATCCCGTACGGCGCGAGGCCCTCGACGACCACGACATCGGATGCCTCGCTCAGCCGCCAGCGAGCCGCTTCTGCGAGAGGATGGTCGCGGTCGATGCCCGTCGCAGCCATGAGGGTCGGCTCGCCGTCCGTCGCGACGAACAGAAGCGCCCACGGGACGTCGACGGACGAAGAGCCGAGCGTTTCGGTTGCGCGCGCGCAGGCGGCTTCGAATGCTCTTGCCTCGGCGGCTTCCTCGCCGAGCGCGCGGAGCGTCAGGAGGCGCCGCTCGCCGAGCACGTTCTCGGTCGTCTCGATGATCGTCGTGAGAACTCCGCCGACGCGATCTTCGGCGTCGCGTATCGGGCTGTACGACCACGTGAAGTAGCACTCCTCCGCCCAACCCTTTCGTTCGAGGACGAGGAGCTGGTCCTTCGAGTACGTGGTTTCGCCGCGCATCAGCACGCCTTCGAGGAGCGGCCGGATGACGTCCCAGACCTCGCTCCACGCCTCGCGGCCGGGTCGTCCCAGCACGTGGGGGTGCTTCCGCGCGAAGATCGGAACGTACGTATCGTTGTAGAGCACGGAAAAGTCCGGGCCCCAGAAGATGATCGAAGCAAAGCGCGACGCGAGAATCATCGCGAGCGACGTCCGCAAGATCGGCGGCCACGCCTCGCGCGGTCCGAGCAGCGTGTCCGAGAAGTCCTTCTTCGCGATCAGCTCGGCGAGGATGCCGCCGCTCGCGGGGTAGATGACCGTCGTGCCACGCGCGATGTCCGACACGCCCGAACTTTACGACGATTCGCGGGCGGCGGCGAAAGCACGGGTCGCGCGCTTCATGCCGCCGCACGCTTGCGACGGGCGTGTTCGTCAGCGCGGGCGCGAGCCCAGCAGCTCGTGCCTGCGCGCTTGACATATTGCCGGTAGGCTATATAGATAAGCGGCAATGAATGCCGCCGGTGATCGACTCGACCTCGCGTTTGCTGCGCTCGCCGACCCGACGCGGCGGGCGATCCTCGCGCGCCTCTCGCGAGGCGAGGCGACCGTCTCCGAGCTCGCAGAGCCGTTCGGGCTCGCGCAGCCGACGATCTCGAAGCACCTCAAGGTGCTCGAAGAGGCGGGGTTGGTGACGCATTCGCGGGAGGCACAGCGGCGGCCACGGCGGCTCGTGCACGGCGCGCTGAAAGACGTCGATACATGGCTCGCGCCGTTCCGCCGGCAATGGGAGGCGCGTCTCGACAACCTCGGGGCGTTCCTGGAGCAGACGAAACCCGCGCGGAAGCGCCAGTGAAGGAGACGCCCATGTCGATGACCCACGAGACCCGGTCCGAGCTCGATCGCTCGACGCACACGATCACCTTTCGACGTTCCGTGGCCGCCTCGCGCGAGCGCGTGTTCGATGCGTGGACGAAGCCCGAGCAGGTGACGGTGTGGTGGGATCCGACGGGGAGCCCGCTCGCGGAGTGCATGATCGATGCGCGTCCGGGCGGCGCGTTCCGGTTCGTGAACCAGGGACACCACGGGCCGCCGTTCGCGGGCGTGTACCAGGTCGTCGAACGTCCGGCGAAGCTCGTCTTCGATGCGCTCGGCGCGGTCGGGACGGTGCTGCTCGAGACGCGCGGCGCCGAGACCCTCGTGACGGTGACGATCCGCTGCGCGTCCGCCGAGCACTTCGAGCAGTTCGTGAAGCTGGGCGTCGACACCGGTACGAACCAGACGCTCGACAACCTCGCCCGGTACGTCGGCGCCGCGAGCGACGCGCCGAGCTGATCGCACCGCGCGCTCACGAAAGAGCGCCGTCGCGCATCGCGCGGCGCTAAGACGTTCGGTCATGGTCTCGCGACAGGCGCAGTGCAGCTGCGGGCAGCTCAAGGTGACGTGCCGCGGCGAGCCCGTGCGCAACTCGGTGTGCCATTGCCTCGCCTGCCAGCGGCGCACGGGGAGCCCCTTCGGCCAGCAGGCGAGGTGGCCGGCGGAGCACGTCACCATCGAGGGACAGGCGACGACGTTCGTACGCAAAGGCGACGACGGCGGGACCGCCGCCTTCCGCTTCTGCGCGACGTGCGGCGCGACCGTCTACTACGACATCGCGGAGATGCCGGGGTTCATCGCCGTGCCGATCGGCGCGTTCGCGGACCCCGCTTTTCCGGCGCCCACGGTCTCCGTCTACGAGGAGCGGAAGCACGCGTGGGTCGACGTGCCGACCGCGACGGAGCGCTACGATTGATCGGCCCGGCGCGCTTCAGAAGGTGCCGCTGAGCCCGATCTGACCGAAGCCGATGCGGGGCGTGAGACGCGGGGCCGAGCTCGTCGCGCGCTCCGGCAGCGAGCGCTGGTTCCGCCAGAGATCGGCGAGACGCTCTTCTTCGCTGCGCATGCCGAGCTCGAAGGCGCCAATGATCCCGGCGCCGACGCCGCCGGCGATGAGCCCGCGACCGAGCCACGTGAGGCTCGGGTCGTCGGTGCTCGCCTCGATGGCGATGCCGCCGCCGATCTCGAGCGCACCGAACACGAACGTCGCTATGCCGGTCGCGATGCGGTCTTTCCGCGCCTCGCGCTCGTCGGCGAGGAGCACGCGCTCTGCCTCGCGCGCGCTCGCGGCGAGGTTCTGCGGACCTTCGCGCAGCGCCGCCGCGTACGCATCGCGACCGAGCTCGATGTCGCTCGGGACCAGCAGAGCGTACGTTCCGCCCGCCATCGCCAATGCGCCGACGCCGACGAGCACGCCGCCGATCACGTCACGGGACTCGCGCGCGGTCGGGGTCGACTCCGTGACCCACGAGGCGACGCCGATGCCGGTGAGCGCCACGCCTTGGCCGACCGCTTCGGCGCCCACGCGCACGCGCCGGTCTCGGCCCGCTTCCGCCGCGGCGTCGAGGACCTGCTTCATGCGTTCGACATCGCGCGTCGAGGAAGTGTCCGCTTCGTCGGCGCGCGCGGTTCTCGGCGCAACCATGGTCGTGACGAAAGCGGCGAAGAGCGCGGCGCCGACGAGCCGTGAAGCCCGTGCGGGCACTTGCTGGCGGAGCGAGCCCTCGGCGATACCGAGGTTGATCGCCCATCCGAGCGTCATCACCACCGCGTGCGCGGCGGGCGAAGGCGGCGCGCCCGTGAGCTGCACGAACGGCACGAAGAGGACGAACTGCGTGCCCGCGCCAGCGCCGAGGGCATACGCGCGCGCCATCCACGCGCCATGAGCGGAGAAATCTCGAGACCGCACGGCGTTCATCCCGAGCGCGAGGAAGGCGATCATTGCCGTGCCCACGACGACGCGCACTCCGGTGAGCAGAGGCGAGCCTCCTTCTCCCGGCGGAACCGCGAGCGCCATCCAGATCCCCGATGCGGCTGCTGCGAAGCCGAGCGGCGCGAGCGCACGGCCGACCATGCGGTGCCATGGGCGTCGCCGGAGCGCGGGCGCGAGCTGCAGGGCGCCGAGGAGAGCAAACGTCGTCGCACTCACGATGTGCACGAGCAGCACGGCGGGAAGCGTCGTGAGCCGCGCGTGATCGGGGAGCGTGGGCCGACCGAGAATGACGCTCGCGAACCGGAGCGCGCCGAAGAACACGGGCGGCAGAGCGAGCACGAGGAGAGCAATCGGCGCGATCCAGCCGCGGCGGTGCGTGCGCGAAGGCGAAGCTGCCAGCGTCGATGGGGAGAGCGGGTTCGTCATGCCCACCAGCATCGTTGTTGCGAAGCTTCCGCACCTCCGCCACTCGGCCATTTCGATCTCCGCCGAAAGGCGGAGACGCGCGCTCACGGCCGGATTCGCTTCGTCGCGTAGGCCCAAATCGCGATCTCGACGCGGTTCCGGGCGCCGAGCTTCCCCATCAGGTTCGCGATGTGGGTCTTCACCGTGCTGAGCCCGATGTGCAGCTCGCGGGCGATCTCGTGATTCGTGCGCCCTCGCGCGACGGCGCGAACGACGTCTTCTTCGCGCTCGGTGAGCGGCTCGACCAGCGGGGCAGGGGGGGAGGCGTCTTCGAGCTCTGCAAAGCGCTCGAGGAGGCGCGCCGTCACGCTGGGCGCGATGAGCGCATCGCCGAGCGCGGCCGCGTGAATGGCTTGCACGAGGAGCTCCGGTCCGGCGTCCTTCAGGAGGAAGCCGCGTGCGCCTGCTTTGAGCGCGCCGAGCACGTATTCGTCGAGGTCGAACGTGGTGATGACCACGATGGCGAGCGGGTCGGCGACGCCCGGACCCGCGAGGCGGCGCGTCGCCTCGACGCCATCGAGCAGAGGCATGCGGATGTCGAACAGGCATACGTCGGGACGTAGCTCCTGAGCCAAGCGCACGGCGCTGCGTCCGTCGGCAGCTTCGCCGACGACCGTGATGTCGGGCTGCGCCTCCAAGATCATCTTGAGGCCGGCGCGGACGAGATCTTGGTCGTCGGCAACGAGCACGCGCACCGTCATGAGCTCTTTCCGTTCTCCGGCAGCACGGCGGCGACCCTCCAGCCGGCGGCATCGTCGCGCGGGCCCGCCTCGAGCGTGCCGCCGAGGAGCGCCGCCCGCTCGGCCATTCCCACGAGCCCCATGCCCGATGGCGAGCGCGCCGATGCCGGAGGCGAGCCGTCGTCATCCACGAGCAACTGCACCTTGCCGCCCTCGGCGGTCACGCGCACACGAATTCGCGTCGCCCCACGCGCGTGCCGGACCGCATTCGTGATCGCCTCTTGCGCGATGCGATAGAGCGCCGACTGCAGAGCCGGACGAAGCCTCCCGAGCCCTTCCACGATCTCGACGTCGACGAGCGCCGCGCTATCGACCGCACGCGCCGTCTCGGCGAGCCGCGCGATGTCGGCGATGGTCTTCCCGGGCTCGAGCGGGGCGCCCGTGTCGTCGCGCAACGCGCTCACGATGCTGCGCAGCTCGGCGAGCGTGCGTGACGCCTCCTTGTCGATCGCCTCGAGCGCCTGCGCGGCGAGCTCTGGGCGCCGAGCCATCACCGCGCGCCCTCCCTGCGCCTGCAGCGCGATCGCGGAGACGTGGTGGGCCACCGTGTCGTGCAGGTCGCGCGCGATCTGCGTGCGTTCGAGGAGCTTCGCGTGCTCGATGTCACGCCGATGCGACTCGGCTCGGAAACGTAGCGATGCGCCGAGCGCGCCGGGGAAGAGGAGCACCACGGCGGCTCCGATGTAGTCGCCGGCCTCGTGCATCTCACCGGCGAGCGCCGAGGCGGCGTACGCACCGGCCACGAACGGCATGCCGGCGACGATCTCGCGTCCCGAGCCCCACCGGAAGAGGGAATACGGAAGGAGCAGCACGCATGCCGTCGTGTGCAGTGGGCTCGGGGGGCGCCGGAGGAGAAGGCCCACGAGCGTCGCGGCGCTCGCCAAGCCGAAGGCCACTGCCGTCGCCCACGCGGGGTGCGTCCGGCGGAAGCGGATCGTCACGACGCCGACGACGCCGACCGCGATGACGAGCGGATGCATCGCGGTGGGCTCGGCGAACAGCCCTTCTGCGATGACGGCGGGGACGAGCGCAAAGACGAGGAAGCGATCGAGCCGCGATGGCTCGTTCGGCCGCTCGGGGCTCGGCTCCCGGAAGAAGGCTAGGAGGTCACTCCACACGTCGCCGTGGAGGCTAGCCCCTTCGGCTGCGCGCGTGGATCCGCCGAAAGTACGAGGCGGAGAGCGGGCCTTCTTGCCGCCGCCGCGGACGCGATCAGAGATCGAGCTTCGCCCACGCGCGATAGAGCTTGTGGCCGGAGCCTCCGGACCCCTCCGGCGTCGCGCCGATCTCGCCCGCGATGCGGTTGTGCGAGAAGAAGACGTGGTCCAGCTTCGCGTTGTTCGAGGACATCGTGCCCTCGCCGCTACGGCACGCATCGGCCGCGCAACGCACCTCTTCGCGCCCGGCGTACTGCTCGCGCTGCGGGTCGGTTTGGTCGGCTTCGTCGAAGCGGCCGCCGTTGTAATTACCGAAGCGCGTCAGGCGGTAGAGGTCGTCCAGCGTGGCCTTGCCGGGACTGGCGTTGAGGTCGCCCGCGAGCACGACGGCCTGCCCGGCGCCGGCGCGCGGGTTCAGCAGGTTCGCGATGCGCCACACCTGGCGCTTGCGGGCGGCGTCCGCGGCGGCAGCATCGTTGCCCTCGGCACGGAGGTGCGTGACGCACGAGAGGACCTTGCGTGCCGTGTCGGGGATCGGAACGGCTCCGCAGAGCAGCGTGAAGTGCTTGTCGCCGTCCGGATCGCCGAGGTCTTGTCGGATCTCCTCGGTCATGGCGCGCGGCGACGCGAGGAGCTGCCCCTTCGGCGTCCCGCCACACTTGGTCCCGCCGACGTTCTGGGTCATCGGCGCGTAGAGCACGGTCCAACCCGGAAACTTCTGCACGAAGGCCTCGTACTGCGCGTAGCAGACCTCCTCGAGCATCACGACGTCGGGGTTCGTCGCTTCGATGCGCGAGAGCGTGTAGCTGATGCCCGCCGGGCCGCCATCGTTCTCGGCGCCGCCGCCGATGTTGTGCGTGAGGACCTCGAAGCGGCGGCCGGTCTCCTTCGTCTTGTCGCCGTCCTTCTTGCCATCGTCCTTCTTGCCATCGTCCTTCTTGCCGTCGCCCTTGCCGCCCTTCTTCTTGCCGCCCTTCACTTCGAGCTCGGTCTCGTCCGAGAGCTCGTCGTCGTCTGCCGCGCAGCCAGCGCCGGCACACGCGAGTGCGATGAGCGATGCGATCAGCGTGGCGCGCCCGAGGAGGGAGGTAGCGAAGGAGGTCATGTCCCGTCGCATTGCACGGGATGATCCAACGTTCTCTCGGCCGACCACTCTCGCCGAACCTGGAGGAAATGCGCGGTTTCAGCCGCCTTGCGCAGCGTGGTGCGCGGCGGCGCGGGAGGGAGGTGGACTCCGCGGGTGATCCGCCGCTCGGCGTCGGTGCGCGAGCATCTGCGCAACCGTTCGCAAGTTGCGCGCGGGCTCACGCGCGCGTCGCGAGGGCGCGCACCGTCTCGATCGAGTCCGCTTCGGCGGCCGTCTTGTCTTCCCGATACCGAACGACGCGCGCGAAGCGGAGCGCGAGCCCACCGGGGTATCGCGTCGACCGCTGCAACCCGTCGAACGCGATCTCGACGACCTGTTCGGGACGAAGCGTGACGACGTAGCCGTCGGTCGCGCCGGCGGCGAGCTCGAGGAAGCGCTCGGTCTGCCACGCGAGCATCGCGTCGGTCATGCCCTTGAACGTCTTCCCGAGCATCACGAAGCCGCCGGTCGCCGGATCGCGCGCGCCGAGATGGATGTTCGAGAGCTTGCCCTTCCGGCGCCCCGATCCCCACTCCACGGCGAGCACCACGAGGTCGAGGGTGAGGACCGGCTTGATCTTGCGCCAGCTCGCGCCGCGGCGGCCCGCTTCGTAAGGAGCGGCGAGCGCCTTGGCAACGACGCCCTCGTAGCCGAGCTGCAGCATGCGATCGAGGAAGGCCTTCGCCTCCGCCTCATCGGACGTCACGAGGCGATCGACGAGCTTCGCCGACGTCGCAAGGCGCTCGAGCGCGGCTCGCCGCTCCACGTTCGGTCGATCGAGGTAGTCGACGCCGTTCATGTGCAAGAGGTCGAAGAGGAAGATGGCGGGACGTTCGCTCCTGGCCGGAGACGTACCGGCGCTCTCATCGGCCTCGCTGTTCGCGCGTGCGAAGCGCGAAGCCGTGTCCTGGAAGGGCAGCGGCCGCGCGTCGTCTTCGCTCCCCCCCGCGAACGCGAACCAGAGGATCTCGCCGTCGGCAACGAGCGAAGCGACCGGCCAGCGCGCCACGTCTTTCGCGATGTGGGCGAGCCGCACGGTGACGTCGTCGAGCGAACGCGTGAAGAGCCGGACCTCGTCACCTCGCTTGTGGATTTGGATGCGCGCACCATCGAGCTTCGCCTCGAACGCGGCCGGTGCGCCCAAGTCTCCGAGCGCCTCCTCTGCGGTGCGCGCGGTCTGTGCGAGCATCGGCGCGAGCGCGCAGCCCACCTCGAGCCGGAATGCCGCGAGAGCCTCCGCGCCGCCCTCCATCGCCGCGGCCGCGACGACGCTCGGATCACCGCGCAGCATCGTCGCGCGCCGCACGGTCGCGATCTCGACACCCGAAGCCGCCGCGATCGCGTCGAGCATCACGCCCGCGAGCGCGCCCTGACGAAGGTTGCCGGTGAGGAGACCGCGCAAGAACGTCTGCTCGACCTCCGTTGCGCGACCGAGGATGTCGTTCAGACGCGCGATGCGCGCGGTCTGCGAGCCCGGGCCGGAAGCTTCGGCCATCTCGGTGAACGCGCGATTCACTTCCGAAGCGGTGAGCGACGCGGCAGGCGCGGCCGCAGGCATCGTCGCGAGCGCGGCCCAACCCGCGCCGATCCTGCGTTGCAGGAGCTCTCCGGACAGCCACGCGACGATCACCGGAACGTCGTCACGATCGGCCGCCCGGAGAAGCGCAGCGAGCGCCTTCGTCTTTGCCGACCGCGAGCGAGTCGCCGCGATCGAAGCCGAGGCCTCGGCGACGTCGAGGAGCCGCGTCACGCGCGCTTGCTGCCCTCGTCCGCGCCCTCCGCAGACGATGCGGTCGACGGCGGCGACGCGGGCGTCGGCTCGGCGTCTGCGCCCGCGGCCGCACGCTTCGCCGCCGCCTCTGCCGCGCGGAGCTTCCGCTCCTCGGCGTCGCGCTTCTGCTTCGCACGCTGACGCGCTTCGAACGCGCGCGTCTGCGCCGAGGTCCGCGCGTTGTTCACCTGCGTGCGCGTCGCCTGCAGGTTGCCGCTCCGGTCTCCCTTGCCCATCGCTCAGTGCGCCTTCTTCATGTCGGCGAGGATGCGCGTGCTCTCGTCGAGCCAGAGGTCGCGGGCGAGGCCGTTCTTCCACTTGTCGATCTCGCGCTGCGTGCGCGGGTCGGGAGGCGTGCCCTCCTGCTTCGACAGCGGCGCGACCTCCATGAGGGGCTGCTGCTCGCGCTTCTTCGGATCGAGCGCCTCGAGGTCCGCCTTCGCGCGCTTGTGCTCGGCTTGCCACGCGGTGCGCTCGAGCGACTTCAGCGTCTTGTCTTTGCGTGCCTCCATGATCTTCGCGAACTTCGTCACCGTCGCGAGGTCCGCGTTCGCGGTCGTGCGCGCGGTGCTCGCCTGCGCGAGCTCCGGCACCTTCCACGCGTGCGGCGTTTTCACGAACGGTGCCGCCGGAATCGACGACCACGGAATCGCGTGGGGCAGAGTGCGCTCGCCGGATTCGACGAACGACGTCGGATCGGGAAGGAGGATGTCGGGCACGACGCCTTTCAGTTGCGTGGAGCCACCGCTGACGCGGAAGTACTCCTGCACGGTCACCTTGTAGAGACCGAGAGGGTCGCCGCGCCCGCGCGACTGCTGGTCGAGGTTGATGACCGCCTGCACGGTTCCTTTGCCGTGCGTCGCGCTCGTGCCGACCACCACGGCGCGCTCGTAATCCTGGAGCGCGCCGGCGACGATCTCGGCGGCGGACGCGCAGAAGCGGTCGACGAGGACGACCACGTTGCCGCCGAATGCGACCGAGGCGTCCTTGTCTCGGAGCACGGCGACCGCGCCCTTGCCGTCCTTCGTCTGTACGACCGGACCCTCCTTGATGAAAAGGCCGGCGATGTCACGCGCATGCGTGAGGAGGCCGCCGCCGTTGCCGCGCAGGTCGAGGACGAGCGAGGTCACGTTCTTCTTCGTGAGCTGCGTCAAGAGCGCGCGGACGTCGTCGGTCGCGTTGCGCTCGCCGGGATTGCTGGACTCCCCGTAGAAGCCTGGAAGGTGCACGTAGCCGACGTCGCCGCTGCCCTTCGTCTTCAGGATCGCGCCGCGCGCGTAGGTCGCCTCGATGCGGACGATGTCACGCGTGATCGAGATCGTCTTCAGCGTGCCGTCCGACTTCTTGACGGTGAGGACCACGACGGTGCCTTTCGGCCCGCGGATCATGCTCACCACCTTGCCAATCGGCATATCCATCACGTCGACCGGCTCCTTGCCCTCCTGCGCGACGGCTTGAATGAGGTCGCCGACCTCGAGCTTCCCCTGCTGCCACGCCGCGCCGCCGGGCACGAGATCGTTCACGAGGATGTAGTGCTCCTGTTCGCGCAGCGTGGCGCCGATGCCCTCGAGACGTCCGGTGAGCGCGATGCCCAGCTCGGCTTCCTCGGCCGGCGGCAGGTACGCGGTGTGCGGGTCGAACGCGCCGTTCACCGCATTGATGAACGTGCGGGCCGGCTCGAGCTTCTCGACCGAGGCAAGGCGCGTGAACTGCGTCGCCATTCGCGTCGCGAGCTCTTTCTGCACCTTGTCGCGTCGTCCTTCGAAGGTCGCCGGGATCTCCCCGAGCGCCTTTTCGGCAGCGGCCTCGCGCTTCGCATCGTCCGGGTCGGCCGGCGGCTTGGCGTCCGGCTTCGGATGCGCCCTCTTCTCGAGCGTGTCTTCGAGCTCCTGCGCGCGCTCGAGGACTTGCAGCTTGAGCATTCCGCGCCAGCGCGCGGCGAGCTCCTCCTCCGTCTTGCAGAATGCACGCTTCTTCGGATCGGTCTCGAAAGACTCGTTGGTCGTGAAGTCGAGCGGCGTCGCCAGGATGCGTGCGACGGCATCGGCGACGACGCGCCGCCGATTCGCGAGGAGCGCCGCGGCCTTTCGCCCGAGGACGAGATCGCCCGCGCGGAGCTCGTCATCCATCTCTTTGTCGAAGCGCGCGAGCTTCTGCACGTCGCCCTCGAGCAGGAACAGCTTTCCCGCGTCGAGCTCTTCGATCAGGCGGCCGAAGGCCTCTTTCGAGACGCTGTCGTCGATGGCCCGCGCGAGCACGTGCTCGTGGCCGAGGAGCTCGTTCGCGGCGCTGGCGAGCTCGGCTTCGCGCGGGTCGCGCGGCATGTCCGGAAGGTCGTCATCGGCCGGCCGCGCAGCGTTCGCTGCGGAGGACGCCGACGGCGGCGAGGCCGCTCCTGCGTCGGTGCCGTGCGGCGACCGACACGAGGAGAGCACGAGCGCGGCGAGGACGAAGGAGCGACGCATGGGCGCAAAATAGCATCCCCGCGCGCGGAGCCGGCGCCCGTCGTTCTAGGCGCCGTTCAGGGGAGGACGCCCTCGAGCTTCGCGTCGAGGACGAGGAAGCCGTTTCGGTACGCAACGCGCCGATTCAGCCCGGTCTTCAGCGCGAGACCGGACAAGCTCGGCGCGAGCCCGCCGATCGCACCGAGCGAGGGCAAGGGGAGCTTGATCGAGAGGCCGTTCGTGATGCCGTCGCGCAGCTTCGGCCACAGCGCGTTCGAGAGCATGTCGCGAATGACTTCCGGCGTGAACAGCGTCGCGCCGGGCGGCTCCTTGATCGTCCACACCGTTACGTTCGGTTTGTCGGCGAGCTTCAGCTTCAACGTGTCGTCTGCGAGCTCGATGCTGAGGCCCGCTTCGAGCAGCACGCCGAGGCGACCGTTCGCTTCGTCTCCGCCGGGCACCATCTCGAGCTCGCCGAGCGAGACGACGAGGTCGTCGGTTTCGCCTCGGCGCGGCAGCCGCACGATCGGCGGGAGCTTGGCGGAGACGCTCAACGGGATCGCGTCGGAGCGAGGGATCTCGAGGAGGCCCGAGTTCCACAAACTGTGGAGGAGGCCGTTCAGCACGGCGAGCCGCACGCCGAGCTGCGCGCGCGGCGAAGCGAAGTGCGCATCGGCGGTGCTGGTATCGGCGAGGGCGACGCCGCGTGACCCGGGGTGCAGGGCCGTCGGCCGGTCGGTCTTCACGGCGAGCGAGAGCTTCGCGCGCATCGAGTCGAACGCCTCGAGCTCGATCGCGTTCAGGTGGCCGTCGAGGGTGAGGCCCACCTTGGGCAGAGGCGCGCTGTCGACGTTGAACGTCTTGTTGGCGAGCGCCGTGTCGAGGCTCTCGAAGACGCTCTCGAGGGCGCTGGGGAGCGCCCCTTGCAGTGCGTCGGACAGCGCGCTCTTCACCGCGTCTTGCACCGTCGTTCGCAGGTAGCCGGCCGCGAGCGCGAAGATCGCGTTCGCTTGCGGGTCGACGAACTTGCCCGTCGCGGTCTCGAGCGCGACCTCGAACGTACCCACCGTCACGGTGACGGGCGCCGTCGGCGACGCCTTCTTCACCGTCGCGTGCGCATACGCGGAGAGCGAAGCTTCGACGCCGCCGTTCAGGCTCACCGGTGACCCGGACAGGTCGAGCGATCCCGCCGTGCCGAGCGAGAGCTTGCCGACACGGACGAAGAGATCCAACCCATCGCCGGCGAGCTCGGTCTCGACGCGCACGTCGGTCATCTTCACCGCGCCGACGGTCAGGTTGATGCCGTTGCTCGCCACGAGCGGGTTCGGGAGCTTCGACTTCAGGTCCATGCCGGCGACGATGCGCGTGACGACATCGGCCATGTCGGGGAGCGTCACCGGGCGCGGCGCCTCGAGCGGCACCGCCGTGCCGTCGTCGAAGAAGCGCTGCCCGAGGTCGAGCACCAGCGCATCGGGCGAGGAGAACGCCGGCGCCCCTTTCGAGTCGACCGCGGGCGTATAGGCCGCGCCGAACGCGACGTCGAATTCGCGGCGCACCTCGGGGTCCATGCCGTTGTCCGCGGAGACGACGAGGTGATTCACTCCGAACGTCGCCGCCACGTCGATCCTGAAGCTGCCGTCGGGGCCGACGGTGACGGGAACGCCGTTGACGAGGAGGCGCGTCGTGCGGCCCGTCGTGATCTTCCCTTCGACCGGAAAGGTGGATTTTCCGTCTCCGCCGAGCTCGGCGCCGGGCTGCGGCGTGGTGAGGACGAGGCCGGGCGCACCAGGGGACACTTTGATTCGGGCGCTACCGCAGGCATTCGCGTTGTCCACGGCGCACGCGGTGAACGTGACGCTGCCCACCTTGCTCAGCGTGAACGCGCCGCCGTCGCCGACGCGCGTCACCGCGTCCGCGGGATCCGCGGTCCAGGTCACCTTCGCGTCGCGCAGCTCTGCACCGGCGATGTCGGTCACCGTCGCCGTCAGCGAGATCTGGCTCGCCACCGGGTAAAAGGCCTGCGCCGGGTCGAGGTGAACGACCACGCCCGAAGCCGAAGGTCCGGTGTCGTCGCTTCCGCATCCGGCCGCGAGAGCGAAGAGGAAGGAGAGTGACGAGGCGAAGATCAGCCTGTTCATCGTCATTGGATCCCCAGCTGGCCGGTGAGGCGGAAGTTTCGCGGACCGAAGCCGAGCGCGGGGCTCACGACCCCGAGCTTCCCGGGCGGGATGCCGTACGTCGTGAGGCTCGCGGGCAGCGCGAACGACGGGATCGGCAGGGCAGGGAGGGCGTTGTTCAGCGATTGGTCGATGATCTTCTGCAGAAGCGTCTGCAGCATCGACGTGAGGACCGCGTTCGTCGACGAGTCGAGCGAGACGTCGCCGGTGGAGAAGTGCATCTCGGTGATCACGAAGCTGCCGAACTTCAGATCGTTGCCGACGAGCGAGGGCGTCGACGTTGCACGTGCACCGAGGCCGACGCGCAGCGGCGGGAGCGGGTTGCCGCCCGCATCCGTTCCGCCGAAGAGGCCGGGATACGTCACCGCGAGCTGCAGGGAGCCGAGCGACAGCTCGACCGCGTTGCCGCTCACCGTCGCCACGGGCGGCAGCAGCGTCGTCACGCGGATGTTCGCTTCGGCGGGAAGGCCGCCGAGCTGCGTGCCGGTCATCGTCGCGTTGAACATGCCTCCGCGCCAGAGCGCGTGCAGCGCTTGGTCGAACACGCCGACGTGGATGGCGACGCCCGCCGTGCTCGGCGAGCTCACCGGCAAGTCGTCGAGCACGACGCCGGGTGGGATCGCCACGCCGAGCGAGGGCATCGCGTGCGCGGCAGGGGCCGTGAGCCGGCTCGAGAGGCCGACGAGCATGCGCGACGACGTGGTCGACACCGTCGAGAACCCGACGCCGAACGAGAGCGGGATCGTGCCGCCGCCGTCGAGCTTCGGGACGTTGAACGAGGTTCCGAGCGTCGACACGTCGAGCCCGGAGAGGACGCCGTCGAGCACCGCATTGAAGTTGTTCGTGACGTAGCTCGTGACGAGGCCCTTCACGGTGTTCTGGAGCGAGCCCCGCGCGAGCGGCACGAGGATGTTGTTGATGATCCAACCATCGACGCCGTCGAACGACGTGTTCACGGTGCCGACGTTGGTGACGACGGAGCCGGGACGCACGGAGCCATGCAGCTTCCCGCCCGCGAGCGCGGTGTCGATGATCATCGTCACATCGAGATACGAGAACGTCGCCCAGCCGGTCGTGTCGTACGGGATGGGGCCGACGTCGCCGCGGACGCGCATGTTCACGCCGACGTTCGGCACGCGCACGTGCGCCTGGAGGCCGCCGTTCACCAGCGTCACGCCGACGGTCTGCGGTCCGGGCAGGCTGAGGCCCTTGTACTCGACGCCGGAGCTGTACCAGCAGACGCAGCCGAGGAACGTGCAGGTCTGCGAGTCGCACGCCTTGGGCTTGAGCGGGTTCGCGGCCTTGAGGCCCGAGTCGATGGTGCTCGCGAGGCCCGCGCTGTTCGCGACGGAGTAGAGGATGTCGCCGAACGAGCTGACCGCCCCCGCGCGTCCGCCGTCGTCGACGGCCGGCTGCGTGAGCTTCAGATCGACGGTATCGGCATAGAGCCCGCTCTCCGTCGCCCATTGGTTCGAGACGAGGAACGAGCACGTGCGGGTGCTCTGGGCGCCGTTCTGGCTCGTCGCGACGATGTTCGCGAAGTTGATTCCGAACCGCGTCGTGAGAGGCACCGAGAAGGCGTCACCCGCGAGGTTCGCCGTCACGCCGTTCACCTTCACGCTCGTGACGCCGTTCGGGCTCTTCACCGTTCCGGCGAACGCGATGGTCGCTCCGGGCGCGGCGTTGAGCATCGCGCCGTCGGGCGGGCCGTTGCATTCGATCGTCGGACCGGTGCCGTCGACCTCGATCTCGACCTGCGCGACGAGAGGCTTACCCGTCGACGTGGGCGGCGGAACCGTCGCCGTCAGCGTGTAGAAGCCGTTCGCGAGATACTGGAAGTGGTTTGCGCCGAGCGTGGAGCTCGCGCTCGGCGCGCTGCCGTACTGCGTCGGCGCGTCGATGATGCGGTTGTCGAACTGGTCGGCGACGAGCGTCTCGACCGTGACGACCGACCCGACGGGATAGACGACCTTCATCGGGGTCGGCGAGAGCACGAGCTTGGCCGGCGGCGCCGGCACGACCTCGATCGGCACGGCGTGCGTCTTCGCGCCGGCGACGGAGCAGGCGAGCTCGTAGATGCCCGCGTGCGTGAACTTCCCGGAGAGGCCGCTTATGACGTTGCCCGCGTCGGTCGGCGCGGAGGTGAGCGTGGGCTTCGCGTCGGGCACGACGTTGCCGTACGCGTCGTGCGTCGTGCACGTCGCGGTCACGTCGCTTCCCGCGACCACCGACGTCGCGCTGACGACCGTGTCGACCGACGCAACCGGACCCGGCGTGATCTCCATCTGCGCGCCCACGTCGTCGCCCGCGCCGAGCGACGGGAACGTGCACCGCACGCCCACGCGACCGGCCCGGACGGCAATGGTCTTGCCCGACGCATCCTTCTGGACCGCGTCGTTCGGCACGAAAACGACGGCGAGGTCGGCGTCTTTCGGTGGCTGGACGGCGTTGCCTTCCACGTCGACGAGGACGCACGACACGACCACCTCGTCGCCGGCCTTGACGCTCGCCGGAGCCGTCGTCCGAGCGCCCGCGAAGACGTTCTGCGTCTGCGGCGGTCCGCTCGGCTCTTCGTCGCTCCCGCAGCCCGCGGTTAGCGCGGCGAAGACGAAGACGAGCGCCGCGAAGAGCGCACGACGAGCCATGTCCGAAACGTGGAGACGCGGCATCACGCTTCCCTCCGGTCGCCGCGGCCCCGCAAGACGCAGGAAGGCCGGCAACCCCGATACGGAAGGCTAGCGAATTCCCGGCGACCCGTCGACGCCGGGCCCCGCGCGCGCCGCGCGCGAAGTCGACTATCGTCGCTGCTTCCCCATGGAGAGCGCTGCCGACGAGCTGACGAGCGACGCGATCACCGCTTCGTACCGCTTGATCCAGCGGCGGCGCGGCCACCGCTTCTCGGTCGATGACCTCGCGACGGCGTGGGAGGCGGTGCGTGCCGCTTCCCACGCGGAGACCTTCGTCGACCTCGGCTGCGGGGTCGGCTCCGTGCTGCTGATGGTCGCGTGGCGCCTCTCGGGCGCTCGCGGCATCGGCATCGAGGCGCAAGACGTGAGCTTCGAGCTCGCGCGGCGCAACGTTCAGGAGAACGCGCTCGGCGGGCGCGTCACGCTCCTGCATGGCGACCTTCGCGAGGTGACGCGCGCGTGGCCGTACGGGAGGTTCGCGCTCGTCACCGGCACGCCGCCGTACCTCCCGCTCGGCACGGCCTCGCCTTCACCCGACCCGCAGCGTGCGGCGTGCCGCATCGAGCTCCGCGGCGGCGTCGAAGACTACTTGGCCGCGGCCGCGCGCGTGCTCACGCCCGACGGCGTGGTGGTGCTCTGCTCCGACGGCCGCGCGCCGGAGCGGGTCACCCGCGGCGCGGCGGCGGCGGGCCTCGTGCCGGTGCGCCGCCTCGACGTCGTGCCGAAGGCCGGGCGCTCTCCGCTGTTCTCGGTGTGGACGTGCGCGCGCGAGGGGCGCGGCGCGCACGAGCACGAGGTGCTCGTGATGCGGGACGAGAAGGGCGAACGCACCGCGGCGAGCGAGGCGATGCGACGGGAGTTCGGCCTCGGCGCCGGGTAGCGCGCGCTAGCTCGCGGGCGGCGCGCCGAACCACGTGGTGAGCGCGTCGTGCAGGCCCGCGTCGGTCCCTTCGCTCACCCACGCCACGTGGCCGTCCGGGCGGATCAGCACGGCGCGCGGCGCAGGCACCGCGCCGAGCACGGGTAGCTCCCACGAGCCCGCGTAGGTGGCCGCGACGACGCGAACACGCGCTGCCCACGCATCGATGCGGAGCGCGCTGCGCGCATGCTCACGGAGATCGAGCAGCACGGGCCTGCCGTCGCGAAGCATCGCGAACACGCGCTGCGGACCGCTCTCGGTCACCACCTCGAGGTCGGGCATGCGGCGCCCGAGGAGGGGGTGGCCCGAGCCGAGGTCGTAGTGGATGTCGAGCCCTGACATCATCGCGGCATAACGCTTCCGCGGCTCATCCATCTGGAGGAGCGCGGATACCGTCTTTCGCAAGGCCAGTGTCCGTTCATCTCCGCGGCCGAGCGCCGTTTGCGCCATCGTCAGCTCGAGGGCCCGTGCCGCCACCGGGTGTCGTTCGGCTTGATACGTGTCGAGCAGCGTCTCCGCCGATATCCCATTCACCACTTGCGCGAGCTTCCAACCCAAATTCACCGCGTCGTGGATTCCGAGGTTGAGGCCCTGTCCGCCTGCCGGGGAATGCACGTGCGCCGCATCGCCGGCCAAGAGCACGCGGCCGCTGCGGTACGTCGCGGCTTGCCTCGTCGCATCGGTGAAGCGTGAGAGCCAGGTGACGTCGTGCACGCCGAAGTCCGTTCCATACACGGCGACGAGCGCGGCCCGGAGATCGTCCTCCGTGGGCGCATCTCCGGACATGACTTCTTTCTCGACGAGCACGACGCGCGCGCGACTCGCTTCTTCGAGCTTCGCAATTGCGTTGACGCCCTTTTCGCCGGGCCGAACGCCGAACGCGGGCTCCTCCGTAATTCCCACTTCCGCGATGAGATAGCTCACCGACGGATCCCAGCCCGGAAACCCGATTCCCGCTTTCTTCCGAATCAGGCTCCGGCCGCCATCGCATCCGACGAGGTACTTCGTGCGCATGATCGCGCCGCCCGCGAGCTCGACGTCCACGCCCTCTCCGCGCTGCGCGAATCCCGTCACCTCGCGTCCGCGGTAGACGGGAACCGCGAGCTCCGCGACCCACTCGGCGAGAATCCGCTCGATGTGGTTTTGCCAGAGCGCAAGGCCGTAGTTGTGTCGCGTCGGGAAGTCGCTGATGTCGAGCGGGTTGAACGCGAACCCGGCGACCTGCATCACCTTGCCCTGCGAGAGGAACCGCTCGGCGATCCCGCGTTGATCCAAGAGCTCGATCGTGCGCGCGTGCAGCCCGCCTGCGCGTGATCCGACGAGCTCCTGACTCGCGCGTCGCTCGACGATGGCCACGTCGACACCTGCGAGCGCGAGCTCGCCTGCGAGCATGAGCCCCGTCGGTCCACCACCCGCAATCACCACGGCGTGTTCGGTCATGGCGGAGCACTCTGCGGCACGACCCGGGGCTTGCCGCAAGCCGGCCCCTCTGGCATACGTTCGCAGTGGGAAGAGGCGATTTTCGCCCCCCGCGCCGGTCGCGCCCTCGGACAGCCGCGCCGCCCTCACCTCACGCGCGTCACCTCACGCGTGCGCGCGCGCGTCGGCGACGAGCTCGGCGTCGAGCACCCGGTCGGCGCCCAAGCGAGAGAGCGGCTGGAACGGCTGCATCGCCGCTCGAACGCGCGCGGTCACGTCCGCAGGCACCTCGCCGACGAGCCGCGTCGCCAAGCCGACCGGCATCCCCTCGGCGATCGTGAACTCGGGGTTCCACCTGCTGTGCACCGGCAGTAACCCCCAGAGATCGTTCGTCGGAACGGCGAGGAGTCCTTCCTCGCCGCGCGTGAGGACGAGGTCCACGTCGGGAATCGCGATTGCCATCTTGGTATCCCAGATGACGGCCGTTTTCACTTCGTGCTCACCCGTCTGCAGGAGAAGCACCGTCGGCAGGAAGCACGCCGGCGCGTCGTCGAGGAGGTCCGTCATGGCCTCGTTGTTCAGATCCTTTCCGCCATTCCAGTGCCAGATGCCGCGAACGCGGGCAGACGGCAGCGTGAACGGCGTGGGCGCACCATCCATGGTGAGGATGGCGCGATATCCGAGGCGATTGCCCGCGTTCCAACCACGGAGAAAACCCTCTGGCGAATACGGACCATCCCCCATGCCCTCGGTCTGCGGATCCTCGATTCCGAGGCGGAATGCCCTCACGAACGCGGTGACCACGGGCTCGGCCTCCAGCCCGAACACGTGCGGCCGGAAGTAGTTCATGTTGAACGCGACCGGCACGCAGCCTTCGTCGACCTCGGTCGTGAAGTCGAAGCCGAAATACACGTCCGTCGCCTCGTTCTGGTAGTACGCGCGCTCGTCGTTCAGACCGAAGGTCCGCTGCTTGGCGAAGTACGCCCGCAGCTCCTCGACGGAGACGGCGCGGTCGGACCGGAAGTAGAGGTCGTAGCTCATGCCCCGAACTCTACCTCCGTGGAGGTTGTTCACACGTACTGCGCGACCCACTCGCCCGTCACCTGCTGGGTCGTGACGTTCAGGCGATTCCACATGTTCGCGAGCGCGATCGACGTGACGAGGCCAGACAGCTCCGCCTCGGAGAAGTGCCGCGCCGCTTCGCTCCACACCCCGTCGGGCACCGCGTCGGCGCGGTCGCTCAGCCTCGTCATCGACTCGGCGAGGGCGAGCGCGGCTCGCTCCGCGTCCGTGAAGTACGGCGTCTCGCGCCAGGTCGCGACGGTGTGGATGCGCGCCTCGTTCTCGCCGAGCTTCTTCAGCGCGCGGCAGTGCATGTCGACGCAGACCGCGCAGCCGTTGATCTGACCGACGCGCACGTTCACGAGCTCGAGCGTCGCACGCGGCACCCCGCTGCTCTGCGTAACCTTGCCCAAGGTGAGCATCGCTTCCTGCATGCCCTTCATCGTGAACACCGGGCTCTTCATTCGCGGTTCCATGGCTTTTCTCCGTATCGTCGAGGCGTGCGCGCGCTCGTGTCACACGAGGCGCGCTTCGCGGGTCTCAGGTGCATGACCCCGCAGCACGGAGGAACGTGACGATGGACGGGCCGAAATCGGTCGCACACAGGTTCGAGGAGCACCGGCCGCGTCTGCGCGGCATCGCGTACCGCATGCTCGGCTCGCACAGCGAAGCCGAGGACGCAGTGCAAGAAGCGTGGCTCCGGCTCGGCAGGACGGCTCAGACGGACATCGACGACCTGGGCGCGTGGCTCACCACCGTCGTCGCGCGCATCGCACTGAACATGCTCCGAGCGCGCAAGACGCGGACGGACACCTACGTGCCCGACCCCATCGTCGAGCCGCTCGCGGACACGCCGAGCCCGGAGCACGAGGCCGTGCTCGCAAACACCATCGGCCTCGCGCTGCTGGTCGTGCTCGAGACGCTCGCGCCGCCGGAGCGGGTCGCCTTCGTCATGCACGACGTCTTCGGTGTGCCGTTCGAGGAGATCGCGCTCGTGCTGGAGCGCACGCCGGATGCCGCGCGTCAGCTCGCGAGCCGCGCGCGCCGCCGCGTCCAGGACCGGAACGCGACGCCGGACGCCGACGTCCGTGCGCAACGAAAGGTCGTGGAGGCGTTCGCCGCGGCAGCGCGCGACGGGGACCTGCACGGCCTCCTCGCGGTGCTCGATCCGGACGTCGTCCTCCGCGCGGACGCAGGTTCCACGGGGCTCGCGGGCGGTGGCCGCTCGCACGAGACACGCGGCGCCGAGCGCGTCGGTCGCGGCGCAGTCGCTTTCTCGCAGGTGGGGCTCGTCCGCGTCCCTGCGCTCGTGAACGGCGCCGCCGGCCTCGTCTGCCTCCGCGAAGGAAAGCCGTACTCGGTCATGGCCTTCGTCATTCGCGACGGAAAGGTTGCGGAGATCGACATCCTCGCCGACCCGGAGCGGGTCGCCCGTCTCGACTGGAGCGCGTTCGGTGTCGATCGCTCGTGAGCGAACCCGACGTCACACGCTCAAGCCGTCACGCCCTCGAGCACGCGCCGGCCGGCCAGACGGGGATCCACGGCGCGGACGATGAACGTCGACGGCGCGGCTCCGTAGAAGCGCGTGAACTCGCGGCTGAACTGCGACTCGCTCTCGTACCCGACGTCGTGCCCCGCGCTCTTCACCGAAGCGCCCGATTGCAGCAGCTGCCGCGCACGCGTCAGGCGGATGGCTTTGATGTACTGGAGCGGCGACTTCGAGGTCATCGCTTTGAAGTGCTGGTGGAACGTCGGCACGCTCATGTGCGCCATGCGCGCGAGCTCCTCGACGCTCATCCGCTCCGCATACCGCTCGTTCACGTAGCGCATCACGCGATTGAGCTGACTGCGCGGTCCGTGTGCGAGCCCATGGAGCGCGCTTCCGTTCGGGCCGTCAAGCACGTGGAAGATGATCTCGCGGACGGTCTGCCGCGCGAGCGCGCGTGCCTTGCGTTCGTCGCGGAGACAGACGAGCAGTCGGCAGCCCGCATCTTCGAGCGCAGGCGTGAGCGGCGCGCCGAACGAGGACCGCTGCTCGCGCGCAGGCACGGGCTCGGGCGGATCTCCGATCTCGGCGAGCAGCTCGCGGAGGAGCTCCGGGTCGAGGTGCACGACGAGGCTGAGGAGCGGATTCTCGGGTGAAGCCAGCGTCCTGCAGAGCATCGGCAGCGGAGAAGAGACGACGAGGTAGTGGCGCGCGTTGTAGGCGATGCTCTCGGTGCCGAGCGTCGCGCGCTTCTCGCCCGCGCCGACGAGGATGATGCTCGCGGGATACAGGGTCGGCACCGCGGGCTCGTGCTTCGTGACGCGATAGACGACGGCGCCCTCGAAGCACGTCGCGTTGTGACCCTCTTCCTTCGCGAGCGCGGCGATCCCGTCGGCCAGTGAGTTGCGCGTGGCAGGAAGAGGGCGCGTCATCGAGCTCACTATAGCGCGCCGAGCACGATCCTCGCGGACGCCAGAGGATCGTGCATGACGTCGAAAGGATCAGGCATTCCGCTTCGCGACCCCGCTCACTAGGTTCACGAGCAGGCGCTTCCCACCTCGACGAGCTCGAGGCGGCGATGGCGCGGTGTTCCATCCGCTCGAACCAAGCAAGGAGCCGTCATGCCCAATCGTATCGAACGCACCCTCGAAGGACGTGTTGCCGTGATCACCGGTGCCTCGAGCGGCATCGGAGAGGCCGCGGCAAAGGCGCTCGCCGCACGCGGCGCGAAGGTCGCTCTGCTCGCGCGCCGCAAAGAGAAGCTCGAGAAGCTCAGCGCGGCGATCCGCGAAGCGGACGGCAAGTCCGAAGCGTGGCAGGTCGACGTGACCGACCGCGCCGCCGTCGAGCGCGCAGCCGAAGAGATCGACGCGAAGCTCGGACGCGTCGACATCGTCGTCAACAACGCCGGCGTGATGCTGCCCAATCCCATCGAAGACAAGCGCTACGACCAGTGGCAACAGCAGGTCGACCTCAACGTGAGCGGCGTGATGAACGTCATCGGCGCGTTCACGCGCTCGCTCGTGGCTTCCGGCGCGGGGCAGCGCGGCGCCGACCTCGTCAACGTGTCCTCGATTGCAGCGAAGAACATCTTCGCCAACTTCGCGGTGTACTGCGCGACCAAGGCGTTCGTCAGCCATCTCTCGATCCAACTCCGCACCGAGCTCGGTCCGAAGGGCGTGCGCGTCAGCGCGATCGAGCCCGGTATCGTGGCGACGGAGCTCCAGAGCCACGTCGACTTCAAGCCGGCGGTGGACTGGCTCGCAGGGATGAAGACGCAGATGGAGTGGCTCGAGGCCGACGACGTCGCCGAAGCCATTGCGTTCACCGTTGGTCTTCCGAAGCGGGTGAACCTCCAGCAGGTCACCATCATGCCGACCGGGCAAGCGACGTAGTGAATGAAGAGGGCGTCGCGCGCGCGGCTCCTCTACGCCGCGGCGGCGGGGGGCGCCGCGGGCGCGCCCTCCGCATCGACGGCCGGTGCTGCCGCGCCGTCGGTGATGAGCCTTCGCAGGAACGGCGTGGCAAGGACGAGCAACAGGCCGACGACCACGCTTCCGCACCCGAGCTCGAAGAACAGCTTCGAGTAGACGGCATTCGTGGTTGCAGCACTGCCTTCGCTCGGCTCGGGGACCATGCTCGAGAAGTCGCCGGCGAAGACCGACGCGAGGCCGGTGACGAGCATCCACGAGCCCATCATCACGCCCTGATGCTGGCGCGGGGCGAGCTTGCCGATCATCGCGTATCCGACCGGCGAGATGAGAAGCTCGCCGAGCGATTGCAGCACGTAGCTGAGGAAGAGCCACTTGAATGCGGACATGCCGCTCGCGTCCGCGAACGCGATGCCGACGGGCAGGGCGAGGAAGCCGAGCCCCATCAGCACGAGCGACGCGGCGAACTGCTTCGGCACGTCGATTCGGAAGCCGCGTGCCCGTAGGCGCGTGAAGAGCGCCGACATCAGCGGACCGCCGACGACGATGACGATCGTGTTGATGTTCTGAATCCACTGCGGCGCAATCTCGATGCCCCACACCTTGCGGTCGACGTTGTTGACCGCAAAGAGCTGGAGCCCGCTCGGCGCCATCTGATAGAGCGCCCAGAACACGAGGGAGCCGACCGTGAGGATCAGATAGGCCCACATGTTCCGCTGCTCGCGGCGGTCTTTGTGCTTGAACGTGAGCCAAACGAGAGCGACGGCCACGGCAGCGCTGAGCCCTTTGACGAGCTTCTCGGTGCCGTGCGGGTGCTGGAGCAGAATCCAAACCACCGGAACGAGCCCGACGAGAACGCCGAGGCCGACCAGGAATCGACGACGGAGCTTGCCTGCGTCGGCCGCGAGCACGAGCGGCGTATCGCGATCGGCGAGCGTCTTCCAGAATACCGCGGCGAGCACGATGGCGAGGAGATTGCCAATCGTCGCGAAGATGAAGAGAGCAGGGTAATTCTGCGTTTTCTGAAAGTGCCCCGCCGCGGTGAAGCCGACGAAGAATCCGATGTTCATGCCGGCGTAGTTCCAGAGGAACGCGCTCTCGCGGCGCACGTCTTCCGGCTTGAACCGCTGCGTGAGCATCATGTTCAGGCACGTGACGTTCAGGCCGCTGCCGGTCAGGAAGAGCGCTAGCCCGACGTAGAGCGCCGGGGCCGTGCCCGTCGCGATCGTGGCGCAGCCGAGGACCTGCAGGACCATGCCGCCGACGAACAGGTTGCGGTTACTGAGGAAGCGGCCGCCGAGGTACCCGCCGAAGAGGTGCAGGCCGTAGTTGAAGGCGCCGAAGACGCCCATCATCGTGGTCGCGTCCGCGGTCGAGAAGTGGAGGTGCTTCGTCGCGTAAAGCACGAGGGTGGAGTAGAGGACCGCGAACCCGAGCGTCGCGAAGATCTGGATGAAGAAGAGCGCCCCGGCGCCGTCCGGGATCTTCGCGAGCCACTTTTTCGAGGTCGTCACGCGGCTCGCGTAGCAGCGGCACGCGTTCGCGTCGAGACGGTCGCGAGCGCGCGGCCGCGCCGACGGTGCGGCGTTCGATGTATGGTCTCCGCGTGGCACGACGCGACCCTCATTCCTACGCCGACGACTCGCAGCCGCGCACACGCGCGTTCGACTGGAAAGCACGCGTCGACTTCGAGGCGCGCGTCCTTCACGCGGAGGTCACGCTGCACTTCACCGCTCCCGCGGTCGGCGGGCCGCTCGATCTCGACACGCGCGCGCTCACGGTCGCCGCGGTGGAGGACGGCGGCGGCCGCGCGCTCCGCTACACGCTGCACCCGGAAGAGCCCATCCTCGGCAGCCGCCTCGAAGTGGACGTTCCGCCGGGCACCGAGTCGGTCCGGATCGTCTATCGCACGTCACCGAGCGCTTCTGCCCTGCAGTGGCTCACGCCCGAGCAGACGCTCGGCAAGAAGCACCCGTACGTCTTCACGCAGTGCCAGGCGATCCACGCGCGAAGCGTCTTGCCGTGCCAAGACACGCCGTCGATTCGCCAGACGTTCACCGCGAAGCTCGACGTGCCGGCCGGGCTCTGCGCGGTCATGGCGGCAGCGACGCGCGGCGAGGGCTTCGCCTTCGAGATGAAGCAGCCCATTCCGCCGTACCTGTTCGCGTTCGCGGTCGGGGATCTCGCCTCGAAGGATCTCTCGCCGCGCTCGCGGGTGTGGGCCGAGCCTTCGCAGCTCGAGGCGGCCGCTTGGGAGTTCGCCGAAGTGGAAGAGCATCTCCGCGCGGCCGAGGCGCTCTTCGGAGCGTACGACTGGGAGCGCTTCGACCTCCTCGTCATGCCGCCTTCGTTTCCGTACGGAGGCATGGAGAACCCGCGGCTCACGTTCCTCACCCCATCGCTCCTCGCGGGCGATCGCAGTCTCGTCAACGTCGTCGCGCACGAGCTCGCGCACTCGTGGACCGGAAACCTCGTCACGAATGCGAATGCCGAGCACTTTTGGCTGAACGAGGGATTCACGGTGTTTGCGGAGCGCCGCATCCTCGAGGCGCTCGAAGGCGCGGACATGGCGGCGCTGCACGCGGCGATTGGATTCGAGAAGCTCCAGCAAGCCTTCGAGCAGCTCGCCGAGCAACCGGAGCTCACGAAGCTGCGGCCGCGTCTGCAAGGCGTCGATCCGGACGAGGCGTTCAGCGTCGTCCCTTACGAAAAGGGATATCTCTTCCTGAAGTCGCTCGAGGCGGCAGCGGGACGCGACGCATTCGACGCGCTGCTCACGAGCTGGCTTTCGGCGCATCGGTTCGGCGCCGTCACGACGGAAGACTTCGTCGAGCTCACCGAGCGGTCCGCGCCGGGGCTTCTCGCGCAGGTCGACGCGCCCGCGTGGATCGACGGCGCTGGTCTCCCCGCCGGGTCGTGGAGGCCCGAGTCACCACGGCTCGCCGCAGTGAAGGCGATCGCCGCGGCGGCTCGAGTGCCGACGGCGAGCGAAGCGAAGGCGTGGAGCTCGACCGAGTGGCAGCTCTATCTCGAGGCGCTGCCACGGCCCGCGACGCCTGCCGTATGCGCCGAGCTCGACGACGCGTTCGCGCTCACCCGTGCGAAGAACCCGGAGGTCCTCGTCTCGTGGCTGGTCCTCGCCTGCGCCTCGGGCTGGGCGGACGCCGTGCCGCGCGCGAGCGAGGTGCTCGGCCAGACGGGGCGCATGAAATACCTGAAGCCGCTGTATCGCGCGCTCGGGAGCCATGACGCCACGCGTGCGCTCGCGACCGAGCTCTTCGCGCGCTATCGCGCGCAGTACCATCCCATCGCGGTGCAGGTCGTGGAGTCACTGCTCGCTCGCGGTTGATCGCTCGAGCGCGCGTCCTACGGTGAACGTTCGCCTCTTCGGCGAGCTTTCCCGATGCGCGGTATCTCTACTCTCGCGGTATCTCTCTGCCTCGTTGCGTGCGGTGCCGTTCCTTCGCTCGGCGAGGGCACGGCGAGCGGCGGTCGCCCGCAGGCGGAGCTACCGCCCGGTGGTCGGCCCGCATGTGCGGACGCACCGGAAGGATGCACGAGGGGGGCGGGCGTAGCGCCGCTTGCCGGGTATGCGCCGACGCTCCCGCCGGAGGATCTCGCGCCCGTCGCGGCTGCGCTTGCCGAGGCCGACATCGTTGGACTCGGCGAGGCGGCGCACGCGTCGGCAGGGTTCCTCGGCATCAAGGTCCGCCTCTCACGCGAGCTCATCGAGCGGCACGGCTTCCGCGCGGTGACGTGGGAGACGGCGCGCGTGCCCATGCGCAAGCTCGACGCGTACGTGCAGACCTGCGTGGGAGACCCGACGCAGGCGACGATCGACGGGCTCGACGTGATCTGGGCCGACGTGCAGACGCGAGACTTCGCGCGTTGGCTCTGTGAGTGGAATCGTGGGCACCCGAACGACCGCGTGCAGGTGCACGGCGTCGACGTGCAGGACCCGCGGGCCGACCGCACGGAGCTCGAGCAGTTCTTCGAACGGGCAGTGCCGAACGAAGCACGCGGGTGGATGGCTGCGCTCGATGCGTGCGAGCGCGCGCAGGGTCACGCGGCGTGCACGGCAGGCATCGCCAAGGTCCGCGGAAACATGGACGCACGCCGTGAAGAGCTCGCGTCTCGCGGAACTCCGGCCGGCCTCGCGACTGCGCACATCGCGCTCACGAGCTACGAGGCTTGGCAAGACGCGACCATGATCCCGGGCTACGCCGAGTCGTTCGAGGCGCGCGACATCGGGATGGCCAGGGTGCTCGAGCAGCTCCGCGCGCTGCACTTCCCGGGCAAGAAGACCGTCCTCTGGGCGCACAACATTCACGTCGTGAAGCGGCACGAGACCGTGGCCGACTCGTGGGTGGGCGGACCCATCGTCACGCAGGGCACACAGCTCGATCGTGACCTCGGACCAGGGCGATACCGCACGCTCGCGTTGATCGGATGGGACGTCTTCCTGAATCGCCCCGGTCAACGCGGCCACGTCAACCCCGTGCCGACGGAGGCGAGCCTCGAAGCGCGCCTTCACGAGCTCGGTCGGGGCGCGCTCTTCGTGGACCTTCATCACCCGAACGTAGGAGAAGTGGTGCCTGCCGGCCGCGCCTTCGAGCTCGGCGCCCCGGGCGTCGAGGTGCACGTTCCCGCCGACAACTACGACGGGATCCTCTTCCTCGACGCGTCGCCGATGGCTGAAGTGCTCTGACGGAACACGACGGCCGCGCCGACCTCCGGCGAGACGCACGCTTTCGAGGGTGGCAATTAGTTAACGTTCGCGTTAACCTTATCGCCATGACCTCCGAAAAGAAGCGTGCTCCCTTGGTCGTTCGCCCTGGCGGAGGCCGGCCGTACGACCTCGGAGCGGTGAGCGCCGTCTTCAAGGCAGATGGCGAGGAGACGCGCGGCGCGTACTCGATCTCGGAGTGGTGGCTCGAGCCCCACACGCGCGGACCCGGCGCGCATCAGCACGAGGAGGACGACGTCTTCTTCGTGCTCGAGGGGACGATCAGCTTCTTCGTCGGCGGCGAGTGGCTCGAGGCCTCGAAAGGCTCTCTCGTCATCGCTCCCGGCGGCACGCTGCACGACTTCGAGAACCGCTCGAGCGAGCGCGCCGGCTTCCTGAACCTCTCCGTGCCCGGCGACTTCGAGCCGAACATGGACGGGATCGCCGAGTGGTTCCGCACGCGCCCGGCGGAAGAGGCGCGTACGGCGAATGCGCCGGCGAGCGAGGCGGGCGCGAAGCGCGCGTGAGTCGGCGCCAGCCCGTGCTCACGCGATGCGCGGCGCTCGTGCGGCAGCGCGGCGGCGCCACGCGGCATACGAGATTGCCCAGAGCACGCCGGTGCCGATGGCCCAACCCCACGCCTCCGGGCCGTCGCCCACCGCGACGTGCGCGATGAAGGCCGACGCGATGTCGATCGCGAAGCCCGCGTACGCCCACTCTTTGGCGCGCGGAGAGACCGGCGCGAGCAGCAGCACGACGCCGAGGAGCTTCGCGTACGAGAGCTCGACCCGGAAATAGTCCGGAAAGCCGAGGTGCCTGAACGCCTCGGCAACCTGCGGCAGACGCAGCTGCGCGTACGCGCTGAACGCCATCTGCAAGCAGAAGAGCGCGGTGGCCATCCAGAAGGCGATGGTCAGTGCCTTGGGAGAGGCGAGGGGGCGACCACCGGCCGCGGGCGCATCCATGAACGCGTTGACGGTTTTCATGGAGCCGACTCTACGAATCGGGCCCGGAGCGAGCTTCTCCGAAACTGCGGATCAGCGGGAGGCGCGCTTGTTCTTCGGCGCGGCGCTCTTCTTCTTGGCGGTCTTCGCCTTGGCCTTCGGTGCGGCCTTCGCCTTCGCCTTCGCCTTCGCCTTCGCCTTCGCCTTCGCCTTCGCGGGCGCCGGCTGCTTCTTCTTCCCGGCCTTGCTCGCCACGTTGAGCGCCACGGCCTCGCGGAAGAGAGCGGTGAGCGCGCGCTCGTCGATCTTCTCTCCTTCACGGATGTCGATCGCGCGGCGCACGTTGCCTTCGAGGCTCGAGTTGAAGAGCCCCGCGGGGTCCTTCAAGGCTGCGCCCTTCGCGAACGTCATCTTCACGTAGCTCTTGTACGTCTCGCCGGTGCACACGATGCCCTCGTGCGACCACACGGGCGTGCCCATCCACTTCCACTCTTCCACGACGTCCGGATCCGCCGCCTTGATCAGCCTGCGGATCCGCGCCAGCGTCTCGCCGCGCCAGTCGTCGAGCTCGGCGATGCGCGCGCTGATACGCTGCGAGGGAGACGCTTCTTCTTGCTTCGCGGTCGAGCGTTTCGTCGTCGCCATGTCCCGAGCAATCGCACAACCGATGGCTTGCAGCCAGACCGTGGAGCACGCGTGGGCCAAGATCCCGAGCTGATTCGTCGTCTCTTGCGCGCGAAGGACCGCATGGACGCGGCACCGCACGAGGAGTGGCCGGTGCGCCGGCTCGCCAAGGTGAGCGCCGTGTCCGAGGCGCACTTCGCCCGCTCCTTCAAGGACGCGTTCGGCCTTCCCCCGCACCGGTATCTCCTCACGCGGCGCATCGAGCGCGCGAAGGAGCTCCTGCGGGAGACGGAGCTCTCGATCACCGACATCGCATTTCAGACCGGATGGAGCAGCCTCGGCACGTTCGGGCGCACCTTCCGTGACGTCACGGGCGAGAGCCCGGGCGAGCTCCGTGCGCGCGCGAAGGCAGCCGCAGGCTCGCCGCCGGCCGCCGCCGTCCCCGTGTGCTTCGTGCGTGCGGCGCACCGGCCGGACCTCACCATCGCAGTTTCGGAGAAGCGACGCCGCGAGGCAGGCGGTAAGAACGAGACCGACGAAAGCGAGGTCCCATGAGCCAAGGTGTTCAGGTGGTCGGTCTCTACGTGCGTGATCAGGACGAGGCGCTGCAGTTCTACGTCGAGAAGCTCGGGTTCAAGGTGCACAGCGACGTGGGGAACGGCGACTACCGCTGGCTCACCGTGCAGCATCCGGAGCAGCCGTCGTTCCAGCTCGGGCTCTTCAAGCCGGGTCCGCCCACGCACGACGCCGCGACTGCGCAGACCCTGCAAGAGGTGGTCGCGAAGGGAGCGATGCCGCCGCTCGTCCTGGAGGTCGACGATTGCCGCGCGGCCTACGATCGCCTCCGCGCACGCGGCGTGGAGTTCACGCAGGAGCCCGTCGAGCGCTACGGCAACGTCGATGCCGGCTTCCGCGATCCCTCCGGCAACGGCTGGAAGATGATCCAGGCGCGTAAGCGCTAAGCTCCGCGCCCATGCCGACGACGCCCCAGCACCCCGCGGACAGTCACGATCTCATTCGCGTGCGCGGCGCGCGCGAGAACAACCTGAAAGACGTGAGCGTCGACATCCCCAAGCGACGCCTCACGGTGTTCACCGGCGTCTCGGGATCGGGGAAGTCCTCGCTCGTGTTCGGCACCATCGCGGCCGAGTCGCAGCGGCTCATCAACGAGACGTACAGCGCCTTCGTGCAAGGCTTCATGCCTTCGCTCGGTCGTCCCGAGGTCGACGTCCTCTCGGGGCTGACGACCGCAATCATCGTCGATCAAGAGCGCATGGGCGCGAACTCGCGCTCGACGGTGGGCACGGCAACGGACGCGAACGCGATGCTGCGTGTGCTCTTCAGCCGCCTCGGCAAACCGTACATCGGCCCGTCGAACGCGTTCTCGTTCAACATCCCCACGGTGCGGGGCGTCGGCCAGGTGTCCGTCGAAAAGGGGGAAGGGAAGAGCGAGAAGCGCGAGGTCACCTACGCGGGCGGCATGTGCCCCCGGTGCGAAGGCATGGGGCAGGTGACCGACATCGACCTGTCGCAGCTCTACGACGATACGAAATCTCTCGCCGAGGGCGCGCTCACGATCCCCGGCTACACGGTGGACGGGTGGCAGGTCCGCATCTTCGCGGCTTCGGGCTTCATCGATCCCAACAAGCCCATTCGCAAGTACACGAAGAAGGAGCTTCACGATTTCCTTTATCGCGAGCCGACGAAGGTCAAAATCGAGAGCATGAACATGACTTACGAGGGCCTCATCCCTCGAATCCAAAAGTCATTTCTCACCAAAGACAAAGAAGCGATGCAGCCTCACATCCGCGCCTTCGTGGAGCGGGCGGTGACCTTCACGAAGTGCCCTGATTGCGACGGCACGAGGCTCAACGAGGCGGCGCGGTCGTCCAAAATCAAGGGCATCAACATCGCCGATGCATGCGCGATGCAGATCAGTGACCTCGCGGCGTGGGTGCGCGCGCTGAAGGATGCCTCGGTTGCGCCGCTCCTCTCGACGCTGCAGCAGACGCTCGACTCGTTCGTGGAGATTGGCCTCGGATATCTGAGCCTCGATCGCCCCTCGGGAACGCTCTCCGGCGGCGAAGCGCAGCGCACGCAAATGATCCGCCATCTCGGATCCGCGCTGACCGACGTGACGTACGTGTTCGACGAGCCGACCGTGGGGCTCCATCCGCACGACATCCAGCGGATGAACGAGCTCCTGCTCAGGTTGCGGGACAAAGGCAATACGGTGCTCGTCGTCGAGCACAAGCCCGAGGCCATCGCGATTGCCGATCACGTCGTCGACCTCGGACCGCGCGCCGGCACCGGCGGCGGTGAGGTGGTATTCCAGGGCACGGTCGAAGCGCTGCGCTCGAGCGGTACGCTCACCGGACGGCACCTCGATGACCGCGCATCGCTGAAGCCGAAGGTCCGGAAGCGCTCCGGCGTGCTCGAAGTGCGCGGCGCGAATGCTCACAACCTGAAGAAGGTCGATGTCGACATCCCGCTCGGCGTCCTCGTCGTCGTCACCGGTGTCGCCGGTTCCGGCAAGAGCACGCTGATTCACGGCTCGGTGTCGGGACGCGACGGCGTCGTTGCGATCGACCAGAGCGCCATCCGCGGCTCACGACGCAGCAACCCCGCGACGTACACGGGCATGCTCGAGCCCATCCGCAAGGCGTTCGCCAAGGCGAACGACGTGAAGCCCGCCCTCTTCAGCGCCAACTCGGAAGGCGCGTGCCCGACGTGCAACGGCGCGGGCGTGATCTACACCGACCTCGCGATGATGGCAGGCGTCAGCACCGTATGCGAAGCATGCGAGGGCAAACGCTTCCAAGCGAGCGTGCTCGAGTATCGCCTCGGCGGCCGCAACATCGCGGAGGTGCTGGACCTCCCCGTCGACGAAGCCATGGAGTTCTTCGCCAAGGGCAAGGCGGCGACGCCCGCGGCATACGAGACGCTGAAGCACATGAGCGACGTGGGGCTCGGCTACCTGCGGCTCGGTCAGCCGCTCACCACGCTCTCGGGCGGCGAGCGGCAGCGCCTGAAGCTCGCGATGCATCTCGGTGAAGAGGGCGGCATCTACGTCCTCGACGAGCCGACGACGGGCCTCCACCTCGCCGACGTCGCGCAGCTCTTGGCGCTCCTCGATCGGCTGGTCGATGGAGGAAAGTCCGTAATCGTGATCGAGCACCATCAGGCGGTCATGGCGCATGCGGATTGGATCATCGACCTCGGCCCCGGGGCGGGCCACGAGGGGGGCCGCGTGGTCTTCGAGGGCCCGCCGGCCGATCTCGTCGCCGCGAAGTCGACGGTGACGGGCAAGCATCTCGCGGCGTACGTGCGGAGTGCCCCGCGCCGCAGCGCGGTCGCCGACTCGCTCACGCCGTAGGGGTCTCGGGCTTCGTGCTTCGTGAAGGAGGCGCGCGTCCGCCGCGCCGCTACGCGGGCCGCCGCCCTGCATCGAGCACCCGCCGCACCTTCCGCGCGAGGGTGCTCGGAGTGATGGGCTTCGGGAGGACCTCGAAGGCGCTTTCACTCCCGCCTCCGCGGACCAGCGCGTCTTCGGTGTGGCCGGAGACGAAGAGCACCTTCATTTCGGGACGGAGCTGGCGGAGACGGTCGGCGAGCTGACGGCCGCTCATGCGCGGCATGACCATGTCGGTGAGCAGGAGATCGATCTTCGCGCCGTGCTGTTCGCACACGAGAAGGGCCTCGCCGCCGTTCTGAGCCTCGAGCACCACGTACCCTTGCTTCCGCAGAATCGTGCGCATGATGGCGCGAACCTCGTGCTCGTCCTCGACGAGAAGCACCGTCTCGGTGCCTCGGTCCTTGGCCGATGCGCTCGAGGGCATCGCGTCCGTGGCGATTGCGCGTCCCGTGCGTGGCAGATGAATGAGGAACGTCGCCCCCCGACCCGGGGCGCTGACGACGTCGATGTACCCGCCGCTCTGCTCGATGATTCCGTAGACCGTCGCGAGGCCGAGGCCCGTCCCTTTGCCCCTCTCCTTCGTCGTGAAGAACGGCTCGAAGATGCGCTCGCGCGTAGACTCGTCCATGCCGATGCCGCTGTCGGTGACGGTCAGGAGGACGTACTCGCCTGCGCTCTTGCCGTCGCCGCCGTCGAGGCGCACGTTCGTGGTCTCGATGCTGAGCGTGCCTCCGTCCGGCATCGCGTCACGCGCATTCACCGCAAGGTTCATGAGCACCTGCTCGAGCTGCCCGCGGTCGGCAAAGACGCGGCTGTCTTGCGCGAGCGTCCCGATCGAGAGGGATACGTGCTCGCCGAGAACGCGGACGAGCATTCGCTCGATTCCGCGAATCACCTCGTTCAGCTCGAGGGCGACGGGCTCCAGAATCTGCTTCCGGCTGAATGCGAGGAGCTGCCTCGTCAGCTGCGTCGCGCGAACTCCTGCTTTATGAATCTCTTTCACGTCCTCACGGAGAGGATTGTTCTCTGGAAGATCTTCGAGGATGAGATCGCAATAGCTGAGCACGACGGAGAGTAGGTTGTTGAAGTCGTGCGCAACGCCTCCGGCGAGGTTGCCAATCGCCTCCATCTTCTGCGCTTGACGCAGCTGCTCCTCGGACCGGCGGAGGGCGGCGGCGGCACGGCGGCGTTCGGTGAGGTCGCGCGCGACGATGGAGGCGCCCAGGATCCTGCCGTCCTCTCCGCGAAGTGCAGACGAGGTGATCGCGACATCGACCGTCGTGCCGTCTTTTCGGAGCAGGCGGAGCTCGAAGTCCTTCACGAGGCCCGTCGCCGCCTCGCGGCGTCCGCGTGCGACGCGCTCCTCCTCTTCCGGCGGATAGAACATGGAGGTCGGCTTACCGATCGCTTCGGCCGCGGTGTAGCCGGTCAGGTCCTCGGCGCCACGATTCCACGTGCGGATGATCCCGTCGACGTCGCGACTGATGATCATGTCCGCCGACGTCTCGACGATCGACGCAAGGAAGCGCGCCGCTTCATCGGTGCGGCGTTGCTCGGTGATGTCGCGCGCGATTCGTGAAATTCCGACGATGTTCCCGTCAGCATCACGCACGGCCGAGACGGCGAGTGAGACCGCGACGAAGGACCCGTCCTTCCGACGCCGGACCGTCTCGTAGTGGCGAATCGACTCTCCGTTCGCGACGCGCGCGAGGATCTCCTTCTCTTCTCCGTGTCGCTCCGAGGGCACGATGAACAAGACCGACTGCCCGGTCGCCTCGTCGGCGGTGTAGCCGAAGAGCGAGCTCGCACCGCGGTTCCACGAAGTGACGATCCCGTCGCGCGTCGTGCCGATGATGGCGTCGTCGGAGCTCTCGACCATCGCCGCGAGCCGATTGCGCGCGTCGTCCGCCCGCCGCCTCTCGGTGATGGCCGCGAGCAGCGCGAACGCGCCCTCGTAGTTGCCCGCTTCGTCGCGGAGCGGCTCGGCGTGCATCGCGACCCAGACGTGCGAGCCGTCGGATCGCCTCAGTGGAAACTCCGCGCGCGCCTTTTCGCCTTGGTGCCGTCGCTGCATCTGCCGGGCGACGGTGGGGCGCTCGGACTCGTCGATGAACGACAAGAGTGGACGGCCGAGCGCGTCGGCGACGGGAAGCCCGAGCATCTCCGCCATACGAGGATTCAGGTACGTCGTGCGGTCGGATGCATCGAGCATCCAGATGCCTTCCGACGTGTTCTCGACGATACGGCGATAGCGAAGCTCGCTCGCGCGGAGCTCGTGCTCGGCACGCGTGCGATCGGTGATGTCGAGCACGGTACCGCCGACGCGCGGGCGGCCTCCGGCGACTTCGGCGTTCGCGGCGTCCACGAAGGTGCGCGCGTAGACCCATCGCACCTCGCCCGACGGATGGACGATGCGCTGCTCGCTCGTCCAAACGTCTCCGTCTTTCGCCGCGCGCTCGTATGCCGCTACCGCGCCGGCGCGCTCGTCCGGGTGGACCATCGTGAGGAGCTCGTCGAGCGTCGGCGGCGGCGCATGCGTGCGCCCGAAGATGCGCGCGCACTCGGCCGTCCACACGATGCGCGCGCTTCCCTCGAGCTCCGTCGCCGTCCACATCCCGAGATGCGCGACGGCCTGAACGTGATCGAGCAGCCGTTGTCGCTCGACGAGCTCGGCGGCCGCGGCTTTGCGCTGCGTGACGTCGCGGAAGCTGGAGATGACGGCGCCGATCGCAGGCTCGTGGAGGAGGCTCGTGGAGGTGCACTCGAACCACCGCAGGTTGCCTTGCGCGTCTCGAATCCGGAGCTCGGTCACGACGGACAGCGAAGGCGTGGTGAGGAGTGGCCGCGTCTCGTCTGCGACGCGTGCGCGGTCCTCTTCGTAGATCCAGCTCGACACGCGCGTCCCGATCACCGCGGCGGCTTCGAGGCCGAGAATGCGCGCCGTCGACTGCGTCGCGAAGAGCACATCGCCCTGCGGTCCGATGAGCCAAACGGCCTCGGTGCCGTTCTCGATCATCGCCCCGAAGCGGCGCTCGCTCGGTGGCGCGAGCTCCGTCCGCGACGTCGCCGAATGGCTGTCGGTTCCCCCTCTCACGTACTGCGCCCCCTTCGACCGCGCCACGGTAGTGGCGCCCGGGAATCGCGGCAACGCTGGCGGGCCCGAGCCGCGTGCCGGTGCGCGCGCCCGTGATGTCGCGGCGACGCGATGGCGCGGCGTGAGGCGTCAGTGTCGCGTGCTGCGGCGCGCCACGCGTGCGAGGGGACGGGTCGCCCACGCGGGAGGCGGCGCGGTCTGCGGCTCGTGCGCGTTGAAGTCGGCGAGCTCCACGTCTTCTTCCGTCGCGCTTCGCTTTCGCGCGTAGAGGCGACCATGCATCGCGTACACGAGGCGGCCGCGCTGATCGCGGCCGCTCCACTCGGCGCCTTCCACCTCGCCGCTCGAGCGATGCAGTTCGGCGACGCCGTCGACGACCGCGATCCCGCTTTCCGCATCGTGCGCTTTCGCGGCGGCAGGGTGCGGGCCGAGAACGCCGCGGAGCACGAGCTGTCGCGGTCCCACGAACCGTCCACCACCGCCGTACGTCGTGCCCATGGGCCAGAGCGCGAGCGCGTGCAGCCAGGGCAGCCGGCTTATCGCGGTCCATGAATCGGTGGTGGGGACGCCGAGCCGACCGCCTTTGTAGGCGGCGTAGAGGAAAAGCTCGCCGTCGGGCGAGAGGTCACATTTCTCCGCAAAGATGCGTCCGCGAAACCAAGCCCCGGGTGTGAATGCATCGCGCGCGGTGTCCCACGCGGTGATGTGCGCCCAGGACGACGGCCCGCGGCGGATGACGACCGCGACGTGCGCCTCGGCCGCCATGATGACGAAGAGGCGAGGGGGCGGTGGAGCGGCGAGCGCGCGGGGCACGATGAGGTTGCAGCATGCAGCGGGCGTCCAGGCAATGGGAAGGGAGAGCGCGCGGGCGCCCGGCATCGCACCGTCCCGCGCTGCCCGGCGACGATTGCTCGCGACTCTTGCGGGCACGGCGGCTCTTTGCGACATCAAGCTCGCATCGATGACGCCGCCAGTGGCTCCCTCCCTTTCGCCCGACCGCCTCGAAGCGGTGAAGAGCTCTCTCGTGCGGTCGTCGGTCGTCCTCGCGCTGCTTGGCGTGCTCCTCCCCGCCGGCCTCTACGCTCTCTTCGAGCGCCAGGCTCGGCGCCTTACCTGCCGGAGGTGCCGTCGTTCAGCCGGCCTGGGGCGGATCGATCCGTCGCGGCTGCGGAGGCGGGCGCCAATCGAAGCTTCACCGGTAAAGTCATTGCCGGTGTTTTCTGGTTCTTCGCTGCCAACTTGGTGATCTGCCAAGTTCGGCTTCGTCGATTGCGCGCAACCGGCCGGTCCGAAGTCGACGATCCGGAGGCTTACCGCACCCGATTGCTTTTGACCGGCGTCCTGCTCGTGGCGCCCATGCTCGCATTGGTGTTCGGTTGGCACGCGACCGATGCGCTTCGTCGCGGCGAGACGATGTGGCCCGTCGTGCTCGGCGCGATGCTGGGCGTGGGAGTGCTCGGCGGCACGGGGTTCTACGTTCTCCGCGAGGGCGTCGAGAACGCGGCGAGCCGCTCGTCACGTGTGTTGAAGTGGGCGGTCCCTCTCGCGATGGCGTGCGCCGCGCTCCGCGCCCTCGCGTGGATGCTGGGCAGGTAGCGGGGCGGGCTGGCGCGCATGGCGAGCTGCGCGTTCGGGGGGCTCGCTACTTCAGAGTCACGCTCACGCGCGTGATGGTGTTCGACGGGTAGTTCATCGAGAAGCACGCGTCGTTCTTCTTCACGAGCGAAGCGTTGCCGGTCTTTCCGGCATCCGGGCCGCCCGCCGACCACTGCACGTACGAAGCTGCGGCGACCTTCTGATTGGCAATCTCCGTCCACAGCGATTTGTGATCTTTGTTGTCGAAGTTGGCGACCCAAACGGTGACCTGGTTCGGTCCGTTCTTGAACGCGCGGGAGTTGAGCTTCCCCATCGCGGGTGCCTTGCCGTCGACGTCGTCCGTCGCGAGCGTCGCCGCGCCGACCGTCGTTGCGACGAGCTCGGACATGACGTGCGCGCTCTTGGTCTTCATGCTGCGCGGCTGGAAGGCCCACCAGCTGAGCGCGCGGAAGCCGACGTCGAAGTGGTCCATCGTGAGGAGCATGCCGGCCTTGATGTCGTCGAAGCGGACGGCATCGTCGTCGTCGCGATCGTTCCAGTGGAGCTCGGTATCCCAGAGCGCCTTGCCTCGGTCGTTCTTCCCGAGGCGCTCGAGGTCACCGACGTACGCCGGCGTCCGATGCTTCGAATAGGAATGCACGCCGACGGCATCTGCATGCTGGAACTGCGCGGGCGTCTCGGCGAGGTTCTGGAGCCAAGGAATGTTCTCGGCCGCGCCGTAATCCTCGGCGGCGACGAACCCGGGCACCTTCACGTCGTTCTTCCTGCACCACGCCTTCACGTCGCTGACGATCGCGTTGTACTTCGCGGGCGTGATGTTCCCCTCGTTGAACTTGCGCTCGTTGTCGATGCCGAGCCAATCGATCGTCACGCCGTTCTCTTTCATGAACGCGAGGTAATCCTGGAGGAGCTCGGCGTACTTCGCGGCGCTGACGTCGCCGCCGTCCTTCACCCAACCCGGGAAGGACTTGTCTCCGAGGAGCCGCAGGCTCGCGAAAACGTCGACGCCGGGCTTCACGGCCTTCACGTTCTTGATCGCCTCGAGGTGATCGGCGTACTCGCCGCGGCGAATGTTGCCGACGCCCTTGGAGGGATGCGCCTCCGCGGCGAGCACCGGAATGCGGAGGAGGTTCATTCCGATGTCTCCGAAGATCTCCTTCGCGAGAGCGGGCTTGAGCGCACGCGCGCGACCGGGCTGCTTGATGTCGTAGCCCCACTTGCCGATCGTGGTCCCGGGCGAGCCAAACTGCCGAACGACGATGCGCCCGCCGGTAATCGCGTCGGCGGACTGGTCGGTGTCGTCTTCCTCTGCTTCGGCGGCGCAGCCGACCTGGCAGGTGACAATCCCAGCGACGAGAAGAGCGAGAAGTGCGCGCGTCGATGTCATGCGCCAGTGAATGGCAAGCGACGTACCGCGTGCGCCTCGCCGCGCCGCGCCGCGCGGGGTGCCGAAATCGCGCGAAATCGCGAGGTAGGAGATTGAGCGCGGCGCCCGACGGCGTCGCAAACGGGTGGTTCGCGAGCGCCGTGTGAACGCGTGTTGGAATGCGCAAGGCGCTGCGCGTGGCGGGCGATGGCGCTAGTTCTTCATGCGCGAGGGAGATGCCGCGCACGAGGAAGCGTTGCGCTCACCGCGCGGCAATTGCGGGTCGGCGGCCGAAGCACGAGGCATACGTTCGCTACGAACGTCCGCGCGAAGTCGGAGTCATGGCGCCTCGAGGATCTCGGCGGCCTTGCCTTCAGGGCCGTCGGCGGTCGTCGTGAGATCGCCACCTGCGCCCTTCGCTCCAGCGGTGCCCTTGGTCAACTCCGTGCCGGATGTAACGGGCGCCGGGCCCTTGTAGAAGATCGCAGCGGAGACGCCGCCTGCACCGCCGCCGCCTGCGCCGCCGTTGCCTCCGGTGCCACCTTGGCCGCCCTGGCATCCGGAGAATGGGTTTCCCGCGCCGAGGTCACCGCCACCACCCGGCGGCTGTCCCGGCTGACCTGCTGCGCCTCCGCCGCCGGCACCAGCGATGCCGGCTCGCAGCTTCGACGCCGCGACCAGAACCGGCGTCGAAACCGCGACAAGTGCGAAGCTCGCACCGCCTCCGCCGCCACCCTCGCCAGCATCGCCGCCGCAGCCACCCGCGCCGCCGCCACCGCCGGCACCGGCTCGCGAGCCTCCGCCTCCGCCACCCTGCGCGCGCGACCCAGCCTTTCCGACTGCACCTGCTGCCGGCCGCCAGCCGTCGCGGGTCAACGCACCGGCTGACGTTTGCGCCGGGGCATTGTCGCCTGGGGCTCCGTCAGCGCCCGCGGTCCCGCTGCCACCCGCCGCGCAATCAGTCGCGCCTGCTCCTGGCGTGCCTCCACCGAGCGCGGGTTGCCCCGCCGTAGCGTCATTGGCTCCGACTGTGCCGCCTGTTCCACCCTCGCTTGGCCCATCAGCGCACGTGTTCTTCGCACCGGTGCCCCCGTACGGGTTCGCGGCCGGGCCGCCTTTGAGCGCGTTGGTCCGTGCAGCCTTCCTCTGCTTCGTCTCGCCGCTCACGCCACGGCCAGCGTCGATCGTCACACGTTCGAGCCTCACTTCTGCCGAATCAACGGCGAAGACCCCGATGCTCGATTGACCGGGTGCGGCGCCATCCTCGGCGAGGATCTCCAGGTCTTCGAGCGAAGTTGGCGAGCCAACGCCCGCGATGCGGATCGCGTACTCCGGCTTCGCTGCTTTCCACGTCACGACGGCGCCTGTGAGCCTCCAGTCGTTTGTCTCGCAAGTGAACCCACCGAAGATGGAGATTGGCCTCGTGATCTCCACGCTGTCCGTGTACCGGCCCCCACACGCATAGATCCGCGCTTTCCGATTTGCAGCCGCGAGCTCGACCGCCTTGGTGAGCGAGCGCACTGGGCTTGCCTTCGTTCCGGCGGCGGCGTCGTCACCTGTCGGGCTTGCAAACACGCCCACGCGATCGTCGACGCACGCTTGGCTATCCTTCGGCGACTTCGCGAGATCACATCCCGCGGGTGCAGGCGCTTCAACGCCCGCATCCGGCGCGACCGCTGGTGCAGGTGGCTGCGCTCCGTCGCTGCCACAGTGGACCGCGGCGAAGCTAGCGAGAAGGATTGCGAGTGGCGCCAGGCAGGCACCGGACTTCATCATGTTCGTGTCCCCCGGTTCGTCAGCGCGTGGACGGCACGATACGAGGTTTTGAGCTCACCGCGCCGGAACAGTCACTGCAGTGCGAGCCGCTCCGCCGACTGACCTTCAGGTCCGGGTGAGCCTTCCGCTCCGGCGTTGCCGCCGCCTTGGCCTCCGGCTCCGCCGAGACCGCGCGCACCCTTCGCGCCCGGCGTCGCGGTGGTGTTCTCGAGGCGAGGTTCAGTGCCGACGAACGCGACGGTCACGGAGTGGCCTCCCGCGCCGCCACCGCCGCCCGAGCCTCCCGCGCCGATGCCGCCGGTTCCCCCCTGGCAGGCGCCGAGCCCCGTGCCGCCACCGGCCTGCCCGTCCTGGCCCGGTCCACCGGCGCCTCCCGCTCCCGCTGCAGCGGTTGTGAGCGTGCTCGCGCTAATGACGACGGTTGATTCGAAGGAGAGGAGAGCGAAGCTCGAACCGCCGTTTGCGCCCGGCGCGCCGCCGGCGCCGCCGCAGCCACCGCATCCGCCTCCGCTGCCACCTTGGCTGGAATCATTGATTCCGCCGCCACCTCCGCCGCCCTGGCCGGGGTTGCCGCTGTCGCCGGCAGTTCCAAGCTGCGCGGCATCCCAGCCACTGCTTGCCAACGTGCCGGCACGCGGCGAAGCGTTGCCGCCCGTCGAGGCAACGCCGTCCGCGCCGACCTTACCGGGGGTGCATGTGTCTGACCCGCTCGTTCCTGAGTTCGAAGCGCCCACGGCAGGTGTCGCGCCTCCGGACGAAGGGAAGATAGCGGCGCCGCCGACGGTCCCACCGCGGCCCCCCTTCGAAGATGTCTTGCCGTCGAGGCACGCGCACGTCAGCTCGGCGCCGCCGTTGCCGGCATTCGCGTTGTTGCCCTTCGTGGCGGTCGCGCCGGTGTAGTTCGACGCCGTCGCCCCCTTCGCGCCTGTGCGCCCGGGACCCGCCGTGATCGTCGTACGGCGAAACGTGACGTCTTTCGACTGGGAGACGAATACCGCAATCGCAGAATCGCCGGGCTTGGTCTCGTCAGACGAGCCGACGATCTCGAGATCGGCGACGACAACGGGAACCGCGACGCTCGCAATCTTCAGCGCGATTCCGGTGCTCGGCGCGAGCTTCGGCCGAGCCTCGGGCTTGACTGCCCACGCGCAGGAGAGGCCGCCAAAGATAGAGACACCTTGCGAGATCGCGACGGCCTTGTCGTACGTGCCTTCACACACGTAAACCCGCGGGAGATTCCTGGTGGCGGCCTTCGACACCGCCTCGCTGATATCGCGGAGCGGGTCGGCCTTCGAGCCGGCGGCTCCCGGCTTGCCTGTCGGCGACACGAAGATCCCCACGCCATCATCCACGCAGTCGGGGCTGTCCTTTACGTCCTTCGTGATGTCGCACGTTGGCGGGAGGATCGGTCCGCCGTCGCCGCCGCCATCACCATCCGCGCCGCCTTCGCCGTGAATGCCTTCGCACGTGTTGTAGTCGAGACAGTCGCCGTGTGAGGCGAGGCCCGCGCAGTGCACCGTTGCCGCCGATGCGATGACGAGGCCGAGTCCAATCATTGAACGTCGCATCAGAAGCTCCCCACGACGACGAGTCCGCCGCCCGTCTGACCCGCACGCGGCGCGACCTGGAGAGACGTGGTCTTCTCCTTCGCGACGTTCGGCCAGAGCATCATCGTGCCCAGCGTCGCGATCGCGAGCACCGAGCCCGTGAGCATCGCGCCTTCCCAGCTTGCCTTTGCGTCATCACGATCGGTACGCGCGTCCTCGAGGCGAGCGCACTGCTCCGCGGTCTTGCATTGCGCGCCGAGGCCTTCCGTCAGGCCGCCGCTCTCGCGCAGGATGTCCTTTCGATCGCTCTCCGCGCTATTCGCTTGCGCGAGGAAGACGAAAGACGTTGCGAACGCCGCTGCTGTACCGACGAGCAGAGCGACCGAGACCACCTTCTTCGCCGTCGGAGCTTCACCGTCGGCGGGGCCGAGCGGCGACGAAAGATGCTCGCCAAGCCAATCCGCACGCGCCGGGGTCGTCGCGACGAGAAGGCTGGTCGTCAGCAAGAGCGTAAGGGTGCGTCGAAGCTTCATCCGGATCTCCAGCGAAAGTCGTTCTGCTTCCATCGGCCGCGCGCCGCCAGCGGTTCCGCGGATTCTGCACGACGATGCGCGAAAGATGAAGGTTTGGACCGCGGCCGTGGCGAACGGGCGCGAAACGCGGCCACCTGGGAGGCGAGCACCCGCCGGCGGCGCGCTGGCCACTGTTCGCAGACGAAGCCCGGGCGCGCTGCGCCTGGAGCCAAGACCACGTTCTGAGCGCCCGCCAATCCGCGCGCGTTCGCGAAGGTCCACAACGCACCTGCGACGACACCTCACGCACGAAATGGCGGCGTACCCCCTAAGGGGTATGCGGCAATTCGTCCGGAGTGGTCTCCTTCACGATCGCGCGGCGCTCGCCGCGGCGGCGCGAAGGGGGATGGGGAATGGACGACGTGGATGGACTGACGGCGCACGCGCGGACCGGCCGTCGTCGATGTCGATGAAGCCGCTCGTCGGATGGGGCCTCGGTGGGCCGACGTTCACGCCGCGCGATCTGCCGAATGGCAGCGCTCGCATCGGTGAGCCGACGTGGAGCCCTTCGCAGCTCCTTCGCGATCTCGAGATGCGCGTTGGCCTCTGGCCCGCTACCGAATCGGCGAGCGCGCGCGTCCCCCGTTTCGTCGCTCGCATCAAAGCCGTCGCCGACGCCAACGCGTTCTACGCGAAGTCCTTCGCCGCCGACGAGATCGGCACGGCCACAACCCTCCTCGCATGGCGCGACGCGCTCGTCGACGCCGGCTGGAACGGCATGCCCATCGCGAACGCCGGCGCGCGCCTCGACGCCATCACCGCGATCGAGAACGCGCAAACCGACGAACCTCTCCCTCTCGGCAACGTCGATCGCCTCGCGCGCGTCGAACGCGAGCTCGACCGACTCACCGCGCCCGCGCCTGGCTCGCCGTACGAGACACTCACGCTCGTCGAGCCGCGTGCGAGCTGGTCCACGCGCTGGCAACGCGTCTTCGCGCAGCTCGAGCGCCTCGGGACGCGCATCGACGCGTTCGCCGTCGATCTCCCCGCTGCCCCCGCGAACACGGATCTCGGCCTTCTCCAGTCGCTCCTCCGCGGCGACACGCAACGCGCACCCATCAAGGGCGACGGCTCCCTCGTCGTCGTCCGCGGCGACACGCTCGGCGATCTCGCGGAGCTCACCGCATGCTTCCTCGCGAGCAACGCGCGCACCGACGCCGTCGTCGTCCGCGCCCTCGACCCGGCGCCTCTCGAGAGCGCCCTCCGCCGCCACGGTCTCGCGACGCAAGGCCACGACGGCTCGAGCGCATGGCGCCCGCTCATGCAGGTCCTCCCGCTCGCCGTCGAGCTCGCGTACGCGCCGCGGGATCCATATCGTGTCCTCGAGCTCCTCACGCTGCCGCACGGCCCGTTCCGCGGCATGCTCGGCGCACGCCTCGCGCGCGCGGTCGCACGGCAGCCCGGCATCGACGGCGAAGAATGGCGTCGGCAGAAGGAAGACGTCGCGAAGCGCCTCCGCGATCGCGAGCTCGCCGCCGGCAAGACCGAAGACGAAGCCGACGCCTACGTTGCCGAGCGCCTCGCGCGCGTCGCCGAATGGATCGAAGCCCCCGGCGCAGGCCCCGCAGGTGCGCCGCGCGAGACGCTCCTCGCCGTCGCCGAACGCGTCAAGACCTGGCTCCAGAAGCGCATCCCCCTCGACCGCGCGCTCTACGGTCCCGCGCACGCGCAGGCCGCCGCGTTCCTCGAGGCGCTCCGTCACGACGAGCGCGCGCTCATCGCGAAGGAAGACGCGCGCCACATGCTCGACCGCCTCGCGCGGAGCGCGCACGCGCACGCGCTCTTCGTCGAAGAGGCCGGCCGCATCCCGCATGTCTCGCATCCGAGCGCGCTCCTCGCGTCCACGAGCACCGTCGTCGTATGGGGCTTCGTCGGCGGCACCGAGCGCGCGGTCCCGCGCCAGCCGTGGACGAAGGAAGAGCGCGAGGCCCTCGCCGCTGCGGGCGTCGTCCTCCCCGACGCAACCGAGCACCTCCGCATCGAGGCCGACGCATGGCGGCGCGTCATCCACGCGGCGCGCGAGCGCGTCGTCCTCGTCGTCCCGTCGAGCGTGCAAGGCGAAGCGAAGTCGTCGCATCCGCTCTGGGACGAGATCGCCGCGCGCCTCGACCTCGACGAGGTCGCGACCGCGCGCATCACCCATCACGCGACGGCCATCCTCGAAGGGCGCGACGCCTTCGTCGCGACCGCGCCTACCACCAGAGTCCCACTCCCTGAAGGCCGCGGCGAGTGGATGCTCCCGCCGGACGTCCTCGCCGCCACGTCGGAGCACCGCAAAGCGACGGGCACGTCGGCGACGTCGCTGGAGAAGCTCGCGAGCTGCCCGCTCGCGTGGGTGCTCGATCAGCGTGCCGCGCTCCGCTCGGGCGCGATCTCGAAGGTCGCGAATGGCCCGCTCCTCTTCGGCAGCCTCACGCATCGCCTCGTCGAAGAGCTCCATCGCGAGGCCGCCTTCGACCTCACCGAGGAGCCCTTCATCGAACGCGCGCGTGCCGCCTTCGACAGCCTCCTCGAGCGAGAGGGCGCGACGCTCCTCCTCCACGGCGCGTCCTTCGAGCGCCATCAGCTCACGCGGCAGGTGCTCCACGCGATGCGCGAGCTGCATCGCTACCTCGGCAAGAGCGGCTTCCGCATCGCGGCCGTCGAAGAGGTCATCGAGACCGACTCCGCCATCGGCACGCTGAAGGGCCGCCTCGACGTGCGCCTCGTCGACGCCGACGGTCGCTCCGCCGTCCTCGATCTCAAGTGGGGCGCGTCGACGTACCGCGAGCTCCTCGAAGAGGGCCGCGCGGTGCAGCTCGCGATCTACGCGCGCGCGGTGACGAGCTCGACGAAGCGCTCGTCGATGGCGCCCGCCGCGTACTTCGCGCTCGCCGCCGGGCAGATCCTCGCGGCCGATGCGCGCATGAAGGCGCCGCGCCAGCTCGACGGACCGACGCTCGATAGCACCCTCGAGCGCGTCGAGGCGACGGTCGGCTCGGTGCTCGCGAGCCACGGGCGAGGGAAGATCTACGTGGCGGCGACGAAGAAGTCGCTCCCGCTCCTCGAAGCGCTCGGCGTCCCGAAGGAAAAGCGTGAAGCGCACTTCGAGGCGCCGGCCGCGAAGGCGTGCTCGTTCTGCGACTACGACGGCATCTGCGGCCGCCGCTGGGAGGTGCTGGCATGAGCGCGCGAGGCATCACCGTCGTGTCCGCGAGCGCGGGCAGCGGCAAGACGTACCGGCTGACCCAAGAGGTGACGCGCGCGCTCGAAGGCACGCCAGAGTCGCCCGCGATTGCGCTCGAAGGCCTCGTCGCCGTGACGTTCACGCGGAAGGCGCATGCGGAGCTCGCCGCGCGCATCCGTCACAAGCTCGGAGCGATGGGCCGCTACGAGGACGCGATGCGGCTCCCGCTCGCGTACCTCGGGACGGTGCATGCCGCGTGCTTGCGGCTTCTCCAGGAGTTCGCGCTCGATGCGGGCGTCTCCCCGAACGTCGACGTCGTCGCGGAGAGCCAGTCGCGTCTCCTCCGTCAGGCGCTCGAAGCCGCCCTCGCGCCGGAAGCGCGGATGCGCCTTCAGGAGCTGACGGCGCGCGTCGAGCTCCGCCTCGACAACAAGACGAAGCGGTACGACTGGCTCACGCCGGTAGCCGACATCATGGACCTCGCGCGGTCGAATCGCATCGCGCCGGAGCAGCTCCCGGCGATGGCGGAGCGTTCGGTGGCCGGGCTTCTCGACCTCTTGCCGAAGCCGCCGCTCAGCGACGCGGCGGGTGAGGCGCTCGACGTGTCGCTCGCGAAGGAGATCGAGCGCGCGCTCCATCTCTTCGAGAAGAAGAAGGACAAGACGAAGACGACCGCGGACGCGATCGCGTTAATCGAGGACGTCGATAGGCGCCGTCGTGACGGCGAGATGAAGTGGTCCGACTGGGCGAAGCTCGCGACGGTGTCGCCGTCGAAGGGCAACCACGACTGCGTCGAGCAGCTCCGTGAGGTGGCAAAGGAGTACGAGCGTCATCCGCGTCTCCGTGCCGACCTGCGCGAGCTGACGTTCGCGATCTTCGACGCGGCGCGTGTCGGCCTGATCGCGTATGCGGAGTGGAAGCAGCGGCGCCGCGTCGTCGACTACGTCGACATGCTGGACCGTGCGCTCGACCTCGTCGATCACCCGTCGGTGCGTGCGGAGCTCGCGCGTCGCCTCGAGCTGGTCGTCGTCGACGAGTTCCAGGACACGAGCCCCATACAGCTCGCGCTCTTCGTGCGCATGCATGCCCTTGCGAAGCGCTCGGTGTGGGTCGGCGATCGCAAGCAGTGCATCTTCGAATATGCGGGCGCCGATCCGCTGCTGATGGACGACGTCGCCGCGTGGGTCGAGAAGACGGGCGGCGCGCGCGACAAGCTCGGGAAGAACTATCGCTCGCGCGAAGAGCTCGTGCGCCTGTCGAACGTGCTCTTCGCCGACGGCCTCGCGCGCCATGGCTTTTCGCCGGAGGAGGTGACCGTCGAGCCGACGCGCGTGCCGGTGGATGGCCTTCCGCCGCTCGGCGTGTGGTGGATGGAGACGACGAAGAACGAGCAGGACGCGGAAGCGATCGCGGAGGGCGTGCGCCTTACGCTGGCATCGCCGGAGTCGACGCGGGTGGTGGATCGCGTGACGTCGGAGCGTCGCGCGGTGCGTCCGGGCGACATCGCGGTGCTGGTGACGACGAACGCGTGCGCGCGTCAGGTGGCGGACGCGCTGCACAAGCGCGGGATCCGCGCGGCGATCGCGCGCGCGGGGCTCTTGTCGACGCCGGAGGGCACGTTGGTGGATGCGGCGCTCCGGTGGACCCTCGACGAGGGCGATACGTTGGCGGCGGCGAACATCGATGCGCTGACAGGGTTCGACGGGAAGAGCGCGGACGCGTGGCTCGAGGGGAGGCTGCGCGCGGTGGCGGCGGATGCGGCGGCGCGCGCGGAGGCGGTGCAGGTGGCGGCGGGCGAGGGGAGGGTCGGCGAGGGGACGGCGCCGACCGCGCGGGTTGCGGCCACGGGATGGCGCGCGGCGCTCGTGCCCGTGCGGGACCAGACCTCCGTGATGTCGCCGTCGGAGGCGCTCGATGCGGTGCTCGATGCGCTCGACGCCGTGCATCTCTGCGCGCGGTGGCCGGATGCGCCGCAGCGGATCGCGAACGTCGATGCCCTGCGTGCGCTCGCGTCGACGTACGAGAAGCGCTGCGAGCAAGAGCGTGAGGCAGCGACGATCGCCGGTCTGCTCCGCTACTTCGACGACCTCCGCGAAGAAAAGCTGGTGCGCGACGAGATGCTCGCGTCGGACGACCAGCATGTCCCGACGGACGAGGGCGCCGTCGTCGTGTGCACGTACCACAAGTCAAAGGGCCTCGAGTGGCCGGTGGTCGTGCTGGCAAACCTCGACAAAGCCGAGCGCCGCACGGCGTTTGATGTCGCGTCCGAGTCGGAGGCGAAGGACTTCGATCCGGAGCGTCCGCTCGAGGGGCGATGGATCCGGTATTGGCCCTGGCCGTTCGGCGCGACGAAGGTGGTGCCGCTCGCGGACGCGGCAGCGCAGTCGGAGGTCGGCAAGGCGGTCGCGGCGCGTGAAGACAAGGAGCGCGCGCGCCTCTTGTATGTCGGCTTCACGCGTGCGCGGGACCATCTGGTGCTCGCGGTGCGGCAGCAGGCGAATGGGAAGGCGAAGAGCGAGTGGCTCGATGTGCTGCGCGATGCGGAGGGGGAGCCGCTCGTGGAGCTGCCCGTCGTCGCGGAGGACGCGTCGGTGGTGACGACGCGCGTGGCGAAGACGGTCGAGTTGCAGACGCGGGTGCTGCGCGTTGGTGCGGAGATGGCTGAGCGAGCGGGGGAGCCGGCCGAGGACGCGATCTCCGCGACGACGGTGCGGTGGTTCGTGCGCGGGGCGGCCGCTCAGAACATGCCGAGACCGCGGCCGGCCTACTGGATCACGCCGTCGGCGGTGGAAACGCCTGCGCAGAAGGATGGCGTCGAAGCGCCGTCGCCGGTGCGCGCGATCGAGCGGTTGCCGAGCGCGATTCTCGTCGACGGAAAGGGTTACGACTACGACGTCCTCGGGAACGCGGTGCATGCGTTCCTGGCGGCGGACGTGGAGGGGCTCGCGGGCGACGAGCGGCTCGCGCGAGCGACGCGGCTGCTCGCCGGCGCTGGGCTAAGCGGCCACGTGCGCGCGGAGTCGCTGCTGCGGGCGGGCGACGAGCTCCGCGCGTGGGTGTCGAAGAAATGGCCGGATGCGAAGTGGCACCGAGAGGTGGCCGTCGAAGCTGTCGAGGTAATCGACGCCGCCGAGCGGCAAGTGAGCGGGGTCGTCGACCTGCTGCTCGAAACCGCAGACGGTTTCGTCGTCATCGACCACAAGACGTTCCCCGGCGCAACGGACGCGGCGCTTCGCGCGCGCGCCGTGGAATCTGCTGCGCAACTCGGAACGTACGCCTCGGTCATCGAGCGCAGGGCAGACCGTGCGTGCGAACGCTGGATTCACCTGCCGGTCGCCGGCCGCACTGTGAAGATTCTCTGATGGACGCGCCTCTTGTGGACGGAGAATCTAGGAGCGAGGCGATGACTGTCGAAGTTCGGCAGGCGACTCGCCCCGGAGCAATGCGACGAGGCGGGCTCGCTTTTCTAGAAGCGTCGCAGGGCATGCGCTTCTACCTTCCGCAGGGAACCGTGAGCAACAGAGACGGCGCGAACGAGAGAACACCAGTATGATCGCCGGGTCGGCAATCACTGCGTTCTTGCGCGTTCGACACACGATCCTCGGAGCGCAGATGAAGGCGGTTGCTCGCCGCTTCCTCGTCAGCGATCGCGCTGCATCTCGGAGGCCGCCGTGACGACGCCCTTCCACGCCAAGTTCTGGGCGCATAGCCTCCGGCTCGCGCGCCATGATGGCGTTGACGCAATCTCACGCTCCATCGGCAATGCGCGCGTCGACCTCAACCCGCATCAGGTCGACGCCGCGCTCTTCGCGCTACGCTCGCCGTACTCGAAGGGCGTTCTGCTCGCCGATGAGGTCGGGCTCGGCAAGACCATCGAGGCATCGCTCATCCTGGCGCAGAAGTGGGCGGAGCGACGTCGCCGGATCCTGCTCATCGTCCCAGCGACGTTGCGTAAGCAGTGGCAAGTCGAGCTCGAAGACAAGTTCTTTCTGCCCTCGGTCATCCTCGAGGCGCGTGCGGCTACTGCGCTGAAGAAGAAGGGCATCGAGAACCCCTTCGCAGTCGACGACAAGATCGTCATCTGCTCGTACCAGTTCGTTTTCGCGAAACGCGACCTCGTGCGCCAAGTGAAGTGGGATCTTGTCGTCATTGACGAAGCGCACCGCCTCCGCAGCATCTACAAGGGCACGAAGACCGCCGAGGGCATCGTGGACGCTATCCGGCCCGCGCGGAAGCTGCTGCTCACTGCGACGCCGCTCCAGAACTCGTTGCTCGAACTCTACGGGCTCGTGGGCATCCTCGACCCGGAGCTCTTCGGAAGCCAGGAGGCGTTCCAGGCGCAGTTCCTCTCCAACGACGACGTCGAGAAGCGCGATGCCGGTCTCCGCGAGCGCCTTCAGCACGTATGCAAGCGCACGCTGCGCCGGCAGGTACTCGAGTACATCCCCTTCACGAACCGCTTCACGCATACCGCCGACTTCGTGCCGTCCAAGGCGGAGGAGCAGCTCTACGAGGAGGTCTCCGCGTATCTCCAGCGCGACGTTCTCGTCGCTCTACCGAATGCGCGACGCAAGCTCATCACCCTGATCATGCGGAAGCTGCTCGCGTCGTCGTCAGCCGCGATCGGCGCGACGCTTTCAAAGTTCGTCGAGCGGCTCTCGGACCCGCAGACCCTCCCGGCGCGTGTTGAGGAGTCGCTCGCGGAAGACTTCGAGTCGATCGCAGAGATCGACGAGGAGTGGACGGGCGACGACGATGCAAGCGCGCCGGCGGTCCCTACCAACGAGCTGAGCCCCGAGGCCAAGGGCGAGCTCGCTGACCTGCAGCGGTTCGTTCAGCTCGCGCAATCGGTGGACCGTGACTCGAAGGCTACGAAGCTCATCGAGGTCCTGCCCACCGCGTTCAGGCTCGCAGCGGAGAAAGGGGCCGCGAAGAAGGCGGTGCTCTTCACTGAGTCAGTGAAGACGCAGGAGTACCTGTTCAAGCTGCTGTCGGAGAGCGGCTACGCGGGCCAGATCGTGCTCATGAACGGCTCGAACAACGACGAGACGTCCAAGCGAATCTACGCGGCGTGGAAAGCGCGGAACGAACACCGCTGGGAGGACGTTTCCTCGGGCTCGAAGACCGCCGACATGAAGGCAGCCATCGTCGACGAGTTCCGTGAGCGTGGCACGCTGCTGCTCGCCACCGAGTCGGCCGCTGAGGGCGTCAACCTCCAGTTCTGTTCCATCGTCATCAACTACGACCTGCCGTGGAACCCGCAGCGGATCGAGCAGCGCATCGGCCGCTGCCATCGCTACGGCCAAAAGACCGACGTCCTCGTCGTGAACTTTCTCAACCGGAAGAACGAAGCCGACAAGCGCGTGTTCGAGCTGCTCGACCAGAAGTTCAACCTGTTCAAAGGTGTCTTCGGCGCGAGCGACGATGTCCTCGGAGCCGTCGAGAGCGGCGTCGACCTCGAGATGCGGATCGCGTCGATCTATCAGAACTGCCGCACGCAGCAGCAGATCAGGGAAGCCTTCGACGCCCTCCAGCTCGAACTCGACGACAAGATCAAGGCGGGCCTTGATACTGCGCGACGCGCCTTTCTCGAGAACTTCGACGCCGAGGTTCACGACCGGCTGCGCGTTCACAAGGACGCGGCGAAGCAGTCGCTCGACCTCCAGCAGCGCATGCTCCTCGATCTCGCGAAGTTCGGTCTCGACCGGCGTGCCACGTTCGACGAGAGCGAGCCGCGTTTCCAGGCGAAGCCGAACGGCGAAGGTGACGCGCAGCGGTTCCATCTAGAATGGCAACGCGCCGAGGCGCTCGGCGACATCTTCTTTCGCGTCGATCATCCGCTGGCGCAGGAGCTCATCGACAAAGCCGCTAAGGAGACAACGCTCACCGCCGAAGTGGCGTTCGAGTACGAGCCACACGCCAGCGCGCTAGAGCGCTACCGCGGAACCGCGGGCTGGCTCGAGGTGAGTAAGCTCACCGCTGAAGCGGTCGAGCGGGCCGAGGAGTTCCTACTCGTTGGCGCCTGCGACGCAGAAGGCAAGCCGGTCGCTACCGACGTGGCGAACAAACTCTTCTCCCTGCGTGGCCGCGTGACTGGCGACACGTCCGAGCCTGCGCCCGCAGTGCTCGCGACGATCCTTGATGATCTCCGCCGCTCCCAACTTGAGGGCCTCCAGTCGCGCAACGAAGAGTTCTTCCGCGAAGAAGAGGAGAAACTGGATCGCTGGGCCGAGGACGTGAAGTTCGCGCTCGAGCGTGAGCTGCGCGAGCTGGACACCCTGATCAAGGCGGCGAAGAAGGCATCGAAGTCGGCGGTGGCGCTCGGCGAGAAACTCGAGGCTCAGAATCAGATTAAGACGCTAGAGGCGAAACGGAACACCAAGCGGCGCCAGCTATTCGACGCTCAGGACGACGTCGATAAGAAGCGCGCAGAACTAATCGAGGACATCGAGCGTCAGCTTCAGACCGAGACCAACATCGAGCCAATCTTCACGCTGCGCTGGACGCTCCGCGACGGCGACGGCACCACCGCGTGAGGATGTAGGAAAGGGCCATGACGAATCGGCTGAAGCGATTGGAGTTGACGTGGATCGGCAAGGAAGACGCGCCTCGCCTGGAGCCGCGCATCCTCGTCGAGCACGACGAGCTGTCCTACTCGAAGCGATTGTCGAAGGAGGACATCTTCGACAACCGACTGATCCACGGTGACAACTTGCTCGCCTTGAAGGCCCTCGAGCAGGAGTTCGGGGGCAAGGTGAAGTGTGTCTTCATCGACCCCCCGTACAACACGGGAAGTGCCTTCGAGCACTACGACGACGGCCTAGAGCACTCGATCTGGCTGTCATTGATGCGCGATCGTCTTGAACTTCTTCGCGCGCTCCTGTCGCCCGACGGTTCCATCTGGATCACGATCGACGATACCGAGTGCCACTACCTCAAGGTCTTGTGCGACGAGATCTTCGGGCGCGCGAACTTCATCGCCAACGTTGTTTGGCAGAAGGCTTACACGTCGAATCAGACCGCGAAGTACCTCTCCAATACTCACGACCACATCCTCGTGTACGCGCGAGACGCATCGGCCTTCTCCGTCTCGAAGCTACAGAGATCGTCGGAGCAGGAAGCGACTTTCAAGAACCCCGACAATGACCCGCGTGGCGCGTGGAAGGCGGAGAACCTCTCTGCGGGAAAGTTCTACGCGGCCGGCCAGTTTCCGATCAAGGGCCCAACGGGAGAAGTCTTCCTGCCGCCGAAGAATCGCTACTGGCGCTGCAACGAGGCGCAGTACGAAGCGTGGCTGAAGGACGGACGCATCACGTTCGGCCTCAAGGGTACGGGGCGTCCGATGTTGAAAAAGTATCTCTCCGAGATGACGAACGGGCTGACAGCAAGTACGTGGTGGACGCACGACGAGGTTGGCAGCAACAAAGAAGCAAGCATCGACCTGAAGGAGCTGTTGGCCGATGCGCCGAACGTCTTCCAGACGCCGAAGCCGGAGAAGCTGCTTCGGAGGATTCTTCAACTAACGACGAAGCCTCGAGATTGGGTGTTGGACTCCTTCGCTGGATCCGGGACTTCAGCCGCCGTCGCTCACAAGATGAGGCGTCGATGGATCGCCGTCGAACTCGGCAAGCATTGCGAGGACCAGATCGTTCCGCGACTACGCGCAGTGATAGAGGGAAAGGACAAGACAGGCATCACGTCAGCCGAGGGATGGGTCGGCGGTGGCGGTTTCCGCTTCTACGAACTCGCTCCATCCCTGCTCGAGAAGGACAAGTGGGGGAACTGGATCGTCAGCAAGCAGTACAAGCCGGAGATGCTCGCGGAAGCGATGTGCAAGCTCGAGGGCTTCCGCTACGCGCCCGACCGCGAGCTCTTCTGGAATCACGGCTACTCGACGGAGCGTGACTTCATCTACGTCACCACGCAGAACCTAAGCCCCGACCAGCTCCGCTCCATCAGCGAGCAGGTCGGCCCCCAGCGAACGCTCCTCATCTGCTGCGGCGCGTTCCGGGGCAAGCCGAACTTCCAGAACCTCACGGTGAAGAAGATCCCGCAGGCCGTACTCTCGCGCTGCGAGTGGGGCCGCGACGACTACAGCCTCAACATCTCCGAGCAAGCGCCTGTTGTTGCCGTCGAAGAGTCGAACGTGAAGTCGTCGTCCGGTAACGGAACGAAGAACAACGCAGGGGGACGCCGGAAGAAGCCGACGCCGGTGCAAGCACTCCCGCTCTTTGCCGGGATCGAGAAGGGGAGGAAGTGATGACGAGCCGTCACGTCAACAGCATCGCCGGACGCCTCTCTCTTCGCTCGCCCCAGCGGAGGTCTCTCGAGATCCTCGACCGTGTCATGGAGGTCGTCCAGCCGCACAAGCTGAAGAAGTCGAGCGGCGAGGTGAAGTCGGCGCTCGACATCCTCCGCTCCGAGTTCCCGTCGGTGGAGGACTTCGAGCACGCCTTTCCGAGCTTGTGCTTCGCGCTGGCCACCGGCGTCGGAAAGACGCGGCTCATGGGCGCGTTCATCACGTACCTGCATCTCGAGTACGGGATCCGAAACTTCTTCGTGCTCGCGCCGAACCTTACCATCTACAGGAAGCTGTTTGCCGACTTCACGCCGAACACGCCCAAGTACGTCTTCCAGGGCATCGCCGAGTTCGCCGTCAGGGCTCCGACGATCGTGACGGGCGAGAACTTCGAGCAGAAGCCGCAGGTGCTGGACCTCTTCGAGCGCGACGACGTCGTGGTCAACATCTTCAACATCTCGAAGTTCAACGAGAAGGCGAAGGGCACCGACGAAGAAGGAAAGAAGACGCTCAGAGTTCGTCGGTTGTCCGAGTTCCTCGGCCAGTCGTACTTCGACTACCTCGCGAGCCTCGACGACCTCGTGCTCATCATGGACGAGGCGCACCGCTACCGCGCCGACACGAGCGCCAAGTCCGTCGAGGAACTGAAGCCCTTGCTCGGCCTCGAGCTCACGGCGACGCCCCAGGTCGCGGCCGCCGGCAAGGCGGCGCGCTTCAAGAACGTGATCTACGACTATCCGCTCGCGAAGGCGATGCAGGACGGGTACGTGAAGGAGCCTGCCGTCGCGACGCGCGCAAACTTCAGCACGAAGTCGATGAGTAGAGACGCCCTCGAGCTGCTCAAGCTCGAAGATGGCGTCCGCGTCCACGAGTCGGCGAAGGTCGACCTCGACGTTTACGCCAAGCAGAACGGCCTCCAGCGGGTCAAGCCGTTCATGCTTGTTATCGCCGAGAACACGGACCACGCGAGCGAGCTCGTGAAGCTCATCGAAGGCGAGTCGTTCTTCGAGGGCCGTTACAGGGGTCGCGTCATCCAGGTCCACTCCGGTCAGAAGGGCGCGGAGAAGGACGAGAACGTCGAGAAGCTGCTTTCCGTCGAGCGCACCGATTCCGAGACGGAGATCGTCGTTCACGTGAACATGCTCAAGGAGGGCTGGGACGTGACAAACCTCTACACGATCGTTCCGTTGCGCACGGCCGACTCGCGCACGCTGGTCGAGCAATCAATCGGCCGCGGTCTTCGCCTCCCGTACGGCAAGCGCACCGGCGTCGCCGCCGTCGATCGCCTCACGATCGTCGCGCACGATCGCTTCCAGGACATCGTCGATGAAGCCAAGAAAGGCGGGTACTCCTTCAGCACGGTGAACATCGGCACCGACGTCGATGAGACGCCCAAGCAGACGGTCGTGGCCGTTCCGTCGTTTGAAACTGCTCTGGGCATCGCCCAGCCGCCTCCGGAAACGGCACCGGCCGGCACTACGCCAAGCTCCCGCGTGATGGCTGCAGAACCCGCGCCCGCGCGGCAGCCGAAGTTCACCAAGCCCGAGGAGGTCGCAGCCGCAAGGGCGACGATAGAGGCCATCGGTGACGTGGTCCGTGACCCGCAGCTCGCTCCCAGCGCGAAGGCCCTCGAGAGCGACGAGGTCCAGCAGAAGCTGGTCGATGTCGTGAAGGGCAAGCTGTCGAGCAGCCAGGTCACTGTCTACCCAGACTTGAGCAGGCTGACGGACGACAGGCTCATGTTGCTCGTGCGTGAAACGACGACGATCTACAACCAGCTCACCATCCCTATCCCGCGGGTGATTGTGCTGCCTAAGGGCGTGGTGCGGGCCGGCTTCCGTGACTTTTCGTTGGACCTTTCCTTCCGGCTCCAGCCGGTCTCGGAGGAGATCCTCGTCCGCCATCTCGAGAGCGGTTCAGAGCACGTCATCGGCGCGCTAGGCGGTGGCGCTGCTGAGCAACGTCTCGAGGACTATATCGTGCGCGGCCTGATCGACTTCGACGACGTGAGCTACGACGAGCAGGCGGACCTCCTCTACAAGCTCGCGGCCGAAGTCGTCACACACCTGCGGTCGTACCTCAAAGATGATGACGAAGTCCGGAACGTCCTCATTTTTCACGCGAAGCAGATCACCGACCTCGTTCACGCACAGATGCAGCCGCATGCCTGGGAGGAGGCATCTTCGTACGAGGCCGTGGTGAGTCAGGGCTTCTCCGACGTGCGCGCTCAGGCGTTTGCCGCGCCCGCGGGTGAGGTCGTGCGTCAGTACGACACGCCCATCGAAAACAAGATCGACATCCGCAAGATGCTCTTTGGCGGCTTCAAGAAGTGCTTGTACCCGACGCAGAAATTCGACTCGGACACGGAGCGTCGCTTCACCGTGGTCATCGAGAAAGACAAGAGCGTCATCAAGTGGTTCAAGCCGGGGAAGGGCGTCTTCCAGATCCGCTACTCGAACGACGCGGACTACGAGCCCGACTTTGTCGTCGAGACCGAGGCCGAGAAGTTGATCTGCGAACCGAAAGGTGCCGACCGTATGCAGGACCCCGTCGTCCTCGCCAAGGCGCGCGCGGCGGCGACTTGGTGCAAGCACGCGAGCGCACACGAGAAGGCGAATCACGGCAAACCGTGGCGATACCTGCTCATCCCGCATGACGCCATCGCCGAGAACATGACCCTCGACGGGCTGGCCAAGCAGTTCGCATTCGCTGCGCCCGAGAGTGGGAAGTAACTTCGCATGGCGGATACGAACGACGCTCGAAGAGACTTTCGCGCGCTTCCGAAAGGCGCCAAGTTCTACCGGTGCGCCTTCCAGGTGAATCCTGCGGGCTACGCGCAGAAGTTCAGAGGCAAGGGTCACGGACTGGACGAGCGCGCGTATTGCCAGAAGCTTCTCGACCGATGCCTGGACCTCGACATCGAGGTCATCGCGGTGACGGACCACAACGACGCGGCGTCGGTCGCCCTGTTTCGCGAGGAGGCGAAGTCCCGTGGAATCACTGTTTTCCCTGGTTTCGAAGTAGCATCCAGCGAGGGCGTCCACGTCCTCTGCATCTACCCCCCAGACGCGACCGACGCAGCCCTTCAGCGGTATCTCGGTCAGCTAGATATCACCACGACGGAGCCATCTTCCTCGCTGAGTAAGAAGGCCTTCTCGGACCTCTTGACGTCGGTGCGGATGCAGGGCGGTCTAACGATCGCTGCGCATATCACGCACGAGAAGGGCCTGTTGAACACGCTTCACGGGCAAGCTCGCATTCAGGCGTGGCGTGATCCGAACCTGCTCTGCGTGCAAATTCCCGGCGCGGTGGAGGAGGTGCCCGACGACAAGCGGCCGATTCTGAAGAACCAGAACGCCGACTACAAGCGCGAGCTCTGCCCTGACGCCACGTGCGCGCTTGCTATCGTTAACGCTGGTGACGTCAGCAAGCCGGAGGATCTTGAGCTCGCGACATCTACATGTTGGGTGAAGATGACGGAGCCGTCGCTAGAAGGGCTAAGGCAAGCGTTCCTCGATCCGGTGTCGCGCATCCGCCTCGCGAGCGATCCTGTGCCGGAGGCGCACGCCGAGTTTGTCGCGCTTGCGTGGCAAGGCGGGTTTCTCGACGGACGAGCGGTTTCGTTCAATGAGAATTTGAATGTTCTCATCGGTGGTCGCGGGACTGGCAAGTCGACGGTCGTCGAGAGCCTCCGATACGTGCTCGGGCTCGAGCCTCTCGGTGAGGACGCGAAGAAGGCCTACGACGGGATCGTGAGGCACGTTCTCAAGAGCGGGACACGCATTGTGCTGTCCGTACGGGTTCACCATCCTGCGCGGCGCGAGTACGTGATCGAGCGTACTGTCCCGAACGCGCCAGTCGTGAAGGACGACGCGGGCCACATGCTTCCTTACAAGCCGGCCGACGTCATCCCGCGAGCGCAGGTATTCGGTCAACACGAGATCTCTGAGCTCACCAAGAATGGCGAGAAGCTCACGCGCTTGCTCGATCGATTCATCGCTTCGGACGACGCCGCACGGGTGAGCAAGGACGAGAAGAGGCAGCGCCTAGAGGAGTCGCGCAAGAAGGTGGCAGCGGCCGCTGCCGAACTCACGAGGCTTGACGAGAAGCTCGCGGCGCTGCCGAAACTGGAGGAGACGCTCAAGCGGTTTCAGGAAGCCGGCCTCGAGGAGAAGATGAAGGACAAGAGCTTGCTCATCCGTGAGGAGCAGCTCCTCAAGCAGGCAGATGGGCTCGTCAGCCGGGTCCGACAGCTCGCCAGCAACCTGCGGGCAGAGACCCCGCTCGACGCCTCGTTCCTCGACGCGGTCACCGACGAACTCCCGAGTGCCGACCGGCTCCGAGGGCTCGCGTCGACGTTCGCGAGGCTGCAGGTCGCCGTAGAGGAAGCGGCCGCCTCCATCGAAGCCGCGGTCGCGATCGTCGACGCCGAGACAGCTGCGTTCCAGAGGGGACGGGAATTGCATAAGAAGATGGTCGAGGAGAGCTACGAGAAGACCCTCCGCGAACTTCAGAGGGCCAAGATCGACGGGGAGGAGTTCGTCCGCCTCAAGAAGCAGATCGAATCGCTCCGCCCTCTGCGTGACCAGCGGACGTTGCTCGAGAAACGCGTCGGCGAGGAGCGAGAGGCCCGTCGGGCCAGACTCGTCGAATGGGAGAGCGCTAAAGGCGAGCAGTTCCGCGCCCTCGAAAAGGCAGCGAAAAAGGTTTCAAGGCGCCTCGAAGGGCGCGTGCGGGTGCGCGTCAGCTTCGCTGCGGTTAGGGACCAGCTCATCAACCTCCTAAAGGACAAAGTCGGCGGAAGACTTTCTGAGGCGTTGGAGACGCTACGCACGCTCGAGCCACTTTCGCTCAGCGAACTGGCGACCGCTGGGCGCGGTGGGAAGGATCCTCTGGTCACGAAGTACGGTCTTCTGCCTGCGCAGGCCGAGAAGCTCGCTCAAGCGCCCGATTCCATGTGGATGGAGCTGGAAGAACTCGACCTGCCCGCGACAACGACCATCGAGCTCAACACCGCTCCCGAGGGAGAGGGACCTGTCTGGCAGAAACTTGAGGACCTCTCGACGGGGCAGAAGGCGACCGCCGTTCTCCTCCTACTGCTCTTGGAGTCCGATGCGCCGCTCGTGGTGGACCAACCTGAGGATGATCTCGACAACCGCTTCATCACGGAAAGCATCGTGCCGAAGATGCGTGAGGAGAAGCGGCGTCGGCAGTTCGTCTTCGCCACGCACAACGCGAACATCCCCGTGCTGGGCGATGCGGAATTGATCGTCGGCCTCGCTGCGGCACGCGACGGGAACGGCGCGCTCACTGCAAAACACATGGGGTCGATCGATTCGCGAGGAGTTCGCGAACTTGTCGAAGAGGTACTCGAGGGCGGCCGCCGCGCGTTCGAGCTGCGGCGGCAGAAGTATGGCTTCTGAGCGTCGCAGGCGCGGGACGCGGAAGCCGCTGTGCGAGGCAGACCTCACCGCACCAACCGCGGAATGCGCGCGCGAATGCACCTGGGGAGCCAGGTCGCGCGCATCGCGATCGCGCAGCGCTCGCTCCTCCGTCAGATGGGCTTCGCGGCGGCGCGCCGGTCCGCTACCGACGCCGAGGCCGAGGCCGAGGGCAAACTGTACGAACACGACACCGACGAGCATCCCGCGGCGCCCGCCCGTTTCCGCTTCGAGCGGTGCCGTGACGCCCGTCACGCGGCTGACTGCGCACCTCTGAGAGCACTGGCTGGGAACCAGCGCCGGGGCGGCGCGGCGGCCCTTCTGCCTCCAGTGGGAGGTCGCCGCCGCTTCGTCTTCTGTAATCGCCCCGCGAGCGGCGTCGTGACAGCGGCGCAGCGCGCAGCCGCCCGCCGGGCCAAAGCTCGTCGAGCACGTTTGCCGGTGACCCCTTGCTTTCCAGAGCGAGAGCAAGGCGCCCGCCGCTCTCCGTCCGTGAGGGCGGCGGCATCCCCCGTCGAAGGCGGCGTCCTGCTGCGAGCCAGTTGGCCGAAGGCCTGTAGCAGTCGGTAGGCGAGCCCGCTGTGCGGGCGCTCGCGCTTGTAGCGTCGCCACTCCACTCGTCGACCGACGATGATCGCTGCGCTTCGCGGAGCTGCCGCGCGACTTCGAACGCGTCGCGCCCCAGGTGCTCCTCGGCGACGCGATAGCCGTCGATCATATGGGCGAGCACATTCAGCTCGTCGACCGAGAGGCGCGCGGGGAGCTCGAGGCAATGCTCCCCTCACTGCCCGTTATCCACGCACCAACCATCCGAGCACAGCGTCCGGCCGTACTTGCCGCGGCGCGTGAGGTTGCCGCGGAAGAGCTCCGTGCCGTCGGGGGATGTCACGCGGAACATGCCCGCGCTGTCGACGTGGAAGGAGCCCAGGAGCTCCGTCACCTCCGCGCCGTGGTCCATCTCGAACGTGACGACGCGGTCGGGCTGCACGTGCAGCGACACATAGCGTGACTTCGATGCGTCGCTCATCAACGCGCTCCCCAGCACGTCCTCCTCCGCGTCCGTGAGGCGCGCCGGCGACGTGGAGCACGAGCCCGGAATCGGGGTATGCCGGTAGGTCGTCCCGTTGATGGTCACGACCTTACAGCCCGGCGCACCGGCGACGATCATGGGGCGGTCGTCGAGCCAGAGGCCGCCCTGGCCGTCGACGTACCAGGTCGTCCACTTATCGGAAGTCGTCACGACGTCGCCGCTGCTCTCGCCCGCGACTTGCTCCTTCAGGCGAGCCGTTCCGTCGGCGTCGAGGCTCACGGTCGCCGTGACCCGGATGCCTGCGCGATAGAAACGCCTTTCGTGCTCGCCCACGAGCCAGTCGGGACGGTTTGCCGACGCATCGGCAGCGGGCCAACGTGAGCGCGTCGCCGCACCACCGTCCGCCTCCACCTTGTCTGCGTCCGCCGTACTGGCCGAGGAGGCTTGCTCTGGGGTGCAGGCGGTCGCGCTGAGGGAAAGGACGGAGAGAAGGGTGAAGACGGCGGTGGAGGCTCGCATGGGCGCGCCTATCGGCCCGCACGCCCCGCAGTTGCGTAGAAAAACTCGGCGCTCGCGGGCGCCACGCTGCGCGTCGCTCGCGCGCTACGGATAGAAGCTGCCGATCACCGACGTCCAGTCATCGCAGTTCGCCGCGGCGATGAAGCGGCCGTCGGCGAGCGGGAGGATCCTGGCCGGCCGGACGTAGCCGCCGGTCGACGTGAAGGCGAGGCGGCCCGACCCTCCGAAGCTCATGAGCGGCGTACCCGCGGCGCTGTACGCGAGGATCTCCATCCGCTTGCCGTCGATGGCGCCCATGAGGACGAGAATGCGTCCCGCAGCATCCAGCACCGGCAATCGATTGTTCGCGTACGACGTCGTGCCGCCTTGCGGCGTGAGGAAGTTGCCCGAAGAGCCCACCGTCGTATCGACGGCGCCGGTCGTCCGTGAAACGAGGCTCAAACCTCCGCCGGCGTACGAGATCAGCGCGTGCTGCGCGGTCGGGAAGAGCACATCGATGACACTCGCGCCCGCGACGAGCGTGCCGCCGACGCCGAAGGTCGCGTCGAGCGCGCCCGTCGACGTGAGCCGGCCGACGTGACCGTCATAGCGGTTGAACTGCGCTTTCGCGTCACCGGTGCCGACGACGTAGGTCGCGCCGTCGATCGTACGAATGCCGAGGATGTTCCCGTTCGTGCCGCCCCACGCCATCGTCACGCCGCCGCCGCTGCCGAACGCGCCGTCCGGTGCGCCGGTCGCGGTGAATCGCGCGAGCGCGCCGCGCCGCTGCTGGGGGAATGCCGTTTGGCCGTCGACGGAGAGCGAGCCGGTAACGACGACGCCGCCGTCCGGCTCGACCGCGATCCCGGTCGCCCACGCGTCCGCGTAGCCGTCGAACGGGACGCGCGCCCACCCCTGCACGCCGAAGGTCGTGTCGAGCGAGCCGTTCGCGAGGAGGCGCGCGACGCCGAGCGCATACGGGCCGTCCGGCAACGGGCGCAGTGACGATGCGTAGAGGATCTTGCCGTCGGGCAGCACGGCGAGGTTGGCCTCACCGAACATGCGCGTCGAGGGCGGGAAGGGGACGTTGACCTCGCCGTCTTTGCCGAACGTCGTGTCGATCGCGCCGGTCGCGTCGTAGACGCGTACGCGCCGCTCTTGGTTGTTCACCGCGCCCGTCAACGAAACGACGATGCGACCATCGCCGAGGCTCGCGACGTCGCGGAGGTTCTTTCCGATGGCGAGCGTGCCACCCGCGCCGAAGCTCGCATCGAGCATCTCGCGCGCGACCTGCACGGTGGCCGACGCGCTCGCGGAGTGCACGCCGTCGTTCGCATCGATGCTCATCGACTTGGATTGCGCGGATGCGCCCGACGCGGCGGTCACCGTCAAGAAGCCCGAGTCGGCGTCGGCGGGGATCGTCACGTCGGACGCGGCGAGATCACCGCCGAGGCCCGATGCCTTGAGCTTCACCGCCCGCCGCGTACCCGTGCGCGCGATGGTGATCCGAAGCCTCCTCGATGCGCCGGGGCCGACGAGCAGTGTCGACGAGCCGGCGACGGTGATCTTCAGCGACGACGTGGCCGCATCGGAATCCGTCGCGCCGCCGTCACTGCCGTCGTCGACGCCGCCGGATGAAGTGCCCCCGGAGGACGCGCCGGGCGGCGTGGTGTCGTCGTCGCGCACGACGCTGCCGTTCGTCGCACTGCTGCATGCCGCGGCGGAGGTGGCGATGGCGATCGCGATGCCGAAGGCGGCGGAAGAAGAAGACAAGAAGGAAAGGGAGGGAGGGCGAGGGGGCAGGCGCATCGGCGTCTTCGACGGGGAGTGCGGTCCCGTCATTCATGTACGGTGTAAAATAGGCGCGCCGCCCGAGGAATGCGGCGGCAGCGCTCCGCGCGGTCGATGCGCCCCGCCTTGACAACCCGCCGCTCACGTACCAAATGAAGTTACGTGAGACGCGATAGCCGACTCTCCGTGGCGCTCCACGCTCTCCTTCACATGGCGGAGGCGGGGTTGCTCACGTCGGAGCAGATGGCCGGGCAGGGGGATACGAACCCGGTCGTCATCCGGCGCACCATGGCGGGGTTGCGCGCGGCCGGGATCGTGCGGTCGGAGAAGGGGCACGGCGGAGGGTGGTCGCTCGTGCGGCCGCTCGACGAGGTGACGCTTCACGACGTCTATGCCGCGCTCGGTGAGCCCACGATTCTGGCCATGGGCAATCGCACCGAGAGCCCTGGATGCATCGTCGAGAAGGCGGTGAATCGCGCGCTGGAAGGCGCCTTCGAGGCGGCCGAGGCGCTGCTCGTCGCGCAGTTGCGGGCCACCACGCTCGCGTCGCTCGCCCGCGACGTCGGGCCCATGTCGCACGCGCGCAAGCACACGAAGAAAGAAGGGTGAGTCATGCATGAAGTGATCGTCGTCGGCGGCAGCTACGCAGGGTTGGCCGCGGCGCTGCAGCTCGGGCGTGCGCGTCGGCGCGTCGTCGTCATCGATGCAGGAGTGCGCCGGAACCGGAACGCATCGCACGCGCATGGATTCCTCGGGCAAGACGGAGTCGACCCCGCGGAGATCGTCGCCAAGGGACGTGCCGAGGTGCTTGCCTATCCGACGGTGCGGCTCATCGAAGGAGCGGCGGAGTCCGCAGCGCGCGTCGAGGGTGGATTCGCGATTACGCTCGCGAATGGCGAACGTGTGCTCGGCGAACGGCTCGTGCTCGCGCTCGGCGTCGTCGACGAGCTGCCCGATCTGCCCGGCGCGACCGAGCGCTGGGGGCGCAGCATCTTTCATTGTCCGTATTGCCACGGTTACGAGCTGAATCAGGGAAAGATCGGCGTGATTGCCACGAATCCGCAATCCGTCCATCACGCGATGATGCTCCCCGATTGGGGCGAGACGACGTACTTCACGCGCGGCTTCGAGCCCTCCGCAGACGAGCGAGGCGCGCTCGCGAGACGCGGGACGAAGATCGAGCCTGCCGATGTCGTGGCCATCGAGGACCACGCGACCGTTCGCCTCGCCGACGGACGCGCGCTCACGTTCGCCGGCCTCTTCCTCATGCCTCGTAACCGAGTGCCTGGCCGCATCGCGTCGGACCTCGGCCTCGAGATGGAAGACGGACCCTTCGGCGCCTTCATCAAGACGGACATGATGAAGGCCACGTCGGTTCCTGGGGTCTTCGCGTGCGGCGACGTAGCGATGCCGGCTGGATCGGTGGCGTTCGCCGTAGCCGACGGCGTGCGTGCCGGCGTCGGCGCTCACCGCACCCTGATGTTCCGATGAGGGCGCCGCGATGAGCGGCGACCATCGAGATGGCGGGCATGGCGGGCATCACGCGCACGCGCACGCCGGTGCGCAGGATGCGGCGTTCTGGGACCGAATGTGGAGCGGGAGGCCGGCGTCGCGCCGAGAGCCGAACGCGTTTCTCGTGGAGAGCGTCGAGGGCGTCGCGCCTTCAGCAGCGCTCGACGTCGCGTGCGGCGAGGGCAGCGATGCGCTCTGGCTCGCCGAGCGCGGGTGGAGCGTCACGGCGGTCGACATTTCGACGGTGGCGCTCGCGCGCGGACGAGCGGCGGATACGAATGGCCACGTGACGTGGATTCACGTCGACATCGCGACGTGGGAGCCGCCGGTAGACGCGTTCGACCTCGTCTCTGCGCATTTCCTTCACGTGCCGCCTGCCGAGCGACCGCCGCTTTTCGCGCGCCTCGCGCGAGCCGTGCGCATCGGCGGCATGTTCGTCTTCGAGGCGCATCATCCCTCCGACCTCGAGACCACGCTCGGGCGCCCGGCGCTCGCGGACCGCTACTTCACGGCAGAGGACGTCGAGGCGATGCTCGGCCCGGGGCGATGGGAGTCGCTGGTGCGCGGAACGCGTCCGCGCACCGTTCGCGATCGCGAGGGGAGGGAGATCACGATCCGAGACGCCGTGCTGAAGGCGCGACGTCTCGGGTGAGCGCATGGCTGGGCGGGATCGCCGCCGCGCTCACCCGACGTCGCCGCTCTCGTCCACCACGCGCATGTCGACTTCCAGATTCCCGCCGAGTAGCGCGGCGTACGTGCGGCACATCTCGAGGGCTTCGTCCCAGCTCGCGAGCTCGAGGACTGCGAAGCCGCCGATCAGCTCCTTCGATTCCGCGAACGGGCCATCGAACGTCTGAACGTCGTTGTTGCGGAAGACGAGCCGCTTGGCGTTCTTGCTCGGTTCGAGCGGCGTCGAGCGGAGGAGGACTCCCGCTTTGGTCATCTCCGTCTTGAGACGCGTGAGATCGGCTTTCTGCTTCGCCGTGCGCGTGCGCGATTCGCTCGCGGCGCTCGCTTTTTCGATGAGCAGCATTTGCAGCGGCGGATTCTCCGGCGCGGGCATCACGCCGAGGTCCCAAGGCTCGGTGATCTTCCCGAGCTCGATTTCGCCGTCGCCGAGGATCTTGCCGTAGCGCTCCGCCCAGCCGATTGCTTCCTCGCGCGTCTTCACCTTGAGGAGGTGGATGACGGCCGGGAGCTCGTGCTCACCTCGATAAGGGCCATTCTTTACCGTGACATTGCCATCGCGGAACGTGAGCCGCGTGCGCGTCTTGCTTCCGCCGAGACCGGCGCCGTCGATGAAGCGGCCGGTCTTCGCGTACTCGCCGATGAACGCGCCCATCTTCTGGACCAGCTCCATCGGCGGCGGCTCGCCGGCTTCGGTCTTCGCATCGTTCTTGTGCATGGTCACAAAGCGCATGGTCGATTCCTCGTGTGCGTGACGTCGCGGCCTGTGATGCGCGGCGTCGTTCAGCGGGACGTCGAACCATTCGCGCATCGGTCGACACGCGGGGCGATCTTTTTGTAAGTGAACGAAACCTCGGCAGAAATTCTTTTCGCGTGCCGCGCGTGCCGCGCGTCGACGCCGGCCGAAGCCGCCGCCAAGTCCACGCCGTGCGCGTTACGCTCTGCCGCATGGCCGCCACGACCGACGAGCTCGCCGCGCGCGCCTACGCGGTCTTCGGCCGGTACCCGAAGAAGGTGACGCCGACCGTCGCGACGTGGCTCTCCGAAACGGAGCTCCGCAAGCGCGTGAAGACGACGCGGCTGCGCGCGCTCGCGTGTGAAGACGTCGCATCGGTGTGGTGGAACGCGACCGGCGACGAGCGCAGCCTCAAACACTTCCTGCCGCGCGTGCTCGAGTGCGTCGGGTGCCGCTTCGTGACGCTCAGTGACGTACAGCAGCGGCTTCGCACACTAGCGACAGACAGCTGGCCGGACGACGAGCGCGAGGTGGTGCGCGAAATTCTCGCCGCGGAGGAGCCGCGCTGAACGGCGGAGAGCCGCCGCTCTCCGCCAACGCGTTCCTCAATCCCGTCAGCGCGGAGCCACCCAGCCCGCGTCGATGTAGCGGAGGAGATACGTGCGCATGTCGTAGTTCGTGCCCGAGTACGACGTGTCCGGGTCCCAGTGGCTGCCCGCGCGCTCGATGCGCGTCGTCGGGAACGCCGAGCCCTTCAGGGCTTCCGTTTCTGCGCGCACCGTGCCGATGGTGAACGTCGTGTCGCCCGTGTGCGCGAGGTGCGCGACGTTGAGCTTCCACGCCGCCGCGGCGATCGAAGCCGACTGCGAGGAGCCCGTGCCGTAGAAGGGAGCGGTGTCTTCCGCGAGCACGCCCGCGAAGCGCTTCGCGTTGTAGAAGGCCGTGCGGTAGGCAAGGTTGCCGCCCGAGCTGTAGCCGCCGATGAAGACGCGCTGCGGATCGATGTTGAGGCGGCGCTTCACGTCGTCGAGCGCCGCGAGGACCATCGGGACGTCGGTGCCCATGTTCCAGCACGCGCCGTCACGACCGCCGACGCTCACGGAGATCCAGCTCTGGCTGCCACCGGGCGAGGTCGCCCACGCATCGCCGTAGGCGTTGCCACCGCAGCCATGGAGCCACACGAGGAGCTTCGTCGGCGTGCGATGCGTCGCATCGTACGAGCTCGGCACGTACACCGCGTAGGAGCTCGCCGGGCTGTTCAACGTCACGACGCTGCCCTTGCTCACGGAGATCGGCGCCGCCGGGAAGCTCGAGCCCGTTTGAGCCGTCGTCGTGGTCGTCTTCGCGACGAGCTTCACGTTGTCGACGTAGAACGTCTGACCGCCGGCCGAACCCGAGAAGTTCACTTTTCCAAACTTCGCGAGCGAGCCCTGAATCGACGAGAGCTTCACCGTCTGGCGCGTCCACGACGTCGTCACGGGGATCGTCGCCTGCGCGCCGCCCGACGAGCCGCCCAGCGTCTGCACGCCGAGGCTGACGCTCTGCGACCACGGGGCGCGCACGTCGAACGTGATCGCGTCGTAGTCGGCGGTGTTCAAGTCATACGCCGCGTGCGCGAGCGAGAGCGCGCCGCCACTGCTGTTGACTGTCGCCTTAATGTGGCTGGAGCTGCCCGACGCGAGCGGCGCATCCGCGTTCGCGAACGAGGTCGTCGTCGACCAGCTCCACGTCTGCCAGCCGGACGCGAGTGCCGTGTTCGTGTAGACGGTCACATCGCTCGCGAGGCCCTGCGCGAGGCTGTCGATGGCTTCTTCGCTCGACGCTTCCGACGCGTTCTCGGCGTCATTAGCGCCCTCTTCGAGAGAGCAGCCGGCGAGCGCCGGACCGGAGATACACGCGAGCATGCACAAGACGCGAACACGCGTCGTGATCGAGATGGCCAACGTCGCCTCCCAGCGGAATGTGGGCGCGAGGCTTGGTTATCCTCGCGACGACTCCGAGGTTGGCAGTGCAAGAACGCCACATCAAGCGCGTGCATGAAAGTAAGCCCGACCTGCTCGGACAGGTGCGCACTCGGCCGGACTCTGGCGCGAAGCGAGCGACGCGCTCTGCACGCAGCAATGCTGGAATCGGCTACGAATATCGAACTAACCGTTACCTCGACAATGCGCGAAGCTCAGCTATCGGCGCGGCTCTCCAGCACCGCTCGAGCTGCGAACAGCGAGGCGTTCTTCACCGCTGTCGCCGCCTGGTACACGCGGCGGCACAGCGCGTCCTTACACGCGTGTCGCGGCTTCGTATTCGTCGCGGCGGCGCACCCAGAACATGCCTTTGCCGTCTTCCTGGCGTCCGAGCGGCGTGAGGTCGAGCAAGTTGTAGACGTTCATGAGCGCGTCGACGCCGCGTCCGAACGACGAATACGCCTGCAGCACGTCGTCACCTTCGCGCAGGAACGTGCTGAAGCCGGGCGCTTCCGTGGCTACGTACGTCGATTGCGCGTAGTTGTACCGCACGCGCTTCGCGTCGATGTCTTCCTGACGAAACGAGACCTCGAAGTCGAAGTTGAAGTCCGTCTTCTCGGACGAGACCCACGGAAACGTCCAGCCGAGACGCTTGCGGTACGCGGCGAGCTTTTCGAACGGCGCGCGCGAGACCGCGACGAACGACGTGTCGCGCGCTGCGAGATGAACGACGACGCGGTCGAAGCTCTCGGCGACGAGCGAGCAGCTCTTGCAGCCCGCCTCCCACGTCGGACCGAACATGAAGTGATAGACGAGGAGCTGCTTCTTCCCGTCGAACAGGCTCGCGAGGGTTCGGGTGCCGCGTTCGTCGTCGAAGACGTAGGGCTTGTCGATTTTCACGAGCGGCATCTCGCGTCGTGCCGCGCTGAGCGCGTCACGGTCGCGCGTGAACGCCTTCTCTTTGGTGAGCAGCGCTTGCCGTGCCTCGAGCCATTCCTCACGGGTGACGATTCGATTCGGATTCTTCATCGCGTCCTCCAGGGTGTGATTCGACGGAGGAGGCGGTGGGCGGGGCGTTGCGTGCGCTTCGCTCGAGCCACGCGCGGCGTGCGCGCGCGACGAGCGCCGTTGCGCCGACGCCGGCCCCCGTAGCTTTTGCGGCGAGCAGCGCGAGAGAAGTGAGGCACGCAGGGCACATCGTCTAGACCTCCATCGAACGGAGGGAAACCTAGGCTTCGGGCCCGGCGTGCGGGAGTAACATCCGTGACGCGAAGGCGCGCCTGCGAGCGGCGAGCCGACCTGCGCGTGTCGGGTATTTAGTATCGCGGCGGATTACGTCTGGGGCGCGTTCTCTTCGAAGACGCGCATCTGCGCAGCGAGGGCCTTCTGGAACGCCGGCCGCTCTTCGATGCGCGCCTGATAAGCGGCGAGCGCGGGACGGCTCTTCACGAGATCCGTATTCCGCAGGGCACGAAGGACGCTCACCATCAACAAGTCTGCGGCGGTGAAGCGGTCGGCGACGAGGTAGTCGCGCGTGCCGAGCTCCTTCGCGAGCACGTCGAGGCGGGTGCCGATCGCCGCGAGCACGGCGTCGCGTACCGGCTTTGCGCCTTCCGGCGCGCCGCCTGGCATCATCACCATGAAGTTCAGCATGCTGATCATCGGCTCGACGGTGTTCAGCGCCGCGAACATCCATGTCTGGGTGCGCGCGCGGTCGGCGGGGTCGAGCGGCATCAGCGCCTCCGACGATTGCGCGATGTGGAGCACGATGGCGCCCGACTCGAAGATGGCGACGCCGTCTGCCTCGAGCGAAGGGACCTGCCCGAACGGCTGGAGCCGGCGGTACTCTTCGCTCTTCTGATCGTCGCGCGTGAGGAGGCGCTGCTCGTAGGGCTGCCCTGCCTCTTCCAAGGCCCACCTCACGCGGAGGTCCCGCACGAGCCCCTGTGCGAACGGCGGAACCCAACGAAACGCGCTGACCTTCGGCACGGTGGTGGTGGTGCTCATGGCGGCTACGGTGCCGGATCCGCGGAGCGCCGGCAACGGCCGGCCGCGCGGCGTTCGCGTTCGCGTTCGCCGTGTCACCGAGGGGCGGGGGCGTCCCACGTGCGCCTGTCGCGGAGGGCGTAGTGGAGGCGCATCACGCCGCCGCCGAGCGAGCGCTGATCGAGGAGCTCCAGGCTGCGTAGCTCTCCGCGCCGCAGGCGAAGCTTCAGGCCTTCGTCCTCGAACGTCGGCGCGATGACGACGACGAGCTCGTCGACGAGATCGGCCTCGAGGAAGGCGTTGTGCAGGCTCTCGCCGCCGACGATGACCGCTGCGCCGTGGTTTCGCTCGCGAAGGAAGGCGAGCGCCGCGCGAGGATCGCTCGCGCGCTGGACGGGGGCGTGCGCGGGAAGCGTCAGCGTGCGCGAGACGACGACGACGTCCGCCTGCTGCACGACGGCGCCCCCAACCGCGGGCCGACGCTCCGGCCTCGACTGGAACTCCTCGAAGGTCTTCCGACCGACGATGAAGTTCCCGTGATGCGAGGTGAGCGCGGCGAAGTCGGCGAGCGCCTCCGGCTTCGGCGGACTGGCCGGCGTCGCGCGCGCATAGTTTCCGTTCGCGGAGAGAGTCGCCCAGAGGATCGTCTTCATGGCGAGGAGGATGCGGCCCTAGGACCATCGACTCAATCCTTGGACGGTGAGACTCAGTCGCTCATAATCGAGACGAATGCTCGAGACCGAGGAGCTGCTCGTCTTTGCACGCATCGCGGAGACGAGCTCCATCGCACGCGCCGCCGTCGAGCTCCGGATGCCCCGTGCCACGGTGAGCCGACGCCTCGCCTTACTCGAAACGAAGCTCGGCGTTCGCCTGCTCCGCCGAACGACGCGCAGCATGACGCTGACGGAGCCAGGACGGGACCTCCTGCGCCACGCGCGAATCGTCGTGGACGCCGCGCTCCAAGCGGAAGCCAGCGTCCGCCGCCGCGAAGACGACATTCGTGGCGACGTGAGGGTGTCGCTCGGGCCGCTCAGCGGAACGGGGATCTCGGACGTGATTGCCGAGTTCGTCGTCGCGCATCCGGCGGTGCGCGTGATCGCGCAGGTGTCGAACCAGCGTGCGGACCTGGATCGTGACGACATCGACATCGCGATTCGGGCGAGCGCGAAGCTCGCGCCCGGGCTCGTCGCGCGCACCCTCACGCGCGCGAGCCTGCTCGGGGTGGCCGCGCCGAAGTACGTCGCCACCTACGGAGCACCGCGAACGCTGCGCGAGCTTCGGGCGCACCGCTGTCTCGGCGGCCTCGAAGCAAGCTTGAAGCCACGCACGACGTGGCAGACGCGCAGACGGAAGGTGCCAATCGCCGGCGTGTTCCACTCCGACGACCCATTCCTGCTGATGCAGCTCTGCCTCCGCGGAATCGGGATTGCGCAGCTGCCGAATCGCCTCGTCGCCGAGCACCTCGCGCGCGGCGAGCTCGTGCCCGTCTTGCCCGACGAGCTGCGGCTCGATGGGACGGTGTCTCTCGTGTATCCGGACAAGAAGCTGCTCGCGCCGCAGCTTCGTGCGTTCGTCGAGTGGGTCGTAGCGCGGGCGCCGGCAGTGTTGCGGCTGCGGTAACGGGGGTGGGCACGCCGGCGGCTTGCCGCGCCCGGTCTTCGGCTATCCCTCAGTGTCGCGCCGGCGGCGGCGGCGGCGGCTTCGTGATGTCACTCACGCCGTTCGCGATATCCTGTACCGAGTTGCCGAGCTGGCCCGCGGCGCGGATTTGCTCCGTGTCCTTGCCGCGCGCGGTGGCGGCGGTCGCGGACAACGTGCCGAGCGTCGTGCCCGGGTTGCTCGCGCGGACGCGCTGTTCGAGCTCATAGGTGACGAGCGCGTCGAACGTGCCGACGCGCCCATCGAGGCCGATGTAGAGGGTCTTGTCCTCGGCGATGCGGCGATCGCCCGCGAGGAGCTGCGCGCGGCGGAGGCGCATCTCGTCGACCGACGCTCCGGGCTTGCACTGCGCATCGCCGCCGACGCGTCGGAGCTCGCGCTCGAGCAGGTGGCGCTGCGTCGACGGCTCGCTCGCGTACGAGTCGAGGAGCACGTCGTCGAGCCCCGGCGTACGCAGCGCGAACGCCTCGAGCACGTCTTCGCGGAATCGTGCGCCGCCGTCGTGCCGAGCGGCGTCGAGCGGGACCACACCCGCGACGTGCGTGAAGAGGAAGGCGCTCCCGAGGTCTGCGTTGCTCGCCGTCCACGGCGAGAATCCCGCAGGCGGCTCGCGCATGCCGTTCGCTTTCGCCTTTTCGAGCCACACGGATGTGAGCGCGTGCTGGCGCGCGGCGACTGCGTGCTTCAGGGCACTGTCGCTCGCCGGGATCTTCAGCTGTCGGAGCCGAAGGAGCTCGGTCGTCACGTCGGCCAGCGTCCCCAGCTTTGCGTTCGGCCGCGTGACGCTCTCGATGCGTGCGCGATCGGCAGCGACGGCCGCCGTCGGTGCGCCGCCCGCCGCGCGCCCCGGCCCGCCCGCGAAGAGCAGCGGGGGGTAGGGGATGTCGACGGTCGACGTGAACGACGCGAGCCAGGGCGCGTTCGCGCGGTTCTCCGCTTCGCGGCTGCGTTGCGCCTGCGTGAGCGGCTCCGGCACCGTCTCGTCGCTCGATTCAGCCGGGCGTCGTCCGCTGCGCTCGATTCCGTCCATCGTGGGCGGCTACTCGGCCGCTCCGCGCCTCGGTTGCGCCTTTTCTTTACTGGTCAGCCAGTGGTGCGCACGCGGAGCGCCCATGCCGCGGCGGCCGAGAGCGCACCGAGCACGCCCACGCCAACGAGACTGTGAGACTCGACGGCGCGGGTAGCAAGCGCCGACCCCGCCGCCATGCCGACGAACATCGTGCTCACGAGCACGGCGTTGAGGCGACTGCGTGCCGATGCGTCGAGGCCATAGACGATGGACTGATGCGCAATGAGCGAGGCGTGAACGCCAAGATCGAAGACAACGGTCGCGACGACGAGCACGGCGAGTGACGCAGGCGCGGCCGCCATGGCCACGAACGAGCCCACCACCAACAGAGGCGCGACGCGCAGCACCGCGGCCGGGCTGCGCTTGTCGGCGAGCGCGCCGGCGACCGGTGCCGCGAGCGCACCGGCCGCACCCGCGAGACCGAACGCCCCCGCCACAGTGCTGCCGACGGCGAAGGGCTCCTTCGCGAGCACGACCGCGAGCGTCGACCAGAAGCCGCTGAAGGCGACGGCGAGAAGCGCCTGCCCGAGCGCGGCGCGGCGAAGGAGCGGATGCTTGCGTACGAGCGTCACCGTCGAGCGAAGGAGAGCGCCGTACGAAGCCGGCGACGACGGGCGCATCGCGGGAAGAGCAAACGCCGACACCGCGACGAGCGCGCCGACGAGCGCGGCAGCCGTGAGATACACCACGCGCCAGCCGAGGTGCTCGCCGACGGCTCCGCTGACGACGCGCGAGAGAAGGATGCCGAGGAGGAGCCCCGTCATCGTGATTCCGACCCGCTTGCCGCGCGCACCCTCCGGCGCGAGCGCCGCGGCGGCCGGCACGAAGTCCTGCGCCGTCGTCGCGAAGAGCCCGACGGCGAGGCTCGCCGTCGCGAGCACGGGCAACGACGGCGCCGCGGCGGCCGCGAGCAATGACGCGGCGAGAAGCGCCCCCTTCACGAGGATGACGCGGCGCAGGTCGACGCGATCGCCGAGCGGCGCGAAGCCGAGGATGCCCGCGGCGTAGCCGGCCTGCGTCAGCGTCGGCAGCCATCCGGTCGCGGCAGGCGTCGCGCCGAGGTCATGGCCGATCGCGGCGAGCACCGGCTGGTTGTAATAGAGGCTCGCGACCGCCAGGCCCGCGCCAACGGCAAGCAAAAGAAACAGCGAGGATCCTTCGGCCGAGCGGGATCGCGGGAGGTCGGCCGGGTCGGTCAGCGTCGTCATGATGATCAGCATGGCCGCTCGCGGGGCTCTGCTGTAGGCGCATGATTCGTCTCTCGGCTATACACGCCGCGTATGACCGCTCTCACGAAGTTCGACCGCCTCGCATCGATGGAGACGTTCCTTCGCATCGTCGATGCCGGCAGTCTTTCTGCCGCGGCGAAGCAGCTCGGGACGACGCAACCCACGGTGAGCCGGCGCCTGCGTGCGCTCGAGAGCGCCCTCGGCGTGTCGCTCCTGAAGCGCAGCACGCACGCGATGCAGCTCACCGAAACGGGCGAGCGGTACGTGGCTCGCGCGCGCGAGCTGCTCGACGAATGGCGCGGGTTCGAGGCGGCGATTCGCGGCGCCGACGACGAGCCGGAAGGCACCCTGCGCGTGGTCGTTCCTCACGCGTTCGGGCAGGAACAGCTCGTCGGCCCCATGACGAAGCTCCTCCGCGCGCATCCGAAGCTCTCCGTCGAGTGGATGCTGAGCGACGGACCGGTGCGGCTCGTCGAGGACGGTATCGACTGCATGATCCGCGTGGGTGCGCTCCACGGCGATTCACTCGTCGCGCGCAAGATCCACGACGTGAGGCGCATCGTCGTCGCCTCTCCGGAGCTCACGCGTGGGCGACGTTTCACGAAGCCGGCGCAGCTCGCCGCGCTGCCATGGCTCGCGCTCGGCACCTTCTATCGCAATCGCGTGCGCCTCGAGAGCGACCGTCGCGCGGTGAGCTTCGACATTCGGCCGCGGTTCGTCTCCGACAGCCTCCATGCGGTTCGACACGCCGCGCTCGGCGGGCTCGGCGCCGCAATCGTCTCCGAGTGGCTCGTGCGTGAAGACGTGCGCGCCGGCAGGCTCGTACACCTGCTCCCGACGTGGAGAGCGCCGTCGCTTCCCGTCTCGATTGCGTACCCGCAGGCCAAGCTCTATCCCGCGAAGCTGCGGGCTTTCGTCGAGGCGATGAAGACGGCGCTTGCGGTCACGTGAGGATCGACGCGTGCGGCCCGCCGCCCCCGACCCTCACTTGCCCTTGCCGCCCGGCCGCTGCTTTCGCAATCGCTTGCCGCGCGCGATCTCCGTGTCGAGCGCATCGAGCGGTTGGTCCCAGAACGTGCGGAACCGTTCGAGCCACGCGTTCGCGTCGCGGAGTGCCTTCGCTTCGACGGAGTAGAGCCTTCGTGCACCTTCGGGACGGACGCGCGCGAAGCCGTTGTCTCGCAGCACGCGGAGGTGCTGCGAGACGGCAGGTTGCGAGATCCCGAACTCGGCCGCGATGACCTGGACGACGTCGCCCGAGGCGAGCTCGCCCGTCGCCAGCAGCTCGAGGATGCGTCGCCGGACCGGATCCGCGAGCACCTCGAACGCGTGCATCAGACCGCCGCCGGCGCCGGTGAGTAGAAGTCGGTGACGCGCGCGGCAGCCGCTCTCGCCTTCGCGGCCTCCGTGCCGGCAGCGATGGATGCGTCGGCCCAAGAGTTGCTGCAGCCCTCGACGTACGGGCGGCCCGCGGGCGATGTCACCCACGCCTCGGCGGCCTTTGGATCGAGCGCGGCGCCCGTCTCGAAGTGCAGCCCGAGGCCCATGAGCGCGAGGTCCCAGCCGACACCGACGCCGCCGGGGCCGTACTGGTCGAAAATGGTCTCCGGCACGTGCGCCACGTGCTCGAGCGTGAGCCGCGCATGGCCGTTCTGCTCGTCGAGCGTGACGGTCACCCAGCTCACGTCGCCGTGCATCTCCCACGTGACGGCGACGGATCGCGGCGGATCGCACTTTTCGATGATGCCGCCCGCGTTGCCCTCGAACTTGTACCGGCCGCCGACCTTCAGCTCGCCCGTGATCGGAAGGAACCAGCGGGGGATGCGCTCGGGATTCGTGAGCGCGTCCCACGCGTCTTCGACGCTCGTCGCGTAGAGGCGCGTTGCCGTGAGGCACCACGCTTCACGGCCACCGCGCTGCACCTTCGTGAGCTTGCGACTGACCTTTCCGAGCGTCGCGGGGATGTCGATGTTCATATTAGTCACCCCTAATATAAGCCCGTAGTTGTGTCAAACCAGGCCTTGCGCGCCGCGGTGCAGAATGGTAACTAACTGGTTACGCGATGACGGCAGCCAAACGGATCGAGAACGACGTCTTCCGTGCCATCGCGGAGCCGACCCGGCGGGCGATTCTGGATCGCCTGAGGGCCGGGCCCGCGCCGGTGAACGCGCTTGCGGCCGACTTCGAGCAGTCGCGGCCGGCCATTTCCAAGCACCTTCGCGTGCTGAAGGATGCGCGCCTCGTCAGCGAGCACCGCGAGGGGCGAGAACGCCTCTATGCGCTCGAGCCGATGGCGCTCCAGCGCGTCGCGGGATGGCTGGAGGGGTATCGCTCGTTCTGGCAGCGCAGTCTCACGAACCTGAAACGACACCTGGAGGATACATGACGAAGAAGAGCTCCGCCCGCGCCGTCGCCGATCTGCACGGCGGGACCATTCTGGCGACCGTCGACATCGCCGCTGCCCCCGAGCGCGTATTTCGCGCCCTGACGACGGACGAGGCGCTCGCATGGTGGGGCTCGGACGAGACCTACCGGACGACGGCGTGGACGTCCGACGTGCGCGTCGGCGGAAGCTATCGCGCCTCCGGCGTCGGCAGCGACGGCGCTCCGTTCGCGGTGCACGGCTCGTATCTCGAGGTGGACCCGCCGCGCCGTCTCGTGCAGACGTGGGAGCCCGATTGGGACGAGGCCCCGACGAAGGTGACGTACACGCTCGACGCGACGAAGACGGGGACGCGCCTCACGCTGCGCCACGAAGGCTTCGGCCGTCGCACCGAGTCGTGCCAGAGCCACTGCTCGGGTTGGGAGATGGTGCTCGGCTGGCTCGACGCGCACGTCGCCGAGACTGCGGCTCCGCCGAGCAAGTACTTCGTCGTGAAGCTCATGCCCCCGCGGCCGACGTTCGCGATGGACATGAATGCCGAAGAGCGCGCGACGATGATGGCGCACGTCGGCTACTGGACCGAGCTCCTGCGCGCAGGCAACGCGGTCGTGTTCGGCCCCGTCGCCGACCCGAGCGAGCCTTACGGTCTCGGCGTCCTCGCCGTGCGCGACGACGCGGAGCTCTCGGCGATCCTCGCGAAGGACCCGGCCATCCTCGCGAATGCGGGCTTCGCGCATCGCACGGCGCCGATGCTCGACGCGATCGCGCGACGCTGAGTCGTCAGCGACGCGGCGTCCCGCCCGCTGCGCGCGCCCGCGCGCGACGCCGGCGCGTGCGGGCGCTTGCTATGCTCGCGCCGCATGCGCGCCCGAGCGGTCGACGGCACCTTGGCGGCGCGGATGCTCCTTCGCGTCGTCGAGCTCTGTCGCAAGGGCGGGCACGACGTCGATGTGATGTGCGCGCGCGTCGGCCTCACGCCTGCCACGTTGGAGGAGCCCGAGGCGCGCGTGCCGTACGCGACCGCGGAACGATTCGCGGAGATCGTGATCGAGGTCACCGGCGACGAGAGCTTCGGCCTTCGTCTCGCGACGGACGTTCGCGACGTGCGGAGCTTCGATGCCGGAATGCTCCTCCTCATGGCGAGCCCCACCGTGCGCGCGGCGCTCGAGCGGATGGTCGCGCACCAGCGCTACTGGGGTGACGGAGACCGCGCCACCCTCGTCGCCACGCGCGGCGGCAGCAGCATCCGGTACGTGCTTCCGGGCGCGCAGGGCGCGTACGCGCGGCACGCTGACGAATGCGCGATGGCGGAGATCGCGATCGGCGTACGCGTGCTGACCGGCGCGCCCCTGCATCCGCGCGTCGTTCGGTTCCGGCATCGCGCACCCTCGTCGCTTGCCGTGCACCACGAAGTCTTCGGCTGCGCGATGGAGTTCGCCGCGGCACACACGGAGCTCGTGTTCGACGACGCGGCGCTCGACACACCGATGCAGCATGCGAACGCGATGTTCGCGGGGATCTTCGAGCAGCAGGTGGAGCGTGCGGTCGCGCGGCTTCCGGCGGTGAACGCGATGTCATCGTCCGTGCGCGGAGTGATGCGTGGCGCGCTCGCCGCGGGCCAGTGCACGCTCGCGGGCACGGCGCGGGCTCTGGGCGTCAGCACGCGCACGCTGCAGCGCCGCCTTCGTGACGAGGGGACCTCGTTTGCCGACCTCGTCGACGCCTTGCGGCACGAGACGGCGCTCGCGTGTCTCGAGCGCGGCATGGAGAGCGGCGACGTGGCCTCGCTGCTCGGCTACGCCGATACGACGGCGTTTCATCATGCGTTCCGGCGTTGGACGGGGTCGACCCCGCTCCGGTACACCTCCGCGGAGCCGAGCTCGATCGAGGCGGATCCGGAGCGGCCGCGCCCCGCCGACTGATTGCACGCGCCTCGTTCGTGAGGGCTCGCGCCAGCGAGGAACCCGCGCGCGCCGCGTGGGTCGACCGGGGCCATGCGACCCGCACCATGCGCGCCCCGTGACGGCCTCTACCTCTTCTTCGCGCTCGCATGCGCGATCACCTGGCTCCTCGCGGCGCCGCTCGCGCTGGCGTGGGTGCGCGGGCAGCCGCCGCCGGCGTATGCCATCCCGTGTGCAGGCCTGAGCGCGTTCGGGCCGCTCGCGGCCGCCGTGATCGTGGCGCGGCAGCAGAGGCAGCTCGCCGACGTGTTTCGACGATGGAGGGCTGGCCTTCTCCCCGTTGCGCTGGCGCTCGTCACACCGATGGCGATCCACGTCGCGGCGACCGCGCTGTACGTCGCGATCGGCGGCGACCCCGATCGATGGCTGCACCCGCCGGTCACGGCGGAAAACGTGGCCGCGCTCGTCGTCTTCCCTCTCGGCGAGGAGCTCGGCTGGCGCGGCTTCGCGCATCCGCGCGCCGTTGCGCGTTTCGGCCTCGTGAAGGGACCGCTCCTGCTCGGCGCGGTGTGGGGCGTCTGGCATCTCGCGTACTCGGTGACGCCGGCGTCGGCCGGCTTCGACGCCTTCGCGTTCGCGTCGGGCCTCGTGCAGCTGCCGCTGTACTCGCTGGTCCTCGCGTGGCTCTTCGAGCAGGCGCACCGCAGCCTGGCCGTGGCGCTCGCGTTCCATGCGGGCGGTCATCTCGACCATATCGAGCTCGCGCCGCGCACGGACCTCCGCCTTCATGCGATGCACCTCGTCGTGCTCGTCGTGTGCGCTGCCCTGGCCGCGCGTGCGCTCCGCAAACGACCGGCAACGACGCGGCCGCTGCCTGTGGCGCGCGACGCTTGACGAGCCTTCGCGCCGGCGCGATGACGGAGGGCGTGCGACGCATCCTCGTGACGGGCGGAAACAAAGGCATCGGGCTCGCGATCGTGGAGGCGATCCTCACGGAGCACGCCGACGCCTTCGTCTATCTCGGCTCGCGAGAGATCGAGCGCGGTCACGAGGCTGCCGCCGGGCTCGTGCGTGATCATCGCGAGTGGAGGGACCGCCTCGACGTGGTGGGGCTCGACGTCGCGGACGATGCGTCCGTCGGGGAGGCGGCGAAGCACGTCGGCGCCGCTTCGCTCGGCGAGAAGCTCTACGGCATCGTCAACAACGCAGGCATCGGCACCGGCCGTGGCGATCTCGCGGCGGTGCTGAACGTCAACACGCTCGGCGTGCATCGCGTGTGCGAGGCGTTCCTTCCGCTCGTCGAGCCGCGCGGCCGCATCGTGAACGTCACGTCCGCGGCAGGTCCGAGCTTCGTCGCGACGTGCAGCCCGGAGCGTCAGCGCTTCTTCCTCGACGCAGGGCTCACGTGGAACGAGCTCCGTGCGTTCATCGACGAATGCCTGGCGCTCGGACGTGACGGCGGCTCCTTCGCGGCCGCCGGCCTCGGCGATGGCTCCGCGTACGGGCTCTCGAAGGCGTGTACGAACACGTACACGCTGATCCTCGCGCGCGAGCATCCGGAGCTGCGCGTGAACGCGTGCACGCCCGGGTTCATCGCGACGGACATGACGCGTCACTATGCGGAAGGGGCGGGCAAGACGCCCGCGGAGCTCGGCATGAAGCCGCCGTCCGAAGGAGCAAAGGCGCCGATGCACCTTCTCTTCGGTGAAATCGAAGGCAGCGGGCGCTACTACGGCAGTGACGCCAAGCGGAGCCCGCTCGACCGCTATCGCGAGCCGGGCTCGCCTGCGTACACGGGCGACTGAGCGCGCGCCGCCGTCACGTCGAGGCTCTGCATGCGTCGAAGGCGCTGGCGAGCGCCTCGCGGTCGAGCGCGAAGCCGACGACCACGAAGCGGCTCGTGCGGCGCTCGTCCTCGCGCCAGCGCTCGCCGAACGTGACCTCGACGAGATCGGCCACGCCTTGCACGATCATCCGCTCGTCCATGCCGGCCACGGCAAGGATGCCCTTCGTGCGGAAGAGGCGGCCGGCGAACCGGCCGACGTCGTTCTCCATGAAGTCGGCGAAGCGCTCGCCGTCCACTTCGCCTTCGACGGAGAGCGAGACGGATTCGTAGACGTGCTGCGCCGTGCGCGGGCCCGATGGCTTGCGCGGGACGGCCGGTAGCTCCTCGCGCGCGCGCTCCAGCAGCGCTTCGACCGTGGACAGGCCGGCATCGGTGAGCTCGCCGCGCGCGGCGGCGGCGACGACAGCGGCTCCGTTGTGCGTTCTCACGACATCGGTTGCATGCGTGCGAGCATCCGCGTGCATGGCGTCGCTGCGCGAGAGCACCACGGCGTCGGCATAGCCGATCTGCTCGATCGCGAGGTCGTGCTCGGCGAGAGTGTCCACGCGCGATGCGTCCACGACGGTGATGACGCCGTCGAGCACGTGCGCGCCGCTCGGGCCGCCCGCCGCGATTGCGCGGAGGACGCCAGCCGGCGACGCGGCTCCCGACGTCTCCACGAGGATCCGCTTCGGCGGCGTCGCGCCCGACGCGAGGTCGGCAAGCGCGCGCACGAGCTCGCCCTGCGTCGTGCAGCAGATGCATCCGCCGGCGATCTCCACGAGCGTCTGCACGCGCGCGGCGAGGAGCGCGCCGTCGATGCCGACGTTGCCGTGCTCGTTGACGACGACGGCGATGTCGCCTCGCGCGACGCCCGCGAGCCATCGGTTCACGAGCGTCGTCTTTCCGGCGCCCAGAAACCCGGTCACGACCGTGACGGGAACCGGCGTCGAGTCGGGCGCGTGGGAAGGCATGCGGGCCGGATCCTAGCGGACGAACACGCGGCCGCAGCGCCGCGCGCGCGGTATGGTGCGTGCGCCCCCATGAGCCGTGACGAACGCGCCATTCTCTCGAACGTCCTCGCGAGCGCGGGTGTCGACGGGCGCATCGACGAGTCGCGCGGCTATCCGGTCGCATCCTTCTCGCGTGCGCTGCCCGGCGTTTCCGAAGAAACTTCGTTCGTCGTCGATGCGCCTTCGGCCTGGGTGCGCGTGGCGACGACGCTGGCGAGCCCCGCGGCGCCGATCTCCGCCCGGCACGCCGTGGGCGCGCTGTACGGTGAGAGCGGCCTCGGTCACGTTCATTACGACGAGCGCATCGGCAGCTTCCGCATCATCGCGTCGCTGCAGGCCGTCGCCGACGCTCCACCCGCATCGGCCGTCGTCGCCGTCCTCACGAACCTCGCGCGCATCCGGCACAAGCTGAAGACCGGGGAGGGGAGCGTCCGTGCCAGCGGCCCGGACGAGCAGCGCGAGCAGGAGGCGGCGTCCGACGCGGAGCACCTGGACGCGGCGGCGGCGGCGCTAGGGAGGACGCTCTCCATCGTGAAGCAGGCGGATGGCAGCTGGATCGGTGGCCTTCACGAGCCGCGCTCGAACCGGCGCTCCGCGATTCGGGTGTCGACGTCGTCGCCCGGGATCTTCGCGCTCGAGGCTTGGGTGATGCCGCCTGCGCGCATCGCGGTCGACGAGGCCACGGTCGCGAAGTTGGATCAGGCGAACGCCTCGCTCGACGCCGGTGCGCTCGTGCTCTTCCCGGATGGCTTCCTCGTGTACCGCTGGGCGTGCCCTTACGCCTGCTTGCGCGTGGATGACCTCCACACGCCTGCGGCGGCGCAGATCGCGCTCGAGGCGCTCCTCCGTTTTGCGCCGTGATGCGCGCAGAGCCCGCCGGTTCACGAGCGATCTCACGGACCTGCCGACGCGCGATTTTCGGCGTGCGGGATGTCGATCCGCGGCGACGATCCTCGACGTGGACACGAACCGCCAGCAATCCGACGTGGTCCCGCTGGCGAAACAGCCCGAGAGGAGAGCGTCATGCCGAAAGCATCTGCGAAGATCTACCCCCATCTCTGGTACGCGAAGGACGCGGACAAAGCCGCGGAGCTCTACGCGTCGATCTTTCCGGATTCGCGCGTCGACGCGGTGACGCCGCTCCATGCCGACACGCCCAGCGGTCCCGCGGGCTCCGTGAAGGTCGTCGACTTCACGCTCTTCGGACAGCGCTTCCAGGCGCTCACTGCCGGTCCGCACCACGAGTTCAACGATGCGATCTCGATGGTCGTTGCGTGCGACGATCAAGCGGAGC
>Ga0164290_1000304_pt1 | contig 176770 bp, 178 predicted proteins | sample Micstemetagenome_FD_108782 | JGI IMG/M metagenome (GOLD analysis project Ga0164290, IMG submission 108782) | Contaminated culture microbial community from soil near Moab, Utah, USA - Microcoleus steenstrupii SON62 (Illumina Assembly) | ecosystem: Environmental > Terrestrial > Soil > Soil crust...
GTAGCTGAACAGCCCGTCGTCATCCGCTTCGCGTCCGCGCATCGCCCGTCTCCGCCAAAAAAGACAAGACAAGTGAATCACACGGCCACGGCAACCGCGAAGGGGTTTTTCAGCAGCCTGCTAAAGCAGGTCCCGCAGCATCGCCACCAGCGGAATGTCGGCGGGCGGCATCGGATAGTCGGCGAGTTTCAGGGGCCATACCCAGGCCAGTTCCTGGCCCTCGCGCGGGCTTGGCGTGCCAGCCCAATTGCGCGCGGCATAGAGCGGCATCAGCAGATGGAAATCGGGATAGCGGTGCGAGGCGAAAGTCAGCGGCGCCAGGCACGCATGCGCCAAATCGATGCCGAGCTCTTCCTTGAGTTCGCGCACGAGGGCCGCTTCCGGCGTTTCGCCGGCGGCGATCTTGCCGCCCGGAAACTCCCAAAGTCCCGCCATCGCTTTGCCGGGCGGGCGGCGGGCCAGCAGCACGCGCCCGTCCGCATCGATCAGCGCGGCGGCGACCACCAGCAGCACGCGCGCCGGTGCGGCAAGCCTGGCACTAAGGGCCGGATCGTCGCAGCCAGCGGGCGCGGCGCTAGCTTCGGTAGCTGCCATTGATGTCGATATAGGCGTGCGTCAGATCGCAGGTCCACACGCGCGCTTTGCCGCGCCCGATGCCGATATCGACCGCAATGCGGATGTCGCGGCCCCGCATATGGGCGGCGACCGGCGCTTCGTCGTAGCCCGCAACGGCCGCACCCTTGCGCGCGATCGCCGTGCCCCCGATCGCAATCTTCAAGCGGTCGCGGTCGGCCTTTTCGCCGCTTTTGCCGACCGCCATCACGATGCGGCCCCAATTGGCGTCCGCTGCGGCGATCGCGGTCTTGACCAGCGGCGAATTGCCGATCGACATGGCGATCGTGCGCGCCGCCGCATCGCTGGCCGCACCGGTCACGTCGATCTGCACGAGCTTCTGCGCGCCCTCGCCGTCTTTGGCGATCTGCAGCGCCAGATCGAGGCATACCGCGTCGAACGCTTTCTTGAGCGCCTTGAACGACGGATCGGCCGCGCGCGCGACCGGCTTGTTGCCCGCCGCCCCGGTTGCGAACGCGAGCACGGTATCCGACGTGGAGGTATCGCTGTCGACCGTGACCGCGTTGAAGCTCGTGCCGACGGCGTCCTTCAGCAGCGCTTTGAGCAAGGCGGGCGCGATCGCGGCATCGGTGAACACGTAGCCCAGCATCGTCGCCATGTTGGGCGCGATCATGCCGCTGCCTTTGGCGATGCCGGCGATCGAAATCTTCCTGCCGCCGACGCGCGCGTGGGCGACAGCGCCTTTGGCGAACGTGTCGGTCGTCATGATCGCTTTGGCGGCGTCGAGGAAACTCGCCTGCCCGAGCGTTTGGGCCGCACCCGCTGCGGTTGCGGCAATCTTGGCGCCGTCCGGCAATTGGCCGATCACGCCGGTCGAGGACAGGAACACCTCGCCGGGCTTGCAGCCCAGCGCGTCTGCGGCGGCCTTGGCGGTCCGCGCGCAGACGGCTGCGCCGGCCTTGCCGGTAAACACGTTCGAGTTTCCGGCATTGACCACGAGCCCGCGCGCGCGCCCCGCCCCGATCAGCTTGCGGCACCAATCGACGGGCGCGCCCGGCATCTTGTTGGCGGTGAACACGCCCGCGACCGCCGTGCCGGGGGCAAGTTCCGCCAGCACCAGATCGTTGCGATCCTTGTAGCGCGTGCCGGTCGAAGCGACGGCGAGGCGCACGCCAGCGACGGGCGCGATGTCCGGGAATGCGGCGGGTGCGAGCGGCGAGACGGCATGGGCCATGGTCGCCTCAGGGCGCCTTGGGCAGCGGCGCGCCGTCGATGGCGAAACGCTCGACCTTGGCCTTTTTCACGAGCCCTTCGACAAATCCGTTCATGATTTCCTGCGACATGTCGCTTGCGAGTTTCTCGCGCAGATCGTCGAAGGATTCGGGCACGACGCGGCGCTCTTCCACGCGGATCACGTGCCAGCCGAACTGGCTGCGCACGGGCGCTTTGGTGGTCTCGCCCGCTTTGAGGCCCGATGCGGCCGCCCAGAATTCGGGCACCATGTCGTCCTTGCCGAAAAAGCCCAGATCGCCGCCCGACTGTTTGCCCGCCGGATCGACCGAACGGTCGCTCGCGATCTTGGCAAAATCGCCGCCGCGCCCGAGCTCGCCGATAATGCCGACGGCCGCCTGTTCGTTGGCGACCAAGATATGGCGCGCGCGAATTTCGTCGCGGCCGGGGTTTTCCTTCTGGTACGCGGCATAGCGCGCCTGCAGGGCCGCGTCGGTGAGCCTGGTTTCCAGCATGCGGTTCAGCAGCGTTTCCTGCATCACGCGTTCTTCGAACTGCTGCAGGCGCGCTTTGACTTCCGCGTCGTTCTGCAGATTGGCGCGCCGGCCCTCGGCCGCGATCAGCTTTTGCGAGACCAGCCGATCGACGATGGGCTCCAGCAGCGCTTCGAGCGGCACTTGCTGGAATTGCGGGGGCAACGCGCGCTGGAAGGCGACCACTTCCGAGCGGCGGATGGGCTGCCCGTCGACGCGCGCCACGACCGGGTCGTCGGCTGCGGGCGCGGCCGGGCGCGGGGTTTGGGCATGGGCCGCACCGACGGCGAGGCAAAGGGTCAAAACGAGAGCCGAAAAACGGAGCATGGCGCGCTGTCCTTTCGAAAAATCGCGCGCACTTTGGCACGGAAATCCGGGCCGAAACAAGGCCGCAACGGCCGCGATACGTCCGGCGCCGTCGATTGACATGCCCGGCCAATCGCCCTATCTGTCCCAGGGCCCAATGCCGGGGGCCGCCAATCGGCGAATGCCGCGCTCAATCGAAGGACTGTCCCGCATGTTCGGCGCCATCGCCCGCGCGCTTTTCGGCTCGTCAAACGAGCGCATCCTCAAGGGGATGTACAAGACCGTCGCCGCCATCAACGCCAAGGAAGCGGAGCTTGCGGCCCTCGACGACGCGGCGCTCGAAGGCCGCACCGCGTGGCTGCGCGAACGCCTGGAAAAGGGCGAAACGCTCGACGACATTCTGGTCGACGCGTTCGCGACCGTGCGCGAGGCCGCCAAGCGCGTGCTGGGCCAGCGCCATTTCGACGTGCAGCTGCTGGGCGGCATGGTGCTGCACAAGGGCATGATCGCCGAAATGAAAACCGGCGAAGGCAAGACGCTGGTCGCCACGCTCGCGGGCTATCTCAACGCGCTGCCGGGCAAGGGCGTGCATGTCGTCACGGTCAACGACTATCTGGCCAAGCGCGACGCCGAATGGATGGGCCGCGTCTACCGGTTTCTGGGCATGTCGGTCGGCACCATCGTGCACGGCCTGACCGACGCCGAGCGGCGCGAAAACTACGCCTGCGACGTGACCTACGGCACCAACAACGAATTCGGCTTCGACTATCTGCGCGACAACATGAAATACCGGCTCGACCATATGAGCCAGCGCGCCTTCAATTTCGCGATCGTCGACGAGGTCGACTCGATCCTGGTCGACGAGGCGCGCACGCCGCTGATCATCTCGGGCCCGACGGACGATTCGTCCGAGCTGTATCTCGCGGTCGACAAGCTGATGCCGCATCTGCAGGCGGGCGATTTCGAGAAGGACGAAAAGGCGCGCGCCGTGTCGCTGACCGAAGCGGGCGCGGAAAAGATCGAGCGCCTGCTGACCGAAGCGGGCCTGCTCAAGGGCGGCGCGCTCTACGACATCGCCAATGTAAGCCTCGTCCACCATTCGAACCAGGCCTTGCGCGCCCACAAGCTGTTCGCGCGCGACACCGACTACATCGTCAAGGACGACAAAGTCATCATCATCGACGAATTCACCGGCCGCATGATGGAAGGCCGGCGCTATTCGGAGGGCCTGCACCAGGCGCTCGAAGCCAAGGAAGGCGTGCGCGTCCAGCAGGAAAACCAGACGCTCGCCTCGATCACCTTCCAGAACTATTTCCGCATGTACCCCAAGCTCTCGGGCATGACGGGCACCGCCATGACCGAGGCGACCGAGTTCGCCGAAATCTACAGGCTCGACGTGGTCGAAATTCCGACCAACCAGCCCGTCAAGCGCGCCGATGCCGACGACGAGGTCTACCGCACCGCGCGCGAGAAGGCCGTCGCCATCGTCGATCTGATCGACGACGCGCGCAAGCGCGGCCAGCCCGTGCTGGTGGGCACCGTCAGCATCGAAAAGTCGGAAGCCCTGTCGGGCGAACTGCACAAGCGCGGCGTGCCGCACCAGGTTCTGAACGCGCGCTACCACGAACAGGAAGCCGCGATCATCTCCCAGGCCGGCCGGCCCGGCGCCATCACCATCGCCACCAACATGGCCGGGCGCGGCACCGACATCCAGCTCGGCGGCAATCTCGACATGCGCGTGCGCCTCGAACTCGGCGGCGTGCCCGAGGGTCCCGAGCGCGAGGCGCGCATTGCCGCCATCCGCGCCGAAATCGAAACCGCGCGCCAGACCGTGCTGGCGGCGGGCGGGCTCTATGTGGTGGGCACCGAGCGCCACGAAAGCCGGCGCATCGACAACCAGCTGCGCGGCCGTTCGGGCCGCCAGGGGGACCCGGGCGCGTCCAAATTCTTCCTGTCGCTCGACGACGATCTCATGCGCATTTTCGGGTCCGAGCGCATGGACGGCATGCTGCAGAAGCTCGGCCTCAAGGAAGGCGAGGCGATCGTCCATAGCTGGATCAACAAGGCGCTCGAAAAGGCGCAGCAGAAGGTCGAAGCGCGCAATTTCGAGATCCGCAAGCAGCTGCTCAAATACGACGACGTGATGAACGACCAGCGCAAGGTGGTCTACGAGCAGCGCCGCGACATCATGCGCCAGGACGACGTCGCCGACCAGATCCAGGACATGCGCCGCGAAACGCTCGACGATCTGATCCAGCGCTGCATTCCCGCCAACGCCTATTCCGAGCAATGGAACGTCGACGCGCTGCATGCCGACACGAAGCGCATTTTCGGCCTCGATCTGCCGGTCCAGGACTGGGCCAAGGAAGAGGGCATCGCCGAGGACGAAATCCGCGAGCGCTTGGGCGACGCCATCGAGCGCAAGATGGCCGAAAAGGCCGCCAATATCGGCCCCGACATCATGCGCCAGGTGGAAAAAAGCCTGCTGCTGCAGGAACTCGACCACGCATGGAAGGAGCATCTGCTGACGCTCGACCATCTGCGCCAGGGCATCAATCTGCGCGCCTACGGCCAGCGCGATCCGCTGAACGAATACAAGCGCGAAGCCTTCGAGCTGTTCGAGACGATGCTGCGCGACCTGCGCGAGCGCATCACGCTGCTGCTGGCCTTCGTGCAGATCCGCATGGACGCGCCGCCGCAAGGCGATTTCCTGCCCGCCGACCCCGACCAAGCGCGCCTGCAGGCCCGGCATCCACCGAGCGGCGAAGCGTTCGAAGCGGGCCAGCCGCCCTCGCCCACCAAGGCGGCGCGCGCCGCGCGCGTCGATGCGGCCGATCCTTCGACCTGGGGATCGACGTCGCGCAACGCGCCGTGCCCGTGCGGCTCGGGCAAAAAATACAAACACTGCCACGGCAAGGTTTGATCCGGCCCGCATGATACGCAAGCGCGCGTCGCGCGAGGTCTATGCGAATCGCTGGATGCGCGTGCGCGAAGACGACGTCGAATTCGCCGACGGCTCGCTGGGCATCTACGGCGTGGTCGACAAAAGCGACGGCGTGGGTCTGCTGGCGCTCGGGCACGGCACGATCCATCTGGTCGAACAGTACCGCTACACCCAGGGCCGCCGCCGCTGGGAAATCCCGCAGGGCGCCTGGGAGGCAGCACCCGGTGCCGACATCGAAGCGATGGCGCGCGGCGAACTGCGCGAAGAAACCGGGCTGGAAGCCGGCCGCATCCAAAAAATCGGCGAGCTGGCGATGGCCAACGGGTTCGTGGCGCAGCGCCTGCACGTGTTCGTTGCGCGCGATTTGACGCCGGGTCCGCCGCAACGCGAAAAAACCGAAATCGACATGGTCCATCGCGAATTCGCGCTGGCCGCGTTCGAGGCGATGCTGCGCGAGGGCGCGATCGACGACAGCACGACGCTGGCCGCCTACGCGCTCGGCAAGCTCAACGGCTTTCTGTAGCTATTTCTTCCATCCCACGATGGACGCGAGCGTCATATAGAGCTTGCCCACGTCCGCCGACAGGAAGGTCGAAACCAGCACGTTCTCGGGATCGGCTTCGCGCGCGTCCGCCAGCAGGCGGTCGTACTGCGTGAGATAGTCGGTCACGTAGCGGCGGAAATCGGCGTCGTCGGCGTAGCGCTTCAGCACCACGCGGCCCGTCTCGCCCCAGTTGAGGCGCAGCAAGCGGCGCACGAACACGCCGCGATCGCCGCCCAGGAACTCCTTGAGCACGCGGTCGGTGACCGCCGGATCGAGCGTGCGGGCAAGGTCGATGGACAAAGAATTCAGCCCTTCGACCACCAGGCGCGACGCGCGCAGGAAGCGCCCGCGCTTGGCTTCGAATTCGCTGGCGGTCAGATGGCGCTGCGCGTCGTTGGCGCTGGCGGCGGCCGCTGCCAGATCGTCGGCCTGGCGGCGGAACGCGTCGGTCGCCTCGCTTGCCTCGCGCGTGACTTTGCTCGCGGCCGCATCGAGCGTGTCGCTCTGCAGGGCCAGCAATCGTTCGGCCTCGGCGATGCGCCGTTCGGCCGCGTCCATCGCGATGCCAAGATCGCGCGACTGGCGCGCGAACCCGTCGCCGACCGACGCGATGCGCGCGGCCGCCTGGCCCACCGCCGCCATGACCTCTTCGGCGCGGCGGCGGAAATTTTCGGCCGTGGCTTCGAGGCGCAAGCCCCCTTCCTGCGCGGCGGACGACAATTCGTCCGAACGGCGGCGCAGCGACTGGCCGGTCTCGCCGATGCGCTGGCTGGCCACGGTCGCGGCGTCGGCGGCTTCGCGCGCCTGCAGATCGAACTGCGCGCCGATTTCCGACAGCCGTTCGCCCGCTTCCGCGACCACGCCGTTGAGATGGTCGGCCTGGCCGCGCAGCACCTGGCCAAGCTCGCTCGATCGCGCGCCCAGCGTTTCGAGCGTGCGCACCAGCGTTTCGCGCTGGTCGCCCAAAGCCCGGTCGACGCTCGCCATGCGCGCGGCCGTGCCGTCCGACATCGCCGACAATTCGGCCGCGCGGCGCACCATCGCTTCGCCGAGCGCGTCGAGCTTGACCGCCGAACGGTCCGCGAGGTCCGCCAGGCCGCTCGCGTTGCCGCGCAGCAATTCCGCGACCATCGACAGGCGCGCTTCGGCCGCGTCCGCAGCGCCGCCCAGATCGACCGTGCGCTCGCGCAACGCCTGGCCCACCTGGCCCACGCGCGCCGTCGCCTGGTCGACCGCGACATGCAGGTCGCCCGTATGGCGGCGGAAATTCTCGCTCGCCTCCGCCATCAGCCCGCCCACGCTGGCGGCCGCGCGGTTCATGTCCGACAGGCGGTTGCGGAACGTCTCGCCGCCTTCTTCCAGACGCCCGACCGCTTCGACCGCTTGGGTTGCAAGCGCGTGCAGGCGCCGCTCGGTCTCGCCGCCCGTCGCGGCCACTTTTTCGGTCGTGGCGTCGGCCAAAAGCTGCATCTCGCCCGCGCGGTCGCGGAACATGTCGGACGAAGCGCGCAGCCGCGCCATCGCGTCGTCCGACGCGCGCGAGACCGACGCGACCTGGGACTCCAGCACGGCGCCCACGTCGCCGGCGCGCCCCGAGACTTGCTCCATCGTCCTCAGCAGCAGCAAGGTCTGGTCGCGCAAGCCCGCGTCGATCGCGCCCACGCGCCCTGCCGACCGGTCGGCTGCGCCTTCGAGTTCCGCCGTGCGCGCGCGCAGGCTGTCCGAGGACTCCTTGAGGCGCTGGCCGGCCTGCGCGGCGATCGACTGCAGCTCGCCCGAGCGCTGTTCGAGCAGCGCCGCGTTGTCGTTGATGCGCGCGACCGACGCGTTGGCGGCGTTTTCGAGCGCCAATTGCTCGCGGCGCATCGCCACGCCCGCGACGCCGATCGCCTGCACCGACGCGCCCGCCGTCTCCTCGACATCCAGGCCGCGCTTGCGCAGCGCGTCGCCCGCCTCGTCGAGCCGCTGCAACGCGCGGTCGGCGGCGGCGTTGGTCTCGCTCGCGCGCTGCGCGATCGAGGTTTCGAGCTGCGCTGCGCGCTCCATGCCGGTTTCGGCGGCGTGCACCAGGGCCTGCGTTTCGCTGCGGAAGGTTTCGCCCGCATGGCGCAGGCGCGCGGCCGACTGGTCGGCGGCGAGCACGAGCTGTTCGTTCTCGCGCCGCGCGACGTCGCTGCTGGCCTCCATGCGCGCGGCGACGCGGTCGATGGCGGCGGTCGTCTCGCCGGCGTCGCGCGACAGGGCGATCGAGGTCGCGTCCAGGCGCTGGGTCGCGGAGGCCACGTTCGCGTCGGCTTCGGCCGTGCGCTGGCGCAACTGGTCGGCCGCATCGCGCAGGCGCAGCATCGCCTGGTGGGCGGTCGCGTCCAGATCGCGCGCGCTGCGCGCGATTTCCGCCGACGCGTCGTCCACGCTGGCGCGCGTCTGGTCGGCCTGCACGCCCAGCGACGCGGTTTTGTCGCGCAGGATTTCGGCGGCAAGTTCGAGCACGCTGGCCTTGTCGGCGGCGACATCGCCAAGTTCGACGGTCTGCGCCTTCAAGGCGCCGTGCAGCGTTTCGAGCTGCGCCCCCGTGCGCGCGGCCAGCGCCGCAAGATCGTCGGCGCGCCGGTGCAAGGTCTGGGCGTAGCTGTCGGCCTCGACCATGCCGGTTTCGGCGGCGCGCACGAGGTTCTGGGTTTCGCTGCGGAACGCCTCGCCGGTCGCGCGCAGGCGCGCGGCCGACTGGTCGGCGGCAAGAACCAGCTGGTCGTTTTCGCGCCGCGCCACGTCGCCGGTGGCTTCCATGCGCGTGGCGGCATCGTCGACGGCGACGGCAACCGCGTGGGCGTCTTTGGCGAGCGATCCGGCCGCGAGGTCGAGGCGCTGGGCGGCGGCGGCGACGTTGGCGTCGGCCTCCTGCGCGCGCGCGCGCAGCTGGTCGGCCGCGTCGCGCAGGCGCTGGGCGGCCTGGTGGGCGGTCGCATCCAGATCCTTGGCGTTGCGCGCGACGTCGCTTGCGGCTTCGTCGATGCGGTTGCGTGCGGCTGCGGCCGTCTCGTCGATCGCCGCGGTCTTGAGCCGCAAGGCTTCGCCCGCGCGGTCGAGCTGGCCCGCCACCGTATCGGCGGCGTCGCCCATCGCCTGGGTTTTGGCGCGCATGTCGGCATGCAGCGCTTCGAGCCGTTCGCCCGTGCGCGCGGTCGTGGCCGCAACGTCGTCGGCGCGATGCTTGAGCGTTTCGGCATAGGCGGCGGCCTGCTGCATGCCCGTTTCGGCGGCGCGCACGAGGCTTTGGGTTTCGCTGCGCAGACCGTCGGCGGTGGCGCGCACGCGCGCGGCCGCCTGGTCGGCGCCAAGCTCCAGCTGGTCGGCCTCGCGGCGCGCGGTTTCGCCCGTCGCTTCCAGGCGCGCGGCGGTGCGGTCGAGCGCGACCGCCACCTCGCGCGAATCCTGGACGAGCGCCTGGGCGCTCGCATCCAGGCGCTGGGTGGCGGCGGCGACGTTGGTTTCGCCCTCCAACGCGCGCGCGCGCAGCCGGTCGGCGCCGTCGTCGAGCTTTTGCAGGGCCAATTGCGCGACCGCATCGAACTCCTTGGCGCGCCGCTCGATCGTGCTGCCGGCGTCGCCCAGGCGCGCCATCGCGGCGTCGGCGGCCGCGTCGAGCGCTTCGGTTTTCAGGCGCACCTGGTCGCCCGACAGGCCGAGCTTTTGCGCGGCGTCGCCCCCGGCTTCGGCCAGAATCTGGGTCTGCGAACGCACATGGTCGGCAAGCTGGTCGAGGCGCTGGGTCGTGCGCTCCGACGTGCCGTCGATCTCCTCCGCGCGGCGCTTGAGCGTGGCGCCCAATTCCTCGGCGCGCGCGAGCGCGAGGTCGGCCGAATGCGTCATGTCCTGCGTCTGCACGCGCACGCCGTCGCCGGTCGCGCGCACGCGCTGCGCGGCCTGCTCGGCCGCCACGAGCAGCTCTTCGGCCCGCCGGCGCGCGACCTCGCCCGACGCGTCGACGCGCGCGGCCACGCGGTCGAGCGATTCCTGCGCGCGCATCGCAAGCCCGTCGAGCGCCGTTTGCGCCTCGCCCGTGCGGCGCGCGGCCGCATCGAGATCTTCGGTGCGCGACTTGAGGGCGAGGCCCGCGGACTCGACGCTTGTTTTGGCGTCGCTGGCCGCCTGCGCCACTTGGCGCGTTTCGGCCTGCAACGCGGCCTCGGCGGCCAGCGCTTCGGCGGCAAGCGCGCCTGCCGCGCGCAGAATCGTCTCGGTTTCGCGCGCGAGCTTGGCGCCCGTCTCGACCGCGCTGCGCCCGGCGGCGTTGGCCGCTTCCACAAATTCGCCGCCATGGCGGCGCAAATCTTCGCCGATGGAGCCCGCTTTGGCCTCGGCCTCCTGCAGGCGCTGCGCCACTTCGCGCGCCGACTCCGCGAATCCCGCACTTGCCCCGCCCATGCGCGCAAGCGCCTGCGACGCCGCATCCGCCAGGTCGCGCGACTGCGACTGGAAGGTTTCGCCCGCCGCCCGCACGCGCGCGACCGCCTGGTCGGCGGCCGTCGCAAGTTCGTGGCCCTGGCGGCGCACGGACTCGCTCGAGGCTTCCGTGCGCGCGGTCATGCGCTCGATCGCGGCCTGCATGTTGCGCGTTTCGGCGCCCAAATTCGTCGCGACCTCGTTCATGCGGATCGCAGCGCTCGCGACCTCGTTGGTGCGCGCGCGGATCGTCTCGCCGGCCGTATCGACGCGCGACTGCGCGTCGCCCGCAGCCTCGGCCAAGACCGCCGTCTGGGCGCGCAGCGCGTTTTGCGAGGCGTCGCTTTGTTTGGCGAGTTCGCGCGCCACGTCGAGCAGCTTGTCGGCGGCCGCCGCCAGCGTGTCGCTGGCGGTTTCGGCCGCGCGCCGGGCCGCACCCATTTCGACCGAGGCGGTGCTCGCCCGGCCCTCGGCCATTTCGGCCGCGTCCGCGAACGCGTCGGACTGGCGGCGCAGCAATTCGCCGACCTCGCGCGCGCGCGCCAGGGCGGCTTCGGTCGCATCGCCGAGCGCGCCGGCCTGGTCGGCCATGGTCGCGCGGATTTCGGCCGCGCGCGCGCGCGCGCGTTCGCTCGTTTCGGCCAGATCCTGCGACTGGTCGCGCAGCGATTCGCGGATGGCGCCCGCATTGGCGGCCGTGCGCTCGTTGGTCGAGGCCAGCGTTTCGATCTGCTCGCGCAGGGTCGCGTTGATCTCGCGCGACTGCGACAAGGCGCGGTCGGAGGCGCCCGCCAGCGCGTCGGCCTGCTCGCGCACGGCCGATTCGACGATCTGCACGCGGCTGGTGAGCAGCGCCGTCACGCGTTCGAGCCCGTCGGCGTGGCGGCGCAAGCCCGCCATCACCTGCATCGCGCGCATCGACGCCTGGTCGGAGACGGTCGAAAGCTCGCCCGCCTGCGCCGACAGGCCCTGGCGCGCTTCGAGCAATCGGCGCGTGGCCTGTTCCGAGGCGTCGGCCAGCGCCAGCGCCTGCTCGCGCAAACTGTCGCCGATCGTGCGCAGCTTCTGTTCGGCGCGTTCGGCCGGATAGGCAAGTTCGGCCAGGCGCACTTCGAGCGCGCGCGAATGGCGCACCAGATCCTGCCCGCGCGCCAGATACGATACAGCGAACCACAGCACGAGCAGCGGCATCGTCGCGCCGCCGAAAAACGCGCCCAATTCGTGCGGCAGCATCACCGCGAACGCGCCAAGCCCGATCTGCGACAGCCCGTACCACGCGACGAGCGCCAGCCACGCAGCGCTCGTCGCGACGGCGGCGGCAAAGCCGCGCTTGCCCGCAGGCGCCAGCGGCGCGTAGGCGGGCGCGCCCAGATCGTTGGCCGGGCGCGCGGCGTCGGGCGCCGCCGTTTCGAGGCTGCGCAGACGGCGGGGGCCGGTTCCGGGTTGCTCGTCGCTCATGGTCGCTTACGCCGCTTTCTTGCGCCGACGGACGAGGCCGATGACCTCCGCCGCCGCGTGGGGAATATTTGTGCCGGGGCCGTAGATGGCGGCAACGCCGCAGTCGAGCAGCGCCGGATAGTCCTGCGGCGGGATCACGCCGCCGCACACGACCAGAATGTCGTCGGCCTTGGCGGCCTTCAGCGCTTCGACCAGCGCCGGGACCAAGGTTTTGTGCCCCGCCGCCTGCGAGGAAATGCCGACCACATGCACGTCGTTTTCGATCGCCTGGCGCGCGGCTTCTTCGGGCGTCTGGAACAGCGGCCCCACATCGACGTCGAAGCCGATATCGGCGAACGCCGTCGCGATCACCTTGGCGCCGCGATCGTGCCCGTCCTGGCCCAGCTTGACGACCAGCATGCGCGGCCGGCGGCCTTCGGCTTTGGCGAATGCCGCGACGTCGTCCTTGACGCGCGCGAAGCCCGCATCGCCGTCGTAGGCCGAACCGTAGATGCCCGAGACCGAGCGGATCGTGGCGCGGTGGCGCGTGTAGATTTTTTCGAGCGCGTCGGAAACCTCGCCCACGGTCGCGCGCGCGCGCATCGCCTCGATCGCCAGCGTCAGCAGATTGCCCTCGCCCGACTTGGCGGCGTTGGTGAGCGCCGCGAGGGCGGCATCGACCGCCGCCTTGTCGCGCTTGGCGCGCACGTCGGCCAGGCGCGCGACCTGCGACGCGCGCACGGCCGAATTGTCGATGTCGCGGATCTCGATGTCGTCGCGTTCGCTCGAGACGTATTTGTTGACGCCCACGACGATCTCTTCGCCGCGATCGACGCGCGCCTGGCGGCGGGCGGCGGCCTCTTCGATGCGCAATTTGGGCATGCCGCTTTCGACCGCCTTGGTCATGCCGCCCAGCGCTTCCACTTCGCCGATCAGCGCGCGCGCTTGGGCGATCATCGAGGCGGTCAGATGTTCCAGATAGTAGCTGCCCGCCAGCGGATCGACGACGCGCGAGACGCCCGTTTCTTCCTGCAGGATGAGCTGCGTGTTGCGCGCGATGCGCGCCGAAAAGGGCGTGGGCAAGGCCAGCGCTTCGTCGAACGAATTGGTGTGCAGCGACTGCGTGCCGCCCAGGGTCGCGGCCATCGCCTCGAACGCCGTGCGCACGATGTTGTTGTAGGGGTCCTGCTCGGTCAGCGACACGCCCGACGTCTGGCAGTGCGTGCGCAGCGCCAGGCTGTCGGCCTTTTTGGGGCCGAAGGGCCGCATCAGTTCGGCCCACAAAAAGCGCGCGGCGCGCAGCTTGGCGATTTCCATGAAAAAGTTCATGCCGATCGCGAAGAAAAACGACAGACGCGGCGCGAACGCGTCCACGTCCAGTCCGCGCGACAGGGCCGCACGCACATATTCCAGGCCGTCGGCGAGGGTGAAGGCAAGTTCCTGCACGCAGGTGGCGCCGGCTTCCTGCATATGGTAGCCGCTGATCGAAATCGAATTGAATTTGGGCATGTGCGCGGCCGTGTGCGCGATGATGTCGGCGACGATGCGCATGCTGGGCGCCGGCGGATAGATGTAGGTGTTGCGCACCATGAATTCTTTGAGAATGTCGTTCTGGATCGTGCCGGAGAGCTGGGCTTGCGAAGCGCCCTGCTCTTCGCCCGCCACGACGAAGGCGGCCAGCACGGGCAGAACGGCGCCGTTCATCGTCATCGAGACCGACATTTTGCCGAGCGGGATGCCGTCGAACAGAATCTTCATGTCTTCGACCGAATCGATCGCGACGCCGGCCTTGCCGACATCGCCCGCGACGCGCGGATGGTCGCTGTCGTAGCCGCGATGCGTGGCGAGATCGAAGGCGACCGACAAGCCCGCCTGGCCGCCGGCCAGCGCCTTGCGGTAGAACGCGTTCGATTCTTCGGCCGTCGAGAAGCCCGCATATTGGCGGATCGTCCAGGGCCGGTTCGCGTACATGGTGGCGCGCGGGCCCCGCACATAGGGCGCGATCCCCGGCATGCCGCCCAGATGCGCCAGCCCTTCGAGGTCGGCCGCCGTGTAGAGCGGCTTGACGACAATGCCCTCGGGAGTTGTCCAGGCCAGCGTCTCGGGTGCCGCACCCTTCAGTTCGGCGCGCGCCAGTTTGTCCCAATCCGCGAAGGTGGGTTGTTTCCAATCGGCCATGATCGTCTCCGTTGTCCCGACTGTACCGGGGCTGGGGCGGCGCTCAAAGCCATGCGCAGGACGGCATTCGAAGATCGGCGTTTACAAGGCTGATTCGAATGGCAAAGAAGCGCTTATCCACAGCCCTGCGGAAAACTTCGAAATGCCGCGATTTTGGCGGATTCCGGCGCGGACTCCGCAAACGCTACCAGCGCAGCTCGTCGAGCAGATAAGTGGGCGCAAATCCATGGGCTTGCGCGAGGGCCTTCATATCGTCGGCCGACGGCAAAACATCGCCGCCGCGCAGCAGATGTTCGGCATGGATGCCGCCCGGAATGAACACGCTGTCGATGCCCGCTTGGCGGGCACCGGCAATGTCGGTTCGCATCGCATCGCCCAAAGCCAGCACGCGCGCTTTGGGCACGCCGTCGGCCAACGCCAGCGCGCGGCGATAGACGCCCGCATGCGGCTTGCCGTGATAGATCGTGGCGCCGCCGATATCCTCGTAGGATTTTGCCAGGGTCCCTGCGCACAAAAACCGCTTGTCGCCGCGCATCACTTCCAGATCGGGATTGGCGCAGACCAGCGCCATGTCGCGCCGCTTTGCCGCCGCCAGCAACGGGCCGAAGGCTTGCATATCGAGCGTACCGTCGCCCGCAGGCCCGGTCGCCAAGATAAAATCGGCGTCGGCAAGATCGGCGACTTGCGCGAAGCCGATCGCCGCCGGATCGCCGATATTGAGCGGCGAGCCGATATGCAGGAAGCGGCGGCCAAGCTTGTGCGTATTGGCCGCCAGCGCCTGCCACGCATCCTCGCCCGAGGTGACGATGCCTTCGAACGCGTCGGGGTCCAGGCCGAAATTCGGCATCTGGGCGCGCAAGGGCGCCACCAGGCGCGGGGCGTTGGAGAGCACGATGCGCCGTTTGCCGCGCTGCCCCAGGCGGTCGAGCATGTCGCCGACGCCCGCAAAGGCGCAGATGCCGTCATGCAGGCAGCCCCACATGTCGAACACGAACGCATCGTACCTGTCGGCGAGTTCGCCCACGCCCGCGATCGTTTTTGTCACTTGGCTTCCTTGAGCGGACGCGGTTCGCCGAACAGGAAGCCCTGGCCGTAATCGACCTCGAGATCGAGAATCTCGACGAGCATCGGCTCGCCTTCGATTTTCTCGACGATCAGCGCCATGCGCGCGTCGACCATGTCGGCGCGGATGCGCTCGAACTCCGCGCCCTTGGCGGAGTTGGTGTAGTCGACCAGCTTGCGCGCGTCGATCTTGACGAACCGGAAATTGTGCTTGGCGAGCGCGTGGACGTTGATGTCGAAATCGGCAACCTGGTCCATTGAAAAGCGGAAGCCAACGCTGCCCAGCCGGTCGAGTTCGGCCCACTGCACGGACGTGAGGCGCCTCGCGTGGCTTTCGGCCAGTTCGAACACCAGATTCTGCGCGAGTTCCACGTTGTGCGCCATGAAGGTGACGAACTCGCTGAAAAAGCGCGTGTCGGAAAGCGTGTGCTCGGAGATGTTGACGAACACGCCCGCGCCCGCATTGGTGCTCTGCATGCGGCGCACGAGCTGCACGCAGCGGAACAGCAGCATGTTGTCGATCGCCGAGACGAGCCCCACGCTCTCGGCCAGCGGCAAATAGCGGTCGGGGCCGATCTGGGTGCCGTCGGGCGCGCGCATGCGCGAAAAACATTCGAAATGGCGGCGGCGGCGCTGCGGCAAATCGACGATCGGCTGGACATAGAGCTCGACGCGATTCTCGCGCAGCGCGTCGCGCACGATGTCCAGGATCTGGTCGTCGCCGAAGTCGGGGGCCGGCTGCATCGCGCCGGGTTTGGGCAAAGGCTGGCCCGAAAGTTTTTCGACGAGCCCCTGCAGCACGCGCACTTCGCTCATCACGTTGCCAAGGTCGGGGCGCGTTTGCGCGGCGCTTTCGATCGCTTCCAGGATCGCGCGCGCTTCCTCGCGCGCGGCCGCCAGTTCGCGGCGAATTTGGCCGAGCGCGCGTTTGCCGTCCTCGGCATCGGCGGCGGCGCGTGCGGCGATCCAAATTCCGTGCGCGCCGGCCGCAGCGCCGAACAGCGCCAAGCCCAAAGCGGGCCCCAGCGCCAGCCCCAAAGCGGCGGCCAATACCGTATAGGCGACGGCGGGCAGAATCAGCGTCAATGGCGACATGCTACGGGTATTCCCTATCGGCGCGTCCGGGTCAACGCCGATCCGCACCCACCGCGTCGGCGACGTTGGCAAAGCCGTCGCGGCGCAGCAACGCCGCAAGGTCGCGCGCGATCGCTGCGGCCAGCCCCGGCCCTTTGTAGACCAGCGCCGAATAGAGCTGCACGAGCGACGCGCCGCTGCGAATCTTGGCGTAGGCGTCGGCCGCGTCGAACACGCCGCCGGTCCCCACCAGCACAAGATCTTTGCCCGCCAGCGCATGGGTCTTGGCGAGTATCTGCGTCGCCAAGCCCATCAGCGGTCGTCCCGACAGGCCGCCGGTTTCCGCCCGTTGCGGATCGCGCAGGCTTGCCGGGCGCGACAAGGTGGTGTTGCCGACGATCAGCCCCGCAAGCTTGCGATCGAGCGCCACGCGCACGACGTCTTCCAGATCGCCGTCGCCCAGATCGGGCGCGATCTTGAACAGCAAGGGCGGGCTGGCGCCGCTTTGCGCCAGCGCATCCTGCACGCGCGCCACCGGCGCATCGAGCGCTTCGCGGCTTTGCAGCGCGCGCAACCCGGGCGTATTGGGCGACGAGACATTGCACACCAGATAGTCCGCATGGCGCGCCAGCGCTTTTGCGCCCGCGACATAGTCGTCGCCCGCCTCGGCCGTGTCTTTGTTCTTGCCCAGATTGACGCCGACAATGCCGCGCCGTTGGCGCTTTGCAAGATTGGCCTCGGCAACCGCAAGGCCCTGGCTGTTGAAACCGAGGCGGTTGATGACGGCCTCGTCCTGGGTCAGGCGAAACAGGCGTTTCTTGGGGTTGCCGTGCTGCGGGCGCGGCGTGACCGACCCGATCTCGACGAACCCGAAACCCTGGTCGAGCATCGCGTCCGCCACTTCGGCATCCTTGTCGAACCCGGCGGCGAGCCCGATGGGCGTCGCAAAATCGAGGCCCCAAAGTTTGACGCGCAAGACGGGATCGTCGACGCGCCGCGGACGCGGCAGCAGCCCGCTTTTGAGCGCGGCGATCGCCAATCCGTGCGCGCGTTCGGGATCGAGTTTTTGCACGAACGGAAACGCGCAGCCGTACCAGTTCATTCGAGGCCCCACGGGAAGACATGGCGCCCGTTCGCGTCCAGTTTCAGCGCCGCCGCACGCGCAACCTTGGCGGGATCGAGCGGCCCGTAGAGATGCGGAAACAGCGCGCCGCCCCGCGAGGTTTCCCATTTGAGCGCCGTGCCCAGCACGTCCGCATCGATCTCGATCAGCACCAGATCGTCCTGGCCCGCGCGATGGCGCGCGGCGCTTTGGACGATCTGGCGTTTGTCGGAGAAATGGATGAAACCGTCGGCGCGGTCCTGGCTCGAGCCCTCGTAGCGCCCGGCCGCGCACGCGGCCTGCCATTCGTCGCGCCGACACATATGGTAGACCGGATTTTCCATGGCTCCTTCTAGCGCCGTTTGAGCGCCGTTTGAAGCGCGTCGACGAGACCCCCGTTGGGATGGCCCGCCCCCAGCGCCTTGTCGGCGGAACGCTTGTAGACATAGACGCCCAAGACCGACAGCCCGACCGACCACATCAACGACAAAGCGCCCAAAGCGTCGATCACCGGGGCCGCGTCGCGCGGGGCGGCGACCACGATCCACGCGACCGCCGACATTTGGGCCGCCCATGTCGCGGCCATCACGTAGCCGAAGGTCGGGCGCATGCGCCGCACATAGGCATCTTCGCTGGCCGCCTCCGCGCGCAGCGACGCGTTCGCCTCGCGGATCGTCTCGCGATAGTCGTCGCTGTCGAGCTTGGCGAGCGCCTCGAGATGGCGGTTGGCTTCGGCGATCTGCTCGGGGCCGAGCGTCTTGGCGTCGATGGCGCCCGCGACGTCGGCCAGCGTGTCCGACGCGGCCTTGGCGACGGGGCTGTCGATGCGCGCGAGCGCGCCGCCGACAAGTTTGACCAGAACGGGCAGGCCCAATTGGGCGACGATGGCGGGCAGCATGGCGTTTCTCCTAGGGCCGGCGGTCGGCGTGCGGAACCGCGCCGAGCTTGGCCTCGATGCGCAGCAGATGGGACGTCAGGCGGTTTTCGACGTCTTTGAGATAGGCGATCGACGCGTAGTTGCGCGCGACATCCAGCTTGAAATCGGCGAAGCGGCCCGCAAGGTCACGCGTCTCGCGCAGATTCGCCTCGTGCGCTTTTTCGAGCGCGCGCGCGTAGTCCTGGCGCTGTTTCCAGAACAGCCACGCGATGGCGCCCATCGACGACGCGTCCGAGGCGGCCAGCAAGGCGAGGCCGGGACCCAGTTCGGCAAGGCTCATGGTCGTTTCCTTTCCAATCAGACGTCGAAATCGGTTTTGGCGCGGTGCGCTTTGCCGCCCGTTCGCCAGCTTCGCTGCGCTTGCGGGCGCTCGATGGGCGCGACGCGCACGGGCTCCGCCAGCAGGCAGCCCGCGACGGCGTCGAGCCCGTCGTCGCGCACGGCGCCGCCCGGCCGCCACTCGCGCATTTCGACGACGAACGGCGTTTTCCAGACGTCGCGATGCGCGTGCAGCACGCTTGCCGCCAGGCGCGCGTCGAACGCGTCGAGAATGCGCAAGATTTTCGAGCGCGCGGCGTGGGCGCCCGAAACGCCGCAGGCAAGTCCCGCGTCGGCAAGTTCGCGCCGCAGGATCCCCGGCAGAAAGCCGCCGATCCCGTTCCGCTCGATCGTCACGTGCGGCACGCGGTTGCGTTTCGCGAACGCGGCGACCTGGCGGCAATAATGGGCGGCCTCGTCCTGGCCGCTCTTTTTTTCGCTCTCGGGCGGCGGCGCCAAATACGCGACATCGTGCAGCCAGTAATGGCCCTCGGCATCGCTAAAGACGGCCGCCACCACCGAGCGGTCGCCGCCGGGACTGCCATAGGCGGGGTCCCACCAGCAGGTGACCGAGCTCATGCGTCGGCCCGCGATCGAGACCACCGCCGAATCGTTGCCCTCGGAATAGACGAGCGGGTCGTCGTAGACGAGCAGCCGGTCGGGATCGAGCCGCCCGGCGGTCTCGGCGACGGGTTCCAGCATCATCTGCGCCTGGAATTTGCGCGGGCCCGTGCGCTTGCGAACGGCGGCAATGCGCGCGGCGTCGTAGCGCTCGGGCCACACGCTGTGCCCGTTTTCGTCGAGCAGCGGGATTTTCAGGCGCGCAAAGCCGTCGAGGAACGGCGCGGTCTCGCCCGTTTCCTCGCGCACGATCTCGGCATAGATCGAATAGTAGCTGTGCGGCGTGCCGATATAGAGCTGCATGCCGCCGGGCACGAGAATGTAGTCGAGCTCGCCCAGCCGCTCGCGCAGATCTTCGCGCTTGGCGGCCGTATCGCACGTGTTGGGCACCTCGACATCGTCGCAGATGACGACGTCCGCGCGCGTGCCCGTGATGTTGCCCGCAAGCCCTTTGGCCAGCATCGACGGGTCGCGCAGTTCGGCGCCGCGCGCCACGACGAACTGGTCGGACGCCCATTGCTCGGTCTTGACGGGCTTGAGGCCCGCGGTCGCCGGATGGCGCTCGATGATGCGCTTGACGTTGCGCACCATCTTGCGCGCGAGCGCATGCTCGGCCGCGAGCACCAGCACGCGCAGATTGGCGTTCTTGGCGAGCAGCCACGCGCAAAACAGGCCCACCAGCGTCGACTTGCCGCTCGAGCGGAAGGCGAGCAGCACCGCCCCGTGCGCCGATTTGGCGTGCTGTTCTTCGAGCCAGGCGGCAATGCGCGCGTGCAGCTCCGGCGTGCCCTGCCCTTGCAGCGCGTTCCAATCGGCCACGAAGCGCTGGAATTCCGGCACCTGGACCGCTGCGGCAACCGGCAGCGGATTTGCCGCCGCCTTTGGCGTTTTCAGCGTCACAGCACCACCTCGACCGCCAAGTTGCGCGTCGCGTCGGTGCGGTTGCGGAACGTCGTGCGCGTGTCGGGATTGGCGTTGCCGATGTCGGCAAAGCGCACCGTCACCGCGTTCACGGCGCCGCCGTTGAGGCTTTCGGGTGCCGGGCCGAACGGTTCGTCGTAGACCTGGACATCCTCGAAGAACTGGACTTCCGCCAAACGCACGCGATTGCCGGTTCCGACCGTGCTCGGATTGATTTCAAGACGGTGGTAGCGATAGGCGGCGCTTGTCGTCAGGCCCGACAGTTTGGCGCCCACAACGCCCGCGCTGCCGTCGGCGAAAACGACGTTCCCGAGATTGACGTTGCTTGCCGAAAAATTGTCGCTCGACCCGAACAGCGTGACCGTGACCGTGCTGGCCGCGCTGGCGACGAACTGGTTGTTCGGGCCGTAGACGCGGAACCCCGTCAGCGTCTTGGCATTGCCCACGCCCCAATCTTTGCCGATATGGACGGGCCGCGTATCGACGCCGCCGCCCGCGCTCGACGCGTCGGCCTGGGACGTCGTGCCGTCGAACGCGGATGCAAGCCCGCCATTCGCGGTCATGTCGCCGATCGCACTGCCGATGCCTTGCGCGATCTGGGTCTGCACCGGCGTCGCGCCCACCAGATAGGCCCCGGCAATGCGTTCGCGCGCGCCCGCATCCGGCCAATGCTGCACTTCGAGCGCGGCACCCGACGAAAGCGCCGAATTGCGCGCCGTAAATACCGTGTCGTCGTCGGGGTCGAAATCGATTTCGGCGGCACTCGCGGCAAAACCGACCAGGCGGGCCGCATTCTGCGTGCCTGTCGCTGGAATAGCCGGCACCGTCTGGGTCACGGCGCCCGCCGTCGTGCTGGCATAGACCGGAAGGCCGACCGTCAGACCCGCGAAGCCCGGAACGCGGCCGGGGCGAACTTGCGCGTTGCCGGTGGCGCCCGCCGCGATCGCGGCCAGCGCCAGCCCCACGCGCGGTCCGATACGCACGGGATCGGTTGCGTCGCTGTCGACCCGGTACCAGCGGTCGGCACCGCCGCCGCGCTGGTCGAACATGTCCTGGTAGACAAGATCGCGGATCGCCAGCGCCTCGCCCGCAACGATGGCCGTCGCGGCGCCGCCGATATTGGTGAGCAGCGAACCGTCCACGGCCGGCAGGCGCGCGCTGGCGTCGAGCTGTACGACATTGTTGGCGCCGCTCCCCAGCGTCAGCCCGAGATTGGCCCGTGCGCCGGCGGCAGTGGCCGCACCCGTGCCGCCGCTGGCGACGGCGATCGGCAACGCGATCGACGCGGCGCTGGCGGCCGCCGCGATCGCCTGGGCGGCAGCGGTCGCGGCACTGGCGGCGGCCGAACTTTGCGCCGCGCCGGCGCTTGTCGCCGACGCTGCTGCACTGCTCGAACCCGCCTCGATCGCGTCGAGCGTCTGGCCCGACACGACCGGATTGCCCGCATTGTCGAAGGCCAGCATTTTGTTGGCTCGCAGGGCCGCGACCGGCAATGTCGAGGCGGCGCCGTCCGCATCGGCGATCGGCAGCGACAAGGCGCGCGCGGCGGCGGCTTCGACCTGCTGCAGGCCGGCGGTCAGGAAGTCGAACTCGTCGTTCAGCGTTTTGGCGCGCAAATCGCCGCCTTCCTGGAAGTCGGTTTCGCGCTTGATCGTCAAGCGGCGCTGCACGACCACGACCGTGCCGGCGGCAGGCGCTGCGGCGAACGTGGCGGATCCGGTGCCGTCGGGCAGCAACGCGACGCCGACGCCCGACGCGACGAGCGCGCCGTCGGCGGTGACAAGCAGTTCTTCGGGCCGGAACAGCACGAAGTCGAAGGTGAAGACGGTCTGGCTGCCGTTGGCGACGTAGCGCTTGCGCGGCGCGGCCGCCGTTACTTTGAGATGTTCGGTCATCGCAGGAATCCTTTTCGGAAGGGAAGGTTCAACGCGGAATCTTGCCGGCACCCCAGTTGAGGAGGCCGAAGATGCGGTCGTTCACGTTCTGCCCGTCCCGGAGCAGATTGCGCTGGCGCTGCTGGTCGACGCGCTGGAGCGAGTCCGCGAGCCCCTGTTCGAGACCGCCGAGTTGCAGGCCAAAAGCGCTGTCGCGCTCGGCCTCGTCGGCCGCGAACGCGCCCTCGACGCCCGACAACAGGGCGCTGGCCGAGCCGTCGCTGGCGGAAAGGCCGCGCGCGCCGAACGAAGCGCGCGCGCTGGCGGTCGCCTTTTCGAGAAGATTGCGCCGTTTGCGCGTCTCGCTGGCGCGCTGAAGCTCGATCATCTGGCGCTGGCGCTGGGCGTTGGCTTCGATCGAGCGCTGCTGGGCGTCGATTTGGGCGCTGGCGGCGCTCGCCTGGTTCGCTTGCCGGGCCAAGCCCAGCGCGACCGTCGTCACTGTTTCCAATCCGCTCATCGGTCGTTCACTTTCATCTCTTGGGTTGCGGAAAGTAGGGTGAAAGGCAGTGGTGCGGGCAGTTCGATGCGCCAGAGCGGATCGATGCTCGCGCGCTTCCAGCCCAAGGCGCGCATGCGCTTGTCGCCCGAGAAAGGCGGCGGCGCCTGGCCGAGGGCGAAACCGTCGCCAAGGCCGCGGAACGGCACGTCGACGAAGCCGCTGCCCGTATCGACGCGCAATTGGCAGGTCTCGAGCAATTTGAACGTCGCTTCGATGAGCCGCACGCTGCGCGGCATGCTGGCGTTGCCGGGGGCAGCGGGCGGCAGGGGTTCGATTTCGCCCGTAAAGGCGATGCCGATTTCGACCGCAGCGGGCGAGCCGCGCGCCGCGATCTGGCCGCTGGCGGGCACCGCCGTGCCCAGCGGCACGTTGTCGGCAAGAATGCCGACGGTCGTGCCGTTGAGATGGCCAAGACCCGTCCACGCGCTCGCCCCGCCGGACGGCGCGAGTTTGACTGCGGCGTCCATCGAATAGGCGGGATCGAGCCGTTCGACCGCCCAGGCGCCCGCGCGCTCGACCGCAAGATAGGTCGCGTTCGCCACCACCGCGATGCCGCGAAACGCGCCCTGCGTGCTCTGCTTGGTCCACGCCGTGACCTGTTCGGCGCGGTAGATCGTCACGGTCGCCATCGTGCCGTCGGCGTTGACGATATGGACCAGCCGGTCGTCGGGGTCGTAATCGAGCGCCACCGGATCCAGCACCAGATGGGGCGCCAGCAGCGCCAGGTCCGTTGCCTGGTAGGCCTGTTCGGAATCCGCGAACAGAAATTCGCGCAGATCGCGCCCGCCGCGGCCGACGAACAGCGTGGCGCCGTCGACGTCGCGCGGGCGCACCGAACGGTCGATCGGGCTGCCGATGCGCGTCTGGCGGTTGATCTGCACGTTTTCGGGCGTCAGCGGATCGCCCGTCACCATCCATTCCGCGCCCGAGGTGAAGACCTGCAGGTGGCGCCCGGAAAAGACGTGCCGGATCGCGTTGACCTGGTCGGAGAGCAGCGCGAATTCGATCGCCTCGTCGTCGAGCGCCGTGCCGAGATCGAAATTGAACAGATCGCCGGACTTCGACAGCCACAGCCGGTTGGGCAAGTCGCGCGAGCCGCCGATTACCAGCCGGTCCTGGTGGAACGTCACGCAGATCGGCCAGCCGCGCAGCGCGCACAGCGCCTGCTCTTCCCAGTCGGTCGTGGCGTTCGTATCGGGCAGGGACTGTCCGGCGACGAGCGCGGCGGAAACGACGGTCGGGCTGGTGTAGCCCGTGATCGTCGCTTCCTTCTTCGCGATGCGAAAGCGCAGCCCCACATGGCCGGCGACGAACACGTCCGCCGAAGCCGTCAGCGTGATGGCGCCGCTGGTTGCCGACGGCGTCAGGGTCGCGGCGTCGGGCGCGAATTTGTGGTAGGGCTGCTGGATCGCGCCCTTCTCGTCCAGGAAGCTCCATTGCGCGATCGTCCAGCTTGTGTGCGAGGTGCGCGTGACGCGCTGGGGCGGCACGTCCGGGTGGACGACCAGCAGCGTGTCGGCGCTTTGCGTCCAGGCGACCTGGTCGAGCTGCGCGCCGGTCCAGGGAGTTGCGAGCGTCGCGACCTGCACGCCGTTGCGCAGCACTAGCAATTGCAGGTCGCACAGGGCCAGCAGATACGCCTGCTCGGTATTGAACTCGAAGGCGATCAGGCGCGCTTTGCCCGGGAGCCCCGCGACGCGCGCGAGGCCCGGGCGCCGCCGCACGCCGCCCGAGGGCAGCACCGTGACGTTGCGCAGCTTGCGCGCGCCGTTTTCGTAGGCGCGCAGATCGATGCGCCCGAGCATCGAGGGACCGATTTCGCCCGAAGCGAAACTGGTCTTGGTGAGGCGTGCCACGGTCATCGGCGCGCCTCCACCAGCGTGAAATCCTCGAAACGCTGCGGCGTGTCCTGCTGGGCGTCGACCAGGCGCGCGCGGCGGAACTCGTTTTCGGCCAGCCTGTAGAGCAGCTCCGCGCGGCTCGTGCTTTCGGTGACGGGCAGGCAGAACTCGGCCGCCAGCGCCGCGATTAGCGCGGAGTCGAAAAACGGCGGAAACCCGCTCTCGTCGGGCCGGAAGATGTACGACAGCAGGACGTCCTCGGCGTCGGCATGCAGCGTCGATTCGACGATGCGGTACTCGACGCCGCGCCCGCGGCCGCCGCGCCCGACCGACAGCGCGCGCAGAAAGTCCGGCGGCAGCTGGAACGCGTAGCGATGGTCGGCGACGGGGTCGCTCGCCAGGCGCGGCAGCGTCGTCTGGGCGCTGGCAAAGCTCCAGGGATGGGCCGAGACGAGGCCGTCGCGCACCGAGGGAAACAGGGCGGCGGCAACCTGCGATTCGACCGTGCCCTCGGCGAACGAGGCGATCGGCTGGGCGCCGAGCTTGATGAGGGCGCGCGAGCACAGGGCAATTTGGGAGAGAGACATTTGTACCTCCGATTGTAGACGCGGGGAAACGGCGGGCGCGTGGGGCAGCGCCCGCCGCCCGTTGGGCTCAGTCGGTGTCCGAGGCGTCGAACACCGTCATGTTGGCGAGATCCACGACGCCGTTCGCGACCGAGACGATCGCGAAGACGCCGTTCTGGGGCGTCGCCGCCGTCGCGACGTTGGCGAGCACCATGTCGCCGACATGCAGCATGTCGGCGGCCGCGTTGAAGTAGCCGGAATTGTCGACGGCGCTGGCGGCGTCCGGCGTCGTGTAGTGCCACAGCGTGAAGCCGTTGGCGTAGGCGAGGACCGACAGGTTCTTGATTTCGAAAGCCATGGCTTCCTCCCTATTCTTTGCAGCGCAGGGTCACGACGCCGGCGGCGTCGATGATGCCCGCACCCTGGCTCATCATGTTGCTGACGAAGTACGACGCGCGGTCGCCGTGCCACGTAAGGTCGGTCTTGACCTCGCAGCCCGCCGCGTGGCCCACCGACGCCTTGTGGAACCAGTGGCACAGGCGCACGCCCGAGACCGCCGTGAGGCCGGAATGCGGCATCCACAGCGTGCCCAGCCATTTCTTGGCTTGCGTGCCCTGCCAGGGGAGTTCCGCGTCGCCGACATAGTCCGCGTTGGCGAACTCGTCTATGTCGAGCAGTTCCGACCATTGTTTCCAGCCGATGACGGCGGTGCGTTCGCCGTCGTCGGGCACGTCCTGCCCGCCGAGCTTTTCGAAGGCGGCCAGGATCTTCGCCTTGGTCAGGCCGTCGGTATCGAGGCCCGCGAAGCTGGTCGAGGTGTCGAGCGCTTCGATGATGAGCTCGTCGGTCTTGCGGCCGAGCGCGTAGGCGCCCGAATTCACGAGCGCGGAGCGTTCGTCGCCCGCGTTCTTGATTTCGTCGAGCGCGTCGAGCCATTCGCCGGCGTAGTAGTCCTTGAGGAACACTTCGACGGTCGAATGCTCGACATTCATCACCGGCACCGCCGCGTGGCGGGCCTTGGTCGACGCGGCCCCGCGTCCCATTTTCTGGAACACGGTGGACGCGCCCTGCACGGTCTTCTTGGAGCGCACGGTCGGGCGCAGTTTCGAACCGAGACGCTGGTACGAGAGATGGACTTCGCTCTCGTATTGTTTGACGAACGATTTGTCGATGTCGGGCATGGCTGCCTCTCTCCGGGTTTTCGGGTTCTGGGAACGCAAGCAAGGGTTGCCGGGCGCGGCGCAAAAGCGGCCGCACCGCGACCCGTTGCCTGGCGCGGGAGCGGAGCGCCGGGAGGCCGCGCACACGCGGAAAGCGCGCGCGCGCGGTTGTCTCGCCGGCAGAAAGGTCGAAGGGGGGCTCCGTTGTCCGGCGGAAAATCCGGGCCGGGCGGAGCGTATCTCTATATACTATCGAAGGTCGAAATTGTCAAGCGTCTTTTTTCACGTTTTGTCGGGATAGAGACGCTTGAACCCTTCGGCCACGGTGCGCACGATTTCGGGATCGTGGTCGCGCCAGTAGCGCTTGTCGGCCATCAGTTTGCGCAGTTCCGCCTCGTCGGCGGCGCCGGACGCGCCGCTGCCAAGGCCGCGCAGATCGGGCTCGCCCGAATTCATCAGCCGGTGCAGGGCGCGAACGCCCTCGGGCGTTGCGGCCAGCGCGCCGTAGACGGAGGTCGGCAGGTTCGCTTCGCCCCAGCGCGCCAGTTGCGCGGCAAGGCTGTCCCATTTCTCGGCGCCGCCGAATTCTTCGGCCAGCTTCGAGCGCGCCGATTCCGCGCGGAAATTGTCGGCATAGTCGCGTACCATCGGCACCAGGCGTTCGATCGCGAGATCGTAGACGAGCTGCGCCTGGCGCGGCGAGAAGCCCGCCTCGTGCAGCCGCTTGTTCACGTCCGGGTCGATCTGCAGCAGATCGTCCTTCAGTTCGATGCGGTAGGCGTCGGGCGCTTCGGGCACGCCGTGCGCGCGACGCCAGCTCTGTTCCCAGTCGGGCGCCTGCGGCCCCGGGATCATGCCGGAGAGTTTTCGCTCGAGTTCGGAATAGGACTTGGTCAGCGCGTCGATGCGCACTTGTTTGGCCGCCGGGTCCCAGAATTTTTCCGGCACGTGGCCCGGACGCGCGTCGGTTTGCGCGGGCGGCGCTGCCGGCACGTTTTGGGTTTCGGTTTGCGCGAGCAGATTTGCGGTCATGGATCGTTCCTTTCTCTTTCGGGGGGCTATGGCGCGGAAGCGGGCTGGCCCAGGGCTTGGGCAAGCATGGCTTCGGCGTTTTGCAGCAACGGCTGGAGCGGGTTTTGCGGCCGCACGAGATCGGCCGGGACCGACAGCGCGCGCGCCATCCAGCGGGCGGTGGCGCCCGCATCGATCGCGGCCTGCCCGTCGGGGCCCAGGGCCGCGGCCTGCTGGACCCACAACATGGCGTTGCGCACGTCGTCCTGGGCCTGCACGCGCGCGAGCGGCGATTTGTACTGCAGATCGACCGTGTGGCCGTCGACGAGCACGGGCGGAATTTCGCCGCGCCGCCGCAAAATCGCCAGCGCCCGCGCGACCAGCGGGGTCAGCAATTCGGTCTGCAGCCGCCCGTAGGTCGCCCCCAGCACGCGCGACATTTCGCCCGACCGCTCCATCACTTCGGTCGCCGTCATCTTGGGCGAGTCGATTTGGCCGAGCCGGTCGGCCAGCAGCGCGTGGCGGATGCGGCCGCGCAGGTCCGCAAGCACCAGGTTCGACACGTCGAAGCGGCCCGGCGCTTCGAGCGGCGTGAGGCCGGCCGAGCCCACCGCCTTTGGAATGATCGTGCCGGGCTGCAGCTTGACGTTGGCCGGGTTCAGCACGCCGTCGTCGTCGGCCTGCCAGATGCCCGTCACCGCGATCGACGCGTTTTTGAGCACCAGTTCGACCACCTTGTTGGCCGTCTTGATGTCCGGCAGCGCCTTCATGACCGGCGAGCGGCCGTAGACTTCGCCCGGCGCCTTGAGCCAGCGGAAGCACAAAAACGGCGACTGCTGGAACTGCCCTTCGGCCAGCACGACCGGCGCGCCGGCGTCGGGCGCCGCTTCGAGCAGCGCCGCGTAGCGATAGAGCGCGCCGTCCTGGATCGTGGCTTCGATCACGGTATGGCGCCGCTCGGCCGCATCCTTGCCGCCGGATTTCAGGCTGTCGGGCAGTTGCGCGTTGGGAAAGCGCGCTTGCAGCCGCTCGAAGCGCATTTCGCTCGCGCGGAACACGATGTCGAACGCGCCGTCGGCGCTTTCGTCGAGCGCCATCTGCGCCACCGGCACGGCCGCGAAGCGGAACGCGGAGTCGCCGCCCGGCGGGGCTTCCTCGAACTGCAGCGTGGCCGTGCCCGCGACCACCAGGTCGAGAAAGCACTGGTGCACTTCCATCGCGAAGTTCGAACGGTCGAAATGTCCCTGCAGCACGCCGGCCGCGCGCTCGAGCACTTCGCCCACGGCCGTGCGGTGCGTCTCGGGCACTTCGCCGCCGGGCTGCAGCCCGAACCAGCGCGACCAGGGCGGCACCAATTGCGACATCAGCGAGGCGGCCAATTGTTCGGCCGCGTCGGCGGCGGTGCCGTCGAACAGCCGGTCGCCGCGCCGGTCGGCGCCGGAAAACGGCGTGCGCTGGGGCAAGGCGTAGTCGTAGCAATCCTGCCACGACGCCTCCCACAGGCCGCGCTGCTGCTTGGCGCGCCGGTAGCGTGCCATCAGCTCGCTCGCATCGAGCGACGGGGTTGCTTGGGCCATGGCCTCAAGACCCCAACCGCGTGCCGAGCGAATCGCCGCTCGCCGCCGCCGTCAACGCGCCGGCGCTGCCCGCCCCCGCACCGCCTGCAACCGTCAAACCCGCGCGACCGCGACGCCGCCGGATCAGCGCCTTGATCCGCGCCTCGCGCGCTTCTTTTTCGGTATCGACCGGTTCCGGCAACGGCGGCGGCGGCGGGGCCGCCGGCACCGATGGCGACGCGATAAAACCACCCATCGAACGTCCTCCTTTCAGGACTTTAGAATTCAATCCCTCTGCCCCCGAAACTCGCCCTGCAAGGCGGGTTCGACAACAAATTTGACGACCTGCAAAGGCCATACGCCGTATATATTCGTTAATAGGTGTTTTGTCAATATTGATTCTTAGACCCTCCGATTAAAAATTTGTAGAGCTGCCAAGGCGTCAAGATTGTCCATGCGTGGATGCCCAGAATTCGCTTCGCGCCCTCCACGCAGCTGAACGGCAAAGGCGGCGCAAAGCGCTGCGGCGCGTTGCGCGGCACGACCTCGATCGCATGCAGACCGGCCGCTACCAGGCGGCGGACAAGCTCGCCCGAATCCATACCAACAATATGTTTTAGCTGCGTTTTGTTGGAAACCGAGTCGCTCAAAATCCAGCCGCTTTCGATCTCCAAAACAACCGCGCAATGGCGAAATCCGCGTTTCAAGAAGCGCAGCCAGCGAATTTCGGTCGCGTCGCAAAACACCACGATCGCCCGATTTCCAGCCGTTGCAGGCTGGAAAGAGGCACCAAAATGCAGCTGATCCATGTTCGAATGTCGCATAATTCCATCAATTTTCCAGAGAAGAACAAAAACTAAACTATAAATCTTGAAACTTCAACGCAAAAATTTTTGGCCTAAAAACCGTATTTCCCCAGTTACTGAAAAGGTACCTAATGCAAATCGAGAAATTCTGAGCAAAAATTCTCACATGATTCTAAGACACGCAGATGTTTGGCAGGCCATCGATCAGCTGGCGAGCGATCATGGCTTCTCCCCGTCGGGCTTGGCGCGCCGCGCCGGTCTCGATCCCACAACCTTCAACAAATCGAAGCGCATCTCGCGCGACGGCCGCCCGCGCTGGCCGTCGACCGAAAGCATCGCGAAGATTCTGGAAGCGACCGGCGCCACCATGTCGGAGTTCGTCGCCTATATCGGCACGGTCCCGAGCGTAGCGGGCGCCATGCGCCGCGTGCCGGTGATCGGCTACGCGCAAGCGGGCGAAAAAGGCTTCTTCGACGATGCGGGCTATCCCTCCGGCACGGGCTGGGACGAATTGCTGTTCCCGGAACTGGCCGACACGCACGCCTACGCGCTGATGGTCGCGGGCGACAGCATGGAACCCGTCTATCGCGACGGCGACACGATCGTGATTTCGCCCCAAGCGTCGCTCAGGCGCGGCGACCGCGTGGTCGTCAAAACGACGGCGGGCGAAGTGATGGCCAAGCAGCTCATTCGCAAAGGCCAGCGCAAGCTCGAACTGACCTCGCTCAATGCAGCGCACGGCGAGCGCGTGTTCGACATCGCGGAAGTCGTGTTCTGCCACCGCATCTTGTGGGTCAGCCAGTAGCGCCGGCGCCGTCGGTCCCGGCAAAAAAAGCCGCACCCGCGAGGATGCGGCCTTTTTATTTCGAAACGAGGTCGCCCGCCAAAGCGCGCGCAACCAGTGCCTGCGTTTCCTTGATGCCGTAGAGCGCCACGAACGAGCCCATGCGCGGCCCCTGGCTGGCGCCGAACAGGGTTTCGTACATGGTCTGGAACCAGGCTTTCAGGTCCGGGAACGGATGGCGTTTGCCGATGGCGAAGATCTCGTCCTGGATCGTCGCGGCGGCGGCATCTTGCGGCAATTTGCCGATCGTGTCGCTGAGATCCTGGAGGGCGAGCGCTTCCATCGCGTTCGGCAGGCGGCACCGGCGCTGGGGCTGCACGTAGTCGCGAAAATACGCGATCGCGTGGCCCACCAGCCGGTCGAGCATCGGATTGGCCTGCGGGTTGGCCTTGGGCGCGTAGCGGCTGATGAAGCCCCACAGCACCGCTTTGTCCTGCGAATTCGCGACGCCCGCCAGATTGAGCAGGATGTTGAAGGGCAGCCCGTTTTCTTCCGCAGCGGGCGGTTTGCCGCCATGGATATGGAAGGCCGGATTGTCGAGCGCCTGCTGCACGCTTTGCGTCGGCAGGCGTTCGACGAACGCGAGATAGTCGTCGACATGGCGCGGGATCACGTCGAAATGCAGCCGCTTGGCCGCCTTGGGCTGCTGGTACATGAACAGCGACAGGCTCTCGGGCGGGCCGTAGGCGAGCCATTCTTCGATCGTGAGGCCGTTGCCGCGCGACTTCGAAATCTTCTCGCCGTTTTCGTCGAGGAAGAGTTCGTAGGTGAACCCTTCCGGCGGCGTGCCGCCGATCGCTTTCGCCACTTTCGACGACGCCTTGACCGAATCGATCAGATCCTTGCCCGACATTTCGTAGTCGACGCCGAGCGCCGTCCAGCGCATCGCCCAGTCGATCTTCCATTGCAGCTTGCAGGCCCCGCCGGTAACGGGCGTTTCGACCAGCGTGCCGTCTTCGGCGCGATAGACGATGGTGCCGGCCTCGGGCTTGGTCTCCACGGTCGGCACCTGCAGCACGCGGCCGGTGCGCGGACATACCGGCATGAACGGCGAATAGGTCTGGCGGCGTTCCTCGCGCAAGGTCGGCAGCATCACCGACATGATCGCGGGATACGCGCGCAGCACCGCCAAAAGGGTCTGGTCGAACGCGCCCGCCCGGTACATTTGCGTCGACGATTTGAAATCGTACTGGAAGCCGAACCGGTCGAGGAAGTCGCGCAGCATCGCGTTGTTGTGGGCGCCGAAACTGTCGAACTTGCCGAACGGGTCGGGCACCGACGTCAGCGGCTTGCCGAGATGTTCGGCCAGCATCGCGGCATTGGGCACGTTTTCGGGCACTTTGCGCAGGCCGTCCATGTCGTCGCTGAAGGCGAACAGTTTGGCCGGCACGTCCGACAGCAGTTCGAACGCGCGGCGCACCATCGTCGTGCGCGCGACTTCGCCGAACGTGCCGATATGCGGCAGCCCCGACGGGCCGTAGCCGGTTTCGAACAGCACATAGCCTTTGGGCGCCGGTTTGCCGCCCAAGCGCGCCAAAATCTTTTTGGCCTCTTCGAAGGGCCAAGCGCGGCCCTTCAGGGCGTCTTCGCGGGACGGCAAAACAAAGGCTGCGGACATGGCGGTTCCAAACCTCGTTCCAAGGGAGCGCGAAACTAAGGTGCCAGCGCCGGTGCGTCAACGCCCGCACCCGCCTATATTGGCACGATGCGCGATTCGCCCGCCCCGGCTTCCGGCACCGTCGTTCCCTTCCGTGCCAACATGGCGCGCGGCGGCGCGGTGCGCGTGCCCGCCGCCCCCGCGATCGCGGCCGGCGTGGCGCAAGCCGCCATCCTGTCGGCCGACGGCGAGATTTCGGAGGTCCGTCTGGCCGATGCGGCCAGCGAGGCGCTGGCGAACCCGCCCATCGTCGCGCACGCGCCCGCAACCGCCAAACGCCTGGGGCTCGAGCGTCTGGTTTGCTACGACGCGCTCGAACTGTTCGCCTTCGTGCGGCCCGCGACATTTTGCCTGCCGACCGTGCGCGGCCTTGCCCAAGCGCTCGGCCTGCCGGTGCCGCACGGGCTGGCGGCCGAAGCGGCCAGCTTGCACGCGATCGTGCGCGGGCTGCTGGGCGAACTGGCCGAGCCTTTGGTTGCGCGCAATCCCGACATCGTGAACGCGGCGCGCGCGATGGCGCGCGGCGGCTGGCGCTGGGCCGACTGCGTGCTGGCAGCCCTTGGCGACGCGCCGGGCGCGTTCGAAAAAGACCGCTCGGTGCAGGGGCTCGAAGCGTGGCGGCGCATCGACGAATGGGTCGAACAGGCGCCCGAACCGCCGCCCGGCAGCCTGCCGGTCGATCCCAACGAAGCCCGACGCCGCTTGGCCCAAATGCTGGGGGCGGCAAGCGAAGCGCGCCACGAACAGGCCGACTACGCCTCGGCCGTGGCGGCGGCGTTCGCGCCGCGCGAAGCGCCCGACGCGCCCCGCCTGGTCGTGGCGGAAGCGGGAACGGGCGTCGGCAAGACGCTTGGCTACCTTGCGCCCGCCACTTTGTGGGCCGAAAAGAACGGCGGGGCGGTCTGGATTTCGACCTACACAAAAAATCTGCAGCACCAGATCGACCGCGAGCTCGACCGGCTGCACGACGAGCCGATCGAAAAGGCGCGCAAGGTCGTCATTCGCAAGGGCCGCGAGAACTATCTGTGCCTGCTCAATCTGGAAGAATCGATCCGCGGCATCCAGACGCGCGCGCAGGACGCGATCCCGCTGGGGCTGATGGCGCGCTGGGCCGCTGCCAGCCGCGACGGCGACATGGTCGGCGGCGATTTTCCGGCCTGGCTGCCCGATCTTGTCGGCAAGGCGCGCACGCGCGGGCTCGCGGACCGGCGCGGGGAATGCATCTACGCGGCCTGCCCGCACTATCTGCGCTGCCCGATCGAAAAATCGGTGCGCCGCGCCCGGCGCGCCGACATCGTGATCGCCAACCACGCGCTGGTGATGATGCAAGCCGCACTGGGTGCCGGCACCGCCGATCTGGCGGCGGGATCGGCGCAGTCCAACGTGCCCACGCGCTACGTGTTCGACGAGGGCCATCACGTTTTCGATGCGGCCGATTCGGCGTTTGGCGGCGCGCTCACGGGCCAGGAGACGGTCGAGCTTCGGCGCTGGATCGTCGGCGCCGAAGGTTCGCGCAGCCGTTCGCGCGGCCTGAAAGCGCGCGCGGGCGAACTGGTCGCGGGTATCGACAATGGCGAAGCGCTGCTCGAGCGCGCGATGGCGGCGGCGCGCGCCTTGCCGGGCGAAGGCTGGCTGCAGCGCGTCGCGTCCGGCCAGACCCAGGGCCCGTGCGAGGCGTTCCTGGCCGCCGTGCGCCGCCAGGTGCTGGCGCGCGCGGCCGACGCGCCCGACAGCTATTCGATCGAAGCCGAAGCGCGCCCGCCGGTCGAAGGGCTGGTCGAGGCCGCCGACAAACTCGATGCGGCCCTCGCGCGCATCGCCGAACCGATGCTGGAACTCGCCAAGCGCCTGGCCGAACGGCTCGACGACGAAGCCGAAGATCTCGACACGGCCTTGCGCGCGCGCATCGAGGCGGTGGCGAAGGGCATCGCGCGCCGCGCAACCAACGAACTGGCGGGCTGGCGCGGCATGCTCAAAGCGCTGTCGGCGCAGACTCCGCCCGAATTCGTCGACTGGATGGCGCTCGAACGCAGCGACGGGCGCGACGCCGATGTGGGCCTGCATCGGCGCTGGATCGACCCGACCGTGCCGTTCGCGGCATCGGTGCTGCGGCCCGCGCACGGCGCGCTCGTGACCTCCGCGACCCTCACGGATTCGACCGGCGACGTCGAAACCGACTGGCAGGCGGCGGCCGCGCGCACGGGGGCTGCGCATCTTTCGAACTGGACGCGGGCCCAAGTCGCCTCGCCCTTCGACTATGCCGGGCAAACGCGCGTGTTCGTCGTGACCGACGTCGACCGCGACGCGCCCGACCGCATCGCGGCCGCCTATCGCGCGTTTTTTCTTGCGGCCAACGGCGGCGGGCTCGGGCTGTTCACGGCCATCGGGCGGTTGCGCGCGGTCCATCAGCGCATCGGCGCGGCGCTCGAAAAAGCGGGCCTGCCGCTCTATGCCCAGCATGTCGACCGGCTCGACGTCTCCACGCTCGTCGACATCTTCAGGGCCGAGGAAGATTCGTGTCTGCTCGGCACCGATGCCGTGCGCGACGGCGTGGACGTGCCGGGCCGCTCGCTGCGCTTGATCGTGTTCGACCGCGTGCCGTGGCCCAGGCCCGACATTCTGCACAAGGCGCGGCGCCTGCATTTCGGCAAGGGCGCCTACGACGACCGCATCGTGCGCTTGCGCCTCAAACAGGCGTTCGGGCGCCTGGTGCGCCGCGCCGACGACACCGGCGTGTTCGTGCTGCTCGATCAGCGCTTTCCTTCGCGCCTGGCGAAAGCCTTCCCCGACGGCGTCGCGGTCGAGCGCGTGGGCCTGGCCGAGGCGATTGCCAAGACGGCCGCGTTTCTCGGCTTGCCTGCGCCTAGCTCGGGCGAACGCCCTCGAACAGAATCATGATCGCGGCGAGCACGAGCGGCGAGAGCAATGTCGACACCAGAATCGTCGCCGACGCGCGTTCGACGAACTGCTTGTATTGCTGCGCCAGCACGAAACACAGCGCCGCCGACGGCAGCGCCGCCAGGATGACGGCAGCCCCGCGCCAATAGGCGTCGAGCTCGAAAATGCCGGCAAGCCACCAGGTCGCGAGCGGCTGGACGACCAGTTTCACATAGACGAGCCAGCCGACCTCCGCGAGCTTTTTGCCGCCAACCAGCGTGCCGAGCGACCGCGTGGACAAAAACAGCCCGATCGCGAACAAAGCGGCCGGCCCCGCCGACGCGCCCAAAAGATCGCCGAAATTCGACACGGGCTTGGGCAGCCCCAGCCCGGTCAGGTTCCACCCGAGCCCCAGCAACGGCGCCACCACGAGCGGGCTTTTGGCGAGCCCTTTGGCGACGTTGGCGAGCGCGGCGGCGGCGCCGCCTTTGCCCGCAAGATCCGCTTCGACGATCACCACCGTCGCGCCGACCAGCAGGATCGTGTAGCTCACCGTTGCAATCACGGCGGGCAAAACGCCCTGCGGCCCGTAGGCCGCCAGGAACAGCGGAATCCCCATATAGCCCGCGTTCGAAAACGTGCCGCTCAGCAGAGCCAGGGCCGTCACCGCCGGCCGGTCGCGGAAGGCCACCCTGCCGACCGCGAGCGCGATCAGCCACGCGACCGCGACGCCGCCCATGAACGTCGCGATGAACGGCAGATTGAGCACTTGCGCCAGCGGCACGCGCGCCGGGCCCAAAAACAGCACGGCGGGCAGCGCGAACCAGTAGCAGAATTTGTTCAGCGCTTCGGAGCTGTCGGGGCCCAGCAGCCTGGTGCGCCCCGCAAGATACCCGGTCAGAATGATGCCGAAGACGGGCAGGATGACGTCGAAAATCGCTTGCATGCTGGCGGGCACGCTAGCGCGCCCGCGCGCCCGGCGTCCAGGCTTGCAATCCGCACGCCCGGCGCCTATTTGAACTGCCACGCACTCCAACCTCGGCGGAACCCTCGATGCTCCCGATCCATTCGGCTCTCGTCCACACGATGGTGCTGGTTGCCGCCGCCGACGGCGACATGCCCGACGCCGAACTCAAGCAGATGGGCGATATCTGCCGCACCTGGCCGATCTTTCGCGGCTTCGATATCGACACGCTGCCCGACATCGCGCGCGAATGCGCGGTGATGGTGCAGATCGCCGACGGCGCCGAGAAAGCGCTGGCGCGCGTCGGCCGGTCGCTGCGCGGCAAACCGGCCGAGACGGCGTTTTTGCTGGCCTGCGAAATCGCCGCGATCGACGGCGGCGCCAATTGGCAGGAAAGCCGGATCCTCGACCAGTTGCGCGACGCGCTTGGCCTCGGCCAATTGGAAGCCGCCGCGCTCGAGCGCGCGACGTTCGCGCGCTATCTGGCAGGCTGAGCGAGCTTCTTCCAGTAAAAGCGCGTGCCCGTAAGGCCGCCCAGCGGCTTCAGCGCGAAGTCGGGAATCTCGCCCGCAAAAACATAGCCGAGGCTTTCGTAGAGCGCCGACGCGCCCTCCTCGCTTGCCGTATCCAGCATCAGATGCGTGCGGCCCTTGGCAAGCGCCAGACGTTCGGCCGCGCGCAGCAATTCGCGCGCGATGCCGCGACGGCGATGGCTCGTGCGCGTCATCATTTTGGCGATTTCGGCGCGATGCGGCTGGTTTGGCGGAAATTCGAGCAGCAGCGTGACCGTGCCGACGAGCAGCGCGCCATCCCAAGCGCCCAGCACGATTCGCGCGCCGCGCGCCGCCGCCGCCAATGCGCCGGCCCAAAACGCGTCGGCCTCGGCCGGGTCCAGCGGATGCATGAAGCTGACCGAGCCGCCATTCGCGACCGTTTCCACCAGCAGCGATCGCAGCATCGCGCGCGCGGTCGGATCGTCGGCCAGCGGTCGGATTTCGAATTCGGACATGGCCGGGATAGTGCAAATTTTTGCGCAGCCTCGCAAACAAAAAGGGCCGCAAGCGTTGGCTTGCGGCCCCTTCGCGTTCCGGCGAATGGAACTTAGTAGTCGCCCATGCCGCCGCCGGCCGGCATCGCCGGGGCTTTGTCGGCCTTCGGCGCTTCGGCGATCATGGCTTCCGTCGTGATCAGCAGCGAGGCGACCGAGGCCGCATCCTGCAGGGCCAAGCGCACGACCTTGGTCGGGTCGATGACGCCTTCCTTGATCATGTCCACGTACTCGCCGGTCTGGGCGTTGAAGCCCTGGGTGGCCGACTTGCCTTCGAGCAGCTTGCCGACGATCAGCGAACCGTCCGCGCCGGCGTTTTCGGCGATCTGGCGCGCGGGCGCCTGCAGCGCCTTGCGCACGATTTCGACGCCGACCTGCTGGTCGGGGTTGGCAAGCTTGATGTCCGCCAGCACGCGCGTGGCGAACAGCAAGGCCGAACCGCCGCCGGGCAGGATGCCTTCTTCGACCGCCGCCTTGGTCGCATGCATCGCGTCGTCGACGCGGTCCTTGCGCTCCTTGACTTCGACTTCGGTGGCGCCGCCGACCCGGATCACGGCCACGCCGCCCGCGAGCTTGGCCAGGCGTTCCTGCAGCTTTTCGCGGTCGTAGTCCGAGGTGGTTTCCTCGATCTGCGCCTTGATCTGCGCGACGCGGGCTTCGATGTCCTTCTTCTTGCCCGTGCCGTCGATGATCGTGGTGTTGTCCTTGTCGATGCGCACGCGCTTGGCGCGGCCCAGCATGTCGAGCGTGACGTTTTCCAGCTTGATGCCGAGATCTTCCGAGATCACCTGGCCGTTGGTCAGGATCGCGATGTCTTCGAGCATCGCCTTGCGGCGGTCGCCGAAGCCCGGCGCCTTGACGGCGGCGATCTTGAGGCCGCCGCGCAGCTTGTTGACGACCAGCGTCGCCAAGGCTTCGCCTTCGACTTCTTCGGCGATGATCAGCAAGGGCTTGCCGCTTTGGACGACCGATTCCAGCACCGGCAGCAGGGGCTGCAGGCCCGCGAGCTTCTTCTCGTGGATCAGGATGTACGGATCGTCGAGTTCGGCCGTCATCTTGTCGGCGTTCGTCACGAAATAGGGCGAAAGGTAGCCGCGGTCGAACTGCATGCCTTCGACGACGTCGAGCTCGGTCTCCAAGCTCTTGGCTTCCTCGACCGTGATCACGCCTTCCTTGCCGACCTTCTGCATGGCCTTGGCGATCATCTCGCCGATGTCGCGCTCGCCGTTGGCCGAGATGGTGCCGACCTGCGCCACTTCGGCGTCGGTCGTGATCTTCTTCGAGCGCTTCTTGAGGTCTTCGACGATCTTTTCGACCGCGATGTCGATGCCGCGCTTCAGGTCCATCGGGTTCATGCCGGCCGCGACCGACTTGGCGCCTTCGCGCACGATCGCCTGGGCCAGGACCGTTGCCGTCGTCGTGCCGTCGCCGGCCGCGTCGTTGGTCTTGGAGGCGACTTCGCGCACCATCTGCGCGCCCATGTTTTCGAACTTGTCGGCAAGTTCGATTTCCTTGGCGACGGTCACGCCGTCCTTGGTGATACGGGGCGCTCCGAACGATTTTTCGATGACCACGTTGCGGCCCTTGGGGCCCAGCGTGACCTTGACCGCGTCGGCGAGGATGTCCACGCCGCGCAGCATGCGCGCGCGCGCGTCGCCCGCGAATTTGACGTCTTTGGCAGCCATGTTGGTTTTCCTTCTTCGAATTGGGGATCAGGCGGCTTTCTTGGATGCGGTCGCCGCACCTTCGAGCGTGCCCAGAATGTCGCTCTCTTTCATGATCAGCAGATCGACGCCGTCGAGCTTCACTTCCGTGCCCGACCACTTGCCGAACAGAATGCGGTCGCCCGCCTTGACCGACATGGCGACCAGCTCGCCCTTGTCGTTGCGCCCGCCCGGACCCACGGCCAGCACTTCGCCCTGCATCGGCTTTTCCTTGGCCGTGTCGGGGATGATGATGCCGCCCGCCGTCTTCGCTTCTTCTTCGACGCGACGCACGACGACGCGGTCATGAAGGGGTTTGAATTTCATCGCTTCGTTCTCCCTGAATTGGCACTCGCAGCTTGCGAGTGCCAAGCAAATAGGAAACTTCGAAAGCCGCGTCAAGGGTCTGGCAGCACTCGGCACGACAGGCTGCTAACATATTGGTTTAAATATTGAAATTTCATAAATCTGGCATCAATCTTGTATCGATCTTGGTTCCCGGCCGTTTCGTCAACAGGAGGTTCCAGCTCATGTCCGATTTCGCCCGCCAGCTTCAAGACTACCGGCTTACCACAGCCGAGATCCTGTACCGCCTGCCCGACCACCCGTCGGTCTTGCAGAGCTTCGTGTGGCAGGAGCTCGATTTGGCGCCGTCGTTCCCGATCCTGCGCAAGTTCCTCGATTTCTGGGAGAAGAACCTGGACGGGCGCTTGTTCAAAGTGCGCGTGGCGAACTGCAACCTGATCCGCCCGGCCGAATTCCGCCTCAACGCGAGCATTGCCACGCTGCATTAGGTTGCGGCATCGACTGCGGGTAAGATGGGGGCAGTTCGTTCCCAACGCCGAGATTTTGCCGGATGAAACCGTCGCGCGCCATCGAACTGCATGCAGCCCGCCTCAAAGCCCTGGCGGACAGGTTCCATTTGCGCAATCTGCGGGTCTTTGGATCGGCCGCGCGCGCCGAAGACCGCGACGGCAGCGATCTGGATTTGCTGGCCGACAGCGTTCCCGAAAAGACGAGCTATTTCGATATCGCGGCCTTCAAGCTCGAAGCGCAAGAATTGCTGGGCGTGCCGGTCGATGTGCGCACCTTGGCCGCCATCGATGCCGCTTTTCGAGCGGACGTGCTGCGCGACGCGCGCGCGCTGTGACGGCGGACAAGGCGAAACTCTAAAACTCAAGGCGCAAGATTTGATGCTGACGAAGTCTTTGCATGGAGAGGGCATAAATTGAATGGGCGCGACTTTGCAAGGCCCCAGCGATGCGATGCTACAGGCGATAACCGAACTCTGGCAGATACCCCAGCCTGGTCCGAACAATATTCTTGCAACCCCGGCCTTCGTGCGGCTGCGAGAGGCATGCCGCGACGGCTATCCGAACGCTGGCAATATCGGCCCGTGCTTTGCGCTGTCTACAGCGCTAAAAGCGCTCGGATTGCCGTGCAAACTTCAGTCTGAAGACGCTAACCTTGCTTCATCTGCCAATGAGGCAGCAGCGAATTTGGATTCCGCGCTTCGCGCCACCACTTCCAAGCGCTTTCATCTTGCGCCACTGGACCTTGCAAGCAAATTCCCGCAGCTCGATTTCGGCCGAGCAAAGGTATGCCAACTCACGCCGGACGAGTTACGCCTGCTTTTCGATGAGACCCGCCTGAAGCGCACTTTTCGTAGTCCGAATTTCGACGCGGACAGATTCTCCAAATTTCATTGGCTCGTCGTCGAAGAAATAATCAATCTCGAAAAGGAGCCCGAGGCGCGAGCCATCCCGATTCTGTTCGAGGATCTCTCGCAGGATCTCGGGCGTATCGAACCGCACAATCAACGAATTCCGATTGCGTTCGAAGAAGCTCTCTTCTTTCTGTTGCTGGCACCTTGGGAACGCTGGTCGTCCAAGCGCGAGGTCGATTGGCGCGGATTCCGCATTCCTTGGGTTTATACCGTAGACAGCGACGTTTTTGTGTCGCCAAAACTTCCTATGTCGGCGGCGTCTCTGAGTTGGGAGACGCAATCTTTTTGCAATGAATACGGAGAAACAATCGAATACGAGCTACCGACCGAATCGCCCCTGCGTGACGAGGCGAGGTTGGAACTCGTCTCTTGGGATCAAGAATACTGGTTAACCGTCAAACGATCAAAGAAGACATATCTATTCGAAACACCGATCGCACATTTTTTCGTTCGCGCGTTTTTTGCAGATGGTATCGATGAGTTCCTGGCGCAAATCATCACTATCGAAGCAGCTTTAGGTCTACAGGCCGACAATGGGAGCGGACGGTTGAAAAAACGGATGGCCGGATTGCTGGGAGATAATTGCTACGCAAGGCAATACGGTGAACTCTTCAATCTCAGGAGCGCATTCATACACGGCCGTACGATGGCGCCGATTTCAACAAGCGATCGATTGCGTGCCCGCAGTCTGGCGCGACGGGTCGTGGAAGCACTCATCAGAGTGACCCAAACGCAAGTGATTGAATCGCGCGAGAAATTTCTCGATGACCTACTCGATCGTGGCGCTGCTATCGCCTAAACGCCCCGCCTATTTCTCCACGAAGGCGCGTTCGACGACGTAGGTCGCGGGGTTGGCGGAATTGCCTTCGACAAAGCCGCGCGCCTGCAGGATCGAAACGAAATCGGCCAGCAGCGACGGGCTGCCGCAGATCATCGCGCGGTCCAGCGCCGCATCCATCGCGGGCAATCCCAGATCGCGCTCGACCGTGCCTGCGGCGACCAGGTCGGTCACGCGGCCCTGGTGGCGGAACGCCTCGCGCGTCACGGTCGGGTAATAGAGCAGCTGGTTTTGGACCAGCTCGCCGATCAGCTCGTGCTGCGGCAGTTCCTTTTCGATCAGATCGGCATAGGCAAGCTCGGCGACCTCGCGGCACCCGTGCATCAGCACGACGCGCTCGAATTTTTCGTAGGTCGCGGGATCGCGCACGATGCTCATGAAGGGCGCCAGACCCGTGCCCGTGCCGACCAGATAGAGATTGCGGCCCGGCTCGAGGTTGTCGATCACCAGCGTGCCCGTAACCTTGCGGCCGACCAGAATCTTGTCGCCCGGCACGATCTTTTGCAGATGCCGCGTCAGCGGGCCGTCGGGCACTTTGATGCTCAGAAATTCGAGATGCTCTTCGTAGTTGGCGCTGACGATCGAATAGGCGCGCATCAGCGGCTTGCCGCCGACGGGCAAGCCGATCATCACGAACTGGCCGTTCGAAAACCGGAACGCGGGCTCGCGCTTCGACGTGAAGGAGAACAGCCGATCGGTCCAATGGTGGACGCTCAGAATTTCGGCGTCGAAAAAAGCGCTCATGGCATTTCCGTTTCGAAGGTCAAGCAAGGTCCGTCAGTTTGCGCAGCAAGTCGGCAAGCGTCGCGCGCTCGCGCTGCTGCAGCGGGGCGAGCGTGGTTTCGGAAACCGCGCGCACGACGCCGATCGCGTCGAGCGCCAACGCCCGGCCCGCTTGCGTCAAGCGCAGCAAGGTCGCGCGGCGGTCGCCGGGGTCGGCGCGCCGTTCGATCAGCTTGCGCGCCATCAAACGCTGGATGACGCCCTGGATGGTCGCAGGGTCCATCGCGGTCATCCGGCCCAGCAGGTTCTGCGACACTTCGCCGCGTTCGCCGATTTTGGCGAGGGCCGCGAACTGCGTCGGCGTCAGATCGAGACGCCCCATGCCCTTTTCGAAATTCGCCACATGGCGCTGGTTCGCGCGCCGCAGCAAATGCCCGATATGCTGTTCGAGCACGTAATCGGACGCAAGCGGCGCTGGCGTCGCGAGGACGGCGGCAGAGGGACGGGGGGCTGATTTCATCGATCCATAGCTTTGTTCGTGTACGCACGTTTCCCGCGTCCGTACCCGAAATGTCAAGTGGCCGCCCGCGCCGTTTCGGTCTATGTCGTGGCGATGGCCGAAGATTCAGCCCCCGCGCATACCCGCCGCGCCGTCGGCATCTGGCTGCTGGCGTGCTGCGCCATGGTGTTCGCCATGGTCGCGATCGGCGGCATCACGCGCTTGACGGAATCGGGGCTCTCGATCGTCGAATGGCGGCCGATCACGGGCGTGCTGCCGCCGCTGGGCGAGGCGGCGTGGCAGGCGGAGTTCGACAAATACCGCCAGATCGACCAGTACCGGCTGATGAATCGCGGCATGAGCCTCGACGAATTCAAGACGATCTTTTTCTGGGAATGGTTCCATCGCTTGTGGGGCCGTTTGATCGGCGTGGTCTTTGCCGTGCCCTTTGTTTGGTTTCTGGCGCGCGGCCAGGTGCGGGGCGCGCTCGCGGCCAAATTGTTTTTGCTGTTCTGTTTGGGGGGCCTGCAAGGCGCCATCGGCTGGTGGATGGTCAAAAGCGGGCTCGAAGCGAACATGCTGGCCGTCAGCCAGTACCGATTGGCGATCCATCTGGGGCTCGCCTTGCTGCTCTATCTGGGGTTGCTGTGGCTGGCGCTCGATCTGCTGCGCGCGCGGGCCGCATTGCGCGCAAGCGCGCTGGCCGCGCTCGGTCTGGTCTATGCGACCGCGATAGCGGGCGCGTTCGTCGCGGGCCTCGATGCGGGCATGCGCTTCAATACGTTTCCGCTGATGGACGGGCGGCTCGTGCCCGCTGGCTATGGCGACATCGAGCCGTTCTGGAAGAACCTGTTCGAAAACCATGCCAGCGTGCAGTTCAACCATCGCTGGCTTGGCGTTGCGAGTTTGCTGGCGGTCGGCGCGTTGGCCTGGCGGCTGCGCGAACGCCGGCCGCGCGCCGCGCTCGCGATGGCGCTGGCGGCCGGCGTGCAGGTGGCGCTTGGCATCGCCACGCTGCTGCTCTGGGTTCCGGTCCCGCTTGCGGCCGCCCATCAGGCGGGCTCGGTCGTGCTGCTGACGGCGGTGGCGTTTGCCGCCCACGCGGCCGGCTCAAAGCAGGCTTAGGACGAACATAAACGCCGCCGCGAGCACGACCGACGGGCCCGAGGGCGTATCGAGGGCGAGCGAGGCGAACAGCCCGACCGCCACCGCGATCGCCCCGATAACGGCGGCGACAATCGCCATCGCTTCGGGGCTGCGCGAAAATCGCCGGGCACTTGCCGCCGGCATGACCAGCAAGGCCGTCACCAGCAAGGCGCCGACGATTTTGGTCGCGACCGCCACCACCAGTGCGAGCAACAGCACGAAAGCCAGGCGCACGGCCCTGACATCCGTCCCCTCGACCGCCGCAAGGTCCTCGTGCACCGTTGCGGACAGCAAGGGCCGCCACAAGACGCCAAGCCCGACCAGGGCGACAGCAGCCCCGCCCCAAATCCACAAAACGTCGCCGCGCCCGACCGCCAGAATGTCGCCGAACAGATAGCCGACCAGATCGACGCGCACGGTTTCCAGAAACGACAGCGCGACCAGCCCGGCCGACAGGGCGGTAAAAGCGCAGATCGACAGCAACGTATCGGGTGCCAGGCGCGCTTGCGCCAGCAGCGCGCTCAACCCCAGCGCGAAGGCCAGGCACATCGCGACGATGCCAAGATTGATGTCGATATGCAGCAGAAACCCGAGCGCCACGCCCAGCAACGCCGAATGCGCGAGCGCGTCGCCAAAAAACGCCATGCGCCGCCACAGCACGAAACTGCCCAGCGGCCCCGCGATCGCCGCAAGCCCGATCCCGGCAAGGCCCGCGCGCCACACGAACTCATCCATGCCGGTGCCCGTGGGCGGCATGGTCGTGCGCCGGATCGGCGCAGACGTCGTGCACATGGTCGTGCGCGTGGCGGTAGACCGCAAGGCTCGCCTGGCCGCGCGCGCCGAACAAAGCCGCAAACGCCGGATCGTCGCCAAGGGCCGCAGGCTTGCCGGTGCAGCACACATGGCCGTTCAAGCACACCACGCGGTCGGCGCGCGCCATCACCAGATGCAGATCGTGGCTGACCAGCAAAATGCCGCAGCCGCGCTTGGCCACCACGCGCGCCAGAAGGTCGTAAAGCGCGTCCTGGCCGGTCACGTCCACGCCTTGGGCGGGTTCGTCGAGCACCAGCAGATCGGGTTTGCGCAGCAAGGCGCGCGCCAGCAGGGTGCGCTGGAATTCGCCGCCCGACAAAGCCTGCACGGGCGTATCGATGCGTGCGGCCACGCCGGTTTCCGCCAGCACGTCGACGATGTCGGCACGCGCATGGCGCCCGGCAAGGCCGACAAAGCGTTTGACGTCGAGCGGCAGATTGGGATCGATCGCGATCTTTTGCGGCATGTAGCCGAGCGCGAGCCCGGGCCGTCTGGCGACCGTGCCGGCATCGGGCGTCTCCAGCCCCAAGGCCAGGCGCAAAAGCACGGTCTTGCCCGCCCCGTTGGGGCCGATCAGCGTGACGATTTCGCCCGCCGCCACGTCCAGATCGACCCCCGCCAACACTTGGCGCCCGTCATAGGATTTCGACAGTCCCCGACAGGCCAGCAAAGAAGGCGCCATCACGCGGCCCTGCAGCCGGCGCACAGGCCCGAGGCTTCGACCGTGCGCCGCTCGACCGCAAAGCCCGTGCGCTTGGCGTGGCGGTCGATGGCGGCGGCGATGTCGGTCTCGTCGAGCTCGGCGGCCGTGCCGCATTTGCGGCAGATCAGAAACTGCGCGGCGTGGCCGTGTTCGGGGTGCGCGCAGCCCAGATACGCGTTAAGCGATTCGACGCGATGCACGAGCCCCTGCTGGAGCAGGAATTCGAGCGCTCGATAGACCGTGGGCGGTGCGGCCGACCGGCCGTCGGCGCGCAGCGCATCGAGCAGCGCATAGGCGCCGACCGGCTTGTGGCTTGCCCACACCAGTTCGAGCACGCGCCGACGCACGGGCGTAAAGCGTTCGCCGCGCGCCCTGCACAGCGCCTCGGCCGTCGCGAGCGCGCTGTGCACGCAGCGCGCATGGTCGTGGCGCGCCAGATCCGGCTTGCTTTGTTTTGGCATGTTATACTATAACCTCCGAACCGTTACATTATAGCAGGACCTTTTCCAAATGCGACTTCTTGCGACATTGCTCGTGCTGGCCGTTTTTCACGCGTCGAGCCTCGCGGCCCAGCCGCGCGTCGTGGCGAGCTTTGCGCCCTTGCAGTCGGTCGTCGCGGGCGTGATGGCGGGCGTGGGCACGCCCGAGACGATCGTCAAAGGCGGGGCTTCGCCGCACGCCTATACGCTGAAACCCAGCGAGGCGCGGCTGCTCGACGGCGCGGATTTGGTCTTCTGGATCGGGCCGGGCTACGAAAACTTCCTGGTGCGTCCGCTGCAGAATCTGGGCGACAAGGCGCGCAAGGTCGCCTGGGCCGAATTGCCAGGCATCGAACTGTTGGCCGCGCGCGAAGGCGGCCCGTGGGAAGGCCACGGCCATTCACACGGGCACGCGCACGCAAAAGGGAAGGCCGAAACCGACGGCCATCTGTTTCTCGATCCGCGCAACGCGATCGTGCTGGCAGACGCGGCAGCCGCAGCCTTGGCGCAAACCGATCCCGCCAACGGGGAGCGCTATCGCGCCAACGCCGCACGCGTCAAAGCCGCGCTTGCGGCGCTCGATACGGAGCTTGCCGCCAAGCTTGCCCCGTTGGCCGGACGCCCCTTCATCGTGTTCCACGATTCGTTGCAGTATTTCGAGAAGCGCTACGGCCTCACGCCCGCAGGCTCGATCGCGGTCAATCCCGAACGCAGACCCGGCGCCCAGCGCCTGCAGCGCATTCGCGAGCGCGTCAAACGCGCGCAGGCGATCTGCGTGTTCGCGGAACCGCAATTCGAACCGAGCCTTGTCGCCACGATCGTCGAGGGCACCAGCGCGCGCGTTGCCAGCGTCGACTATGTGGGCGTCGGTATCCCGCCGGGTCCCGACGCCTATGCCGCGATTTTGCGCAAGATGGCAGCCGATTTGGCCGCCTGTCTTGGCGCTTCTTGAGCCTCAGCCCTTTTTGAGGGCGTGGGCGATCAGCTTGCGCATCAAGGTTGGCAGCGCTTGGGCGGGCAGCGCGTTTTGTTCGACCCACACGCCGCCCGCAAGATCGCTGCGCCGCGCGGTTGCGCGCCACACCGCCATCTCGAGCTCGAAATGCGTGAAGCCGTGGCGCACCTTGCCGGGCAACGCATGCCAGGCAAGCGCTGCGGGCGCTGCCGCACGCGCGGTTTTTTCGCTGGGTGCGGCGGCGCGCCACTCGCTCGACGGCACTTCCATCATGCCGCCCAGCAAGCCTTTGTCGGGGCGCCGGCGCAGCCACACGGCCCCGGCACGGTCGGTTGCCACAAACGCCACCGCGCGGCGCGTCGGGCGTTTGGCCTTCGCCGTTTTATAGGGGTAGTTTTCGGCCGTGCCCGCGCGGTGGGCTGCGCATGCGAGCTCGAACGGGCACAGCAAGCAGCGCGGGTTTCGCGGCGCGCAGATCGTGGCGCCCAAATCCATCGTCGCTTGCGCAAAATCGCCGGGCCGGTCGGCTGGCACCAGCGCCGCGACCGCGCGGCGAATCTCGGGCTTGGCTTGCGGCAAGGGCGTGTCGATCGCATGGAGGCGCGCGAACACGCGCTCGACATTGCCGTCGACCACGGCGGCTTGCCGGTCGAACGCGATCGCGGCGATCGCGGCGGCCGTGTAGGGCCCCACGCCCGGCAATTCCAGCAAGCCCGCCTCGCTGTCGGGAAATACGCCGCCGCATTTCTCCGCGACATGCTGCGCGCACGCATGCAGATTGCGCGCGCGCGCGTAGTAGCCAAGCCCCGCCCATGCTTCGAGCACGGATGCGCGCGGCGCCGCCGCCAGCGCTTCGACAGTCGGCCAGATGCGCACGAATTTTTCGAAATACGGCCCGACCGTCGCGACCGTGGTTTGCTGCAGCATGATTTCGGAGAGCCACACGCGATAGGGCTCCGTGCGCCCGCCGGCCGCCGCGCGCCAAGGCATGGCGCGCCGGTGCCGGTCGTACCAAGCAAGCAAAGCGGCGGCGAGTGCGTTCATGGGCGTCTCGACAGGGGCACCGTTGGAGTCGGGTGCCGGACAGTCTAGACTGCCGCCCATGGCACTCAAGGCGATCGCGGCACAGATCCCCAAACTGACCAAGGAAGCGCTCAAACGGCGCGGCCCCGCTTTTGCGACCATCGTTGCCGAATGGGCCGAGATCGTCGGGCCCGCTTTGGCCGGATCGTGCCTGCCCGAAAAACTCGCAACCCCGCCGCGCCCGCCCAAAGGCGTGGCCGCCCCGCCCCAAGCCGGAACCCTCACGATTCGCGTGGCGGGCGGGGCCGCGCTCGAATTGCAGCATCTGGCGCCGCTGCTGGTCGAGCGCATCAATCGTTTTGCGGGCTTCAAAGCGGTCGAACGCCTGCGCTTTGTCCAGGGACCGATGCCGCGCACGCCCCCGCTCCCGCCGCTCCCCGCCCCGCCGCTGGCCCCGGCCGAACAACGACGACTCGAAGTCGCCGTCGAGTCGGTCGCCACGCCCGAACTGCAAGCGGCGCTTTTGCGTTTGGGCGAGGGTTTGGGGCGCCGTCGCCGCAGAAAAGACCAAATTTCCCGATGAGATAGGGCGAGTTATCCCCACGGGGATTCAGGCCTTGAGGAGTCGGTTGTCGAGTCGGTAGTGTCACAACATCTTGTGGGTGGACCAATGAAAAACCAGCATATGTCGAAAATCTTTGGCTTTTTGGCGCTGATCGCACTGGCGTTTTCGACCCCGGCGCAGGCCCAAACCGGCGCGCGCGCCGAAGGGCTCGATTTTGTCATCGGGGCGGCCAACGCGCCGGTCACGGTCATCGAGTACGCGTCGCTGACCTGCCCGCATTGCGCGCGCTTCCATACCGACGTGCTGTCGCGCCTCAAGGAAAAATACGTCGAGACCGGCAAGGTGCGCTTCGTGTTCCGCGATTTCCCGCTCGACCGGCTGGCGCTCAACGCCGCCATGCTGGCGCGCTGCAACGGCGCGGATCGGTTTTTTGCCTATCTCGACGTCTATTTCGCCGAACAGGCGAATTGGACGCGCGGCACGCCCGACCAGGCCATGGCCGCCTTGCGGCGCCTGACGCGCACGGGCGGCATGTCCGAACCGGCGATCGACGCGTGCCTTGCCAATGTCGAAATCCAGAACGCCGTGCTGACCCAGGCCATGACGGGCGAGCGCGAGCATCGCGTGCAATCGACGCCCACCTTGGTGATCAACGGCCAGGTGCAGCGCGGCGCGCCCACCTTCGACGAACTCGATCGGCTGCTGCAGCCGCTCGTCCGCTAAGACCACGACTTCAGGAGCCTTCGTCCCATGCAATTCGTCAAGCTTCGCCTGTCCGGCTTCAAATCCTTCGTCGAACCGACCGAGTTCGCGATCGAGCCGGGCCTGACCGGCATTGTCGGCCCCAACGGGTGCGGCAAGTCGAACCTGGTCGAAGCGTTGCGCTGGGTCATGGGCGAAAACCGCGTCAAGGCGCTGCGCGGCGGCGAGATGGACGACGTGATTTTTGCGGGCACGTCCAGCCGCCCGTCGCGCAACGTGGCGGAAGTCTCGTTGCTGGTCGAAAATCCCGAACACAAAGCGCCCGCCGCCTACAACGACATGGCGGATTTCGACGTCGTGCGCCGCATCGAGCGCGACAAGGGCTCGGCCTACCGCATCGGCGGGCGCGACGTGCGCGCGCGCGACGTGCAGCTGTTTTTCCAGGACGTGGGCTCGGGCGCGCATTCGCCCTCGCTCGTCAGCCAAGGGCGCATCGGCGCGATCATCCAGGCCAAACCCACCGAGCGCCGGCAGATTCTGGAAGAAGCGGCCGGCATTACGGGCCTGCATTCGCGCCGCCACGAAGCGGAACTGAAGCTCAAAGCGGCCGAGCAGAATCTGGCGCGCCTCGACGACGTTCTCACCACGCTGGGCGTGCAGCTCGACGGGCTCAAGAAACAGGCCCGCCAAGCCCAGCGCTACCGCAACATGAGCGATCTGGTTCGCCGCGCCGAGGCGATCATGTTCCATCTGCGCTGGCAGCGCCAAATCGCCGACACGGCGCAGGCCGCCGAACGGTTGGGGGCCGCCGAAGCGCTGGTCGTCGATATCACGGCGCGCGCCGCCGCTGCGGCGACCGTGCTGGCCGAGGCGCAGGCGACGCTCCCCGATCTGCGCCGGCACGAACAGGAAGCCGCCGCCGCTCTCACGCGCCTCGAAGTGGCAGGCGAACAGCTGGCCGAGGAAGAGCGCCGCGTGGCGGGCCAGATCGCGCAGCTCGAAGCGCGCTTGGAACAGCTCGAGCGCGACAGGAGCCGCGAAGAAACGCTGCTGGCCGATACCGGCACCGCGCGCCAGCGCCTGGCAAGCGAACTCGAAGAGCTTGCCGCCAGCGACGCGCGCGCCGACGGCGAAGCGGCGGGCATCGCCGAGGCCGTCGAAGCGCAGCGCGAAAGCGTCGATACGCTCGACGCCGAATTGGCACGCGCGACCGAAGCGGTCGCCAAAGCCGAAAGCGAACGCGCGGCCCTGCAGCGCGAAATCGCCGACACGCAAAATCGCCTGGCACGCCTGGCCGAGCGCGTGGCGGCGCAGGAAAACGACAAGGCAAAGCTCGAAGCGCTGCTGGCGGGATCGGACGAAAAGCGCCACGGTTTCGAAGCGCGTTTGGCAGCAGCCGAAGCGGCCCTCGTCGCCGCCATGTCGGCCGCCGAAGACGCCGAGGGTGCCAGGCGCGCCGCCCAAGAAGAAGAATTCGCCGCGCGCGCCGCCTTGCGCGAAGCCGACCAAACTTTTTCCAAGCTCGACGGCGAACGCCAGGGCATCGCGCGCGCGGTCGCGGCGATCACCAAAAATGCCGGACCGCACGCGCCGATCATGGACGCGCTCAAGGTCGCGCCCGGCCTCGAAACAGCGCTGGGCACCGGGCTTGGCGACGATCTGTCGGCAGCCCTCGATGCGGCCGCGCCGCGCCAATGGCGCGTGCTCGATATTGCGGGCAATCCGCCGCCGCTGCCGATCGGCGCGGTCGCGCTGTCGGCCTATGTCGAGGCGCCCGCAGCGCTGGCGCGCCGCCTGTCGCAGATTGGCGTCGTCGAATCGCACGCGCAGGGCGCCGAGCTTGCCGCCCACTTGGCGCAAGGCCAGCGCCTGGTTGCCAAAGACGGCGCCTTGTGGCGCTGGGACGGGTTCGTGCAGGCGGCGGGCGCGCCCTCGCAAGCGGCCGAACTTTTGACCATGCGCAACCGGCTTGCAGCCCTCGACGACGAAACCGCCCGCGCGCGCGAAATTGCCGCGGGCGCGCGCACGCGCTACGGCGCGGCCGAAGCCGCCACCAAATCGGCCGAAGCCGCCGACAGCCAAGCGCGCCACGCGACGCGCGCGGCCACCGGCGCCATCGAATCCGCGCGCGGCGACATCGCGCGCCTCGCGCGCGAAACCGAGAACGAGTCGACCAAACTTGGTCTGCTCGCCGCCGAAATCGCAAGGCTGGCGGCCGATGGCCAGGAACTCGACCAGCGCCGCGCATCGGCGCAAGCGCGCTTCGACGCGATCGAAGATCCGGCCAGCGCGCGCGCCAAGCTCGCCGAAGACCGGCAGACGCTGTCGCAAGCCCGCCAGGCGCTGGCCGAGCGCGAGGCGGCCGGGCAGCGTCTGGCGCGCGAACGCGAGAACCGGGCGCGTCGGCGCCTTGCGATCGGCAACGAACAGCAAGCCTGGGACCAGCGCGCGGACTCCGCGACGCGCCAGATCGCCACGCTCGTCGAGCGGGCCGAGCTGACGCAAAGCGAGCACGAGGAGCTTGCCGGACGTCCCTCCCAAATCGCCGCCGACCGCGCGAGCCTTGCCGACAAAATCCAGGAAATGGCGCAATTGCGCCGCGCGGCGGGCGACCAATTGGCCGCCGCCGAAAACGCCGTGCGCGACGCCGACCGCGCGCTGAAGGCGGTCGAAGCGAGCCTTGTGGACGCGCGCGAGGACCGCGTGCGCGCCCAAGCGCACGGCGAACAGCAGCAAGCGAGCCAAGAACAGCTTGCCGCGACCGTTCGCGAACGCCTCGATTGCGCGCCCGAGGACGCGCTGGCCGCCGGCATGGTCGATGCCGAAGAGGAACTGCCCGCCATCGCCGATATCGAGCGCCGCTTGGAGCGTCTGGTCAAAGAACGCGACAATATGGGCCCCGTCAATCTGCGCGCCGACCAGGAAGCCGAGGAAGTCGACGCGCAAATCGCGGGCATGACGGCCGAGAAGGACGATCTGGTCGCTGCCATCGCCAAGCTGCGCCAGGGCATCAACAGCCTCAACAAAGAAGCGCGCGAGCGGCTGCGCGAAGCCTTCACCAAGGTCGACGGGCATTTCCAGGACCTGTTCCAGCGCCTGTTCGGCGGCGGCCGCGCGCATCTGACCTTGAGCCCCGTGACGGGCGCCGACGGCCAGATCAACGACGATCCGCTCGATGCGGGACTGGACGTGATGGCCTCGCCGCCCGGCAAAAAGCTGCAATCGCTCACGCTGCTTTCGGGCGGCGAACAGGCGATGACGGCGCTGGCCTTGCTGTTTGCCGTCTTCCTCACCAACCCCGCACCCATCTGCGTGATGGACGAAGTCGATGCCCCGCTCGACGACGCGAATGTCGACCGGTTCTGCAAACTGCTCGACGAAATCGGCCGCTCGAGCGGCGTGCGCTTCATTGTGGTGACCCACCACCGCTTGACGATGTCGAAAATGGATCGGCTGTTTGGCGTCACGATGGCCGAGCGCGGCGTTTCCACGCTCGTCTCGGTCGATCTTCGCAATGCGGAAAGGCTGCGTGCGACCGCCTAACGCAGCCTTTTTTCCAATGGCGGATCAAGCACTTGGCATTTGCTAAAGGCGCTTGACAGCCGCACCCCCCGTCCCTATTGTCCGCGCCGTCAGACGGGGCGAAAAAAGCCGTTTTTACCGGAGTTTCGAGCATGGCCGATTCCGACGATCGGAACCGCGAGCTCGATGCCTTTACGGCCAAAGTCAAAGCCGTGCAGGACCGACGGGCGAAAACGGCGACGCGTTCGGCCGCTGCTGTGGGCGCCAAAACCGGCCAGTTGGGTTTGGGTTTCCGCATTTCGGTCGAGCTGCTTGCAACCTTGGCTGTCGGTACCGGCCTGGGCTACGTGCTGGACCGGTGGCTGGCGACAAGCCCCTGGCTGACGCTCGCGTGTTTCATGCTCGGCGCTGCCGCCGGCATGCGCAACGTGGTTCGGGTGGCGACGGCCGCCCAAAAGAAAGCGGACGCCGACAGGCTGCCGCCGAAGGACGGTTCCGCCTAACGCGCTTCATTTCGGAGAGACAAGCCCCGTGTCCAGCCCCCTTGACCAGTTCCAGATCAAGTCGCTCGTGCAGCTCGACGTTGCGGGTCTCAATCTCGCCTACACGAACTCGGCCTTGTGGATGACGATCGCGGCCGGAACGGCGGCGCTGCTGCTGCTGGCCTCGGCCAACGGCGCGCGCCTGGTGCCGGGCCGCCTGCAGTCGGTGGGCGAGATCATGTACGAATTCATCGCGGGCATGATCCGCGAAAATGTCGGCAAGGAAGGCAAGCAGTATTTCCCGTTTTTCTTCACGCTGTTCTGCTTCGTGCTGTTCGGCAATCTGGCGGGCATGATCCCGGGCTCGTTCACCTTCACCAGCCACATCGTCGTCACCTTCGCGATGGCGCTCGCCATCTTCGTGGTCATCACGGCGATCGGCTTCGCGCGCCACGGCCTGCATTTCCTGCATCTGTTTTTCCCCTCGGGCGCGCCCCTTGCGACCGCACCGATCCTGATCCCCATCGAAGTGATTTCGTATCTGGCGCGGCCGATTTCGCTCTCGGTGCGTCTGTTCGCGAACATGACGGTCGGCCACATCATCATGAAAATCTTCGCCGGCTTCGTGATCAGCCTGGGCGCGTATTTCGTGGTTCCGGGCGCCGTGCCGTTCGCGGTGCTGGTCGGCATTTCGGCGCTCGAATTTTTCATCGCGGCCTTGCAGGCCTACATCTTCACGATCCTGTCGTGCATCTATTTGAACGACGCGATCAACATGCACTGAGCGCGGTTCGCCCCGCCGCCCCGAAAAAAGGACCGGCGGCGGGACGCACGAGCGACCAGTAAACTCGGAAACAGAAGGAAACAGGATTATGGAACCAGCAGCAGCAAAACTCATCGGCATGGGCCTGGCCGCGATCGGCATGATCGGGGCGGGCATCGGCGTCGGTTCGGTGTGGGCGAGCCTGATCGCCTCGGTCGCGCGCAACCCGGCCGCCAAGGACAACGTGCAGGTCTATGCCTATATCGGCTTCGCGGTCACGGAATTCATCGCGCTGCTGGCGTTCGTCATCGCCATCCTGATCTTCGTTTCCTGACGGTTTCGAAGGGGAAGCCGCTCGGGCTTCCCCTTCGGCTTCATTCCAAAGTTTCGGGGCCCCGCGATGCCGCAATTCGATCCCACTTGGTTTGCCAGCCAGATTTTCTGGCTCGCCATCATTTTCTTCGTCTTCTACCGCGTGCTGTCCACGAAGGTGCTGCCGCAGCTTGGCGCCGCGATCGAGGGCCGCGAGAAGCAGATCGAAGGCGATTTGAACCGCGCCGCCGCCCTCAAGAGCGACAGCGACGCGATGATCGCGGCCTACGAGAAGGCGCTGGCCGAAAGCAGAGCCAAGGCGCAGGCCGTGCGGCTCGAAACCGAAGCGGCGCTCGCCAAAAAAGCGGCGACCCAGTCGGGCGAACTCAACGCGGCGCTGGCGACGCGCATCAAGGCGGCCGAAACCAAAATCGCCGACGCGCGCAAAGCGGCGCTCGCGAACGTCGAAACGCTGGCGGCGGAAATCGCCGTCGAGTTGGCGCGCAAGATTGCGGGCCTGTCGGTCAGCGAAGCCGACGCCAAATCCGCCGCCGCGACCGGCGCTTGAAGGATCCCGACCCATGGCCATTCTGCAAAGCGAATATTTCTGGATCGCGCTGGCGATTCTGACGGTCTTCTACATCGCCTGGGGTCCCGCCAAGGCGGCGGTCCTGGGCGGGCTCGATGCGCGCGCCGAGCGCATCCGCAAAGATCTCGACGAAGCCGCCGCCTTGCGCGCCCAGGCGGAAAAGCTGCTGGCCGAATACCAGGCCAAGCATCGCGACGCGATGGCGCAAGCCGACGCGATCGTGGCGTCCGCCAAGGAAGACGCCGCGCGCCTGGCCGCCAAGGCGGAAAGCGATCTTGCCGCCGCGCTCAAGCGCCGCGAAGAGATGGCCCTGCAGCGCATCGCCCAAGCCGAAGCGCAGGCCACGGCCGACGTGCGCACGGCCGCCGTCGATCTGGCGATCGCGGCCACGGCAAAATTGCTCGAAAAACATCTCGATTCCGGTCGCCAGGACGCGCTCGCGGAAAAAGCGATCCAAGCGCTGCCCGCCCGCCTGAACTAGGGTCCGGACTCAATTGATCCACCAGACGAGTGCCGCGACGATCAAGATGGCGGAGAGGTAGTTGTCGGCGCGCTTGTCGTATCGGGTGGCGATGCGCCTGAAGTCCTTGAGACGGCAGAACATGCGTTCGATGCGGTTACGCTGGCGGTAGAGCCGAGCGTCGTATCGGGCCGGATGTTTTCGTGTCGGATTGGGCGGAATTACGGCCTTGGCGTCGCGCGCGGCAAGCCATTCGCGCAAGCTACGCGCATCGTAAGCCTTGTCGGCGATGAGCCGACGCGGCGGCAGGACTTTGTCCAGCAGCATCGGCGCCGCGCTGATGTCGGCCACGTTGCCGGGCGTGATCAGAAAGGCGACGGGGCGGCCCTCGTCTTCGCTCAGCGCGTGGATCTTCGTGGTTCGGCCACCGCGCGAACGGCCGATCGCATGGCAAAAGGCCCCCCTTTTGCGCCGCCCGCCGAGCGATGGACTTTGATGTGAGTGGCGTCGATGGCCATCGATCCGACTACCCCCGAGGACCCAGTCAACGCCGTGAAGATCGCTTGCCAGACGCCTTGCCGGCTCCAGCGGTTGAAGCGGTTGTAGACCGTCGTATAAGGCCCATAGGCAGGTGGGCAATCCCGCCATCGTGCGCCCGAGCGCAGCATGTGCACGATCCCGCTGATGATCCGCCGGTCGTCCACTCGGTGGGCGCCGCGACGTCCACGCGGCAGCAATGGTTCGATACGGTGCCACTCGGCATCGTTCAGCCAATAAACCTTCGGCATAGCGATCTCCTTCCTCACGGAAAGAATCGAATCACACCCGCTCGCGTCGCTCCAAACATTTATTGAGTACGGACCCTAGCGCCCGCGCGCCGGCAAACGCCGCCCCGGCCGCCAGGCTCGGGCGGCGTTTTTTGTTGCGGTCTTGGAATTGCAATTCGTTCGCCGATGCCGCACCATACGTCGCGAATCTTTGTTGCAAGGAGCGAACTTTTATGGCGATGCGCGCGAAACTTTCGACGCTGGCGAATATCCTGGGGTTTCTTGTCGTCGCCGGTTTTGCGGCCGTCGTTCTGACCAGCGCGCTGGCGCTGCGCGAGCTCAAGGTGAACGGCCCGGTCTACGAGCGCATCGTGCTCGGCAAGGATCTGGTCGCCGACATTCTTCCCCCGCCCGCCTACGTGGTCGAAGCCTATCTCGAGGCGACCTTGGCGCTGCAGGATCCGCAAAACCTGGCAAAGCACCGGCAGGCGCTCGCCAAGCTCAAAAAAGACTACGACGACCGCCAGGCATTTTGGCGCGGCCAGACCATCGATCCCGACGTCAAACGCAAACTGACGGTCGAGGCGCACCAGCCTGCCGTCGAGTTCTGGAAACTTCTCGACGAACAGCTTGTTCCAGCACTTGAAGCGGGCGACGCGGGCCGCGCGCAGACGGCCTATGCGGCCTTGCAGGCGGCCTATACCAAACATCGGGCGGCCATCGACGAAACCGTCGCCGCCACCGAAAAAATGAACAACGCGACGGAAGCCTACGCGGCCAACGAGGAAGGCAGCTACACGACGATCCTGTGGCTCGTCTCGGCGCTCGTGATGCTGGTGGCGCTCGTCGGCGTGGGCGGCGTGATTTTGGGCATGATCCGCCCGATCCGCACGATGACCGACACGATGCGCGCGCTTGCGGGCGGCAAGACCGATCTTGCGGTGCCGGCCTTGGGGCGCGAGGACGAAATCGGCGAGATGGCCAAAGCGGTGCAGGTGTTCAAGGACAGCGCGCTCGAAAACGAACAGTTGAAACAGCAGCAGGCGGCGACCCGCGCCCAAGCCGCGGCCGCCCAGCAGGCGGCCTTGCGCACCATGGCCGAGACGGTCGAACGCGAGACGACGACGGCGGTCGAAGCGATCGCGCGCGAGACCAAAAATGCCGACGGCGCGGCCGAGGGCATGCGCCAGTTGGCGCAGGAAGTGTCCTCGGACTCGCAGGCCGTCGCGGCCGCCTCGGAACAGGCGCTTGTCAACGTGCAGACCGTCTCGTCGGCCGCCGAAGAACTCACGGCGTCGATTCGCGAGATTTCCGAGCAGATCGCGCGCGCCTCAAGCGTGACCAAAGCGGCCGTTTCGAGCGGCGAGAAGGCGCGCGCCACGATCCAGTCGCTTTCGGAGGCGGTCGCCAAAATCTCGGAGGTCACGAAGCTGATCGGCCAGATCGCCGGCCAGACCAATCTTCTGGCGCTCAACGCGACCATCGAGGCCGCGCGCGCGGGGGACGCGGGCAAAGGGTTTGCCGTCGTCGCGTCGGAAGTGAAAAATCTGGCCAACCAGACCGGCCGCTCGACCGAAGACATCGACCGCCAGGTCGGCGAGATCCAGGCGGCGACGCATGCTGCCGTCGGCGCCGTGGGCGAAATCGGCGACCGCATTCGCGAAGTCGACGCGGTCGCGAACGCGATCGCCACGGCGATGGAAGAACAGGGGGCCGCCACCCAGGAAATCGCGCGCAACGTCGCCCAAACGGCCGACGCCTCGCGCGAGGTCGCGCACAAGATCCAGCGCGTCAGCGAGCAGGCCGATGCGGTCGGCACGAGCGCGTCGGACGTGCGCGCGGCGGTTTCGTCCGTGACCCAGAACATCCAGGGCCTGCGCGACGTGCTGGTGCGCGTCGTGCGCACGTCGACGGCGGATGCCGACCGACGCTCGCATCCGCGCTACCGGATCGAGGCGAAAATCGAGGCGAGCAATGCCGCAGGCCAGCCGATCACCGCGAAGCTCGTCAATGCGTCGGAGCGCGGCGCGTGTTTCGAAACGGCGCAGCCGATGAAAATCGGCGAACGCGGCGCGCTGCGTTTCGACGGCGTCGGTGCGATGCTGACCTTCGTCGTGCGCGACGCCGAGCCGACGCGCCTGCACGTGGAATTCGAAGCGCAATCGCCGGTCTACCACGAGTGGTTCCAGCGGCGTATCGGCGGGCTGAAGCCCGTTTAAGAGGGGGCGTCCGCCCCGCCGTATCAAAGCGCGCGGTCGAGCGCGCAATCGGCGCAAGCGCTGCCGTCTTTGCGCGCGGCGCAGGCGCGGCACCGGTCGATCGCCTCGATCAGGCGCTCGGTTCGCTTGTCGAGGCCGACATTGCCGTCGGCGGCGCGCATGCCCTCCGGGCTGTGCGTTTCGGTCTCGCGATTCATGAGAATCCTCTGGAAATCCTCCGATACCGCACACTTATCCCAGAATACCGCTGGTGTGTCATGCGAAATCAGGCTTATTTTCCAGTCGCTGCGCGTATATCGGTGCACAAAAAACCCGCCCGACATAGAGCAGCGGTGCCGCCAAAGCGCGGGCGAGCGCATAGGCAAAACAATCGGCAAGGTTCAGCGCCGCTTTGTGCCGCCCCTTGCCGTAGCGCCGAAACGCATCCCACGCGATTTCGGCCTGGGCCGCGTCGGTCGGGTGGATGGCGATCGCGTAGGCCGCCAGCATGTCGTCGAATGCGCCGCTTTTGTTGTGCCGTTCCGCGACAATGCGCGCTTCGAGCCAGTTGACGGGCGCCACCCGGCAGGATCCGCTCGGCACCGACAAGAGGGCTTGGCGGATATCCAAAACGCCGGGCTCGGCAAGCAGGTATGCGACCAACGCGGACGCATCGACCGCAATCATTTCGGCAGTCCGTACTCGTCATAGAGATACGAATGGTCCGAGCCCGGCCACGGCTCCCCGCGCTTCGCGAAGTCCGCCTTGGATTTCGCGACATCGCGCCATATGCGCTGCATTGTGGCGTCGCTGGCCGCAATTTCGGCGGCCGAACGCGCCCCGGCAACCGGCGTTTCGAGCGCGCGCTTGAGAATCTCGGTGTAGCCGAGCCCGGTCGCCGCGCTGCGCGCCTGCAGCAGGCGCAGCACGTCGGCGTTTTTGATGTTGATGCTTTTGGGCGGTTTGCCGCCGCGCCGCTTTTTCAAAGGCCGACCCATGGCGCTTGCTCCTCGTTTCTACCCTGCGGGTAGAAACTAGCGCCAAAGCCTATTCTGCCGCAAGCTTCGCCCCCGCCGGCGGTTTCCAGCGCAGCACGGGCGCGCGCGCGGCGCGCGTTTCGTCGAGACGGCGGCGCGGCGTCAGGCGCGGGGCGGCCTGGAACCAGGCGGCGGCGCCCGGCTTTTGCGCTTCGCTTGCAAGGTGGCGCAGCGTCGAAACGAACGCGTCGAGCGACTCCTTGCTCTCCGACTCCGTCGGCTCGACCAGCATGGCGCCGTGCACCACGAGCGGGAAATACATCGTCATCGGATGGTAGCCCTCGTCGATCATGGCCTTGGCGAAATCGAGCGTCGAGATGCCCGTGTCTTTGAGGAACGCGTCGTCGAACAGCGCCTCGTGCATGCAAGGGCCCCCGTCGAAGGCGGGCGTCATGGCGTCTCGCAGGCGCGCGAGAAGGTAGTTGGCGTTGAGCACGGCATCCGTCGAAGCCTGGCGGATGCCGTCGGCGCCGTGGCTCAGCATATAGGCCAAGGCGCGCACGAACATGCCCATCTGGCCGTTGAAACCCTTCAGGCGCCCGAAGGGTTTCGCGTCCCCCGTTCGGGTTTCGACCAGTTCGAACCCGTCGGCGCCGTGCACGACATAGGGCAGCGGCGCGTAAGGGGCCAGCAGCGCCGACAGCACGACCGGCCCCGAGCCCGGCCCGCCGCCGCCATGCGGCGTCGAGAAGGTCTTGTGCAGGTTGATATGCATGGCATCGACGCCAAGATCGGCCGGGCGCACGCGCCCCGCGATCGCGTTGTAGTTGGCGCCGTCGCAATAGAAATAGCCGCCCGCAGCATGCATGAGGTCGGCGATTTTGCGGATGTCGTTTTCGAACAGGCCGCAGGTATTGGGGTTGGTCAGCATGATCGCGGCGACGTCCGGCCCCAGCTTTTTCTCGAACGCGGCCAGATCGACGCGCCCGCGCGCATCGGCCGGGATCGGATCGACCGTGAAGCCGAGCAACGCGGCCGTCGCGGGATTGGTGCCGTGCGCGGATTCGGGCACCAGCACGCGCTTGCGCGTGGCGCCCTCGCCCTTGGCCTGGATCGCCGACCAGATCGCGACCATGCCGCACAGCTCGCCATGCGCGCCGGCGGCCGGGCTCATCGCCACCGCCGGCATGCCGGTCAGGGTCTTCAGCCAGTGCGCGAGCTGGTCGATGAGTTCGAGCGCGCCCTGCACGGTTTGGGCGGGCTGCAGCGGATGGATGTCGGCAAATCCCGGCAGCCGCGCCATTTTTTCGTTGAGGCGCGGATTGTGCTTCATCGTGCAGGAGCCGAGCGCGAACAGCCCGCTGTCGATGCCGTAGTTTTTCTGCGACAGGCGCGTGAAATGGCGCACCACTTGCGGCTCCGACAGACACGGCAGGCCGACCGGCGTTTTGCGCCGGAACGCGCCCAAGCGCGATGCGGCGGCGGGGGCTGCCGGCACGTCAACGCCGATGCGTCCCGCAACGCCCTGTTCGAAAATCAGCGGCTCTTCGAGCATCAAGCCGCGATGGCCCGACGACGTCGCGACCGGCGGCAGCGCGTTTAGGGCGTCGTTGGCGGCGGCGGCGACGCGTCCCTGGCTTTTGTCCATGCTACAAAACCTCCGCGAGTGCGGCCGCAAAGCGGTCCATGTCGTCGGTCGTGTTGGTTTCGGTCGCGGCAACGACGAGCACGTTCGCCATGTCCCTGTTGCCGGGCCACAGCCGCGCCCCCGGCACGCCCGCGAGCACGCCCCTGTCGACCAGCGCGTCGACGACAGCGCTTGCCTCGCGCGGCAAGCGCACCGCGAATTCGTTGAAAAACGCGTCGGTCAGGATCGCGACGCCCGGCACGCGCGCAAGCTTGTCGGCAAGCAGGCTCGCATGCGCGTGGTTGAGCTTGGCAAGGCTGGCGAGCCCCTCTTCGCCCAGCAGCGATAGATGCACGGTAAAGGCGAGCGCGCACAGCCCCGAATTGGTGCAGATGTTGGACGTCGCCTTTTCGCGCCTTATATGCTGTTCGCGCGTCGACAGCGTGAGCACCCAGCCGCGCTTGCCGTCGGCATCGACGGTTTCGCCGCACAGGCGGCCCGGCATCTGGCGCACGTATTTTTCTTTGGCCGCGAACAGGCCCACATAGGGGCCGCCGAAATTGAGCGCGTTGCCGATCGACTGGCCCTCGGCCACCACGATGTCGGCGCCCATGTCGCCGGGCGGCACCACCGCACCCATCGCCAGAATTTCGGGCACGGCGCAGATCAGCAGCGCGCCCGCTTTCTGGCAGGCGGCGGCCAGCGCCGAAAAATCCTCGAGCCGGCCGAACACGTTGGGATACTGCACGACGACGCACGCGGTCTTGGCGTCGATGCGATCGGCCAGCCCCGCAAGCCCGTCGGGCGACGGCGCCAGCGCTTCGACGGCGAAGCCTGAGAACCGGCCGTGCGTTTCGACCGTTTCGCGGTAGTGCGGGTGCAAGGCGCCCGACAAAATCGCCTTGCTGCGGCGCGTGACGCGGTTGGCCATCATCACGCCTTCGACGCACGCCGTCGCCGCGTCGTACATCGACGCGTTGGCGACATCCATGCCGGTCAGCAGCGCCACCTGCGTCTGGAACTCGAACAGATACTGCAGCGTGCCCTGCGCGATTTCGGGCTGGTAGGGCGTGTAGCTCGTCAGGAACTCGCCGCGCTGGATGATGTAGTCGACCGACGCGGGCACATGGTGGCGGTACGCGCCGCAACCCAAAAAGCTCGCCATCGAACCGGCCGGACGGTTCTTGGCCGCCAAGGCCTGCATATGGCGCTCGACCTCCAGCTCGCTCTTGGTCAGACTCAAGCCCGGAACGGGGCCCGCCAGGCGCGCATGTTCGGGCACGTCGACGAACAGCGCGTCTTCGTTGGCAAGGCCGATCGCGGCCAGCATGGCCCGGCGGTCTTCTTGCGTGTGCGGCAGATAGCGCATTTTGATCCCCTAGCCGAGCGCGGCAACGAACGCGTCGTACGCGGCCTGGTCCATCAGATCCTGGAACTCGGCCGTGTCGGTCGCTTTGAGTTTGAAAAACCAGCCGGCCCCGGTCGGGTCGGTATTGACGAGGCCGGGTTCGCCCGCCAGCGCGTCGTTGGCGGCGACCACCGTGCCCGAAACGGGCGCGTAAATGTCCGACGCGGCCTTGACCGATTCGACGACGGCAACCTGGCCGCCTTTGGCGACCGTCTTGCCGGCTTCCGGCAGATCGACGAACACCACGTCGCCGAGCTGGCCTTGCGCGTAGGCGGTGATGCCGATCGCGTAGATGTCGGCGTCTTCGACACGGATCCATTCGTGGTCTTTGGTGAAACGCAACTCGGCCATGGGTCGGGCTCCTCGTGTCTAGCCGCGGAAATAGCGATGGGGGGCAAAGGGCAGTGCGGAAATTTTGGCGGGCAACACCTTGCCGCGCACGACGAGGCCCACCGGCGTGCCGACGGCCGCGTGGGCGGCGGCGACATAGCCCATCGAAACCGGGCCGTTGACGCTGGGGCCGAAACCGCCCGACGTAACGGTGCCGATCTTGGCGCCGTTGGCAGCGACGATTTCGGTGCCTTCGCGCGCGGGCGCGCGGCCCTCGGGCAGGATGCCCACGCGTTTGCGAGGCGGACCCTCGGCCAATTCTTTTTGGATGCGCGCAGCCCCTGGAAATCCGCCCTCGGCGCGGCGGCGCTTGGAGATGGACCACGCCAGATCGGCCTCGATGGGCGAGGTGGTCGTATCGATATCGTGGCCATTGAGGCACAAACCCGCCTCGAGACGCAGACTGTCGCGCGCGCCCAGCCCAATGGGCTTCACTTCGGGCTCGGCCAGCAGGCGCTGGGCCAATTCGACGGCCTTGTCGCCCGGCACCGAAATTTCGTAGCCGTCCTCGCCCGTATAGCCCGAGCGCGTGAAGGAACACGCAATGCCCGCCACGTCCCCGTCGCGCGCGGTCATGAATTTCTGGCCGACCGCATTGGGCGCCAGGCGCGCCATCACGGCTGCGGCTTGCGGTCCTTGCAGCGCCAGCAAGGCGCGATCTTCGTGGGTGTCGATCGACGCGCGTGCGCCGATATTGGCCTTCATATGCGCGATATCGGCGTGTTTGCAGCCGGCATTGACGACCAAAAACAGATGCGAGCCGCGCTGCGTGACCATCAGATCGTCGAGAATGCCGCCCGCCGCGTCGGTGAACATCGAATAGCGGATGGCGCCCTCTTTGAGGATCGCAAGATCGCCCGGGATCAGCGTTTCCAGCGCCGCCAGCGCCTGGGGTCCGCGCAGCGACACCTGGCCCATATGCGAGACGTCGAACAAACCCGCTGCGGTACGCGTATGGTTGTGCTCGCCCAAGATCCCCATCGGATACTGGACCGGCATGTCGTAGCCGCCAAACGGCACCATTTTGGCGCCAAGGGCGACATGCAGCGCATGCAGCGGGGTTTTGTGCAGTATTTGAGGTTGGGGTTCGGTTTCGGCCACAAGCCACTCCACGCAGACAGAACGACGCATGCGCGGGCTTGTTCCAGCCGACTGCGCATGCCCCCTCTGTCCGTGGACCTGAAAGAATCGCCCGCCCAAAACACGGCGGACTTACCTCTTCGGTGGAAGCCCGGGCGCAAGCCCGCTTCGCTTTCCAGAGTGACGAATCCAGCGCGGTCCGTTTGCCTGAGAGTTTCCGGGGCGGTTGCTCCTTCGGCGTCTTTGGGGATGGTCTCCCAAAGCACTCTCCCGCGCGGGAGATGCGCCTCGCCTAGTGGGCCAAGCGCATGGCAGACACAATAGCTCGCGCGCCTTGGCGGTCAAGCGGCATCGCGCCTGTTGATAAAATCAACGTTGCAGGCGCTGGCTGCGATTCCAGGCAAGCTGGTCGGCGGTCAGCTGGAATCCGACCATGATTTGGTAGCTGGGCCCGTCGAAATTCGATTTCAACGGAATATAGGGTTCCCACTGGTCGACCCGGCCGACGCGCGGACGATTGTCCGTCCATTCGAAACCGGCGACGAAATTCTCCCGCGCGATAACATTGCGCTCGCCATCGACGATCGCGACGAAATAGGGCAGCGCTGCACGGCGCGTGCGGTCGGCAGGTCCGCGTTCGGCGGCAAAGGCGATCTGCAGATCGAGCGAGACCGACGGCTTGCTGCGGTTCTTGGAATACTCGCACGTCACGCGCATGTCCACGATCTGGGCCTGGACCAGCAGGTCGGTGATGTCGCGCCCGCCGCCGTCGCGAAACTGCACGATCGTATTGGCGTCGGGCAGAATGCCGCCGACCGGGCATTGGGCGGCGCTCGGCGGTTCGCCCGAGCAGGCGGCCAACAGAACAAGGCTCGCCGCCGCCAAAACGAAGCGACCGGGCTTCACGGAAGCGTCTTGTGCGCGCCGTCGCAGAAAGGCTGGTTTTTGCTGGCTTTGCAGCCGCAAAAATACATCGTTTTGGCCGTGTCGGCCTCGAATTTCACCGGCTGCAGGCCCGAGCCCGCATGGCTGCCATCGCAAAAAGGCTGTTTTTTCGACAACCCGCAGCTGCACCACCAATAGGCTTTGCCGGCTTCGACGGCCACAGGATAGGGGGATTTTTGCGGAATGCTCGGGACGGTCATGGGGTTGTTCCTGATGTGCGGGTCGGGCCTAAATCCGGGGCTGGCGCAGTCGCGCGACTCCGGTGTAACTATCCTCCCGACACTAGAGAAACCGCCATGACCGCACAAGCGCCGCTCACCGTTTTGCTGGCTACCCCGCGCGGATTTTGCGCGGGCGTGGACCGCGCCATTTCGATCGTCGAGCGCGCCATCGAAAAATACGGCGCGCCCGTGTATGTGCGCCACGAAATCGTCCATAACCGCTTTGTCGTCGAAGCGCTGGAGGCCAAGGGCGCCATCTTCGTCGACGAGCTGGACGCGGTGCCCGGCGACCGGCCGGTCGTTTTCTCCGCGCACGGCGTGCCCAAAGCGGTGCCCGCCGAAGCCGTGCGGCGCGGCATGTTCTATCTCGACGCCACGTGTCCGCTCGTCAGCAAGGTCCATTCGGCGGCCGAGCACCATTTCAAGGCCGGGCGCCACATCGTTCTGATCGGCCATGACGGCCACCCCGAAGTGGTCGGCACGATCGGCCAGTTGCCCGCAGGCGCCATAACGCTGGTCGAGGATGTCGAACAGGCCGAGCGCGTGGCGCTGCCCGCCGACCGCGAGCTCGCCTTTTCGATGCAGACCACTTTGTCGGTCGACGACACCGCGGGCATCGTCGCCGTTCTGCAGCGCCGCTATCCGCAGATCCGCCCGCCGCGCTCGGACGATATTTGCTACGCCACGACCAACCGCCAGTCGGCCGTCAAGGCGATGGCAAACGGCGCCGACGCGGTGCTCGTGCTGGGCTCGCCCAATTCGTCCAACTCGATGCGCCTGGTCGAAGTGGCGCGCACGGCTGGCTGCGCCAACGCGCATTTGGTCCAGCGCGCGGCCGCGATCGACTGGGACAGGCTGGGGCCGTTGCGGCGCATCGGCATTACTGCGGGCGCCTCGGCGCCCGAAATTCTGGTCCAGGAAACGCTGGCCGCCTTGCGTTTGCGCTACGCGGTGACGATCGAAGAGGTCGTCACCGCGCGCGAGGACGTGCATTTCAATCTGCCGCGCGTGCTGGAAGACTAGCCGCCATGGCCGTCTATACGGACGTCGACGACGAAGCGCTGCAAAATTTTCTCGACGGCTACGCGATCGGCAAACTGGCGGGCTATCGCGGCATCGCCGAGGGGGTCGAAAATTCGAACTTCCTGCTCGAGACCGAGCGCGGACGCTACATCCTGACGCTCTACGAAAAGCGCACGAAACGCGAGGACCTGCCGTTTTTCCTGGGCCTCATGGACCATCTGGCGGCCAAGGGCCTTGCGTGCCCCACGCCGCTCCATCGCACCGACGGCGGCACGCTCGGCACGCTGTGCGGCAAACCCGCCGCGATCGTGAGCTTCCTTGCGGGCGTGTGGCCCCGGCGCGTCGGCCTTGGCCATTGCGCGCCCGTGGGCGAAGCGCTCGCGCGTCTGCATCTGGCAGGCCAGGATTTTGCGGGCCGGCGCGCCAACGCGCTGGGGCCTGCCGGCTGGCGGCCGCTGTTCGACGCGTGCGCCGCCAGGGCCGATACGGTCGAGGCGGGCTTGGGCGACGCCCTGCAACGCGAGCTTGAATTTCTCGACCGCCAGTGGCCCCGCGGTCTGCCGCAAGGCGTGATCCATGCCGACCTCTTTCCCGACAACGTGTTTTTCCTCGACGACGCGTTTTCGGGCATGATCGATTTCTATTTCGCGTGCAACGATTTCCTCGCCTACGATTTGGCGATCTGCCTCAATGCCTGGTGCTTCGAGCCGGACGGCGCGTTCAACGCCACCAAGGCGCGCCGCCTGGTCCAGGGCTATCGGCGCCAGCGCGAATTGTCGGCGCCGGAGCTTGCCGCCCTGCCGGTTTTGGCGCGCGGCTCCGCGCTGCGGTTTTTGCTCACGCGCCTTTACGACTGGCTCAACCATCCGCCGGGCGCGTTCGTCAAACCCAAGGATCCGCTCGAATACGCCAAAAAACTGCGTTTCCACCAGGGCGTGGGCAATTTGGCGGCCTACGGAATCGAGGAAACCGCACCATGAAAAGCGCGATGTTTGCCGTGCTGGCACTGCTTGTTCCGTTTGCGGCGCTGGCACAAACGCCGCCCCAACCCGCGCCGACCGTGCTGACGCTCGGCGAATCGGCCGAGCGCGAATTGGTCCAGGACCGGCTGAGCGTCGCGCTGCGCGCCGAAGCCACGGCGCCGACGGCAGCGGCAGCGCAAGCCGAAACCAACCGGCGCATGGAGGCCGCGATCGCGCGCGCCAAGACGGTCGCGGGCGTGCGCGTGGAAACCGGCGGCAGCTGGGCCTTCGAGGAACGCCCGCCAAACCAGCCGCGCCGCTGGCGGGCGAGCGCCACGCTGAACCTGATCGCGCTCGCCGGCGATGCCGCCGACATGCTGGCGCTGGCGGGCGGCCTGCAAGAAAGCGGCCTTGCGATCGCGGGCCTGTCCTACGACCTGACGCGCGAGGCAGCCAGAGCGGCGCAAGACAGCCTGACGGACGAAGCCTTGCGGCGCCTGCAGATGCGCGCCGCGCGCGTGGCGGCCGCGCTCGACATGCGCGTGCTGTCGATCAAGAGCGTGCGCGTGGGCGAGAGCAACGGCGAAAGCCGACCGAGCCCGCGCCTGGCGATGCGCGCGAGCGCTCTGGCCGACGCGGCCCCCGCCCCCTCGGCCGAGCCCGGGCGCACGCTGGTGCGCGCGGACGTCGAGGCGGACATTCTGCTGGGCCCAAAATGAGCGATGCGGGGCCCGAGCGCATCGAGCTCTATACCGACGGCGCGTGCAGCGGCAATCCGGGTCCCGGGGGCTGGGGCGCTTTGCTGCGCTTTCGCGGCGTCGAGAAGGAGCTGTCGGGCGGCGAGAACCCGACGACCAACAACCGCATGGAGCTGACGGCGGCGATCGAGGGTTTGAAAGCGCTCAAACGGCCGAGCGCCGTGCGCGTGTGGACCGACAGCGTCTATGTGCGCGACGGCATCACCAAATGGGTGCATGGCTGGAAGCGCACGGGCTGGAAGACGGCCGACAAAAAGCCCGTGAAGAACGTGGATCTGTGGCAAGCGTTGCTGGCAGCGGCCGAACCGCACGACATCGAGTGGCGCTGGATCAAAGGCCATGCCGGCCACGCCGACAACGAACGCGCCGACGCGCTCGCGCGCGGCGCCATCGCCGCCACGCGCGGGAACTAGACCGCAAGGTCGAGGGGCAAGTCCGCGATGTCGCGCAAGCGCTTGCCGTCGATCATCGTGCGCAGCATCAAGCTTGCGTCCGAAAAATCGAGCGCTTGCAGGGCGGCTTCCAGTTCCGGCAATGCGAAATGGTAGACGCAGTCGATTTCGCCGGTGCCCAGCGCGATCGAAGCGATGCGCGCGGGCGTGGGTTCCGCCGTCACGACGGCGATGTGCGGTACGCGGCCTTTGCGATTTTTCACCAGATTGAGCCCTTCGGAGCGCGCATTCTGCGCGCGGTCGCTGCGCAGCGTCCATTTGCAGGAAATGCTCGCGTGCAGTATCGGCGACGCGGCGTTGGCCGCGCGCAACGGCGCGTGGCGCGCCACATCGCCATCGACGATCCGCTTCCCGACATTGATCGCATTGTCGGGTTCCGGGCGCCGCGCGATCACAATGTCGGGCTTGATCAGATAGTCGCTGCCCAGTGCGGCCGCCAAATGCGCGTTCGCTTTGGCCAGCGTCTCGAGTTCCGCCAAATGCGCGAACTGGTCGAAACCGGCGATGGTTTTCTGCGTCCGGTTTTCGAACAGCTTGCCCGGCGTGCCGACAAGCCAATTGCCCGGACGCAACTTTCCAAGCGCCAAAAACGTCGTCGCCAGGAATTCGGCGCACGCCTCTTCGAATTCGATTCCGGCGGTCTGGGCGGCGTGGCGCCTCTTGCGTTCGGCCGTGCCGAGCTGCGCCACGATCGAACCGGCGATTTGCACGCTCGCGCGATTGTCGCTGTCGGCGTTGGACGGCACGCCCGATTTGGCGACGTTCAGAATCGAACCCAAAAGACGGTCGTGGAACGCGCGGCGCGCTTGGGCGAACAGCGACATCGCCCTCAAGCCGACATCGAGACAAGCCGCCGCGCCGCGAGCGTCGATGCGATGGCGCCAGCCACCGCTTGCGCAACGGGCGGCGGAAAAGCGTTGCCGACTTGGCGGTAGCTTGCCGTCTTTCCGCCCATGAACTGCCACGCGTCGGGGAACCCCTGCAAGCGCGCGACCATGCGCACGGTCAAGCGCGGCATGCCGACGAAGTCGGGGCCCGGCGCTTCGTTGGCGATGCCAAGCCCATCGACGCCAAGCGCCGCCCACGCGGCGCGGGCGCGCGTGGGGCCCAAATCGGGACCGCCATGTTTCTTGGAACCGCCGACGACGGTCGGCGCGATTTGATTGGCGGTATTGATCCAAGCGCGCGCGCCGGACCAGCCGCGTTCGGCCATCAAATCGCCGAGCGTTTCGCCCACGGTGCGCGGCGCACACGCCAGTTTGGCGGGCATCGCAAAACCTTCGGCCAGCGACCGACGCAAGGCCACGAACACCACGCGCGGGCGCAATTGCGGCACGCCGAAATCCGACGCATTGAGCAAATGCCAGCCTTGCGGCGCGTAATCGAGGGCGCGCAGATGGTTTTCGATGTCGATTCGATAGGATGCGAAAAGCGGATCGAGCAGTCCGCGCACATTTTCGAACATGATTGCGCGCGGTCGGATTTCGTCGACGAGCCGCAACGCGGCGGGAAACAGATTGCGCTCGTCCGCGCTGCCCAATTGGTGGCCCGCTTTGGAAAATGGCGGGCACGGCACGCCGCCCGCCAGCAGATCGACGCCGCGATAGCGCGCGCCCGAAAACGCCGCCAAATCGGCCTCGATGGCGTTCCAATGCGGACGGTTGTGTCTGAGCGTTTTGACCGCGTGCGCGTCGTTTTCCACCAGCGCCGCATGGTCGAAGCCGGCCTGCTCCAGCCCCAGCGCTTGCCCGCCCGCACCTGCGCACATTTCAAACGAGGAAAACGCCGCCATTCGACTCGACTCCGGTTTTTTGTACCGTGAACGTTCCTGGCGCCGTTTTCAAGCGCCATCCCGAAACGAAAACGCCGACCGGGCCGGGTTGGCGCGGTCGGCGTCGGTCGGCCGAAAAGAAATCAGCCGATTTGCGTCAGCATCGTCTCGACGGTCGAAACTTCGAAAGCGCCCGGCTTTTCCAGATTGAAGCTCTTGATCGTGCCGTCGACCACGTACATCGAAAAGCGTTTCATGCGCAGGCCCATGCCGAAACCCGTGCCGTCCATTTCGATGCCCATCGCCTTGGCGAAATCGGCATTGCCGTCGGCCAGCATCAGAACCTTGTCGCCGACATTCTGCGCCTTGCCCCAGGCGTCCATCACGAACGCGTCGTTGACCGACACGCACGCGACCGTGTCGATGCCCTTGGCCTTCAGCGCGTCGTAATGGTTGACGAAGCCCGGCAGGTGCTTGGCCGAGCAGGTCGGCGTGAAGGCGCCCGGCAGGCCGAAAATCGCCACCTTCTTGCCCTTGAAAATATCGTCGGTGGTGAAATCCTTGATGCCGTCTTTGGTCATCGATTTCAGCTTCACCGCCGGAACGCGGTCGCCTGCCTGGACTGTCATGGGAATTTCCTCTGGGTTCGCGTGGAATCGCGCACAAGAATTAGGGCGATGCTTTCGAGATTGCAACGGGGTTGGCGGCTCGGGCGAAGGCCGCCAGCACGCCATCCGCCGTCAAAATTTCGGGCAGTGCTATTCCGCCGGGCGCGCCCGGCCCGTAGACCGCGTTGAACGGGATGCCGTAGCGCCCGAAACTCGCCAGATAGGCCGCGATGCGCGAATCGGGCCGCGTCCAGTCGGCGCGCATCGGCACGACATCGCCCTGCAAGCGCGCAAGCACGGGGTCGCGCGCCAGCACCAGGCGTTTGTTCACCTGGCACGTCACGCACCAATCGGCCGTGACATCGACCAGCACCGTGCGCCCTTGCGCCACCGCCCGGTCGATCGCGGCGCGCTCGAAATTCTGCCACGCGATCGCCGGGTCGCTGGCGGCGCCGATGCCCGGCTGCACCGCCAAACGGCCCGGCAGCACCAACGCCAAAAAACCGACAAAGGCGACCAGCCAGATGCGCGGCCGCGCATGGGCGGCGCCGCGCAACGCATAGAGCCCGCCCGCGAGCGCCGCCAGCGCCGCCCCCAGCGAGAGCGCCGCGTCGGTGCCAAGCTGCGCCGCCAGCACGCTTGCAAGCCACGCCGCCGTGCCCGCCAGCGCCAGGCCAAGGACGGCGCGCAAGCCAGCCATCCAGCGTCCGGGGCGCGGCAGAACGCGCACGATGCCCGGCACCGCTGCAACCAAAAGATAGGGCGCCGCAAGCCCGATTCCGAGCGCCAGGAAGATCGAAAAGATTTGGCCCGGCCCCTGCGCCAGCGCGAAACCGACGGCCGTGCCGACGAACGGCGCCGAGCACGGCGTGGCCAGCAAGGTCGCGAACAGGCCCGTCGCGAACGCGCCCGCAAATTTCTGCCGGCCCAGATTGCCGAAGGCGGCGGGCATCGGAATTTCGAACCAGCCCCAGAGATTGGCGGCAAACGCGACCAGCACCAGCGCCATGCCGGCCAAAAACCAGGGCTGCTGGAACTGCAAGCCCCAGCCGACCGCCTCGCCCGCAAGCTTGAGGCCGACGAGGCTGGCGGCCAGAATCAGAAATGCCGCGACGATGCCCGCCGCCGTCGCCAGAAACGACAGGCGTACCGGGCGCGCCGCTTGGGCATCGAGCGCCACGAGACCCGCAAGTTTCATCGCCAGGACCGGCAGCACGCACGGCATCAAATTGAGGATCAAGCCGCCGAGCAGTGCCACCAGCAGCATGGCGGCAAGCGAGCTTGCGGCGGCAGCGGGCGGCGCCGTGCCAAGGGCCAGCGTGCGCTCGATCGCGCGCCCGCCATCGACAAGCGTGAAATTCGCCTGCCCGCCCGCCAGTTTTTCGGCCCCCAGACTTGCGGCGGCGGGCACGATCAGCGTCGCCAGCCGCCCGCCTTCGGCAAACTGCACGACCGGTTTGGCAAAGCTCCAGCCCGGCGGGCCTTCGATGAAAATATCGGGCGCGCGCAAGGGCGGGTCGGCGGCGACGCGCACCAAAACGGCGCCCGCAGGCCCGCCGCGCAGATCGGCCGATTCGATCGCAAGCCCGTTGATGCCGCTGCCGTTCGTATCGACCGGCGGAACGGCCGAAACGAAGCGGGCCAGATCGTGCGCATGGGGGCTGGGCGCGCCGGCGCCTGCCGCCAGATCGAGCGCCAAATCCGCGCGATACGGGATGCAGATTTTTTCGCACACCAGCACGTCCACGGCGGCGCGAAACCTGGCGCTGTCGCCGGGCGTTGCGAGCGTGGCATCGACCGGGAAAATCACCGTGCCGCCATAGCCGTAGGTTTCGAGCCCGAACAGCGTGAATCGCTCGGGCGCCGGGAAACGCAGTTCGGCGGCGGCGAGATTTTCCGATCCGGCCCAATCGACGACCGGCGGCAAACCCGCATCGCCCGGCGCGCGCCAATACGTCTTCCAGCCGGGGGCGAGCTGCATTTCCAGGCCAAGGCGCAGCTGCGCTTGCGTGCCCGTGCCCGCGTTCGGCGCGACCAGCCGCAGCGCGATTTCGGGAAAGCGCGCGAATTCGGATGCCGAATTTTGCGCGGCCGCGCCGGGCACCGCTGCCAGCAGCGCCGCGACCGTCCACAGAGCGTTGCGAAGAAATGTCATAAGTGCTGGTGCCTGCATTTTCGAAAAGAGCTGTGCTATTCTAGCCCGATCATGGCGCGTTCGCGTATCGAGATTCCGACCTTCTTTGCCGGGCACTTGCTGGTGGCGATGCCGTCAATGTCCGACGCGCGCTTCGAGCGCTCGGTCATCTATATGTGCGCGCACAACCCGGACGGCGCCATGGGGCTGGTGATCAACCGGCCGTTCGACCAGATGAGTTTCCCCGACCTGCTCGAACAGCTCGAAATCGCCAGCGGCCCCAAGACGCGCCAGATTCTGCTGCGCTCGGGCGGGCCGGTCGAATCGGGGCGCGGCTTCGTGCTGCACTCGGACGACTACATGCACGACGGCTCGATGCGCGTGATGCCCGGCATCGCCCTCACCGCGACCATCGACATTTTGAAGGCGCTTGCCGCGGGCGACGGGCCGCAGCGTTCGCTGCTGGCCCTGGGGTGTGCGGGCTGGTCGGCAGGCCAGCTCGAGGGCGAAATCCAGCGCAATGGCTGGCTGACCGTGCCCGCCGACGCGGATCTGATTTTCGACCAGGCGCTCGACACGCTGTGGCAGCGCGCGATCGCGCGCTTGGGCGTGGATCTGAGCTTCCTTTCGGGCGAAGCGGGCCACGCCTAGGCCGCGATCTGCGCGGCAATCTTTTCCAGCGCGTCGAGTTTGCCGAGCGGCCCGAGGGCCGCCAGCGTCGGCCTGCCCGACAGGATGCGCGAGGCGACGCGCGCCATGTCCTCGGCCGTGACGGCTTCGACCTTGGCCGAGACTTCTTCGGGCGTCATGTCGCGCCCGAAAATCAGCAGATTGGCGCCCAGCGCATCCATGCGCGCGTTGGTGCTTTCGAGCGACATCAGCAGCCCTGCGCGCATCTGCGCCTTGGCGCGCCGCACTTCGCCTTGCGTCGGCTCGATGCGCGCCAGGCGCAACTGGTCGACCAAGGCCGGGATCAGTTCGGCCATTTCGTCTTCGCCGGTGCCCGTATAGATGTCGAACACGCCGCCGTCGGCGAACGACGAGGCGTGCGCCGAAATCGAATAGCACAGGCCGCGCTTTTCGCGGATTTCCTGGAACAGCCGCGACGACATGCCGCCGCCCAACAGCGTGCCCAGCACCTGCACGGTCCAGTAGTCCGGGTCGGCAAAACCGACGCCCGGGAATCCGAGCACCAGATGCGCCTGCTCCAGATCGCTGTCCTCGCGGAACTCGCCGCCCGTGTAGCGGGCGACCTCGTCGAGTGCGGCGCCGTTCTGCCGCCAGCTGCCCAGCAACTCGCCCGCACGCTTTTCCAGATACGCCGGATCGATATTGCCGGCCGCCGCCAGCACCGCGTTGCCGGGCGCATAGATCGCCTGGCGCCAATCGAGCGCCGCCTGGCGCGGCAATTTGCGGATGATGTCGGCCGTGCCCAGGACCGGGCGGCCGAGCGCTTGGCCCGCAAAAGCGGTTTCCTGGAAGCGGTCGAAAATGACGTCGTCGGGCGTGTCTTCGACCTGGCCGAGTTCCTGCAAAATCACGCCGCGCTCGCGCTCGAATTCGCCGGGATCGAAAACCGAGTTCAAAAAAATATCGGCCAAGATGTCGAGCGCCAGATCGACATCTTCCTTCAGGCATTTGATGTAGTAGGCGGTCTGTTCGCGCCCAGTATGCGCGTTCATGAAACCGCCGACATTTTCGATTTCTTCGGCGATCGCCTTGGCGTCGCGCCGCGCGGTTCCCTTGAACGCCATATGCTCGAGCATGTGCGCCACACCATTGAGCGCCGCCGGTTCGTGGCGCGTGCCCGCCCCCACATAGAGCCCGACCGACACGGTTTCGACCTGCGCCATCCGGTCGCTCGCCACGCGCAGCCCGTTGGCGAGTTTGGCGATACGCACGCTCATTTGGTCCTCGAAGCCAGGTCGGCAACGACCTGCTTTATTTTTTCAAGATCGTTGGGGAGCACGGTCACGCGCTCGGGCCGCTCGAACAGATCGGCCAAGCGCGCGGGCAAAGCGGGGCGAACGCCCGACGCTTTTTCGACCGCGTCGGGAAACTTCGCAGGGTGCGCGGTCGACGCGACAACCAAGGCCGTGTCGGCGCGCTTGGCTTTGCGCGCGACATGCAAGGCGACGGCCGTGTGCGGATCGACCAGTTCGCCGGTCGTGCGGTAGGTGTCGCCGATTTCGGCGAGCGTGGCCGCTTCGTCGCAGGCGCCCGCATCGAACTCGGCGGCCAGATCGGCATGCATATCTGGCGGAAATTCGAGCCGCCCGTGCCGGCGGAACCCCGCCATCATCGCGGCCGTCGCGGCGCCGTCGCGCGCGGCAAGTTCGAACATCAGCCGTTCGAAATTGGACGAGACCTGCACGTCCATCGAGGGCGAGACGGTCGGCGCCACCGCTTCCAGCGCCATGCGGCCGGTGGCGACCGTGCGCGCCATGATATCGTTGCGGTTGGTCGCGACGATCAGACGGCCGACGGGCAGGCCCATGCGCTTGGCGCCGTAGGCCGCCAGCACATTGCCGAAATTGCCGGTCGGCACGCAAAAATCGATCTCGCGGTCGGGCGCGCCCAGCGCCAGCGCGGCATGCGCGTAATAGACGATCTGCGCCGCGACGCGCGCCCAATTGATCGAATTGACGGCCGACAGATTGTAGCGGTCGCGGAAGGCCAGATCGTTGAACAGGGCTTTGACCGCGTCCTGGCAATCGTCGAACGTGCCTTCGAGCGCGATGTTGCGCACGTTGTCCGACAGCACGGTCGTCATTTGGCGGCGCTGGACGGGCGAGGTGCGCCCGTTCGGGTGCAGCATGACGATATCGACCGCCGCGCGGTCCCTGCACGCGGCAATCCCGGCCGGGCCCGTGTCGCCGGACGTGGCGCCCACCACCATCACGCGCGTGCCCTTGGCGGCCAGCACATGGTCGAACAGCCGGCCGACAAGTTGCAGCGCGTAGTCCTTGAAGGCGAGCGTGGGGCCGTGGAACAGCTCCAGCGTCCACAGGCCCGGCGCCAATTGCTTCAGGGGTGCTACCGCCGCATGGCCGAAACCCGCATAGGTTTCGTCGCAAATGCGCGCCAAATCCGCATCGGCAACGGTGCCGCCGACAAACGGGCGCAGCACGGCCGCAGCAATCTCGGCATAGGATTTGTCGCGCAAGGCGCGCCATTCGGCCGGCGAGAATTGCGGCCAGGAAGCCGGCACATACAGCCCGCCGTCGCGCGCCAAGCCAGCCAGCAGCACGTCGTCGAACGCCAGAGCGGGCGCTTGGCCGCGCGTGGAAACGTATCGCAAACCCAGTCCTCCCGGTCAGTTCTCGAGATAGCGCGCCTTAAGATGCGCTTTGAAAATGCCGGAATCCAGCGTCTTGCCGGTGGCCGCCAGCAGCAGGCCGTCGGTATCGAGCAGCGAGGCTTGTTCGTGCACGTTGGGCCGCAGCCACGCCATCAAGGGCGCAAAATCGCCCTTGGCGATCGACGGCACGATGTTGGCATCCGCGCGCTTGGCCGCGTCGAACAATTGCGCCGCCGTCATGGCACCCAGCGTGTAGGTCGGGAAATAGCCCCACGCCCCGCCCGGCCAATGGATATCCTGCAGGCAGCCGTCGCGATCGTCGGGCGGCACGGTACCGACCAGCTTTTGCATCAGCTCGTTCCACGCGCCCGGAAGCTCGGCGAGCTTGAGCTGGCCCTCGATCATCGCGCGCTCCAGCCGGTAGCGCAGGATCACATGCGCCGGATAGGTCGCCTCGTCGGCATCGACGCGGATCAGGCCGCGTTTGACGCGCCGATAGACGCGCGCGAAATTTTCGACCGTCCAGGCCGGACCCGATTTGCCGAACGCGGCGGCGGCTTTGGGCGCCAAATAGCCCAAAAACGCGTCGCTGCGCGCGGCCTGCATTTCCACCAGCAACGACTGGCTCTCGTGCACGCTCATGCCGCGCGCGTATCCGACAGGCTGGTTGCGCCATCGCGTCGGCAGGCCGCGCTCGTACATCGCGTGGCCGGTTTCGTGCAGCACGCCCATCAGGCCCTTGGCGAAATCGTTTTCGTCCCAGCGCGTGGTCAGGCGCACGTCGTCGGGCACGCCGCCGCAAAACGGGTGGTGGCTGGTATCGAGCCGCCCGTGCGCGAAATCGAAACCCACGGCCGCCATCAGTTCGGCCGCGAGCTTTTTCTGCGCGTCCGCAGGGAACGGACCGTCGAACGGGATCGGCGCCGGCAGACGCGCCTGGCGTTCGAGCACCGCGTCGGTGAAACCCGGCAGGAAGCCGGCCAAGTCGGCGAAAATCGCGTCGATTTTTTCGCAGCGCCCGCCCGGTTCGTACGCGTCGAGCAGCGCGTCGTAGAGGCCGCAGCCGAATTTCTGCGCCTTGATCGCGGCCTCTTCGCGCGCCAGATCGAGCACAAGCTGCAGCGACGCCAGCAGGCCCTTGAAGTCGTTTTCCTTGCGCGCCTGGCGCCAGCGCATTTCGCACGCCGACACGGCGCGCGACTGCGCTTCGACCAGGTCGGCGGGCAAGGCGGTCGCGTGCGCGAAACCGCGCCGCATCTCGCGCAGGTTGGCCCGCTGCCACGCATCGAGCCCGGCGCCCGTGCCCGCGGCATCGATCCATTCGGCCAAGGCGGGCGCGGTCGCCTGCTCGTGCACCACAAGTTTGAGCGCCGCCAATTGTTCGGCGCGCGCGTCGGCCCCGCCGTCGGGCATCATGGCGGCGGCGTCCCACTCCAGCATCGCGATCGCGTCGCGCAGCAGGTTCATGCGCTTGAATTGGGCTTCCAGATGCGCGTACGCGTTCATGGTTTTCGCCTTTGCGAAATCAAAAAGATCGCGGCCAGCGCGATCGCGAGGCTGAACCACGTGAAGGCGTATTGCAGATGCGGGCGCGGCAATTGCGTCTGGGTCTGGCCGCCGCGCGGCCAGCCGCCCGGGTTGCGCGGCTCCAGGTCCGCCTCGACATAGACCGGCAGCACCGCGCCCAGCTTCTGCGTTTGCGCCATCGCGGGCAGATCGAACCAGAACCATTGGTTGCGGTCGATCTCGTTGTCGGGCATCCAGGGTCCGCGGCGCGTTTCGTCGCGCAGAATGCCCGCGACGCGCACGGGGCCTTCGACCTGGCCTTGGGCGCGCAAAGCGGGATCGCGCAATTCCTTGCGCACCCAGCCGCGATTGACGAGCAGTGCAGGCTTGCCGTCGCGCAGCAACGGGGTGACGATATAGAAGCCGTCGTTGCCGCGCAGCGAGCGCGCATAGACGTAAAGCTCCTTGTCGTGCGCGAACACGCCCGCCGCGCTCACGCGCCGGAAACGATGGGCGCCGGGATCGGCCATCGCCGCTTCGATGTCGACGGGCGGCAAGGCCAGGCGCTCGGCGCGAAAATCGTTTTCCGCGTCGCGCTCGACATGGCGCGCCAACTGCCAGCCTGCCAGGCCCAGCAAAACGACGATGCCCGGCAGGCTGAACAGAGTCGGAAACAGGCGCGGCCGAAACTCCGCAAAGAAACGGCCGATCATGGGAACGGCGTGGCGCCTAGCGGAGCGACCACGGGCCGTGGCCGGGCAGGCTTACGGGGCCTTCGCCCGACACGTAGACGACCGCGAACAGGAACAGCCACACCACGTCGACGAAATGCCAGTACCAGGCCGCCGCTTCGAAGCCGAAATGGCGCTCGGGCGTGAACTGGTTTTTGACCGCGCGCACGAGGCACACGGCCAAAAAGATCGTGCCGACCAGCACGTGGAAGCCGTGGAAGCCCGTCGCCATGAAAAACACCGACGAATAGACGTTGGTGTCGAAATTGAAGGCGGCGTGGCTGTATTCGTAGGCTTGGCAGGCCGTGAACAGAATGCCGAGCGCCACGGTGCAGGCGAGGCCCCAGATCACGCCGTCGCGCTTGCCTTCGATCAGCGAATGGTGCGCCCAGGTGACGGTGGCGCCCGAGGTCAGCAGGATCAGCGTGTTGAGGAACGGCAGATCCCAGGGCGCGAAGGTGACGATGTCCTTGGGCGGCCACACGCCGCCGATCGTGTGCAGCGTGGGATAGAACGCGAAATGGAAATAGGACCAGAAGAAGGCGACGAAGAACATCACTTCGGACGCGATGAACAGCACCATCGCGTAGCGCAGGCCCAATCGGACGACCGGCGAATGCAGCCCCGCCGTCATGCTTTCGCGAATGACCTGGCGCCACCAGCCGTACATGGTGAACAGCACGAGGCCGAAGCCGACCAGAAATTTCCACGGCCCCAGCGCCTTGAAAAACGCTTCCGAGTTCTGTCCGAACAGGTCGGGATGCATGACCAGCAGCCCGCCGAGCGCGAGCACGAAGGCCGAGAACGCGCCGACGGCAGGCCACCCGCTCGGCTCGACCAGATGGTAGGGGGCTTTCGTTCCGGCAGCGTGGGTCTGGGCCATGGCGCGCATTTCCTCAGTTGGTTTTCGGCACGGCAGCCGACACTTGGTCGGCCGCGCGGTAGAGCGAGTAGGACAAGGTGATGGTTTTGACGTCGCGCAGATTGGGATCGTTTTCGATCGCCGGGTCGACGAAGAACGAGACCGGCATTTCGACCGTTTCACCCGCCGACAAGGTCTGTTCGACGAAGCAGAAACACGCGACTTTCTGGAAGTAGGGCGCTGCCTTCAGCGGCGTCACGTTGAATGTCGCCGTGCCGGTCGACGGCACGGGGCCGCGATTGGTGGCCGTGTAGAAAATCAGATGCTCCTCGCCCGTGCGCACGTCGACCGATTGCGGGCCGACAAAGCGCCAGCCGAGCGCGTTGGGGCCGCCCATCACGTTGGCATCGAAGCGCACCGTCACCACGCGGTTTCCCGCAACGCCGGGCGCCGCCGTTGCGACCAGCGGCGTGCCGCCGAAACCCGTGACCTGGCAGAACAGCCGGTAGAGCGGCACCGACGCAAACGCCAGCGCCAGCATGCCGACGGCAATGCCGACGACCGCAAAACCGGTGTTTTTGCGTTGCGCAACGCTCATTTGACCATCTTCACGATCGTGATCGCATAGAACAGCACGCAGCATCCCGCGATCGCCAGCGCGATCGCCAGATTCTTCGACCGGCGGCGCTTTTCGAACGCGGGATCGAGTTTTTGCGTCTCGGCCATCACAGGCTCCCGGCCGCTGCCTGCGGCACGCGGTCGAACACCATCAGCCCGAACAGCAAAAACAGATAGACGATCGAATAGCCGAACAGCCGACGCGCGGCCGTCTCGGCGAAATCGGGGGCGTCGGCGTCGGGCAATTTGCCCTCGCGCCACACGGCGATAGCGCCCGCCACGAAGACCGCGCCCAGCACCGCAGCCGACACGGCATAGACGGGCCCGACAATGCCAAGCGCATAGGGCGCCACGCCCAACGGCGCCATCAGCACGGAGTAGATCACGATCTGGCGCCGCGTTTCGGGCTTGCCTGCGACCACGGGCAGCATCGGCACGCCCGCTTTGGCGTAGTCGCGGCAGCCGAACAAGGCGAGCGCCCAGAAATGCGGCGGCGTCCACATGAAGACGATCGCAAACAGCACCCATGCGGCGAGGCCCACCTCGCCGGTCGCGGCCGCCCAGCCGATCATCGGCGGAAACGCGCCCGCCGCCCCGCCAATGACGATGTTCTGCGGCGTGCGGCGCTTGAGCCACATCGTGTAGACGAACACATAGAACGCGATCGAACCCGCCAGCAGCGCGCCTGCGACCAGGTTGGTCGCAAGGATCATCGTGACGACCGACACGATCGACAGCACCACGCCGAACGCCAGCGCTTCGGCCCCGTCCACGCGGCCCGCCGGGATCGGGCGCGTCGCGGTGCGGCGCATCAGCGCGTCGATGTCGGCATCGAACCACATATTGATGGCGCCCGCGGCGCCCGCCGCGATCGCGATGCACGCCACCGCCACCGCCGCTTCGAACGGGTGCAAGGCGCTTGGCGCCAGCATCAGCCCGACCAGCCCCGTGAACACCACAAGGCTCATCACGCGCGGCTTCAGCAGAGCGACAAAATCGCCCACGCCGCCCGCAACCCCGGCGATACCGGTCGCCGGGCGCGCATCGAGCGTCGCTTCGTATCCGCCGTCGGCCGACATTCTGGGCGTGGCTCCGTGCCGCCGTCTAGTGCGCGGCCGTCGGGTTGAATTTGGGCAGTTCTTCGAACGTATGGTGCGGTGCCGGGCACGGCACGGTCCATTCGAGCGTGTCGGCATGCGGGCCCCAGGGGCTTGCCGCCGTCACCTTCTTGCCCGAGCGCAGCACCAGGATCGTCATGACGATGAACATCAGCGTCGCGCCGAAGGCCATGTACGACCCCCAGGACGAGACGAGATTCCAGCCCGCGAACGCGTCCGGATAGTCCGGAATGCGGCGCGGCATGCCCGCCAGACCCAGGAAATGCTGCGGGAAGAAGGTCAAGTTCACGCCGACGAACGTCGTCCAGAAATGCAGCTTGCCCCAGCTTTCCGGAAACTCGGTGCCGGTCATCTTGGGCCACCAGTAATAGAAGCCGCAGAAGATGCCGAACACGGCGCCGAGCGACAGCACGTAGTGGAAATGCGCGACCACGTAGTAGGTGTTGTGGAGCGCGATATCGACGCCCGCGTTGGAGAGCACCACGCCGGTGACGCCCCCGACCGTGAACAGGAAGATGAAGCCCACGGCCCACAGCATCGGCACCTTGAACTCGATCGAGCCGCCCCACATCGTGGCGATCCACGAGAAGATTTTGACGCCCGTGGGCACCGCGATGACCATCGTTGCGGCGGTGAAATAGGCGCGCGTATCGACGTCGAGCCCGACCGTGTACATGTGGTGCGCCCACACGACGAAGCCGACCACGCCGATCGCGGTCATCGCATAGGCCATGCCGAGATAGCCGAAGATCGGCTTCTTCGAGAAGGTCGAGACCACATGGCTGATGATGCCGAAGGCCGGCAAAATCATGATGTAGACTTCCGGGTGGCCGAAGAACCAGAACAGGTGCAGGAACAGCACGGGGTCGCCGCCGCCGGCCGGTTCGAAGAAATGCGTGCCGAAATTGCGGTCGGTCAGCAGCATGGTGATGGCGCCCGCCAGCACCGGCAGCGACAATACCAGCAGGAACGCGGTCAGCAGCATCGCCCACAAGAACAGCGGCATGCGGTGCATGGTCATGCCGGGGGTGCGCATGTTGAAGATGGTGGTGATGAAATTGATCGCGCCCAGAATCGACGAGGCGCCCGCCAGATGCAGCGACAGGATCGCCATGTCCATCGCGGGACCCGGATGGTACTGCGCGTTGGAGAGCGGCGGATAGATCGTCCAGCCCACGCCCGCCCCGCCGCCCAGCACGGCCGAACCCACCAGCAGCACGAAGGCCGGGGGCAGCAGCCAGAAGCTGATATTGTTCATGCGCGGAAACGCCATGTCGGGCGCGCCGCACATCATCGGGATCAGCCAGTTGCCGAAGCCGCCGATCAGGGCCGGCATCACCACGAAGAACACCATGATCAGGCCGTGCGCCGTGATCACCATGTTCCATTGGTGGCCGTCGACCATGTACTGCATGCCGGGCTGCGCCAGTTCCAGGCGCATCCAGATCGATGCGGCACCCCCGATCACCCCGGCGCAGATCGAGAAGAACAGATACATCGTGCCGATGTCTTTGTGGTTGGTCGAATAGACCCAGCGCCGCCACCCGTAGGGGGTGTGGTCGTGCCCGTGGTCGGTATGTGCTGCTGCGCTCATTTTAAGGTGTCCTTCGCGCGAAAAATCTTACTTGGTTTCGTTGAGGGCCAGGCGCGGCGCTTCCAGCGCCATCACCTCGGCCACCGACAAAGGCGGCAGGCCGCTATCGGCAAAGCGGCGCTTGGCGGCTTCCGCCCAGCGGTCGAACGTCGCCTTGTCGACCGCTTCGACCGCGATCGGCATGTAGGCGTGGTTGACGCCGCAGATCTGGTTGCACTGGCCGTAGTACACGCCGGGTTTGTCGACGCGGAACCAGATTTCGTTGAGGCGGCCCGGCATCGCGTATTTCTGCACGCCCAAGGCCGGCACGAACCACGAATGGATCACGTCGGCGCCCGCGATGACGACGCGCACGGTCGCGCCCACGGGCACCACGGTGCGGTTGTCGACCTCCAGCAGGCGCGTCTGGCCCGGCTTGATGTCGGCATCCGCCACCATGTAGCTGTCGAACTGGAACGCGCCGTGGTCGGGATATTCGTAGCTCCAGTACCATTGGTGGCCCGTGACCTTCAGCGTGAAATCGGCATCGACCGCCTTGTCGGCGAAATAGATCAGCCGGAACGACGGCACGGCGATCACGACCAGAATCAGCACCGGCACCACGGTCCAGGCCACTTCGAGCAGCGTGTGGTGCGTGGTCTTGGAGGGCGTCGGGTTCGCCGACGCGCGGAACCGCACGATCGTATAGAGCAGCAGCGCCAGCACGAAGATCGTGATCAGCGTGATTATCACCAGCAGCATGTTATGGAACGAGCCGATGAATTCCTGGGCCGGCGTGACCGCAGGCTGCAAGCCAAGCTGCCAGGGCAAAGGCTGGCTTGCCGCCGCAGGACCCGCTGCGGCCGCCATGGCGACCAGCGCCAGGAACGAAAGAAAGAGCGCAAAGCGCGCACGGAAACGGTCGGTCGGGAGCATGGCCTGCCTATTGTTGCTTTGAAGCGCCGGTAATGCGGCTCTTTACCGTAGAACCGCTTCAACCTACACGACATTGCGGCCCAACCTCAACTCTCCCGGCAGGCGCGCGGGCGCCGATGCGTTTGACGGAACGTCCCAAATAGCGGGTTTTGCGCGCGGCTGCGGCGGTTTGCCGCACCCTTGTCGGGGGGCCGCGAAATAGCGGTCTCGGCCGCTTGTTGCCCCCCTTCCCAAGGCGTGCGGTTCGGGGCAAGTTTGTCGCAAGAAAAACCAAGGGGAGCGCCGCGATGACCGTCTATGCCGAGATCCATGCCCGCTCGCGCCGCGATCCCGAGAGTTTTTGGGCCGAAATCGCGCAAGGGATCGACTGGATCAAGCCGTTCGATCGCGTGCTCGATGCGACCGCCAAGCCCGCCGCGCGCTGGTTTGCGGGCGGGCTGCTCAATACCTGCTGGAACGCGATCGACCGCCATGTCGCGGCCGGGCACGGCGACCGGCTGGCCGTGATCTACGACAGCCCGGTCACCGACACGGTCGCCCGCTTCACGTACCGGCAGATGCAGACCAAGATCGCGGCGTTTGCGGGCGTGCTTGCGGCCAACGGCGTCGCCAAGGGCGACCGCGTCATCGTCTATATGCCGATGGTGCCCGAAGCGCTCGTGGCGATGCTGGCCTGCGCTAGGCTCGGCGCCGTTCACTCGGTCGTGTTCGGCGGTTTTGCCGCCAACGAGCTTGCCGTGCGCATCGACGATTGCACGCCCAAGGCGATCGTTTCCGCCTCGTGCGGCATCGAGGGCGCCAAGGTCGTGCCCTACAAACCGCTGCTCGACAGCGCCATCGCCATCGCGCGCCACAAGCCCGGCGTGTGCGTGATTCTGCAGCGCCCGCAGCTCGCCTGCACGCTGGTCGCGGGCCGCGACATCGACTGGGCCCAGGCGGCCGAAAACGCCAGGCCCGCCGATTGCGTGCCTGTCGCCGCGACCGACCCGCTCTACATTCTCTACACCTCGGGCACCACGGGCGCGCCCAAGGGCGTGGTGCGCGACAATGGCGGCCACGCGGTCGCGCTGCAGTATTCGATGCGGGCGATTTTCGACACGCATCCGGGCGAGGTTTTCTGGGCGGCCTCGGATGTGGGCTGGGTCGTCGGCCACTCGTATATTTGCTACGCGCCGCTGCTGGCGGGCTGCACGAGCGTGCTGTTCGAAGGCAAGCCCGTGGGCACGCCCGATGCCGGGGTCTATTGGCGGGTGATCGACAGCCACGGCGTCAAGACGCTGTTCACGGCGCCCACCGCGTTTCGCGCGATTCGCAAAGAAGATCCCGACGGCAAGCTGATCGGCCGGTATGCCCGCGCGTCCTTCAAAGCCCTGTTTTTGGCGGGCGAACGCTGCGATCCCGCGACGCTCGAATGGGCGATGGACAAGCTCAAGGTTCCGGTCGTCGACCATTGGTGGCAGACCGAAACGGGCTGGCCGATCGCGGCGAACTGCTTGGGCATCCCCACGGGTTTGGGCGCGCCGTTCAAGGTCAAACCCGGTTCGCCGACCAAGCCGGTGCCGGGCTGGGACGTGCAAATTCTGGGGCCCGACGGCCGCCCTGTGGATGCCGGCGAAATCGGCGCGATCGTGTGCGAATTGCCGTTGCCGCCGGGCACGTTCCCGACGCTGTGGAACGCCGAACGGCGCTTCGTCGATGCCTATTTGGCCGAGTATCCCGGCTATTACAAAACCGGCGACGCCGGCTATATCGACGAGGACGGCTATGTCTATGTGATGACGCGCGTGGACGACGTCATCAACGTGGCGGGCCACCGGCTGTCGACCGGCCAGATGGAAGAAGTGCTGGCAAGCCACCAGGATGTCGCCGAGTGCGCGGTCATCGGCGTGGCGGACGAATTGAAGGGCCAAGTGCCGCTGGGGTTCGTGGTGCTCAAGGCCGGCGTCAACAAGCCGGACGAAAAAATCGTGACCGAGATCGTGGCGCTGGTGCGCGACAAAATCGGCCCGGTGGCGGCGTTCAAGCAGGCGGTGGTGGTCAAGCGCCTGCCCAAGACGCGCTCGGGCAAAATCCTGCGCGGCACGATGCAAAAAATCGCCGACGCGCAGAGCTACAACCCGCCCGCCACGATCGACGACCCCGCCATACTCGACGAAATCCGCGAAAGCCTCTCGACGATCGGCTACGCGAGGGGCGGTTAGGCGTCGGCCTTCGTTTGAAATGCCCGGCAGCTTGGGGTATTTTCAAACGATGGAGGCGGCCAGCGGATGTTTGTCAAATCGATCGAACTGAAGAATTTTCGCTGCTTCGAGCAAAGAAGCTGGCGCTTCGATCCCCAGTTCAATGTTTTGATCGGCTTCAATGGCGCGGGCAAAACGGCCCTGCTCGATGCGCTGGTGATCGCGATTGGCAGCGTGACTTTGGGGATCGACGGCGTCCCACCCGTCAGCATCAAGCCCAAAGATGTCCGCCGGATTCGCTACCGAGCAAACTCGCTTGGCAGCGAGGAAGTGAAGCTGCCCGTTCGCGTTTCTTGCGGCGCGTCCATCGCGCCCAATGGCGACGGCGGAAAGGACCGCGATTTCGCGTTTGCACGAACCCTCAAACGACTGCGCGGAAAAACCGACTATCGCGAGGCCAAAAATATCGCCAAGTATGGCGAGCATCTTCAGGCTTCGGTTCGCGAGAACGTGCCGGTTGTCCTGCCGCTTCTCGCCTACTATGGAACCGGCCGCGTTTGGCTGCAAAAAAAGGAGAGAGCAGTCGCGAGGCCGGGCTCCCGATTCCGCGGCTACGACGACGCTTTCGCGCCGGCAGCGAACCACAAGCTTCTATCGGCATGGATGCGCAAAGCGCAATTCGTTGCCATGCAACGCGATCAAGCCATTCCGGAACTCGTTGCCGTGCAGAAGGCGATCGCCAACTGTTTGCCCGAATGCGCGGAAATCTATTTCGACATCGACGACGACGAAATCGTTTCGGTCTCGACGGACGGTGCCGTCACGCCCTTCCACCGGCTTTCGGATGGCTACAAAAACATGCTCGGTACCGTCGCGGACATTGCCTATCGAGCGGCCGTGCTCAATCCCCAGTTGGGCGCCGACGCCATCAAGGAAACGAACGGCGTGGTGTTGATCGACGAGATCGATTTGCATTTGCATCCATCGTGGCAGCGCACGGTCGTTGCCGATCTGAAGCGGACGTTTCCGCGCGTTCAATTCATCGTCACGACGCACTCGCCCTTTATCGTCCAGTCTTTGCGGGCCGACGAACTGATCTCGCTCGCGGGCGAAAGGCTCGGCCCTTATGTGGATCGGGGCATTGAGGAGATCGCCGAAGACGTGATGGGCGTCGAAACGCCTCATCGCAGTGCCGTCTATCTCGAAAAAGAAAAAGCGGCGGACGCGTATGTGGACATCCTCAAAGGCGGCGCCGACACGAACGATCCGTCCACGCGCGCGCGTCTGTTCGGACTTGCGACAAAGTTTTCCGACGATCCGGCGTTCGGCGCATTGCTGCAATTGGCATCCGACGGGCAGATCGCCAAAAAATGAGGCCCGTCGAGCGCGGCCCCTGGCCCCAGACTGAAAACGGTTCGAATGTCGCGTTTGCGGATTATCGCGACGCGAGGAACGAGCTTGCGACACGCATAGGCTTCTTTTGCTCCTATTGCGAAATGCCCAAGCGAGAAGCCATCGACGTCGAGCATAAAGCGCCCAAAGCGCAGGCCCCCCATCTCGAACGCGATTGGCACAATTTCCTGCTTGCCTGCACGGCATGCAATTCGCGCAAAGGCAACAAGCCCAAACCGTCGGCGCTCGACGACTATCTTTGGCCCGACAGCGACAATACTTTTGCCGCGATCGTCTGGCAGGGCGACCTTGCGGCAAAGGTTGCCGGTGGCGTGGGCGTCGCCGTTTCGACGTGCGCAACCAAAACGATTGGCTTGATGAAACTGGATTTGGCGCAACCACTCGAGCCGAAGCTCAAAGATTTAAGACACTATCACCGCGTTCGGGCCCACGCGAAGGCTCTCCTTTCGAAGGACTTGCTGGAAAAGGAAGACACGGTCGGCCTTCGCACGCTGATCGCATTGACGGCCACGGAGGCGGGCTATTTCTCGATCTGGATGCACGTGTTCGCCGGCGATCGCGACATGCGGCGCCGCTTCATCGACGCGTTTCCGGGAACTGCCCAAAACTGCTTCGATGCCAACGGCAAGCCCGTGAACCGCCCCGGCGGAAAAATCTAAGCTTCCGGCTTCGCGGCAGCCGCGTCGGCGGTCGCTTTGGCGGCGCGCTTGGCGGCGCGCTCCTGTTCCTTGCGCGCGCGCTCGGCCGAGCGGGCGGCGCGCCCGATCGCCTCGTCGAGCGCGTCCTGGCTGCACAGCCCCAGCACCACGGGATTGGTCGGCTTGATGTTCGCCATGTCGAAATGGCTGCGGTCGCGGATTTTTTGAATCGTCGGCTTGGTCGTGCCCACCAGCTTGCCGATCTGCGCGTCGGCCAGTTCGGCGTGGTGGCGCAACAGCCACGCGATCGCCGCCGGGCGATCCTGGCGCTTGGAGACGGGCGTGTATTTCGCCCCCTTCGGGCGCACGATCGGCGTGGGCAGATCGACCTTCAACAGCGCAAGGCGCGCGCCCGCATCGGCTTCCACGCGCGCGATTTCCTCGCGCGTCAGCTGGTTGTTGGCGATGGGATCGAGCCCGTTGATGCCCATCGCCACTTCGCCGTCGGCAATGCCCTGCACTTCGAGCGAATGCATGCCGCAAAAATCGGCGATCTGCTCGAAGCTCAGCGCGGTGTTTTCGACCAGCCACACGGCCGTCGCTTTGGGCATCAGGGGCAGCGCCATTGTCCGTCTCCTCGAGAAAGCGGCACGCGAGCGACCCTTGCTGCCATGGCGCAATCCCATGGCAAGACGATCGACACATCCCGAATTGTGCGAATACCGCGCTTTATATAGGCCGCAGCCGGGCGGGTCAAAACTCTTTGGCCGCCCCGCTCAAAAAATAATTTGACTGTTTGTCCTTTTAAGGATATTAATCTTTATACCGAAAAAGGAGAGAATAATATGTCAAGAACAATCAATCAAGTCGAGGCCAAATTAGTCGCCAAACTCGATCTTGGACGCAAGACAGAAACGTTTGATGCGCTCCAGGGGCGCGCGCCTCCATTCCGCGAAACCCGCTTCGAACAAAACATGAATACTAACTCAAGCACGCGCCGGATCGGCCTGCATCCGCTGCTGGTGCGCTGGCTGGAGCCGGTTTTGGCGGCTGCCGAAGGCGGGCGCACCGGCCAGGCCGTGGCGCTCGACAATGGCGCGAGCGGGCTGTCGCTCGGGCGTCTGCAGATGGACCTCTCGCAACAGGCCGAGCTGCGCTTGTCGTTGGCGGCCTTTGCGCGCGCGCGCTTTCTCGACCTCGATGCGTCCGGCCCCGGCGAGACCGCCTCGCGCGTCGATCTCGAACGGCTGTTCGCCAAACGCACCGATCGGATGACCAAGGCCGAACGCGTGCAGGCCGAACGGCTTGGCCAGCGTATGCTGGCATGGCCGGGCGCAGCGGCGCTGCTGGCGCGCTACGAGCGGCTGAAGCTGGTGCGCATCGGGTTGGCGTTGCGGGCGCTGGTCGCGCACGCCCACCCCGACGCGGCTGCGTTTGCGCGCAGCCTGCGCGGCCAGATCGAGCTTGCGTGCCATCTGCACCAGTTCGGTACGGGCAATACGCAGCGTCTGGCCGCGTTCCTTGGCGGCGGCGCGGTCGCGTTCGAGGGCGCGGACGGCATCGTGCGCCAGGCGCGGTTTGCCGGGTCGCTGACGCTCGAACTGTTCCGCGACTTCCGGCGCGCGACGCGCTGGGGTGCCGCCAACCCGCGCGCCAACGAAAGCCGCCACGCGCGCATCGACCTGGCGACCAAGACGCTGCCCCAGGATGCGTGAAGTTCTCAAAACCTCGAACGCGCAAGGCGCGCGCGTATGCGCGTCATCTCTCCCGATATTTGTCGCATTCGAGCCAAGCATCGTTTGCAAGCCCCGGATGGCCGATGGCGCACGCGCACGCGCCAAAACTTCTTGCGGCCAGCAAGCCCGACGAGTCTGCGGGCGTAAAATAGGCCCGGCTTTTGCCCAATTCCGGCAGATCGAACGCAAAACGCAGCGATTCCAGATGGCTGTTCATCGTGAATTGCTCCAATTCGGCGGGGCTGAGAAGGCCGAAGACCGCCAGATCAAGGACATCGAAAACGCCGTCGCGACCATTTGCAAAGATGCCGATCCCCGGGCCGCCAAAATGTGCGGCACTCTCGAAGGGCAGTTGCGCTTTGCAAGCTACGCGCACCAGTTCGGCACCAATATCGACGAATTGGCGAAGGTCACGCATGGCGGCACGGGAACGATCGGCCGAACCGATGCCAACCCCGGCGGCGGTCAGAAGCCGGGCGGAACGCGCCAACGATTTCGATTCGGGACCGCAGACGCCCGCTCCGTCGCCACAACCCGAACCGGCGAACGACGAAACGCAAAAACCCGCTTCACGCTCTTCGTTGCCGACTGGCGGCGAAACGAAGCTGGCCGCAACGGCGACGCCGCCGCGCAAGCCCGTCATTCTGCTCGAACCGACGGCGCCGCGCGACCCCGCCTCGGGCGCATGTGCGCTACCCGGCGTTGAAGCGCGACGGCTGGATCGGGCCCAAAACCGCCGACGCGTTCAAGACCGCGCTCTATTCGATGCGCCCCAAAAACATCGCCGACGATCTGGAGGCGGTGTTCGGGCTTTGAGGGCGGCGACGCCGCGTTTGCCGGGCTGGCGGCGGGCGGCTGCGGTACCCGCCCGCAACGGCGCGCTCAGTTTTCGCTTGTCAAGTTCGTGCGCGTAATATCGGATATCGACGCCAAATCCGCGCGGAAGAGGGGCCACAACGCTCTTTTGCGCGGGTCGGCATCGGCGCCACAAGAAGCGCTCCCATAAACTTCGGAGGAATCGACCATGTCCATCAATCGGCGTCATGTTCTCTCGGGGATCGCCGTCGCGGGCGCTGCCGCAGCGCTCCCCGTCTCGGCTGTCGGGCAAGCAAGATACCCCAATCGTCCCGTCACGCTGGTTTGCCCCTGGGGTGCGGGCGGCGGCACGGATGCGACGGCGCGTATCGTTGCCGCGATTCTCGAGAAGGATCTCGGCCAACCGTTCAACGTCGTGAACCGCACGGGCGGCTCCGGGGTTGTGGGCCATTCGGCGATCGCGACGGGCGCGCCGGACGGCTACACGATCGGGATGATCACGGTGGAAATCACCATGATGCACCATCAAGGCCTCACGGATCTCAAGCCCGAAAGCTACACGCCGCTCGCGCTGATGAATGTCGATCCGCCGGGCGTGCAGGTCAATGCCGCCTCGCCGTACAAAGACGTCAAGGCGCTTGCCGACGCCATCAAAGCGGCGCCGTCGGGCCGATTCAAGGCCTCGGGCACCGGCCAAGGCGGGATCTGGCATCTGGCGCTGATCGGCTGGTTGCAGGCGATGGGCCTGAAACCCGATCACGTCGCCTGGGTGCCCTCGAACGGCGCCGCGCCGGCCATGCAGGATCTTGCGGCCGGCGGGATCGATATCGTCACCTGCTCGGTGCCCGAATCCAAAGCGATGATCGATGCCGGCAGGGCCAGAAGCCTCGCCATCATGGCGCCGCAGCGCAACCCTGCGTTCAAGGACGTGCCGACCCTGAACGAAGTGCTGGGCATCAACTACTCCGTGGGCGCATGGCGCGGCATCGCGGCCCCCAAGGGCATCCCGGAAAATGTCAATGCCGTTTTGGTGTCGGCTCTCAAAAAAGCATACGACTCCAAAGAGTTCCAGGAGTTCATGGCCGCACGCGGGTTCGGCACCACGTGGGCCGACCCGGCCGGCTTTGCGAAGTACATGGCGGACGGCGACAAGGCCATGGGCTCGGCCATGGCGGCCGCCGGGCTCGCCAAAAAGGCCTGAAGGCGCTTCGCGTCGCGGAGCGTGGCCCATGGCCACGCTCCGCTCTCCATCGAGCCTGCAGCGAGGCAACGGCGTGCGCATACACGACATGGTGCTTGGCCTGTTTTTCGTTGCGCTCGCTGCGGCGATATTCGCCTATGCGGGCACGTTCCCGTCCTTCCCCGGACAGAAATACGGACCTTCGCTGTTTCCGCGCATCCTGGGCGTCGGGATCGCGATTTTTGGCGCCGCGATCCTGTGGCGCGGCTGGCGGCGTTTGCGCGCCGACGGCATGCAGCGAGTCGTGGACTTCAATCCGGAGTTCGGCCAGGGCGGGCGATTGGTTTCCTTCCTGCTGGTGCCGGGGGGCATCGTATTTTACCTTCTGCTCGCGGAAAGACTGGGCTTCATCCCGACGGCCTTTTTGCTGATGGCTGGCCTTTTCCTGTGGTTCCGCGTCCGGCCCGCGCTTGCGCTCGCGCTCGCATTTGCCGTTACCGGCGCAATGCAGTGGTTTTTCGGCACAATGATGCGCGTGCCGCTGCCGCGCGGCCTTTTCATGCAGATCCTGTACGGGGGTTAGGAGATGGGCGCCGCGATCCTTACGGCTTTCGGGCTCGTCTTCGACCCCTATGTTCTTTTTGTCATCTTGGCTTCCGCGGTGTTCGGCCTGTTCGTCGGCGCCATGCCCGGCCTGACCGCAACCATGGCAACGGCGCTCCTCGTGCCGATCACCTTTTTCATGAGTCCCGTGCCGGCGCTCGGCGCCATCGTGACGGCGACGGCGATGGCGATTTTCGCGGGCGACATTCCGGCGGCGATGCTTCGGATGCCCGGCACGCCCGCATCCGCCGCCTATACCGACGAGAGCTACGCGATGGCCAAAAAGGGGCAGCTCGAGCTGAACCTTGGCGCCAACCTCGTTTTCTCGGCAGTGGGCGGCATATTCGGCGTGATCGTGCTGATCGTCGCGGCGCCGATGCTGGCGGAACTCGCCATCAATTTTTCGTCCTTCGAGTATTTCTGGCTCGCCTGCCTCGGACTTACGTGCGCCATTTTCATCTCCTCGGCGGATCCCGTAAAAGGCTTCCTCTCGCTTTTTCTGGGTCTTGCCATCGGTTGCATCGGCATCGACCCCGCTGCCGGCTTTCCGCGCTTCACGTTCGGCAGTATCGACCTGATGTCGGGCATCAATTTCATCCCCACGATGATCGGCGTTTTTGCCGTCTCCGAACTGATGCGCGGCGTGACGAGCATCGAAAAAGTGGGGGAGTTCGCGCAGGACAGGGTGGGCGCGCTGTTTCGGGGAATCGGCGCCGTCGCGCGCAGATACTGGACGAACTGCCTGCGCGGTTCCGCCGTCGGCACGCTGATCGGCGCCTTGCCGGGCGCCGGCGCGGATATCGCTGCCTGGGTGTCCTACGCCATGGCAAAGCGGTTCTCGACGGAGCCGGAGAAATTCGGCACCGGCCATATCGAAGGCGTCGTCGAATCCACCTCGTCCAACAATTCGGCCGTCGCGGGCGCCTGGATTCCGGCGCTCGTCTTCGGCATCCCCGGCGACTCGATCACCGCCATCGTCATCGGCGTGCTCTACATGAAGGGCATGAACCCGGGCCCGACGGTGTTCCTGGAAAATCCGCAATTCATCTATGCCGTTTTCATCGTCTTCATTCTTGCGAACCTGCTGATGCTGCCTCTTGGCTATGCCGCGATCCGCGGCGCGCGGCATCTGCTGGCGGTGCCAAAGAACATTCTGCTGCCCGTCATCCTGCTGTTTTGCATCGTCGGCTCGTTCGCGATGACGAACAGTCCCTACGGCATCCTGCTGATGCTGATCTTCGGCGTGGCCGGATGGCTGATGGAGGAGAACGGCATCCCGGTCGCACCGCTCATCCTTGGTCTTGTGCTGGGCGAATTGCTCGAACAGAGCTTCATGACCTCGATGATCAAGTCCGACGGTTCGTTCCTGGTGTTTTTCCAGCGCCCCATCGCCGGCATTTTGGGGGCGGCTACGTTCGCGATCTGGGCGACAATGGCATGGCGCGCCTGGCAGCGTCGCCACGACGCGCGCGCCTGAGCGCGGCGCGGAAACGACGCCGAGGAAACCGACGTCGTCGAAAAAACTGGCGCGCCCGGCGCGACTCGAACGCGCGACCTTCAGCTTCGGAGGCTGACACTCTATCCATCTGAGCTACGGGCGCTCTCAGTTGCGCGCAAGCTAGCCCAAAGGCTTTGGGTTTGCAAACGCGCGCGAAATGCGGTGCGCAAGCGCCAACGCCAGGCACGCCGCCTGCGCGTAAAGCTCGGTGCGGTCGAGCCGTACCGCAAGCGCATAGTGCAGCCAGCCCGTCAGCGCGGCCGGATAGACCACGAGATGGAGCCGGCGCCAGCGCGCAATACCCAGCGCCAGGCGCGCGCGATCGTTCGAGGTGGCGGCCAGCGGCACCATCAGCAGCGTCGCCGCAAGGCCCAACGCCAAAAACGGCCGCGCCAGCTCCTCGACCAGAAACGGCCAGTCGTAGCCGTATTGGCGGGTCCAGAAATAGAGATGCGCGAAACCGTAGATCGCGCCCGCCAGCCCGAATGCGCGCCGCCACGGTTCGAGGAACGCAAGGAACGAAAATCGCAGCAGGGGCGACACCAGCAACGCGAGCACCGTGAAGCGCATCGCCCAGAGCCCCGTCTCGCGCACGGCAAAGCGCCAGGGCGAGGCATCGTAGGCGCCGCCCAGCAAGCCGCCCGCCAGCACCGCGCCCGGAATAACCGCGAGCGTCCATCCGACGGCGCCGGCGCGCGTCATTGCGCGGGGCTGCGCGCCAGAATCCACGCGGCCACGTCGTCGTGCACGCGCGCGCGGTTCAAGTCGCGCAGCAGCATATGGAATCCGCGCGGATATTCTTCGACCTTGCGGTCGGCGGGCGGCGCCGGCGGCAAGTCTGCGATCATGCGCGCCATCGGATCGCCGGGCACGAGCGTGTCGTTGGCGCCGACCAGCACCAGCAAAGGCCCGCCGAGCCTGGGGGCGGCGGCACCGCTTTCGTCCATCAGATCGATCAGGCCCTTGAGCGCGTCGACGCGCGTGCGCTTGAGGAAAAGCGGATCGGCCGAGAGCGCGCGCATCATCGGCACGTTGTCGGACGGCGCGATGCCCGCGACCTGCACGGTCGGCGCCAATCCCGGCACGGTCGCGTAGAGCAGCGCCAGCGCCTTGCGCTCGAACCAAGTGAGGCTCGCACGGCCGCGCACGGCCGGGGCGACCAGGACGGCGCCGGGCGCGTGCGGCACGGCGCCGCGCGCCAGCGCCGCCATCACCACCGCGCCGCCCATGCTTTCGCCCGCAAGAAAGACCGGCACGTTGGGATGGCGTTCTTGCACCAGCGCGCGCACGCATGCCAGGTCGGCCACCAGCGCATCGCTGCCGGCCCAGATGCCGGGCCGGGGTGCCCGCCCGAAACCGCGCTGGTCGTAGGCATAAAGCGCGATCCCGCGCGCGGCCCACGCGGCAGCGGGCAGCTCGAAGGCGCGCGCATGGTCGTTGAAGCCGTGCAGCGCCAGGACCACGGCGCGTGGGCGCGCGCTTGCGACCGGCCAATGGCGATAGGGCAGCACCGCCCCGTCTTCGACGACAAACGCGTCGGCACGCATTTCGGCGGCCTGGATAACGGGGCCGCGCGGGTTCTGCATCGGCGTGCAGGCGCCTGCGAACATCGCCAGGCCCGCGAGCGCCGACAGGCCCTCACGCCGCATCGGGCGCCTTGCGCGTAAGCTGCAAGAACAGGTCTTCGAGATCGCTTTCGCGCGTCGAGACGTCGGCGATCGCGAGCCCCTCGGCCTGCACCGCCGCCAGCAGATCGCCGATGCGGGCGGCGCTTGGCCGGTAGTGCCAGGCGAGCGTGCGCGCGTCGAGCCGCTTGACCCCCAGTGCCGCGATCTTCGCAGGCACGTCGAATATTTCGCGATCGAGAGTCAGGCGCAGCTCCTTGGCATCGAGCCTTGCGAGCAGCGCTTGCTTGGTGTCGTGCGCCACGAGCTTGCCGCGGTCGATGATCGCGATGCGGTCGCACAGCTCCTCGGCTTCCTGCAAGTAGTGCGTCGTCAGCACGACCGTGGTGCCCGCGGCGTTGAGGCCGCGCACATAGGCCCACAGCCCCTGGCGCAGTTCGATGTCCACGCCCGCCGTCGGTTCGTCGAGCACCAGGACGGGCGGGGAGTGGACCAGCGCCTTGGCGACCAGCAGGCGGCGGCGCATGCCGCCCGACAGCGCGCGCGCATAGGAATCGGCTTTGTCGGCCAGTCCCACGGCCGCCAGAATTTCCATCGTGCGCCGCTCGCGCTTGGGCACGCCGTAGAGCCCGGCCTGCAGATCGAGCAGTTCGCGCGGCGTAAAAAACGGATCGATATTCAGCTCTTGCGGCACCACGCCGATGGCGCCGCGCGTCGCGCGCGTGTCGCGGTCGATATCGAGATCCCAGATGCGCGCGGTGCCCGCCGTTTTGTTGACCAGCCCCGCCAGAATATTGATCAGCGTCGACTTGCCGGCCCCGTTGGGGCCGAGCAGCCCGAAAATGCCGCCGCGCGGAATGGCAAGGTCGATGCCGTCGAGCGCCACCTTGGGCGCCATGGCGCCGCGCGCGGCATAGACTTTGCGCAGGCCCGCAACTTCGATCGCGTTTTTCGGCAGGGCATCCATGGGTCGCTTGCTAGCACCCGAACCCCGCCAGGGTCAAACGCGGCAGAAGGGAACTTTGCATCGGCGGCGGCAATCGGTATCATCGTGTGCCGTTGCCGCCTTCCGACCGGGAATATCCGCATGTCCATGCCAGCCGCTTTGCCGCCCGAAACGATCGAAGTCGAAAGCACCGTTGTGCCGTGCGACGGCGGCGGCGGCGCGCTCGGCCATCCGCTGGTCTATCTCACCATGGGCACGCGCGACTTCATCGAATGCGGCTATTGCGACCGCAAATACGTGCTGAAGCCGGGCAGTCCGCGCGGCGGCCACTGATGGCCGCACGGCTGTGCCTGGTCGACGGATCGGGCTTCATCTTTCGCGCCTACCACGCGCTGCCGCCCTTGACGCGCGGCGACGGCACGCCCGTGGGCGCCGTCATGGGCTTTTGCAACATGGTGGCGCGGCTGATCGAAACCCATGCGGGCGACCGCATCGCGATTATTTTCGACACCGCGCGCACGAGCTTTCGCAACGAATTCTATCCCGACTACAAAGCCCATCGGCCCGACCCGCCCGACGACCTCAAGCCGCAATTCGCCATCGTGCGCGACGCCACGCGCGCCTTCGATCTGCCCGCGATCGAGCTTGCGGGCTTCGAGGCCGACGATCTGATCGCGACCTACGCCAGGCTCGCGCGCGAGGCGGGCGAGGACGTGGTCATCGTCAGTTCCGACAAGGATCTGATGCAGCTCGTGCGTCCCGGCGTCGCGATGCTCGATCCGATCAAACAAAAGACCATCGGCGACGCCGAAGTGTTCGACAAATTCGGCGTGAAGCCCGACCGCGTCGTCGACGTGCAGGCGCTGGCAGGCGATTCGACCGACAACGTGCCGGGCGTGCCCGGCATCGGCGTCAAGACGGCGGCCGAACTTATCAACCATTACGGCGATCTGGAAACGCTGCTGGCGCGCGCGGGCGAAATCAAGCAACCCAAACGGCGCGAAAGCCTGCTCGCCAACGCCGATCTCGCGCGGATTTCGCGCAGGCTCGTTTTGCTACGCGACGACGTGCCGGTACCGGTGCCGCTGGCCGATCTGACGCTCAAAGCGCCCGATCCCGGCAAGCTGCGCGCGTTCCTGACCGCGCAAGGTTTTCGAAGTTTGCTCGGCCGTCTCGATGCGTTGGCAAGCGCCGCACCCGCCGCCAAAAAAGCAGCGCCGCCGGTTGCGGCGCTGGCGCCCGTCGCGCCCGCCGACGTCGCGCGGAATTACGAACTCGTGCGCGACGTCGCGACGCTGCAAAAATGGATCAAGCGCGCGCGCGATGCGGGCGCCTGCGCCATCGATACCGAGACCACCTCGCTCGACGCGCGCAACGCGAAACTGGTGGGCGTGTCGCTGGCGGTTGTCGCGGGCGAAGCCTGCTACATTCCGCTGGGGCACGTTGCGGCCGGGACGGCTGCGGGGGAAGGCGGGCTCGATTTTGCGGGCGGGGCCAAACTGATCGAGGGCCAGATCGCGCTGGCCGACGCGCTGGCCGAACTGGCGCCGCTGCTGGCCGACCCCGCCACGCTCAAGATCGGCCACAATTTCAAATACGATTGGCACGTTTTTGCGGCGTGCGGACTTGGCGACATCAAAAGCATCGACGACACGATGCTGATTTCCTACGCGCTCGACGGCGGGCGCCACGGCCACGGCATGGATGCGCTGGCCCTGGCCCATCTGGGGCACAAGACGATCGCCTACGACGAGGTCACGGGAACCGGCAAAGCGCGCATCTCGTTTGCCGAGGTGCCGCTCGACAAGGCGCTCGCCTATGCGGCCGAAGACGCCGACATCACGCTGCGCCTGCACCGGACGCTGAAGCCGCGCCTGGTCGAGCAGCGGCTGCTGAGCGTCTACGAAACGATCGAGCGGCCGCTGATCGCGCCCGTCGTGGCGATGGAGGAGGCCGGCATTGCGGTCGACCGCGCCGCCCTGCAGCGCCTGTCGAACGATTTCGCGCTGCGCCTGGCGGAGCTTGAAAAAAAGATCCATGCGCTGGCGGGCCATCCGTTCAATGTCGGCAGCCCCGCGCAATTGGGCAAGATCATGTTCGAGGAGATGGGCCTGCAATTGCCCGACGGCAAGCAGCCCGCCAAGACCAAGACCGGCGCCTATGCGACGGGCGCGGACGTGCTCGACGATCTGGCCGCCCTGGGCCACGAATTTCCGCAGGCCGTGCTCGATTGGCGCCAATTGGCCAAACTCAAATCGACCTATACGGACGCGTTGGGCGAAGCGATCGACGCCAGGACGGGCCGCGTGCATACGAGCTTCGCGCTCGCCTCGACGTCGACCGGGCGCCTGTCTTCGTCCGATCCCAATCTGCAGAACATCCCGGTGCGCAACGAAGAAGGGCGCAAAATCCGCGAAGCCTTCGTGCCGGCACCCGGCAAAATTCTGCTCTCGTTCGACTATTCGCAGATCGAGCTGCGCTTGCTCGCGCACGTGGCCGACATCGCCTCGCTGAAGGACGCGTTCGAAAAGGGCCAGGACATCCACGCCACGACGGCGTCGGAAATGTTTGGCGTGCCGCTCGACAAAATGGACAAAGAAACGCGGCGGCGCGCCAAGGCGATCAATTTCGGCATCATCTACGGCATTTCCGCCTTCGGGCTCGCGCGCCAATTGGGGCTGCCGCAAGGCGAAGCGCGCGCGTATATCGAGGCGTATTTCAAACGCTACCCCGGCATTCGCGCCTATATGGACCGCACCAAAAAAGAAGCGCACCAGCACGGCTATGTCTCGACCCTGTTCGGGCGGCGCATTTGGCTGCCCGAAATCGGCGCCAAAAACCCCGCGATGCGCGCCTTTGCCGAGCGTGCGGCGATCAACGCGCCGATCCAGGGCGGGGCCGCCGATATCATCAAACGCGCGATGATCCGGGTCCCCGGCGCCTTGCTCGACCGAAAACTGGCCGCGCGTTTGCTGCTGCAAGTGCACGACGAATTGCTGTTCGAGGTCGAGCCGGGCGACCTCGAACGGACCGTCGAAACCGTCAAGCCCTTGATGGAAAAAGCGTGCGAACCCGCGCTGACGCTGTCGGTCAAGCTGCAGGTCGATTGGGGCAGCGGGCCCAATTGGTCGGCCGCGCACTGAACGCCACGAGCGCTTTTCATGGCCAGCGAAACGCGATAAGATCGCCAAATGGCTTACGTTCTGTTGCCCGCATTGGTCACGCCGCAAGCGGCCGAGGTGTACAAGAATTTCTTGTCGTCGGCGGCACCGCCCGTGGTGTCGGATATTTTTCGGCGCGCGGAAGCGATCAAACAGAACCCCGGCGGCAATTCGCCCGGCGGCACGAAGCTCGCTGCGGCGACGTTTGGCGTCGGCGGCACGTCGTTTTTTGCCTAGGCGATGGCCGAGCTCTATCCCCTCCCCAACGTGATTTCGCCGTTTGCGCCGCGCATTTCGCCGCCCAGCACCGGCAGCCCCGCGCGCGCAGAGCGTCAGCAGCAGCGCGAGACGCAGCCCGCCCCGCCGCCGCCGCCGCCGCGCCCGCCGCCGCCGACCAATTCGGGGCGCGGGACCGCCGTCGATATCCAGGCCTAGGCGCTTGTCCGACCGATTTCTTCCCGACGAGACCGCGCCGGGCGACGCGCGCCAGTCGCTGCGCGCGATCGACAAGCGGCTAGCGGAACTGTGGAATTTCGGGTCGTGGTTTTTGGCCGGCTGGGCGCTCGAAGGCAGCGATCTGTTCGTCGCGATGGCGCCGACGGCCGACCTTGCGGACCTGGCCCAGCACGAAGTGGCGCTGCTGCGCGGCGACGTCGTCGATGCGCGCGGGCTGATTGCGGTCGCCAAGCGCGCGGGCTTGCGCATCGAAACGATCCCGGCAGGCGCCTGGTGGACCGCGCCCGCCTTGCGGGCGGCGCTGGCGCAAAGCGTGCAGCGCTACGCCATTCGCCGCTCGCCCTTCCACGCGACCGCGCGCATCGAAATCGACCGGTTCGGCGAGCTCGATACGGTCGACGAGATCGTGCAGCTTGCGACCTTGTCCTATTCGCTGAACGTCGCGGCCGAACGGCTGGCGGCGGCCAACAGCGACATCGATCTGGGCCGCAGCCCGACGCCCGGCGGCTATCGGCTGTGGAACCGGCGCCAGGGCTGGAAGGCGGATATCGATCTGTTTTGCCTGGTGGCGCTGGCGCTGGCCGAAAACGGTTTGGCGCGGGCGCGCAACGCGCGCGCAACGCCCGTCGTCAAGGCCGCGTTTGCCGTCGGTCCGGGCTGGGAGTTTTCGCTGCCGCGCGGCGGCACCAGCCCGATGATCCACAACGACGTGCTGGGCGAGGTGCGCAACACGGTTTCCAAGCTCGTCGGGGCCGCACTGCCGGGCCAGATTCTGATCGGCACGTTCGACCGGCCGATGGTCGAGGGCGCGCCGCGCCTGGGCGTCATCTACAAGAATCTCGACGCGCCGCGCTTTATGGGGCTCGCCCAGCGCCGCTTGGGCGATTTCGACAACGTGCTGCTGGGGCCGGAGAAAATCGCGGGCCTCAAGCTCTATCTTACGGGCGACGAAATCGGCCCCGGCACGTTCGACATCAAAGCCTTCCGCTACCCGGGCGCGGACGAGGCGGGACTCGAAGGTTTCAACGTGAAGCTGAATATCTTCAGGCCCGCCAGCCCGCCGCTGTTTTTGGGACTCCAGCACAAAGACGTCGCCGACACCGCGCCCGCGCGCCCCTACTATTCGGAAAATGCGGCGCTGGAATTCGTGCTGAAAGAATAGCGCCCGGCGCCTACCGCACCATGCGGATCAGATAGAGCGCGTCGTCTTCGGTGAGCTGGGCGAAGTTGGCGCGCACCGCTTCGATCAGCGCGAGCGTGGTTGCGGAATAGGTCGTGCCGGGCGGCAATTGGCGGCGCGCGGCCGTGCAGATTTCCGAAATTGCCGCCAATCGAACGGGCGGGCGGTCGTCGTGAAGCGTCGCGTGCAGGCTCAGCATCGGCATTCCCTCGACAGCGTTTTTTTGTTCGGCCTCCCAGCAAGTGGGGATGCGTCGGCATCCTGCAAGGTCTTTGTGTAAAAAAGACTCGAGAAAATTTCGATCGAGGTATTCGAGTAATTCCAACGCTCAAGCGGCGGTATCGGGCGCCGCTTGGCGCGCGCGCTTGACGAGCCGCACGAGTTCGACGCGCGCCGCTTCGGGGTCGTGCGCGATCGCGTCGAACGCCAGGCGAAGCGACCGCCCTTGGGCTTGGCGGCGCAGATCGAAGCCTTCGGGATCGATTCCGGTCATCGTCCAACCGCCCGCCTCGGCGCCTGCAAGCTTGGTCGCGTAGATCTCGATCGCGTCGGCATGGTCGGCGTTCATATGCGCGAGGATGTCGGCTTCGCCCGCCGCCAGATCGCCGCTTGCCGAAATGTCGAGCGCGAACGCGTCGAACCATTTGATGCGCCCGAAGCCTGCGACCAGGTGCGCGCGCGCGGGCGCCACGCGCCAGAACGAAAAATCGCCGAAGCCCGCATACATCTCGGCGCCGGGAAAGCGCGCGAGATAGCGTTTGGCCAGTGCGACACCCGCCTGCGTTTGCGCATCGATCTTTTCGGCAACGCCTTGCACGCTGACGCGCGGCCCCGTCAGCGCTTCGGCATGCGCGTGGGTGCCGTCGAACAGCAGCGAGCAGCGCGAATCGGCCAGCAGATTTTTTGTGTGGTCGGCCAGCGTCGAGATCAGCAGCACCGGCGCGCCGTCGTGGCCGAACGCGACCTGGACCAGACTGGCATAGGCCGCACCCGCCTCCGGCGTGTCGGCACGCGCGGTCACGGCCAGCACGGCCTTGTCGCAGCCGCGCGCGACGTGCCGGGCAAGCTTGAGCGGATCTGGGTCGTCTGCCATGGCGTTATGCATGCCAGCATAGGCGGGGGGCGCGCTGCACGCCAGTTTTTCCGCCCAAATTGAGCCGCAATCGCCGCGCATAGTTGAGCTATGGCCCGACTTGCCCGATAAGGAACGACATCCATGGCGCTTTCTGCCGCTTTGAGAACGAGCCCGATGCAAAACGCCCAACGCTCGATCGCCCTCGTCGACGACGACCGCAACATCCTGACCTCCGTGTCGCTCGCCCTCGAAGCCGAAGGCTTCAAGGTGCGCAGCTTCACCGACGGCGCGGAGGCGCTGCGCGCCCTGGCGAGCGACCCCGCGGACCTTGCCATTCTGGACATCAAGATGCCGCGCATGGACGGCATGCAGGTGTTGGAACGGCTGCGCCAATCGTCGAACCTGCCGGTGATTTTCCTGACCTCCAAAGACGACGAGGTCGATCAGGTGATGGGCCTGCGCTTGGGCGCGGACGACTACATCACCAAGCCGTTTTCCCAGCGCCTGCTGATCGAACGCATCCGCGCTTTGCTGCGCCGCCAGGATGCCAACAAGGCCGCCGCCGCCGGCCAAGCGCCCGCCCCCGGCACCGAGCCGATCATGCAGCGCGGCGATCTCACGCTCGATCCCGAGCGGCATCTGTGCACCTGGAAGGGCGCGCCGGTCGTCCTCACCGTGACCGAATTCATGCTGCTGAAGGCGCTGGCGCAGCGGCCGGGCCTCGTCAAAAGCCGCGACCAGCTGATGGACTTGGCCTACGGCGAATCGATCTATGTCGACGACCGCACGATCGACAGCCATGTGAAGCGCCTGCGCAAGAAATTCAAGAATGCCGACGCCGAATTCACCCAGATCGAAACGCTGTACGGCCTTGGCTATCGCTACAAAGAAAAATAGCCCGGGGCGCCGGGCGCGCTAGACTGCCGGTATGGCCTTGCGCTCTTTGTCGCGTCGGAATTTTTCGCCGCTCACGCGCCGCATTCTGTTTTTGAACATGCTGCCGCTGCTGCTGCTGGCGGCAAGCGTGCTGTATCTCGACGATTTCCGCCGCGGCCTGATCGACGCCGAGTTGCAGGCGCTGACGACGCAAAGCCGCATCATCGCGGCAGCCCTGGGCGAGGCGGCCGTCTCGGTCGCCGACCCCGACGACGACGAGCGCGACGACCGGCTGGCGCCCGAACTGGCGCGCCAGATCCTGCGCCGTCTGGTCGAACCCACGCGCGTGCGCGCGCGCCTGTTCGACGATACGGGCGCCTTGCTGGCCGACAGCCGCATGCTGGGCCAAGGCAGCCTAGCGGTCGAAGTCGAGCCGCTGCCGCCGCCCAACGAAACCCCGCCGCGCGCGCGCGGCAGCGACGTTCTGATCGATCTGCTGGGCGGCGCCATGACGCAGGATCTGGCGCTGCCGCCCTATCGCGAGCTGCGCAATCCCGTCGCCGTCGACTACGAGGAAGCGCGCATCGCGTTTCTGGGCGACGAAGGCCAGGCGGTGCGGCGCGCGGCGGGCGGCGGCCTGGTGCTGTCGGTGGCGGCACCCGTGCAGCGCTTCAAACAGGTGCTGGGCGCTTTGATGCTGTCGACGGACGGGCGCAACATCGAGCAGGCGCTGCGCACCGTGCGGCGCGACATTCTGCTGCTGGCGGGCGCGACGCTGGGCTTGACCGTGCTGCTGTCGCTCTATCTTGCGGGCACCATCGCGCGCCCGATCCGGCATCTGGCGCGCGCGGCCGAACGCGTGCGCGCGGGGCGCACGCGCGCGGGCATCGGCGGCACGCTGGGCGCGGGCGCGGCGCTGGCAGGCGCCATTCCCGACCTTACCAAACGCGGCGACGAAATCGGCGATCTGTCGGGCGCCTTGCGCGACATGACGGAAGCCTTGTCGCGCCGTCTCGACGCCATCGACCGTTTTGCCGCCGACGTGGCGCACGAGCTCAAGAACCCGCTCACCTCGCTGAAAAGCGCGGTCGAAACGGCGGCGCGCGTGCGCGACCCGGCGGTGCAGCAAAAGCTGATGGCGATCGTGCTCGAGGATGTCGGCCGGCTCGACCGGCTGATTACCGACATTGCCGGCGCCTCGCGCGTGGATGCCGAATTGAGCCGCACGCCGGCCGAACCCGTCGACCTGGCGCAGCTTCTGACAGGTTTGGCCGAGGCGCTGTCGGCCGTCGCCAAAGAGGGCCAAGCCCGGCCGATTTTTTCGGCAACCGGGGCTGGCCCCTTTGCCGTGATGGGCTTGGCCGACCGGCTCAGCCAAGTGTTCCGCAATGTCGTCGCCAACGCGCAATCCTTCAGCCCGCCGAACGGGCAGGTGCGTATCGGTCTTGCGCGCATCGCGGGCAGTATCGTTGCCATGATCGACGACGAGGGTCCCGGCATCCCGCCCGAAAAATTCGAGGCAATTTTCGAGCGCTTCTACTCCGAACGTCCGGCCAGCGAAAAATTCGGCACGCATTCGGGCCTGGGGCTGTCGATTTCGCGCCAGATCGTCGAGGCGCATGGCGGCACAATTTCGGCCGAAAACCGCCAAAATGAGGCCGGCGAAATCGTCGGCGCGCGGTTCGTTATCCGCTTGCCAGGTGCTTAATATTTAAGCAAATACCGCGTTTTGGCGGCGACCCGACTTTTGTGCAGCGCAAAGAGTCAAGATTGACATCTTTTGAAATAGGTCGCAGGCTCTTGTACGCGTGAGGCACCGTTCAGCACTTCAGGTCCATGGGACCTGTGTCGAAATTGCCAAACTTGGCGTTTTGTTGTGCGGCGGTTCGGGAAGCGGCAAGTCGGACTTGGCTTTGCGCTTGATCGCGGCCGGGGCGCGGCTGGTGGCCGACGACCGGGTCGATCTTGCGGGCACGGGGACCGTCGTTTGGGCCAAAGCGCCCGCTGCCTTGGCAGGTTTGTTGGAGGTTAGAGGTATCGGCATCGTGCGTACACCGGCGGTGAAACGTGCCCGTCTGGGGCTGGTCGTCGAATTTGCGCCCGCAGCAGCGATCGAACGCCTGCCGCACGCGCAAACGCGCGCGGTTTTGGGCGTCGAATTGCCGCTGCTGACGATCGACCCGTTTGCCGCATCGGCGGTCGCCAAACTTGGCCTCGCGGCCAAGCTCGCCCGCCAAAACGCGCTTTTTGCGCATTGATTGGGACGGGCGCGGACCCAACATATGATCCTTCCGATGCCCCTCCAGCCGGCTCCCGCCCGCCAACCGCCTGTCCGCCGCGTGGTCCTGGTCACGGGCCTTTCGGGTGCGGGCCGCTCGACCGCCATGCGCGCGCTTGAAGATGCGGGCTACGAGGCGGTCGACAATCTGCCGCTGACCTTGCTGGGCAGTTTGGTTTTGGCGACCCCGCAAACCGACGCCCGGCCCGTCGCGATCGGCGTCGATACGCGCACGCGCGATTTTGGCGTCGATGCGCTGGTGGGCGCGATCGACCGGCTGGTCGGCGAACCGGGCCTCGATGTGCGCCTGCTCTATCTCGATTGCGACGACGACACGCTCGCGCGCCGCTTCACCGAAACGCGCCGCCGCCATCCGCTGGCGTCCGACCGGCCGCTGGTCGACGGTATCAAGGCCGAGCGGCGCCTGCTGGAGCCGCTGCGCGCGCGCGCCGACCGCGTGGTCGATACGGCATCGCTCGCCCCGCACCAGCTCAAACGCTTCGTGCAGGACGATTTTGCGCTCGACGCGCCTGCGGGTTTGGCGCTGTCGGTCGTCAGCTTCGCCTACCGCAACGGCCTGCCGCGCGAAGCCGATCTGGTATTCGACGTGCGGTTTTTGTCGAACCCGCATTACCGCGCCGACTTGAAACCGCTGACCGGCAAGGACGCCGACGTCGCGCAGTTCGTCGCGCGCGACCCGGGGTTCCAGGCGTTCTACGAAGGGCTTTGCGACATGATCGCGGCCCTGCTGCCGCGGTTCGAAGCGGAAGGCAAATCCTACCTCACCGTCGCCATCGGCTGCACCGGCGGGCGCCATCGTTCGGTCTTCGTGGCCGAACGCCTGTCGGCGCGACTTGCCCAAGGCGGGCGCCGCGTGACGCTTGTCCATCGCGACCTCGACCGGAGTTTTGCATGACCCAGCCCTCCAAACCGCGCGCGACGAACGTCGAATCCATCGCAAAGGAAAGTTCCGGCACCATGATCGGATTGGTTCTTGTCACCCACGGACGTCTGGCGGTCGAGTTCGTTTCGGCGCTCGAGCATGTCGTGGGGCCGCAGCGCAATGTGGGCGCCGTCTGTATCGGCCCCGAAGACGACATGGAGCTGCGGCGCAACGAAATCCTCGATGCGGTGGCGCGCTGCGACACCGGCGCCGGGGTCGTGGTGCTGACCGACATGTTCGGCGGCACGCCCTCCAACCTCGCGATTTCGATCATGGACCGCGCGCGCATCGAGGTGATCGCGGGCGTCAATCTGCCGATGCTGATCAAGCTCGCCAGCGTGCGCCAGAGCGAGCCTTTGGTCGCCGCCGTCCAGGCCGCGCGCGAGGCGGGCCGCAAATACATCAATGTCGCTTCGCAATTGCTGGCCGGCGACATCAAACCCGCCGCCGCCGCGCGATGAGCCAAACGGCGCAGGCGCGCTGCGAAATTCTGAACAAACGGGGCCTGCACGCGCGCGCCGCCGCCAAATTCGTCAAGCTTGCGGGCCAGTTCGGCGCCGAAATTCGCGTGACCAAGGGCACGACCACGGTCTCGGGCCTGTCGATCATGGGCCTGATGATGCTGGCGGCAGCCCCCGGCTGTGCGGTCGAAATCGCCGCCGACGGCGACGATGCGCAAGCGGCCGTCGCCGCGATCGCCGCCCTTGTCGCTGCCAAGTTCGACGAGGATTAGGCGATGCCAAAACCCCCGGCGAGCCGCCCTTCATCCGCCGCCGCCGCCAAGCCCAAAGGCCAGACGGTGTTCCAGGGCTTGGGCGTCGCCCCGGGCATCGCGATCGGGCCTGCGCACGTGCAGGGCGGCGAGCTGCCCGCGTTCGTCGACTGCACGATCGGCCCCGACCAGGTCGAAAGCGAACAGACGCGCTTTCGCGCCGCCGTCGAGACCAGCAAAAAACAGCTCTCCAAGCTCAAACAAAAGACCGGCAACCTGCCCGCCGCCGCCGCCGAAGAGCTCGGCTTTCTGCTCGACGCGCATGTGCAGATGCTCTCGCAATCGCGCCTCGTGCGGGGCGTCGAAAAGCGCATCGCCGAAAATCTGGCGATCGCGGAAACGGCCGTGCGCGCCGAGTCCGAAGCGATCGCGGAAGCCTTCGAGGCGATGAACGACAGCTACCTTGCCCAGCGCGTGCAGGACGTGCGCGAGGTCGCCGCGCGCCTGGTGCGCAATTTGACGCAGACGCCGTGGGGCGCCTTCAAGAATCTGCCCGCAGGCGCCATCGTGGTCGCCGAAGAAATCACGCCCGCCGACACGGCGATCATGGATCCCGACGCGATCGGCGGGTTTGCGACCGTGACGGGCGGCGCCGAGGGCCATACCGCGATCATGGCGCGCGCCCTTGGCATGCCGGCCGTGCTCGGCATCGCCGATCTGGTCGGCGCCGTGCGCAACGGCGATACGGTCGTCGTCGACGGCACGGAAGGGCGCGTCGTCGTGCGCCCGACGGCGGCGACCATCGAGCGCTACGAAAAACGCCGCCTCGAATACGAAAAGGAAGAGCGCCAGTTCTCGCGCCTCGCCAAGCTGCCCGCGACCAGCAAGGACGGCGTCGCGTTTTCGCTCGGCGCCAATCTGGAACTGCCGCGCGAAATCGAACAGGCGCTGGCGGTCGGCGCGCAGTCGATCGGGCTGCTGCGCAGCGAATTCATGTTCATGAACCGCGCCGACGTGCCCGGCGAGGACGAGCAGACCAAACTGCTCTGCGAAATCGTCCAGGGCATGCAGGGGCGCGTCGTGACGATCCGCACGCTCGACGTGGGCGGCGAGAAGCTCGCCTCGGCCCTGGGCGATCTGTCGCCGGGCCCCAATCCGGCGCTTGGCTTGCGCGCGATCCGCCTGTCGCTGGCGCGGCCCGAATTGCTCGATGCCCAGCTCTCGGCGATTCTGCGCGCGGGCGCCCACGGCCCCGTGCGCATCCTGGTGCCGATGGTCGCCACGGTCGACGAAATGAAACAGGTGCGCGAGGCGTTGCTGCGCAACGCGCGCCGGCTGATCCGCAAGGGCACGGCCATCGCCGACCCGCTGCCGCCGCTGGGCGCCATGATCGAAATTCCGGCCGCCGCCCTGGCCGCCGACGCGCTCGCGCGCGCGTGCGATTTTTTCGCGCTCGGCACGAACGACCTCACGATGTACGCGCTCGCCATCGACCGCGGCGACGAGCAGGTCGCCCATCTCTACAATCCGCTGCACCCGGCGGTGCTGCGCTTGATCCAGTTCACCGCCGAAGCGGCGCTGCGCAACCGCATCCCCGTGTCGATCTGCGGCGAGATCGCGGGCGACCCGCGCTATACTGCGCTGCTGGCGGGGCTTGGCATTCGCGAACTTTCGATGGCGCCGATCAAAATTCCGCGCGTCAAAAACCGCGTGCGCACGCTCGATGTGCAGACCGCGACCGCGCGCGCGCGCTCGGTCATGGAACAATGGGACATGAAGGCCATCGCCGACATGGTCGACGCTTTCAACGACGCGCTCGTGCGCACCAAAGAATAGAGCCATATCAAGCCTTTGGCGGCCTGCCGGGAAAACCCTTTGAGCGGTCGCGGGGGGCCGGTTATAAGCCGGGCCTGTCCCGCTTTTCAAAACCCGGAGCTCGACCGCACATGCCCGATTACATCGTCAAAGACGTTGCCCTCGCCGAATGGGGCCGCAAGGAACTGTCGATCGCCGAAGCCGAAATGCCGGGCCTGATGTCGATCCGCAGCGAATACGGCCCCGCGCAGCCCTTGAAGGGCGCGCGCGTCGCGGGCTCGCTGCATATGACGATCCAGACCGGCGTTTTGATCGAAACGCTGAAGGCGCTGGGCGCCGACGTTCGCTGGGCCTCGTGCAACATCTTCTCGACCCAGGACCATGCCGCCGCCGCCATCGCGGTCGCCGGCACGCCGGTATTCGCGGTCAAGGGCGAAACGCTGGTCGATTACTGGGACTACACCCACAAGATTTTCGAGTGGGCCGACGGCGGCGTGCCGAACATGATCCTGGACGACGGCGGCGACGCGACGCTGCTGATCCATCTCGGCATGAAGGCGGAGAAGGACCTCTCGCTCGTCTCGAAGCCGACCAACGAGGAAGAAGAAGTCCTCTACGCTTCGATCAAGAAGCGCGTGGCCGAACAGCCCGGCTGGTACACCAAGGTCGGCAAGGCAATCCGCGGCGTGACCGAGGAAACCACCACGGGCGTGCACCGGCTGTATCTGATGGAAAAGGACGGCTCGCTGCTGTTCCCGGCCATCAACGTCAACGATTCGGTCACCAAGTCGAAATTCGACAATCTCTATGGCTGCCGCGAATCGCTGGTCGATGCGATCCGTCGCGCGACCGACGTGATGATGGCGGGCAAGGTTGCCGTGGTCGCGGGCTTTGGCGACGTCGGCAAGGGTTCGGCCGCCTCGCTTCGCCAGGCGGGCGCTCGCGTGCTCGTGACCGAAGTCGATCCGATCTGCGCGCTGCAGGCGGCGATGGAAGGCTACGAAGTGGTGACGATGGAAGAAGCGGCGACCCGCTCCGACATTTTCGTGACCGCCACGGGCAACGTGGACGTCATCACGATCGAGCATATGCGGGCCATGAAGGACCGCGCGATCGTGTGCAATATCGGCCATTTCGACAGCGAAATCCAGGTCGCCGCGCTCAAGAACTACAAGTGGAACAACATCAAGCCGCAGGTCGACGAAATCGAGTTGGCCAGCGGCAAGCGCATCCTGCTGCTGGCCGAGGGTCGGCTCGTGAATCTGGGCTGCGCCACGGGCCATCCGAGCTTCGTGATGTCGTCCTCGTTCGCCAACCAGACGCTGGCGCAGATCGAATTGTGGGTCAATCGCGACAACGGCAAATACGCCAAGAAGGTCTACACGCTGCCAAAGGCGCTCGACGAAAAGGTCGCGGCGCTGCATCTGGAAAAGATCGGCGTGAAACTCTCCAAGCTCACGCCGGCACAGGCCAAGTACATCAACGTCGCCGAGCAGGGCCCGTTCAAGGCCGACACCTACCGCTACTAGTTTTTGCGGCGCGACGCGCGGCCGGGCGCCCCAACGGGCGTCCGGCCGTTTTCGTTGGGGGGCCGTTTTCTTTGGGGGACAGCGCAGCTTCGTCTAGGATGGCGGCGTGACCGATTTTGTCTCCGGATTCGCGCTTGCGGCGGCGCTTGGGGCGGGCGTCGCGGCCTGGCTGTGGCGGCGGCTGCGCGCGGCCGAAGCGCTTGCCGCCGCCGCCGAGGCCGCGCGCGGCGAGCTTGGCGTTCGCACAAATCTGCTGCGCGCCGAACGCGCGGCGGGCGAGGACGCCGTCCGGCGCCTGGAGGCCTCGTTCGACGCGCTGCCGATGCCGATCTGGCGGCGCGACGATTCGCAGGCGCTCGTGTGGTGCAACGCCGCCTACGCGGCGGCGGCCGATATCGAGCGCGCAGAAATCCTGGCCGGACGCGTGGGGCTCGGCGGTCCCAATCTGATGCGACGCCTCAAAAGCCTCGCGCGCCTGGCGCTGGCCGCGCGCACGGCGCAAAGCGAGAGCGACCATGTGGTGGTGGCGGGCGTGCGGCGCCTGTTCGACTTCACCGAAGTGCCGCTGCCCGACGGCGGCACGATCGGCATCGCGGTCGACCAGACCGAGCGCGAGGAAGCGGGCATCGAGCTTGCCCGCCATATCGCGGCGCAGGGCGCGGTGCTGGAAACCATGCCGGTGGCGATCGGCATTTTCGGCGCCGACCGGCGGCTCAAATATTTCAACAGCGCCTATGCCAGGCTGTGGCGCGCGGACGAAGCGTGGCTCGCGGGCGAGCCCGAGTACGGCGAAATTCTGGAGACGCTGCGCGAGCGCCGCCGCCTCCCCGAATTCGCCGATTTCCGTCTGTTCAAGCGCCAGCGCGTCGGGCTGTTCGACACGCTGTTCGAAAGTTTCGACGAGCTTATGTACCTGCCCGACGGCACGACGCTGCGCGAGCGCTGCATGCCGCACCCGCTGGGCGGCCTGCTGTTCGCGTTCGAAGACGTGACCGACCGGCTGGTGCTGGAGCGCTCCTACAACACGCTGATCGCGGTGCAGCGCGCGACGCTCGACAATCTCTACGAAGGCGTGGCGGTGTTCGGCTCGGACGGGCGCTTGAAGCTGCACAATCCGGCCTTCGCGCGCATCTGGGACATTCCCGACGCGGCGCTGATCGCGGAACCGCACATCGCCGAGCTGGTCGAGCGCATGCGCCCCTTCTACGACGCGAACGCCGACTGGCTGCCGCTCAAGGAACGCATCGTCGAAAGCCTGACCGCGCGCGACGGCACGCATGCGCGCATCGCGCGCAGCGACGGGCGCGTGCTCGACTATGCGGTCGTCCCCTTGCCCGACGGCGCCACGCAGCTTTCCTATGTCGACGTCACGGACCGGCTGCGCGTCGAGCAGGCGCTGCGCGAGCGCGCCGAAGCGCTGGAAGCCGCCGACCGGCTCAAATCGGAATTCATTTCGACCGTGTCCTACGAACTGCGCACGCCCCTCAACACCATCATCGGGTTCGCCGAGCTGCTGGCCAAACAGTATTTCGGCGCCCTCAACAAGCGCCAAAGCGAGTATTGCGCCGACATTCTGAGCGCGTCGGAGCGCCTGCTCGCGATCGTCAACGACATTCTGGATCTCGCGTCGATCGATGCGGGCCGCATGACGCTGGAAGTAGCGCCGGTCGATCCGGCCGCGCTGATGGCGGACGCGTCCCAGATCATGGGCGATCTTGCGCGCGAGCGCGACCTGACGCTCGCGATCGGCGCCGCGCCCTGCCCGCCGATCGCGGGCGACGAGCGGCGCCTCAAACAGGCGCTGTGCAACCTTGTTTCCAACGCGCTCAAATTCACGCCGCCGGGCGGGCGCGTGGACCTTGCGGCCGTGCTCGAGGACGGCTGGGTCGCGCTGTCGGTCGCGGACAACGGGGCGGGCATTCCGGCCGCCGATCGCGGGCGCGTGTTCCGCGAATTCGAGCGCGGCAACGACGCCGAGGCGCGCCGCACGGGCGCCGGGCTCGGCCTGTCGCTCGTCAAGCGCATCGTCGAGCTGCATGGCGGCAGCATCGCGCTGGAATCGGAACTTGGGGTGGGAACCAAAGTGACGTGCCGACTGCCCGTCTGGCGCGCGGCGTAGTTTTCAGGCGACGCGGCGGTTGGGGTCGCGCAGCATCGCGTCGATATGGAAACCCTGGAACAGCCGGATGCCGACGGCCTGGCCCAGTTCCAGCGCTTCCGGCGTTTCGCAGCGCGCCATGATCAGGCGTCCGGGCTCGGCGGCCGCGATCTTTTCCGTGACGCCCGGATCGCGCCATTCGTTGACGCGCTCGGTGCGGAACAGAACCTTGATGAAATCCGCGCCCATTTCGGCGCGCGCGAACATCGGCAGCACGTCGAGCGTGACGCCGTCGAGCAGCACGCGGTAGCCCGCATTGCGCAGGAACTCGCACGCGGTCAGATATTCGGCGAAATCCCAGAACACGTCGAAGCGCGGGATCTCGACGATGATCTGGCTCTTGGGGATGAAGTTCGCGATGCGCGTGTCGAACTCGCGGAACGCGAAGCTCATCACCGTCTGGATGTTGAGATTGATCGAAACGTTGCCCGACTGGCGGGTGACGAACCCGTCGAACATCGCGCGCAGCACGCGCTGGTCCATCGTGCGCGTGAGCTGCTGGAACAGGGGCTTGACGATGCGCAGATCGTTGCGCGGGGCCACCATCTGGCGAAGATCGTGCACGCCCACGAACACTTCGCGGAAAAACTGGCGCATCATTTCGCCGGGCGGCACGGCGCAGCACATCTGGCTTTTGAGGAAACCCGTGATGTCGGCCTTGCGCAGCAGGTCTTCGAGCTTGGCAAGCGAGGACGCGGTCAGCGGCTGGCCCTGCGCCGTCGTCATCGCGGTGCCGGCTTTGTTCAGCAGGCGCGAGCGGCGCTCCTGGAAGGCGCGGTAGTCGTCGGCGATCTTGCCGACGATGCCTTCGAAATCGGCGAGTCCGTCCTTGAGGGCAAAAAATTCGTAGGCGTCCTGCGCCTGGCCTTCTTCGATGCCCGCGGCCGACGCGTACTGGCGCAGCACGGCCTTGAGGTCGCCGTCGAAATTTTCCAGATGGTAGCGATGGTCGCGCCGGAACAGCAGCACGATGTTGAAATTGTGCATCGCATAGACGCCGCTGTCCGACTGGCCGAGCAGCGAGCGCAGCGCGTTGATGATCTGCTGGTAGTTCTCGCGGCGGCGCCCGAACCACGCCGAATTGTTGAGCGCGATGACCACGCCGTAGCGAAACTGGATATCTTCGGACCGCTTGATGCGGGCAAGCTCCGCCACCAGGGCTTCTTCGTCGGTCGCGTCGCTGGGTTTTTGATCCATGGAGACTCGAATCTTACCCGAGCGGCCCCGTTTGTTCAACTCGACGCGCCCACGGCAGCCCGCGCGCGGGAATCGGCGCGCTCGGCTTGGTGCGCCAGCGTTTGAGCACGTCGACCGCCTCGGGCACGCCCATGCGTTCGAACATGCCGACCGCCTCGGGCTGCGGATCGAAGGCATTGTCGTTGGTTTCGGGCAGCAGCCGCCCCTCGTTGCTCGAAGTGCGGCGCACGAGGCGGGCCAGCACCAGATAGTTGGGCCGTTCCATGCCAAGCGCGCGCGCCGCCACCGCCAATGCGCGGCCGTCGGCCTGGTAGAGCACGCGACGGGCGATTTTCATCGGCAGGTCGGCAAAGCGCGCGAACAGCGCCTCGAACAGCGACACATGGCCCTGGCGCAAGGTGCGCACCAGGATCGCGGGATCGTTGAGCCGCTCGGCCTTGATCGTGTCGGCCAGACGGTCGGCGCTGGACCCCCAGGCCATCGCCTCGCCATGGTCGGCTGCGGCATTGCCGACGGCATCGTCGATCGACCACTCGACTTCGCTCGCCCAATTGCTCTGCCAGCCGGCACTGGCCGGATTGAAGGCGTAGCGTTCGCGGATTTCGCGCTTGAGGTCGGCCGCAACCCAGCCATAGAGCTTGGCGGCGATGTCGGCGGGCAGATCTTCGCGCGTGACCAGACCGCTTTGCAGCCGCGCGCTCTCGCGCGCATGGTCGGCCAGATAGGCATAGGTTGCCGCCGCGATCTCGGCCGAGCGGTTGGCCAGCAATTCGGCCATAACGTCCGCATCGCCGGTTTCGACCAAGGCTGCCGACACGCTCTCCCCGATATCGGCGCGCGCCGCCACCGCCAGGCGATGCGCGTTGCCGCGCATGCGGATGATATCGACCAGATCCGCGTCGCTGAGCGCGGCGCTCATGGTCAAAAGCGGCCGGGCGATGCCGATTTCGTCGTTGGCCAGCGCCAGCACCAGCTCGCGCGGCGCGTCGGGCGCGTTGGCCAGGCTTTCGGCCAGGCGCCGCCGGATGTCGATTTCGGTCTCGCGGATCAGCTGGCGCACGATATCGGCCGCGACCTGGAACGCGGCCTTGTCGAGCGCGGCCGGCGCCTCGGCCAGAATTTCGCCAAGCTCGTTGCCGATATGCGCGCGTGCCGTGCCGCGCTCGTCCTTGGCGACCTGCAGCAGCGCTTCGATCTTGGTTTGAATGTTCGAGGCCATCGACCGTCACGTTATGCGACGCGCTTTGTCCGGGGCAAGCGATAGCGCGCGGTCCGGCAACAAAGCCCGCCAAAAGCATTTTTCGCGATGCGAATAATTCTTACTTGCGCTCAGGCTAGGGAGGCGCTAATACTATCGCACTTGCAACTCATTCTCAATTGTTGGGAGTTAAAAATGGCAAATATGTCGCGTCGCGCCCTGATGGGCGGTGTTGCCGCGTTGGGCGGGTTGGGCCTCGCGGGAACGGCCCGTGCGCAAGGGGCGCGGGTCGTCAATCTCTATACCGCCCGCCACTACGACACGGACGAGGCGATCTACACGAACTTCACGCGCGCGACCGGCATCCGCATCAATCGCGTCGAGGCCGACGCCGACAAATTGATGGAGCGCATGCGCGCCGAGGGCGCCAACAGCCCGGCCGATATTTTTGTCGCCGTCGATGCGGGCCGTTTGTGGCGCGCGCACGCTGCGGGCCTGCTGCAGCCCGTGCGCTCGGCCGTTCTGGAAGCGGCGATTCCGGCGAATTTCCGCGAGCCCGAAGGGCATTGGTTCGGGCTTTCCAAGCGCATTCGCGTCGTCGCCTACGACAAAGCGCGCGTCGCGCCGGCCGACCTTGCGACCTACGCGTCGCTCGCGGATCCCAAATGGAAGGGCAAGATTCTCGTGCGCTCCTCGACGCACGTCTACAACCAGTCCCTGGTCGGCGCCATGATCGCGCATAGCGGCGAAGCGGCGACCGAGGCGTGGGCCAAGGGCCTGGTCGGCAATCTGGCGCGGCCGCCGCGCGGCGGCGATACCGACCAGTTGCGCGGCATTGCGGCGGGCGAAGGCGAGCTTGCGATCGTCAACCACTATTACTACGCGAATCTGTCGGTATCGACGAAACCCGAAGACCAGGCCGTCGTCGCCAAGGTCGGTCTGGCGTTCCCCGAGCAGGCGGCGGGCCGTCCCGGCACGCACGCGAACATCGCGGGTGCGGGCCTTGCGCGCCATTCGCCCAATCGCGCCGACGCGGTGCGGTTCCTCGAATATCTGGCGTCGAGCGAAGCGCAAAGCGTGTTTGCCGAAGGCAACAACGAGTTCCCGATCGTGCAGGGCGCGCGCTTGAGCCCGGCCCTGCGCCAGTTCGGCGAGTTCCGTACGGACACGATCGACGCCGCCGTCTTCGGGCGCAACAACGAAGCCGCGCTCAAACTGACCGACCGGGTCGGCTGGCGCTGACACGAACGGGGCGGTAGTCTCGCGGTCGCGATGAACTACCGCCACGCCTTCCACGCCGGCAATTTTGCCGATCTGGCCAAACACGCCGCACTGGCTTTGCTGGTGCGGCGTTTTGCCGACAAGCCCAAGGGTTTTTGCGTGCTCGATACGCATGCGGGCCTGGGCGAATACGATCTGCTGGCCGATGCCGCGGCGCGCACCGGCGAATGGAACCAGGGTATCGGGCGCGTCTTTGCGCGTGCCGACATGCCCGACGAAATGGCGCCCTATTTCGACTGCGTGCGGCGGCTCAATCCGGACGGAAATCTGCGCTGGTACCCGGGCAGTCCGCGCCTGGCGCAGATGCTGCTGCGCCCGCAGGACCGGCTGGTCGCGTGCGAATTGCACGAAGACGATGCCGCCACCTTGCGGCGCACGTTTGCTGGCGAGCGCCAGGTCGAGGTGCGCGGCCAGGACGGCTACCAGGCGATCAAAGCCGTGTGGCCGCCCAAGGAACGCCGGGGCCTCGCTCTGATCGATCCGCCGTTCGAGCGCAAAGACGAGTTCGCCGCGCTCGAAGCGGCGGTGCGCGGCGCCCATCGGCGCTTTGCCACGGGCACGCTGGCGGCCTGGTATCCGATCAAAGGCCGCGAACCGGTCGATGCGTTTTTGGCCGGGATCGGCGACGGGCGCATCCGCCGCACCAGCGTCGCCGAATTCATGCTGCGCGCGCCCGACGACGCACGGCGCTTGAACGGCTGCGGCTTGCTGCTGGTCAACGCGCCCTGGCGCTTCGCCGACGATCTGCGCGCGGCATGGAAATGGTGCGCGGCGGCCTTGGACGCGCAAGCGCCGCTGCGCATCCAAACGCTCATCGACGAATAGAAATTACGCGGGCGGCGCGCCGATCGGGCCGTTCAATTCGACCGTGACGGCTTCGGGGCCTTTGCGGGCCGTGACGACCTTCATGCGCACCGGCTGGCCGGGCGAGAGGCTTTGCAGGCCCGCATTGCGCAGCACGGTGATATGCACGAACACGTCCTTGCCGCCGCCATCGGGCTGCACAAAACCGTAGCCCTTGAGGCCCGAAAACCATTTGACCACGCCGTCCAGATTTTCGGCGTTCGACAGATCGACGGGTGCCTGATAGGCAGGTGCCTGATAAGCAGAGGGGGGCCGCTCGCGCTCGTACCCGCCGCCCCCACTGCCGCCGCCGCCCCAACCGCTGCTGTTGCCGCCGCCGCGATCGCCCCAGCCGCTGTTGCCGGACGGGCGTTCGTTGTAGGCGGGGCGCGCGCGCGGCGCCGAGGGCTGGGCGGTGGACTGGTCGACCTCGAGCACGCGCAGCACCTGGCGGCCCTTGGGGCTCGAGCCGATCTCGACGGTGACGCTGGCGCCCTCGCCGATCGATTCGTAGCCGGCCTGTTTCAAGGCCGACAGATGCAAAAACGCCTCGGCCGTTCCGTCGGAGGGGGTCACGAACCCGAATCCCTTGGCCGCATTGAACCACTTGACCGTGGCGCGCATCGTCCCGTCACCGGCAGGCATCGCTTCGTCCTCGTCAAATCGATGGTGTCGCTGAACCTTTCGCAGCCTCAAATATACCGCAGCCCGGGGCAGCTCGCAAACGGCGGAATCGCGGGATTGTCGCAATTCCCTCTACAACAAAACGGTGTGGAATTGGCCCTATTGGCGCTGCGACTCGTAGACCAATTCGGCCGCCGCAAGGTCTTCGAGGGCGGTCCCGACCGATTTGAACAAAGTGATTTGATTGTAGAACGACCGGCCGGCGGCGCGGCCCTGGGCAAGCTCGGCAAGGTCGCCCGCGATCTGCGCCTCGAGCAGCGTGCCGTTGGCGAGCGGCGCGACGATGTCGCCCGCTTCCTTGACGGCGCCGCCATAGGTATCGACATAGACGCGCGCGCGCGCGATCGCGTCGTCGTCGGCTTCGCGCATGGCGGGCGTGAAACCGCCGACCAGATCGACATGCTGGCCCGCTTTGAGCCACGCCCCTTGGACGAGCGGCGCGTGGCTCAAGGTCGCGCAGCTGATCGTGTCGGCCCACGCGACGGCCTTGGCGAGGTCGGTTTCGGCGCGCGCGCGCAAGCGACGGCCGTCGAAATTGGCGGCAAGCGTGCGCGCTTTTTCGGCGTCGCGGCCCCACACGACCAGTTCGCGGATCGGCCGCACGCTGGCATGCGCCAAAATCAGATGCGGCGCCAGCGCGCCCGTGCCCACCATCAGCAGCTTGTCGGAATCCGGGCGCGAGAGATATTTGGCGGCAAGCGCCGAGGCCGCCGCCGTGCGCTTCAAGGTCAGCATGCGCCCGTCGATCAGCGCCAGCGGCTGGCCGTTGCGCGCCGACAGCAGCAGGTAATTGCCCATGACCGACGGCAAACCCGCCTGGCCGTTCGACGGGAACACCGTCACGATCTTGATGCCGCAATAGCGCCCGACCTGCCAGGCGGGCATCAGCAGCAAGGTCGCGTCGGCCCCCCCGGGTACCGGCAACGTATGGTGATGGCGCACGGGCACGTCGGCGCCTTTGCGAAACGCGCCGCGCAGCGCTTCGATCAGCGCGCCGACTTCGAGAATATTTTCGACTTCGCTGGCGCCGAAAACCCGCATGCCGCCGCTGGGCGCGCCGCGCATGGCAGCCGACGCCCTAGACCGGGGTCGCTGGCACCGGCAGCGGCGCCGATGTCGGTGCCGGCACCGGCGGCGGCATCGCGGCGGCCGCTTTGGTTTTGAGGTCGGCCAATTCCAGCGCCAGCGCATCGGCCCGACGCCTGGCTTCGCGCGCGCGTTTGCGCGTGCGCCCGGCGCCGAACCACGCGATCACGGCGCCCAGCACCACGCCCGTATAGAGCGCTGCCACGAGCGCCACGAACAGCGGCATTTCGAAGGTCGGGCCAAGCGGCCAGAAATCGATCGCCACGTCGGCCCGATTGCCAAGCGCGAACAGTCCGGCGGCGGCGGCCAGGACCCCTGCAAAAATCCAGTAAAAGACCCGCACGGCGGCGGCCTCAGCCGGCCTTGCCGTCGGTATTCAGCTTCTCGCGCAGCTCTTTTCCCGTCTTGAAAAACGGGATGAATTTTTCGGTCACGTCGACCGACGTGCCGGTGCGCGGATTGCGGCCCGTGCGTGCACCCCGCCGTTTGACCGAAAACGCGCCAAAACCGCGCAGTTCCACGCGGTGCCCGCGCGCGAGCGCGGCGGTGATCTCGTCGAACACCGTGGTCACGATGCGCTCGACGTCGCGCTGGTAGAGATGCGGGTTCAGCTCGGCCAGCCGCAAGATCAGTTCCGACTTGGTCATGGGCCACGCACCCCTGGCGCATTGAAGTTGTTAACGCAAACGCAGATCAGGGTGCCAGACCGCTACCAACCCGTCAAGCCTAAGCCGTTCGCTTAGATAGGTTTTTCCCATCGCCGCGGAAACGGCGCGCAGCGCCAAGCCGCCCAGCAGCGGCTCGTCGCGCCAAACCCGGATCGCGCGCAGCGGCAAATCGCCGTCCACGCCCTTGCTGGCGATCCAGTCGCGCGCTTCGCCCATGCCGCCCAGCGCGTCGACAAGGCCGTTGGCCTTGGCCTGGCGGCCGGTATAGACGCGCCCGTCGGCGAGTTTGACGGCCGTTTCGCGGTCGAAATTGCGCCGTTCGGCGACCATGCCGACGAACATGTCGTACATGTCGTCGATCAGCACCTGCGTCGCCGCCCGGCCCTGCTCGCTCAACGGCTCGAACGGCGAGGGCACCGCCTTGAGCGGCGCCGACTTGATCGCCTCGGCCGAAACGCCGAGCTTGCCGAGCAGCCCGGTCACGTCGGTCGTTTGCATCAATACGCCGATCGAGCCCGTGATGGTGCCTTCGCGCGCCACGATATGGTCGGCCGCGATCGCCACCATATAGCCGCCCGATGCCGCGACTTCGCCCAGCACCGCCACGACCGGCTTGTCGGCCGCGATCGCGCGCACGGTGCGATAGAAGCTCTCGCCGCCGACGACGGTGCCGCCGGGGCTGTCGATGCGCAGCACCAGCGCCTTGGCGTTGCGGCTGTCCATCGTGTCCTGCAGGGCTTCGATCAGGTCCTGGTCGTCGACGATGACGCCCGCGAGGCGCAATTCCGCGATATAGGGCTGGTAGCTGGCGGCAAATTCGCTGCGCCCGACAAAAACGGCGAGGGCGGCCGCCGCCACCGCAATGGCGCCGCCGCGCCAAAACGCGCGCGAGCGCTTCAAGCGCCGCCGTTCGGCGATCAGTTCGGCTTCGTTCATGGCGGAAATCTAGAGCGATCGGAAGGCGCGAACAAGGAATTCCGCCGACAGCCGGTTCAGGCGGCGGCGAGCTTCGCGTTGGCGATTTCGAGTTTGGCCGCAAGCTGGCGACGCTCGGCATCGTCGTTGGACGCGCCCAGTTTCGCGCGCAAGGTTTCGATGTCCTTGGCCAGCGCCGTCTTGTCGATATCCGACACGCGCACCGCTTCGTCGGCCAGCACCGTCACGCGCGCGGCCGAGGCTTCGGCAAAACCGCCCGCCACGAAAATGCGGTCCTTGACCGCGCCCGCATCCCACACGTCGATCGTGCCGATGCGCAAGGTCGAGATCACCGGCGCATGGCCGGCGAGCACGCCGAAATCGCCCTCGGCGCCGGGGACGACGACCATGTCGACGTCCTGCGACACCAGCAGGCGCTCCGGGCTTACCAGTTCGAACTTCGTCTTGTCGGCCATGGCGGCGCTGCCCTTCTGCGTTAGGCCGCTTCGGCGGCCATCTTGCGCGCCTTGGCGCGGGCTTCGTCGATCGTGCCGACCATGTAGAAGGCGGCTTCCGGCATGTCGTCGCAATTGCCCTGGACGATTTCCTTGAAGCCCTTGATCGTGTCTTCGAGCTTCACGAGCACGCCCGGCGTGCCGGTGAACACTTCGGCCACATGGAAGGGCTGCGAGAGGAAGCGCTGGATCTTGCGCGCGCGCGCCACGACCAGCTTGTCCTCTTCCGAGAGTTCGTCCATGCCCAGAATGGCGATGATGTCCTGCAGCGACTTGTAGCTCTGCAGCACCTTCTGCACGTCGCGCGCGGTGTTGTAGTGGTCTTCGCCGATGACGCGCGGATCGAGCATGCGCGACGTGGAGTCGAGCGGGTCGACGGCCGGGAAAATCCCGAGTTCGGCGATCTGGCGCGACAGCACGGTCGTGGCGTCCAAGTGCGAGAACGAGGTGGCGGGCGCAGGGTCGGTCAAGTCGTCGGCGGGCACGTAGATCGCCTGGACCGAGGTGATCGAGCCCTTTTTGGTCGAGGTGATGCGTTCCTGCAAAGCGCCCATGTCGGTCGAGAGGGTCGGCTGGTAGCCGACGGCCGACGGAATGCGGCCCAGCAGCGCCGAGACTTCGGCGCCCGCCTGCGTGAAGCGGAAAATGTTGTCGACGAAGAACAGCACGTCCTGGCCTTCTTCGTCGCGGAAATATTCGGCGACCGTCAGGCCCGACAGGCCGACGCGCGCGCGGGCACCCGGCGGCTCGTTCATCTGGCCGTAGACGAGGGCGACCTTCGAGCCCGGGCCGTCGGTCTTGATGACGCCCGATTCCATCATCTCGTGATAGAGGTCGTTGCCTTCGCGCGTGCGCTCGCCCACGCCCGCGAACACCGACACGCCGCCATGCGCCTTGGCGACGTTGTTGATGAGTTCCATGATCGTCACGGTCTTGCCGACGCCCGCCCCGCCGAACAGGCCGATCTTGCCGCCCTTGGCGTAGGGGGCCAGCAGGTCGATGACCTTGATGCCCGTGATGAGGATTTCGGCTTCGGTCGACTGGTCGACGAATTCGGGCGCCTGGCGGTGGATCGGCAGCGTGCGCTTGTGGCCGATCGGGCCGCGCTCGTCGATCGGCTCGCCGATCACGTTGACGATGCGCCCGAGCGTTTCGGGACCGACCGGCATGGCGATCGCGTTGCCGGTATCGACGGCTTCGTTGCCGCGCACCAGGCCGTCGGTCGTGTCCATGGCGATCGTGCGCACGGTCTGCTCGCCCAGATGCTGGGCGACCTCGAGGACCAGCTTCTTGCCCTGGTTCTGCACTTCGAGCGCGTTCAGAATCTTCGGCAATTCGCCGTCGAAGCGCACGTCGACGACGGCACCGGTAATCTGGACAATGCGGCCGACAGAGTTGTTCGCCATGTTTGCTGCTCCTGGAAAAATCAGACGGCTTCGGCGCCGGAGATGATCTCGATCAGTTCTTTGGTGATCGAGGCCTGGCGCGAGCGGTTGTAGTTGAGCGTGAGTTTCTTGATCATGTCGCCGGCATTGCGCGTGGCGCTGTCCATCGCCGACATGCGCGCCCCCTGTTCGGAGGCGCCGTTTTCGAGCAGGCCGCCATAGACCTGGACCGCCAGATTGCGCGGCAGCAAAGCCGCCAGAATCTCGCCTTCTTCGGGTTCGTATTCGTAGGACGCGCCCGTGTCGTTGGCGGCGGTTTCGCTCGCCTGGAAGGGGACCAGTTGCAGGCGCGTGGGGATCTGCGCGATCGCCGATTTGAAGCGCGCATAGTAGAAGGCGCAGACGTCGAATTCGCCCGCCTCGAACATCGCCAGCACCTTGTCCGACACGCGCGTGGCGTCGGCAAAGGACAGGCGCTTGCGGTTGAGCTCGTCGACCGAGCCCACGATCAGACTGGCGAAGTCGCGGCGCAGCTGCTCGCGGCCCTTGCGGCCGACGCACAGCAGCTTGACCGTCTTGCCCTCGGCCTGCAGCTTGCGGATGTCGCTGCGCACCAGACGCACGATCGACGAATTGAAGCCGCCGCACAGGCCGCGATCCGACGTCGCTACGACGAGCAGATGCACTTTGTCGGAACCCGTCCCCGACAGCAGCTTGGGCGCGCCGGCCCCTGCCACCATCGAGCCCGCGAGCGAGCCCAGCATGCGGCCCATCCGCAGCGCGTAGGGGCGGGCGGCTTCCGCCTGCTCCTGCGCGCGGCGCAGCTTGGCCGCCGCCACCATCTTCATGGCGGACGTGATCTTCTGCGTCGATTTGACCGACGCGATCCGCATCCGCAGTGCTTTGAGAGTTGCCATCGCCGGGCCCTTGCTCCGCTTGCTTTAGGCCGCGAAGGTCTTCGCGAACGCTTCGAGCACGCCGCGCAGCTTCTTGTCGGTGTCCGGCTTGATCTCGCGATCGGCGCGCACGGCGTCCAGAATGTCCGCGTGCTTCGCCTTGATCGCGGCCATGAACTGGGCTTCGAACTTGCCCACGTTCTTGACCTCGATCGAGTCGAGATACCCGTTGACGCCCGCAAAGATCGACACGACCTGCTCTTCGACCGGCATCGGCGAATACTGCGCCTGCTTGAGCAGCTCGGTGAGGCGAGCGCCGCGCGCCAGCAGCTTCTGCGTCGAGGCGTCGAGGTCGGAGGCGAACTGCGCGAACGCCGCCATTTCGCGGTACTGCGCGAGTTCGAGCTTGATCTTGCCCGCGACCTGCTTCATCGCCTTGATCTGCGCGGCCGAGCCCACGCGGCTCACCGACAGACCCACGTTGATCGCCGGACGAATGCCTTTGTAGAACAGGTCGGTTTCGAGGAAGATCTGGCCGTCGGTGATCGAGATCACGTTGGTCGGGATGTAGGCCGAAACGTCGCCCGCCTGGGTTTCGATGATCGGCAGCGCCGTCAGCGACCCCGCCTTCATGTCGTCCGACATTTTGGCGGCGCGTTCGAGCAGGCGCGAATGCAGATAGAAGACGTCGCCCGGATACGCTTCGCGGCCCGGCGGGCGGCGCAGCAGCAGCGACATCTGGCGGTACGATACGGCCTGCTTCGAAAGATCGTCATAGACGATCACAGCGTGCATGCCGTTGTCGCGGAAGAATTCGCCCATCGCGCAGCCCGTGTAGGGCGCAAGGAACTGCAAGGGCGCCGGGTCCGAAGCCGTCGCGGCGACGACGATCGTGTAGTCGAGCGCGCCGTAATCTTCGAGCGTCTTGACGATGCGCGCGACGGTCGAACGCTTCTGCCCGATGCACACATAGATGCAATAGAGCTTCTTCGATTCGTCGGTGCCCGCGTTGATCGTCTTCTGATTGAGGAACGTGTCGATCGCCACGGCGGTCTTGCCGGTCTGGCGGTCGCCGATGATCAGTTCGCGCTGCCCGCGGCCCACGGGGACCAGCGCGTCGATCGCCTTCAAGCCGGTCTGCATCGGCTCGTGCACCGATTTGCGCGCGATGATGCCCGGCGCCTTCACTTCGACGCGCGTCATCTTGGCGCCGACCAGCGGGCCCTTGCCGTCGATCGGATTGCCGAGGCCGTCCACGACGCGGCCCAGCAGCGCCTTGCCGACCGGCACTTCGACGATGGCGCCCGTGCGTTTGACGACGTCGCCTTCTTTGATGTCGCGGTCGTCGCCGAAAATCACGATGCCGACATTGTCGGTTTCCAGGTTGAGCGCCATGCCCTTGATGCCGCCCGGAAACTCGACCATTTCGCCCGCCTGGACGTTGTCGAGCCCGTAGACGCGCGCGATGCCGTCGCCGACCGAGATGACTTGGCCCACTTCGGCCATTTCCGCCGAGGTGTCGAACTTGGCGATCTGGTCCTTGAGGATCGCGGAAATTTCGGCCGCACTAATGCCCATCGTATGTTCTCCGATCGAGTTCAGGCCCGGCCCGCCAGGGCCAGGTGAAGACGCTTGAGTTGGCCCTGCAGCGAGGCGTCGATCAGGCGCGAACCCACCTTGATCTTCAGGCCGCCCAGCAGCTTGGGGTCGATTTTGATGTCGAGCGTGACTTTGCGGCCCGCCGCCGCGCGCAGCTTGGCTTCGAGTTCCGCCTGGCGCGGCGCCGACAACGCGGCTGCCGCCACCACTTCGGCGACGGTTTCGCCGCGCGCTTCGGCCAGCAGCGCCCGGTACTGCTTGGCGATCGCGGGCAGGCTGCCCAGGCGCCGGTTGCGCGCGAGCGTGCCGACAAACCGGCGCATCAAATCGCCGACGCCGAGCTTCGCGCACACGGCCAAGGCGGCTTTTTCCTGGGCGGCGCGCGCGAGCAGCGGGCTCAGCGTCATGCGCTTCAATTCGGGCGACATGTCCAAGGCGGCTTCGAGCGTCTTGAGGTCGCCCGCGACCGCGTCGAGCGATTGCGGGTTGGCGAGGTCGTACAAAGCGCCCGCGTAGCGTTCGGCGATTCCGGCGGAAGAGGCTTTTTTGGAGGCCACTTGCGGTCCCTTGTTCGGCGGTCCGTTTTTCGTCGCCCCGAATCGGGTCAAGGGCACGAAAAACAACAAAAAAACAACGAACAAAGGCTGCCCTTTGTTCGGTTGCGGGCGAGTAGCTACCACAGGCTTTTGCGCGATGCAATATGCCCGGCGCAAATCGCCTGGGGAAAAGCCTACATAAAGCTATACGGGTCGATATCGATCTGCAGGCGGACCGCATTTGGGACCGCGGTTTGGGCGAGCCAATCGCCGACGATGGCCTGCAAATTCGTCTCGCGCTTGGTTTTGACCAGCAAGCGACGCCGATGGCGGCCGCGCAACATCGCCATGGCGGCCGGTGCCGGTCCCAAAATCGTCACGCCCGGCAATTTGGGAGCCGTCGCCCCCAGGCGGCGCGCCACGCGCTCGACCAAGGCTTCGTCTTCGCCCGCCAGGATGATCGCCGCCAAACGCCCGAAAGGCGGCCAGCCATGGCGCTGGCGGTCGGCGCGCTCGGCCGCCAAAAACTTGTCGCGGTCGCCCGCCGCCAGCGCCTTCATCACCGCATGGTCGGGCATGTGGGTTTGCAGCAGCACCCGCCCGGCATGCTGGGCGCGCCCGGCCCGCCCCGATACCTGGTGCAGCAATTGCCAGCTGCGCTCGCCCGCGCGCAGATCGCCGCCCGCCAGGCCCAGATCCGCGTCGACGATGCCGACCAGCGTCAGCAACGGAAAATGGTGGCCCTTGGCGACGATTTGCGTGCCGATCAGAATGTCGATTTCGCGCGCGGCCATGCGGCGCACGAATTCTTCGGCCGCTGCCGGGCCCGCGACCGTGTCGGACGTCATCAGATCGATGCGCGCATCGGGGAACAGCGCGCGCACCTCCTCGGCCACGCGCTCGACGCCCGGGCCGCACGCAACGAAACTGTCCTCGGCCAAACAGGCCGGGCAGTTTTTGGGCAACGGCGCCGCATACCCGCAATGGTGGCATTGCAGCCGACCATAGAGCCGGTGTTCGACCAGCCATGCCGTGCAGCGCGGGCATTCCAGCCGATGGCCGCACGCGCGGCACAGCGTCAGCGGCGCATAGCCGCGCCGGTTCAAGAACAGCATCGCCTGTTCGCCCGCCGCCAGCGTCTGCGCGAGCGCCGCGCGCAAGGGCGGGCTCAGAAAACTCTGGCGCGGCGGCGGATGGCGGCGCAGATCGATGCTGGAAACGTCCGGCAATTTGGCGCCGCCATGGCGGGCGGGCAAGGCGACGCATCGGTAGCGCCCGCGCGCGACGTTTTCGAGCGTTTCCAGCGAAGGCGTGGCCGATGCCAGCACGATCGGGCACGCTTCCAGGCGCGCGCGCACCACCGCCATGTCGCGCGCATGGTAGATCGTGCCGTCTTCCTGTTTGAAGGCCTGTTCGTGTTCTTCGTCGACGACGATCAAGCCCAGTTTTTCGAACGGCAGAAACAGCGCCGAGCGCGCGCCCACGAGCACGCGCACGCGTCCCGCTGCCACGTCGCGCCACACGCGCGCGCGTGCGGCACTGCCCAGTTCCGAATGCCAGGTCGCGGGTGCCGCCCCGAACCGCGATTTGAAGCGCGCCAGCCACTGCGCGCTCATCGCGATTTCGGGCAACAGCACCAAAACCTGCCCGCCCAAGGCCAAGGCGGCAGCGACCGCTTCGAAATAGACTTCCGTCTTGCCCGATCCCGTCACGCCGTCGAGCAGCGTAACGCCGAATCCTTTGCCGACCGCGTCCGCCAGCGTTTGCGCGGCCGCATCCTGGATGTCGGACAGCGTCGCGCGCGGGTGCGCCGGGTCGGGCGGCGCATCGGCGGCGGGCTCTTCGTCGAAACGTTCGAGCCAGCCTTTGTCGGCAACGCCCTTGACCACGCCCGTCGACACTTGCGCTGCCCGCGCAAGCGCCGCCAAGGGCCGCGCGCCGCTGGCGGCTTCGAGCAGCACGCGACGGCGTGCGGGCGTGAGAATGCCGGGTTCGTGGCCGTGCGGATCGGGCGCCGTCGGCGAAACGCGGAAAACCGCGAACGTGCGCGGCGGCAAAAACGCGTCGGGCACGCTCATCGCCATGCGCAGCACGTTGCCGAGCGGCGCCAGCGTGTAGCCCGCGACCCACGCGACCAGCTTGCGCAACGCAGGCCCCATCGGCGGCACCGGCACGCGCGCGACGAGGTTCTTGAGTTTGGCTTCGTCGAGCGCTGCATCGGGCGCGTCGTCCCACACCACGCCGATCACGTTGCGCCGCCCGAGCGGCACGCACACGAAGTCGCCCGGTGCCACCGACAGGCGATCCGGCACGCGGTAGTCGTAGGGCCCGAGCGGCAGCGGCAAGGCCACGCGCACGCGCATGCTGGCAGACGACTCGACCATCGGCTAGACTCTGGCCGTTCGAGTCGCGCTTTGAAAGCCCCGTCCGGAACCAGCAGGGAAAACCGCCGACCATGGCCGACAGCGAAACTGCCAACGCCCTTGCCGGAGCGACGCCGCCGACCGCAGCGGCCGTCGCGGACTATCTGCGCAAACATCCCGATTTTCTGGTCGAGCATCCCGACCTCGTGTGGGTTTTGACGCCGCCCGCCCAGCGCAGCCAGGACGGCGTGGTCGACATGCAACGCTACATGGTCGAGCGCATGCGCACCGACCTTGCCAAAATCACGGCGGCGCAAGCCGAACTGATCGCGACCAGCCGCGGCAATCTTGCGACGCAAGGCCGCATCCATGCGGCGATCCTGGCCGTGCTGACGGCGAAGTCGCTGCCCCATTGCATCGACACGATCGCGGTCGATCTGCCGATGCATCTGGAAGTGGACGCGATCGGCCTCGGCTTCGAATCGCTGGAACAGGTGCCTGCGGGCGAGACCGCGCAAAACTTGCGCATCCTGCCGCGCGGCACGGTCGACCGCTTGATGGGCGAACGGCGCGACATTCTGCTGCTGGCGGACGAACCCGGCGATTCGGCCATCTATGGCGGCGCCTCGACGCTCGTGCACAGCCAGGCGCTGCTGCGTCTGCAATTGAAGCGCGACATGCCGCCCGGCATTCTGGCGTTCGGCGCGCGCGCCACGTCCAAATTCCATTCGGGCCAGGGCACGGAGCTGCTCAATTTCCTCGGCCGCGCGGTCGAAGCCGCCCTGTGCGGATGGCTGATCCGCCAACGCTGAGTTTTGCGGCTGCGGACGACGTGCAGCGCGCCATTGCCGCATGGCACGCACGGCTTGCCGACGAACGGCGCGCGGCCGTCCATACCTTGAGCAATTACAGCCGCGACCTCGCCGCGTTTTTTGTCTTTTTGCAGGACCATCTGGGCGGCCGCGCCAGCCTGGCCGATCTTGCGGCGCTCAAACCCGCCGATTTTCGCGGGTTTCTGGCCAAGCGCGCGGCCAAAGGTTTGAAGCCCGCCTCGAACGCGCGCGCGCTGTCGACGTTGCGCGGTTTCTTCCGCCATCTGGCGCGCGAGGGGCTTGGCAGCAATCCGCATATTGCGGCGCTGCGCGGGCCCAAGATTCCGCGCAGCCTGCCCAAGGCCCTGAACGCGGACGATGCGCGTCTGGTGCTCGACGAGGCGGAAAAGATCGACGCGCTGCCGTGGATTGCCGCCCGCGACCGGGCCGTGCTGACGCTTCTGTACGGCGCGGGCTTGCGCATCGACGAGGCGCTGGGACTGCCGCGCAAGGCGGCACCCTTGGGCGAGATGCTGCGCATCCTTGGCAAGGGCAAAAAGGCGCGCGACGTGCCGATCCTCGCGGCATGCCGCGATGCGGTCGAAGCCTACACGAAACTTTGCCCGCACCGGCTCGGCCCCAACGACGCGCTGTTTGTCGGCGTGCGGGGGCGCCGGCTCAAGGCCGGGATCGTGCAAAAGCGCCTGCGCGATTTGCGCGTGCAATTGGGCCTGCCCGAAAAGACCACGCCGCACGCGCTGCGCCATTCTTTTGCGACGCATTTGCTGGGTGCGGGCGCCGATCTGCGCGCGATCCAGGAACTGCTGGGCCACGCGTCGCTGTCGACCACGCAGCGCTACACGGATGTCGATGCCCAACGTCTGCTCGACGTCTACGCGGCTGCGCATCCGCGCGCGAGGCCGTGATTTTCGGCCGATCCCCCGCTATAGTCGCGCCATGACGCTGCGCCAAGTGCCCCATCGCTGGTCGAGCGAGCAGTTCGTTGACTGGGAGAGCGCCCAGGAAACGCGCTTCGAGTTTGTCGGCGGAATCGTCTATGCGATGGTCGGAGCGACGGCACGCCATGCGCGCATCGTGCGCAACGTAGCGGCGGCCTTGCGACTGGGACTGGACGCGTCGCGCTGCGAAGTGTTCACGGAAAGCTTCAAGCTGGTCGTTCCCACCGCCGACGATCTGGTCGCGTATCCGGACGTCATGGTCGTTTGCGCGCCGACCGAGCCGGACGCGATTTCGACCTCGGAACCTGCAATCCTGTTCGAAGTGACTTCGCCCGACAGCCAGAGCCGCGATTTGGAAGAGAAATCGGCTCTCTATGCCGCCATTCCGAGCCTGCGCCACTATGCGGTCGTGCGGCACAATCGGCCCGCGATCGAGCATTTTTCGCGCGGAACCGACGGCGCGTTCCGGCGCGAGACGTTGGTGGGTGCGGCAACCGCGCTGGTCTTGCCCGATTTCGATCTGTCGCTGCCGTTCGCGACGGTCTATGCGAACACCGATCTGCGCGCGTGACACGCCGCGACGAGCGCAAAGTGTCGGACATTCTGCGCGCCATGCGGGCCGAGGCGGGCGAGCGCGTGAAACTTGCCGACATCGTCGCGAGCCTGGGCGAGCGCGCGTTCGGCGTCGCGATGCTGATGTTCGCGCTGCCCAACGCCGTCGGCATCGGCACGATTCCGGGCGTCTCCACGCTGTTCGGAGTTCCGCAGATCGTGCTGGCGCTGCAGATGCTGGCCGGTTTCGAGCGGCCGTGGCTGCCGCACTGGCTGCTCGAAAAATCGATCGCGCGCGCCGATTTCGAAACGATGGTCGATCGCGGCGTGCCGATCCTGGTCCGCATCGAGCGCTATTTGAAACCGCGCTGGGGCGGGTTGACCGGCGCGCTTGCCGAACGGATATTGGGGCTGGTGTTTCTGGCGCTCGCCGCGATCGTGTCGCTGCCGATTCCGCTCGGCAACCAGGCCCCTGCGGTCGCCATGGCCGTCGTCGCGCTGGGCTTGACCGCGCGCGACGGCGTGTTTGTCGTCGCGGGCTGCGTGCTGGGCATCTTCGCGACGGCGCTGGCGGGTTTTGTCGTGCTGGGCGGCGCTGCCATGATCTGGCTCGCCATCACGCATTTTTTCGGGAGCTAGCATGGTCAGGATTTACGGCGCTCCCGGCAGCGCTTTGATGGCGCCGATGGCCGTTCTCGAACATGTCGGCGTGCCGTACCAATGGGTGCGCGTCGATCTGGAAGCGGGCGAACACCGGACGCCCGAATTCCTCGCCCTCAATCCCAAAGGCCGCGTGCCCGTATTGGTCGAGGACGGTTTCGTTGCAACCGAAGCGGCCGCGATCTGCCTGCATCTGGCCGAGCGGTTTCCGCAGGCGGGGCTGCTGCCCGCACCCGGCACGGCCGAGCGCACGCGCCTTTACGAATGGCTGTTCTATCTTTCGAACACCGTGCAGGTCGCGGCGATCGACTGGTGGCATCCGACATGGCTGACCAACGATGCCGACGCGCAAGATGCCGTCAAAGCGGGAGCGGAGAAGCGCCTTGGCATCTGCTTCGCGCTGCTGGACGAAAAACTTGCGGCGCAAGGCACGCCGTTTTGCCTGGGCGCGGCCCCGTCGGTCGCCGATTTCTTTTTGCACATGGCGGCGCGCTGGAGCCGGTATCTGGAAAAACCGGCCTATGCCTATCCGCACGTCAAACGCACGACGGACGCGGTGCGCGTGCTGCCCGCGATCCGCCGCATGATGGAAAAACAGGCGATCGCGGAAGCCTAGACGCGCCCGATCACATATGGATCGGGCGGCCGTCCACGGCCAATGCCGCTTCGCGCACGGCCTCGGTCAATGTGGGATGCGCGTGGCAGGTGCGCGCGATGTCTTCGGACGACGCGCCGAACTCGATCGCCAGCGCCATTTCGCCGACCAGTTCGCCGACCGACGGGCCGATCATATGCACGCCCAGCACGCGGTCGGTCGCGGCATCGGCCAGGATCTTCACGAAACCGTCGGTGTTGTTCTGCGCGCGCGCGCGCCCGTTCGCGGTGAACGGAAATTTGCCGATGCGGATTGCCGTGCCTTCCGCCTTCAGCTGTTCCTCGGTCTTGCCGACCGAGGCAACTTCCGGCCACGTGTAAACGACCGAGGGAATCGCGTCGTAATTCACATGGCCGTGCTGGCCCTTCAGAATTTCGGCGACCGCCATGCCTTCGTCTTCGGCCTTGTGCGCCAGCATCGGCCCCGCGATCGCGTCGCCAATGGCATAGATGCCGGGCACATTGGTCTGGAAATGCGCGTCGATCGCGACGCGGCCTTTCTCGTCCATCGCCACGCCCGCCTCGACGAGGCCGAGCCCGTCCGTATAGGGGCGTCGGCCCACCGCGACGAGCACGATGTCGGCTTCGAGCGTTTCGGGCGCGCCGCCTGCGGCGGGTTCGACCGTCAGCGACACGCTTTTGGCGCCGACCTTGGCGCCCGTCACCTTGGTCGAGAGTTTGAAGGCCATGCCCTGTTTGGCGAGGATGCGCTGCATTGATTTCGAGATTTCGCCGTCCATGCCCGGCATGATGCGGTCCAAAAACTCGACGACCGTGACCTTGGCGCCCAGACGCTGCCAAACCGATCCCATTTCGAGCCCGATCACGCCGCCGCCGACCAGCACCATCGTCTTTGGAACGTCGGAAAGCGTCAAAGCGCCGGTCGAGGAAACGATCTTTTTCTCGTCGATCGGCAGGCTCGGCAGCGAGACGACTTCCGAACCCGTTGCGATCACGATCGCCTTGGTCGCAAGCGTTTGCGTGCCGCCGGCATTGAGCGCCACCTCGACCGAACCGGCGGCAGCAATTTTGCCCGCCCCCTTGATCCAGTCGATCTTGTTTTTCTTGAACAGAAACGCGACGCCGTCGACGTTCGACTTCACCGTCTTGTCCTTGTGCGCCATCATGGCTTTGAGGTCGAGTTCGACCTTGCCGGTCCTGACGCCGAACGCCGCCAGCCCGTGCGACGCCTCCTCGAATTTCTCCGAGGCCTGCAGCAGCGCCTTCGACGGGATGCAGCCGACATTGAGGCAGGTGCCGCCCAACGTCTCGCGCTTCTCGACGCACGCGACCTTCATGCCCAACTGGGCCGCGCGGATCGCGCACACATAGCCGCCGGGGCCGGAGCCGATGACGACGAGATCGTAGCTGGCGGGTTCGCTCATGGCGTTCACATGTCCAGGATCAGGCGGGCGGGGTCTTCGATGCATTCCTTGACGCGCACCAGGAACGTCACGGCTTCGCGGCCGTCGATGATGCGGTGGTCGTAGCTGAGCGCCACGTACATCATCGGGCGGATTTCGACCTTGTCGCCGACCGCGACCGGGCGCGGCTGGATCTTGTGCATGCCCAAAATGCCCGATTGCGGCGGGTTCAAAATGGGCGTGGACATCAGCGAGCCGTAGATGCCGCCATTGGTGATCGTGAAGGTGCCGCCGGTCATCTCGTCGACCGTGAGCTTGCCGTCGCGCGCGCGCTTGCCGAAATCGCCGATTTTCTTTTCGATGTCGGCGAACGACAGAATGTCGCAGTCGCGCACGACCGGCACGACCAGGCCCTGGGGCGTGCCGACCGCGACGCCGATGTCGTAATGGTTTTTGTAGACGATGTCGCCGCCGTCGATCTCGGCATTGACGGCGGGCAGTTCCTTCAGCGCCACCACGCACGCTTTGGCGAAGATCGACATGAAGCCGAGCTTCACGCCGTGGCGTTTTTCGAACTGCTCGTTGTATTTGGTGCGCATCGCCATGGCCGCGCCCATGTCGATTTCGTTGAACGTGGTCAGCATCGCGGCCGTGTTCTGCGCCTGCTTCAGGCGTTCGGCGATGCGCGTGCGCAGGCGCGTCATCTTCACGCGCTCTTCGCGCGGCCCCAAGGCGCGCGGCGCGGCGGGCGCGGCCGGCGTCGGCTTTGGCGCCGCAACTGCGGCAGCAACGTCGCTCTTGGTCACGCGCCCGTCTTTGCCCGAACCCGCCATGCCGGCGGCATCCATCCCCGCCTCCGACAAGGCTTTGCGCGCCGCAGGGCCCGGCTGCTTGTCGCCAACGACAGGTGTTGGCGCGACTGCGACGGGTGCAGGCGCCGCTTTGGCGGCCGCCGCAGGCGCTGCGGCCTTGCCGGCCGCACCGGCTTCGAGTTCGCCGAGCTTGGCGCCGACGGCGACGGTCGTGCCCGCAGGCGCCGTGATGGCCGAGAGCATGCCGGCCGCAGGTGCGGGCACTTCGACCGTGACTTTGTCGGTTTCCAGCTCGCACAGCGGCTCGTCGGCTTTCACCGCGTCGCCGACATTCTTGAACCATTTGGCGATCGTCGCTTCGCTGACGGACTCGCCAAGTGCGGGCACTTTGATTTCGACGGCCATTGCGTTTCCCGTTTCCTGTTGGATCAGACGGTGAGGGCGGCGTTGACGAGATCCGCCTGTTCTTTGTTGTGGCGCTTGTAGAGCCCCGTCGCCGTCGCCGCCATTTCGTTGCGGCCGACGAACCGCGGGCGCTTGGCGGCGATCTTGAGATTGGCGAGAATGCCTTCGATGCGGTGCTCGACGAAGGTCCAAGCGCCCATGTTCTGCGGCTCTTCCTGGCACCAGACGATGTCGGCGTTTTTGTAGCGGCCGAGTTCCTTTTCGGTAGAGGCGAGCGGGAACGGATAGAGCTGCTCGATGCGCACGAGCGCCACGTCCTGCAGGCCGCGCTTGGCGCGCTCCTCGAGAAGGTCGTAATAGACCTTGCCCGAGCAGAGAACCACGCGCTTCACCTTGTCGTCGGCAACGAGTTTTTCGGTCTCCGGCAGGATGCGGTGGAAGCTCGTGCCCGGGCCGAAATCGGCGAGGTTCGAGGTCGCGAGCTTGTGCCGCAGCAGCGATTTGGGCGTCATGATCAGCAGGGGCTTGCGGATCGTGCGGCGCACCTGGCGGCGCAGGGCGTGGAAATAGTTGGCGGGCGTGGTCAGGTTGCAGACCTGCCAATTGTCTTCCGCGCACATCTGCAGGAAACGCTCGAGGCGCGCCGACGAATGCTCGGGCCCCTGCCCTTCGTAGCCGTGCGGCAGCAAAATCGCGAGGCCCGACATGCGCAGCCACTTGGCTTCGCCCGACGAGATGAACTGGTCGAACATGGTCTGGGCGCCGTTGGCGAAATCGCCGAACTGCGCTTCCCACAGCACGAGCGCGTTGGGCTCGGCCAGCGAGTAGCCGTACTCGAAGCCCAGCACGCCGAATTCCGACAGCGGACTGTCGTGCACTTCGAAGGTCGCCTGGTCCTTGCGGATGTTGTTGAGCGGCACGAAGCGCTTTTCGGTTTCCTGGTCGACCAGCACCGAATGGCGCTGCGAGAATGTGCCGCGCCCGCAATCCTGGCCCGACAGGCGCACGGGCGTGCCCTCGACCGCGAGCGTGCCGAACGCCAGCGCTTCCGCCGTCGCCCAGTCGAGCCCGATGCCGCTGTCGAAAATTTTGGCTTTGTTGTCGAGCTGGCGGCGGATCGTGCGATGGATATTGTGGCCGGGCGGCACCGTGACCATCGCCTTGCCGACTTCCTTGAGCAGTTCCATCGGCACGGCCGTGTTGCCGCGATTGTCTTCCTTTTTGGCAAGTTCGATGCCCGCCCATTTGCCTTCCAGCCAGTCGGCCTTGTTGGGCTTGTAGTTCTTGGAGGCTTCGAACTGCGATTCCAGATGCGCCGCGAAATCGTCGTAGATTTTCTGGGCGTCGTCGGCCGACATCGATTTTTCGCGCACGAGCTGTTCGGCGTAGAGTGCGCGCGTCGATTGCTGGGCCGCGATCTTGCGGTACATGATGGGCTGCGTGAAGGACGGCTCGTCCGCCTCGTTGTGGCCGTGGCGGCGATAGCAGATCATGTCGATCACGACGTCGCGATGGAAACGCTGGCGGAATTCGACCGCGATGCGCGCCACATGCACGACCGCTTCGGGATCGTCGCCGTTGACGTGGAACACCGGAAAGCCGAGCCCCTTGGCGATATCCGTGCAATAGGCGCCCGAGCGCGAATAGGCGGGCGCGGTCGTGAAGCCGATCTGGTTGTTGACGACGAAATGGATCGTCCCGCCCGTCCGATACCCCAGAATGTCGACGAAGCTCATCGTCTCGGGCACGATGCCCTGGCCTGCGAACGCCGCGTCGCCGTGCAGCAGCAGCGGCATCACCTGCGTGCGGTCGTTGTCGCCCAGCTGCACGCTTTTGGCGCGCGCCTTGCCGAGCACGACGGGGTTCACGGCTTCCAGGTGCGACGGGTTCGCCGTCAGCGACAGATGCACCTTGTTGCCGTCGAACTCGCGGTCGGACGACGTGCCGAGATGGTATTTGACGTCGCCAGACCCTTGCACGTCGTCGGGCTGCGAGGACACGCCCTGGAATTCCGAGAAGATCGCGACATAGGGCTTGCCCATCACGTTGGCGAGCACGTTGAGGCGCCCGCGATGCGGCATGCCGATGACGATTTCGCGCACGCCCAGCTGGCCGCCGCGCTTGATGATCTGCTCGAGCGCGGGCACGGCCGACTCGGCGCCGTCGAGGCCGAAACGTTTGGTGCCGACGAATTTCTTGTCGAGGAAACGCTCGAACCCTTCGGCGGCCGTGAGCCGCTCCAGGATCGCGCGTTTGCCGCGCTCGGTGAAGTCGGTGTGGTTGCGCGGCCCTTCGATGCGCTGCTGGATCCAGCTCTTCTGCTCGGGATCGGTGATGTGCATGAACTCGACGCCGATCGAATCGCAGTACGTCGTTTTCAGCGCCGCGATGATTTCGCGCAGCGTCGCCGAATGCATGCCGAGCACGTTGTCGATGAAGATCTTGCGGTCCATGTCGGCTTCGGCGAAGCCGTAGCTTTTGGGGTCGAGCTCGGAATGCTGCTCGCGATTGGTCAGGCCCAGCGGATCGAGCGTGGCGGCCAAATGGCCGCGCACCCGGTAGGCGCGCACCATCATGATCGCGCGAATGGAGTCGAGCGTGGCGGCGCGCGCCTGTTCGGCCGTCATCGATCCCGGTGCGGGCGCGGCGGCGGCGGGCGCCGGCTTGCCCTTGGGTGCGGGCGCCGCCGGCTCGGCGACGCCGATGACCTTGGTCTTCTCGCGCCCCCAATGGGGCACATGGTACCCGGTCCCTTCGGCCGACATTTCGCGCAGCACGCCGTGCCAGCTTGCATCGACGCTGGCAGGGTCGGCGCGATACTGGTCGAGCAGCTCGGCCAGATAGACCGCGTTGGCCGCATTGAACATCGAGTCGAGATCGGGGTGCGTGGCCATTGGAGCGCCTTCCGGTTTGTCAGCCCATCGCTTTCAGCATCGTCGAGCCCAGTGCGGCCGGCGAGTCGGCGACCTTGAAGCCCGCCGACTTCATCGCTTCGATCTTGTCGCCGGCCGTGCCCTTGCCGCCCGAAATGATGGCGCCGGCATGGCCCATGCGGCGGCCCGGCGGGGCGGTCACGCCCGCGATGAACCCCACGATGGGCTTGGCGCATTTGCTGGCTTTGTAGAATTCGGCCGCGTCTTCTTCGGCCGAGCCGCCGATTTCGCCGATCATGATGATGCCCAGCGTTTCGGGATCTTTGACGAACAGTTCCAGCGCGTCGATGAAGTTGGTGCCGTTGACCGGATCGCCGCCGATGCCCACGCACGTCGTCTGGCCCAAACCGGCCGCCGTCGTCTGCGCGACCGCTTCGTAGGTCAGCGTGCCCGACCGCGAGACGATGCCGATCTTGCCGCGGCTGTGGATATGGCCCGGCATGATGCCGATCTTGCATTCGCCGGGCGTGATGATGCCCGGGCAGTTGGGCCCGATCAGGCGCGTTTTGGTGCCCGACATCGCGCGCTTGACGCGCACCATGTCGAGCACCGGAATGCCTTCGGTGATGCACACCACAAGGCGCATCTTGGCATCGACCGCTTCCAGAATCGCGTCGGCCGCGAAGGGCGGCGGCACGTAGATGACCGAGGCGTCGGCGCCCGTCGCGTGCACGGCTTCGTCGACCGTGTTGAAGACCGGCAGATCGAGATGCTTGGTGCCGCCTTTGCCGGGCGTCACGCCGCCGACCATCTTGGTGCCGTAGGCGACCGCCTGCTCGGAGTGGAAGGTGCCCTGGGCGCCCGTGAAGCCCTGGCAGATGACCTTGGTGTTTTTGTCGACGAGAACGGCCATGTTATGCGGCCTCCTTCACGGCCGTGACGATCTTTTGCGCGGCATCGCCAAGATTGTCCGCCGAGACGATCTTGAGACCGGAATTCTTGAGAATCTTCTTGCCCAGATCCACGTTGGTCCCCTCGAGGCGCACGACCAAAGGCACGTTGAGCGCCACTTCGCGCGCGGCCGCCACGACGCCTTCGGCGATCACGTCGCAGCGCATGATCCCGCCGAAGATATTGACCAGAATGCCTTCGACATTGGGGTCCGACAGAATGAGCTTGAAGGCCTGCGTCACGCGCTCGCGCGTGGCCCCGCCGCCGACGTCGAGGAAGTTGGCGGGCTCGCCGCCATAGAGCTTGATGATATCCATCGTCGCCATGGCAAGGCCCGCCCCGTTGACCATGCAGCCGATCGAGCCGTCGAGCTTGACGTAGTTGAGCTCGTGCTTGGAGGCTTCGAGCTCCATCGGATCTTCTTCGTCTTCGTCGCGCAATTCGGCGACGTCCTTGTGGCGGAACAGCGCGTTGTCGTCGAAATTCATCTTGGCATCGAGGGCGAGCACCTCGCCCGCGCCCGTGACGACCAGCGGGTTGATTTCGACGATCGACGCGTCCAGGCCCGTGAAGGCTTCGTACATCGCCATCAGGAACTTGACGCAAGCGCCGACCTGCTTGCCTTCGAGCCCGAGCCCGAACGCCACCTTGCGCGCGTAGTAGGCCTGCAGGCCCTGGGTGGGGTCGATCGCGATCTTGACGATCTTTTCGGGCGTCTTGTGGGCGACTTCTTCGATATCCATGCCGCCTTCGGTCGAGGCCATCACCACGATGCGGTGCGAGCCGCGATCGACCAGCATGCCCAGATACAGCTCGCGCTTGATGTCGCAGCCTTCCTCGACATAGATGCGCTTGACCTCTTTGCCCTTGGGGCCGGTCTGTTTGGTGATCAGCGTTTTGCCGAGCATCGCGGTCGCGTTTTTCTTGACCTCGTCGATGGATTTCACGACCCGCACGCCGCCCTTGCCGTCGGGATCGTTTTTGAAGCGCCCGGCGCCGCGCCCGCCCGCATGGATCTGCGACTTCACGACCCAGACCGGACCGCCCAGTTCGCGCGCGACCTTTTCGGCCTCGTCGGGCGTGTAGGCAACGCCCCCCTTGGGAACCGCGACGCCGTAGCGCGCCAGCAGGGTTTTGGCTTGGTATTCGTGGATGTTCATTGTGCGATCCCGTCGGTTGGCGGATTTTTCGAACTAGAGTTTGCCGTCGGCTTTCAGCAGCTTTTCGGCGATCGCGCAAAGGTCTTTGACGGCCGCGACCGACTTCGCAAATCCGGCCTTTTCGCTCTCGTCGAGCGTAATTTCGACGATTTTTTCGACGCCGTTCTTGCCGATGATGACCGGCACGCCGACATAGAGCCCCTTCTGGCCGTACTGGCCGTCGAGCCACGCCGCACAGGGCAGCAGGCGGCGCTTGTCGCGCAGATAGCTTGCGGCCATTTCGATCGCCGACATCGCGGGCGCGTAGAAAGCCGAGCCGGTCTTCAAGAGATTGACGATTTCCGCACCGCCGTCGCGCGTGCGCTGCACGATCTTGTCGAGGCGCTCCTGCGTGGTCCAGCCCATCTTGACGAGATCGGGCAGCGGAATGCCCGCGACCGTCGAATAGCGCACCGAGGGCACCATCGTGTCGCCATGGCCGCCGAGCACGAAGGCGGTCACGTCTTCGACCGAGACCTTGAATTCGTCGGCCAGGAAATAGCGGAAACGTGCGCTGTCGAGCACGCCCGCCATGCCGACGACCTTGTTGGTCGGCAGGCCCGAGAGCACCTGCAGCACCCACACCATCACGTCGAGCGGGTTGGTCACGCAGATCACGAACGCGTCGGGCGCGTGGTTCTTCAGCGCTTCGCCGACGGTCGCCATGACCTTGACGTTGATGCCGATCAGATCGTCGCGCGTCATGCCGGGTTTGCGCGGCACGCCGGCCGTGACGATCACGACGTCGGCGCCCTTCATGGCGGCAAAATCGTTGGAACCGGACAGCGCAACGTCGAACCCGTCGACCGGGGCCGCTTCGGCGAGGTCCAGCGCCTTGCCCTGCGGGATGCCCTCGGCAATGTCGATCAGCACCACGTCGCCCAATTCCTTGAGCCCAGCCAGCAACGCCAAGGTGCCGCCAATTTGCCCTGCCCCGACGAGAGCGATCTTGTTGCGCGCCATGCGAATTTCCCCCTTGCGGATAAACGGTTGGAGGGTTTTACGCGGGTTGCCGCCGGGCGGCAAGGGGGACCGCCGCGAGCGGTCGCCTGTCAACCGGGCAGGCGCAGGCGGCCCGCGACCGCAAAATCGCCGCCCGGCAGCAGGCGCAGCACCACCCCTTCGCCGGAGGCCGGCACGATGCCGGTCAGGGCCGTGACATTGACCTGGTGCGTGACCAGGATCGCCGCCGGTTCGCCGCGCGGCATGGCGGCAAGCCACGCGCGCAGCGCTTGCGTGGCAGAGGCGCCCCTGCTGCGTTCGCCGAAAAACGAATTGAGCGCCTCCGCCCGCTCGATGGGCGCATCGAAATCCAACAGCCGTGCGGTCTCGAGCGCGCGGCACCATTGGCTCGAATAGACACGCGCCGTCGCAACGCCCGCCTTGCGCAAGGCCGCACCCAGTGCTGCCGCCTGCGCGCGCCCTGCCGCGTCCAGATTGCGCTGGGACGCGCAGTCGCCAAGGCGCATCGACACAGGATCGCCGACGCCCGGCGCGATCGCGTGGCGCAGCAGCAGCACATGGCCCGGACGCGCGAGGACGCCCGTATCCAGCGCTTCCTGCGCCAGCGCCGGCAGGGCCCCGAACATCGACAAAAACAGAACGAGCAAAACACGCGGCATGCCCTTCAAGCTGGAGCGCGCCGCGCGAAAATCAATGCGTGTTTCAGCGCACCTGAATCGCTTGCGGCAGGCGAATAAGGGCGGGCGCTTGGTTCGCATCGATGCGGCGCGCGTCGATATTGACCGCCTCGACCGTCGCCTGGCCCAAATTGAGCGGTGCGGTGTCGCGCACCAGAAAATATCCGCCGTCGCGCACGACCAGCTGGGCATTGGGAAACCGCAGGCGCGCTTTGGTCAATCCGCGCTCGGCTTCGTCGGCGGCGGCGTAGCGGCCGACCGCGAGCAGATAGGCGTCGGGCTGAAGGCTGATCGACGGTTGGAACGTCCAGCCCGCGGCTGTTTTGGCCGATTGGCCGCGCGCCGCGAGCTGTTTGACAAGTTCGTCCCACGCGACGGCGCCGCTGGCGGTCGGCGGGGCGGCAGCAGGGTCGGCTGGCGGGGTTTGCGCATGGGCAGCGGCCACGAGCCGCCAGCGGCCCCCGACAAAATTCGCGCCCGGCGCGTCGCCCCAGCTGACGACGTCGATATTCTTGGCGCCAAGCGTGCGCTCCAGCACGTTCTTGTTCTCGAGCGCCTGGAGCTTCAGCGAGTTGGCGCCATCGACGGTCGACAGCGTGCCGGAAACCAGGGCCGGTATGCCCAGACTGTAGAAAAACACCTGGCGCGAATCGATTTCGGCGTCGCCGGACTGGCACAGGATCGCGGTGATCAGCCCGAGCAGCAGCGAAAACCCGCCCGCCATGACCATAAAATCGTTCGACAGAAAATCGGCGCTTTGGCCCGCCCCTGTCGCGGTCCCCGCCGCCAGCGACGTCATCAGACGCGGCAAAAACGCCGACGTCGCGCCGGCCACGGTGCCGATGAAAAACAGATACAAAAATCTGAGCATGGTCGAGGTTTCCCTGGCGCAGCGCCGCTTCAAAAAAGCGTACTATTTTATTTTTTTATTTACAATAAATTTGATCATGCCAGATGCGCGGCCGCCAGATAGTCCTGGCTCTGCATTTCGAACAGACGGCTGGCGGTGCGCTGGAATTCGAAGGCGTGGTCGCCTTTGGTGTGGAGGTCTTCGGGCGCCGCCGCCGCCGCCATCACGAGCTTGGCGCGGTGTTCGTAGAGCGCGTCGATCAGATTGACGAAGCGGCGCGCTTCGTTGCGCCTGTCGGGCTCCAGGATCGGCACGCCGTCGAGCACCAGCGTGTGGAAGGATTTGGCGAGCGCCAGATAGTCGCCCGCCCCCAGCGCCTTTGCGCACAGATCGTCGAACGCGGCAAACACCACGCCGCCGCCCGTGCGCGGCAGCACAAGATCGCGCCCGCCCACATCGAGCGTGGCGGGGCCGACCAACGCGCCCTCGGTGAGGGTCGCGAACGCGCGTTCGAGTTCGGCCGTCGCGGCCGGGCCCAACGGCGCGTGATAGACCGGCAGGCCGCGAATGCGGATGCGGCGATAGTCGATGCCGCCGTCCAGCGCCAGCACGTCGAGCTTTTGTTTGAGGAGTTCGATCGCGGGCAAAAAGCGTTCGCGCTGCAAGCCGTTGGCATAGAGATCGTCGGGCTCGATATTGGACGTCGCCACCACCACCACGCCCTTGGCGAACATCGCTTCGAACAGCCGGCCCAAGATCATCGCGTCGGCGATGTTGGTGACTTGGAACTCGTCGAAGCACAGCAAAAACGCTTCGCCCGCCATCGCCTCGGCCAGCGGCGGGATCGGATCGCCGTCGCCCTTCTTGGCCTCGGGCGTCTGGCGCCAGGCGTGGATGCGCGCATGCACTTCCAGCATGAAAGCATGGAAATGCACGCGCCGTTTCTTCTCGGCCGGGGCGTGCAGAAAAAACAGATCCATCAGCATCGACTTGCCGCGCCCGACGCCGCCGAAAAAATACAGGCCCGTGGGCGGCGCGCCGCGCTGTTCGGTGCCGAATTTGCGCGCGAATCCGAGCGAGGCCCGCCAAAAACCGGGCCGCGGGTCGGGTTTGTAGGCGCCAAGCGCGCGCGTCAGCGTTTCGAGTTTTTCGACCGCAAAGGCCTGCGCGGGATCCGCCTTGATTTCGCCCGCCGCAAGCCGGGCACGATAGGCATCGAGCAAGGCGGTCATGCGGCCGGCACCACGCCCAGCAATTCGGCCACAAATTGCGGCACCAGCGCGCTGGCCGGGCCGTAGCGCCGTTCGGCGAAGGCGCTGGCCCCTGCCGAAGGTTCCAGATTGAGTTCGACCGTGCGCGCCCCCGCCGCCGCCGCGATGTCCACGAACCCGGCCGCCGGATACACGTTGCCCGACGTGCCGATCGACACGAACAGCGCGCAGGCCGCAAGTTTTTCGTGCAACTCGTCCATATGGAACGGCACTTCGCCGAACCACACGATGTGCGGGCGCAGGCTGCCGCGCATGCCGCAGGCGGGGCATGTCGAGGCGACGTGCAGATCGCCGTCGATCTGCGCCACCGCCCCGCACGCCATGCAGCGCGCCTTCGAAAGCTCGCCATGGACATGGCGGATATTGTGCGAGCCTGCGCGTTCGTGCAGATCGTCGACATTTTGCGTCGCCAGCAGAAACCCGTGCGGCCAGTTCGCTTCCAGAATGGCGAGCGCCGCGTGCGCGTCGTTGGGCTGCACGGCGGGATCGCGCAGGCTTTGGCGGCGCATATTGTAGAACGCATGCACGCGCGCTTCGTCGCGCACGAAGGCCTGGGGCGTCGCGACATCTTCGAGGCGCACGCTGGCCCAAATGCCGTCGGGGTCGCGGAACGTCGCGAGTCCCGATTCCTTCGAAATTCCCGCCCCTGTCAGCACCACGATCGAACCGGCCATCGCGGCCCAGCCTAGCCAAAAGGCCGCACGAGGCAAATAGCCTTACGGGTTGGCGACGGCGATCACGCGCGCAGCATGAAGTCGGCTTCGGCTTCGTAGGCGGTGCCGTGCGAGGTGCGGCGGCTCGAATAGAGCGTAAAACTTCGCACCGCGAACGGCCCCGCTTTGAACAGCGCGTGCGTCGCCAGCCATTCGTGCACCTTGGGCAAATAAGGCGATGCAAGTTTGGCAAGCGTCACGTGCGGAACGAACTTGCGCCCGTCGGGTTCGATATCGATGCGGCGCAACGCGGATTCGATGCGCGTGCGCAGCGCCGCCAATTCCGGCGATTTGGCGAGCCCCGCCCACAGCACGCGCACATCGTCGCCGCTGGCAAAATGCCCGACGCCGGAAAAGGCCAGCTCGAACGGTTCGTGGCGCACGCCCGCGAGGGCATGGCCGATATCCTCGGCGACATCGCCCGGAACTTCCCCGACGAAGCGCAAGGTCAGATGGAAATTCTCGGGCGCTTCCCAAAAGGCGCCCGGCACGCCCGCGCACATGCCCTGCAGGCGCAGCGCGATGTCGTCGGGCAAGGCAAGGCCGGCAAACAGCCGATACATGCGTTGGCTCTCACGGGCAGGGACTGGGGTTGGCGGCGTGCACGGCGTCGATCGCGGCCAGAATGTCGGGCGACAGGCGCAGATTCGCCGATTCGATGTTGCTTGCAAGCTGGGCCAGCGTCGTTGCGCCAAAAATATTCGAGGTCACGAACGGCCGCCCCGTGACGAACGCCAGCGCCATTTGGGCCGGGTCGAGACCGGCCTCGCCCGCGATGCGCACATAGGCGGCGGCGGCAGGCTCCGCACGCGGCGTCGAATAGCGTTTGAAGCGCTCGAACAGGGTCAGGCGGCCGTCGGCCGGGCGCGCGCCGTCGAGATACTTGCCCGCCAGCACGCCCATGGCGAGCGGGCTGTAGGCGAGCAGCCCGACCCGTTCGCGCAGCGCGATTTCGGCGAGCCCCACGTCGAAGCTGCGATTGAGCAGGCTGTAGGGATTCTGGATCGATTGCGGGCGCGGCCCGGCCCCGGCCGCAGCCAAGCCAAGCTGGCGCATGACGCCCCAGGGCGTTTCGTTCGACACGCCAAAATGGCGGATTTTGCCTTCGCGCACGAGGTCGGCCAGCGTGCCCAGCGTTTCTTCGAATGGGGCGCCCTGCGGCGCGTCCGGGTCGTGCGCGTAGTCGAGTTGGCCGAAGCGATTGGCCGGACGGTCGGGCGAATGCGTCTGGTAGAGATCGATATAGTCGGTCTGCAGCCGCTGCAGCGAGCCCTCGATCGCCGCCCGAATGTTTTTGGCGTCGAGCCCGGCGCCGCCGCGCACATGCGGCAGGCTGTTGCCGCGCCCGGTGACCTTGCTCGCGACGACAAACTGCGCGCGCCTGGCTTTGTTTTTGGCAAGCCACGTGCCGAGATACGCCTCGGTGCGCCCGAACGTCTCGGCGCGCGGCGGCACCGGGTACATTTCGGCCGCGTCGAAGAAATTGATGCCGTTGGCGACGGCATAGTCGAGCTGGTCGTGCGCGTCGCGCTCGGTGTTCTGCTGGCCCCACGTCATGGTGCCAAGACAAAGCGCCGACACCGAGAGGTCGGTCGCGCCCAATTTGCGGTATTCCATAATCGTCGGGTTCCCTACACGAAAACGGCCAGGACGCCTGTATACGCGTAGAGCCTAGCGCTGGAAATCTCGCCGTTGCAGAACAGGCCCGCGACCGGCATGGCGCCGAAACTGTCGCGGATCAGGTCGCGCTCCGACGTGTCGTTGCCGAACAGGCGCGGCCCGCGCGCCACGCAGCTGAAATAGAGGCCGCCCGACGCGCGCGGCGCGCGCCGACGCAGCTGTTCGCACATTCGAATCATGTCCTCGATGGCGGCACCCTGGTCGCGGCGCGCGAAGAACAGCCGGTCGCCGGGATCCACGAGGGCGGCCACGCCGATCAGCCCCTCGCGCGTATCGATGCCGGTAAAATCGCGCACCAGATAGTCGCCCGTATCGGACCCGGGGATCGGCAGGCCGATCTGCATTTCGGCCGCGAACGCCTTCAATTGCGCGAGGTTCTCGGGATTGAGGTCCTGCTTCATCACGTCGAGAGCCGGCTGGCCGTCGAGCCCGATCAGCACGTTGCCGTCGGCGGCCGTCACGCGGTGCACGGGGCCTGCGGGCACGCAGCCTTGCGTGAGGCCGGTCGCGACCGCGACCGAATTGGCAAACAGCACGCCCGACACGCCGCCCGAGACGACCTTGCCGGCAATCTGGGCGCCGTCGGGCGCTGCGACCGTCAGCCCGCCGACCAAAAACGCCTCGCTTGCTTCGGCGATGCCCGCGATCGTTTCGCTGGCGTCGGCAGCGCTTGGATCGGCATGGACGATGCCGAAATTCGGCCGCTTGGCCGCGATCCACGCCGCATGCTCGCCCAGCGGCGCCAGATCGCCCGTCAAATGCGGCAGCAACCGGTAGGAATCGACCGGCAGATCGAGCGCCAGCGCCGACAATCCGGCGCCGCCAAAAATCTCGCTGCCGCCGACGATGCCCTGGCCGACCGCGCCGACCCAGTCGGGAATGCCCGAGACGCGGCGCACGACGGCCAGCACTTCCTCGAGTTTGTCGGCGAGCGCTTGGGTTGCATAGAGAATGCCAAGCCGCGCGCCCGGCAGATCGCGCGACAAGCCTTCGCCCACCGCGACCGCCAAGCGGCCCCAGGCGGCGGCCGACGGCGCATGCGCGTGGGCGCTTGCGATTCGCGGCGCGGTTTGGGGGGGCAGACGCATAAGGACGGTATCCTCGCCCGATTCGCGCGGTTTGGAGAAGGGGAATTCGCCGCAGCCCTGTGCCGGGCCCCGGCGGACAGGTCCAAAACCGGACGCCGATCAGACGGCGCTTGCCAGAAACTTTTGCAGATCCGGCAGCAGGCGCTGGACGATCGCATCCACGCCGGCGGCGTTGGGATGGATGCCGTCGGCCTGGTTGAGGGCCGGCACCGCCGCGACGCCCTCCAGGAAAAACGGATAGAGCGGGACCGCGTGTTTTTGCGCGACATCGGCAAAACTTTTGGCGAAGGCCTGCGTGTAGGCGCTGCCCATGTTGGGCGGGGCGCGCATGCCCGCCAGCATCGTGCGCACGCCGCGCGCCTTGAGACGCGAAACGATCTGGTCGAGATTGCGCTCCATGGCCGCAACGTCGAGACCGCGCAACCCGTCATTTGCGCCGAGCACGACCAGCGCAAAATCGGGCAGCGGCGGCGACCCCAGCGCCCAATCGAGCCGCGCCAGGCCGCCCGCCGACGTGTCGCCCGATACGCCAGCATTGACGATCCCCAGCGCCGTGCCGGCGGCGCGCAAGGCGGCGTCCAGGCGGGCGGGAAACGCGTGCTGGGCGGGCAGGCCGTAGCCCGCCGTCAAGCTGTCGCCCAGCAGCAGCAGGCGTTTTTGCGGCGTTTGCGCGCGAGCGCCAAAACCGCTGAAAACGCAAAGACTTGCCGCAGTCGCGTTGAAAAGAACGCGGCGCCGCCCATATGAGGGGGTAGGGTTTCTCGGCTCCTGGGATTTCAAAATGTCGGACACGTCTGCTGCCCCCTTGATCGATCTTCGCGGCGTCCATCTCAAATTGGCGAGCCAGGCGGGCGAGGTCAATATCCTGCGCGGCATCGATTTGACGCTGGCGCGCGGCGAGAGCTTGGCCGTGATCGGCCCGTCGGGCTCGGGCAAATCGACCATGATGATGGTCGTCGCCGGGCTTGAGCGGCCCACGCAAGGCAGCGTCCATGTCGCGGGCCAGGATCTGGGCATGCTCGACGAAGACGGGCTCGCGCTCTTCCGGCGGCGCAATGTCGGTATCGTCTTCCAGGCGTTCCATCTGATCCCGACCATGACGGCGCTCGAAAACGTCGCGATCCCGCTGGAATTTGCGGGCGACAAAGATGCCTGGGACAAAGCGCGCGACGTGCTGCACGCGGTCGGGCTTGGCCACCGCACGACGCATTATCCGGGGCAAATGTCGGGCGGCGAGCAGCAGCGCGCGGCGCTGGCGCGGGCCTTCGTGGCCGAACCCGCTTTGCTGCTGGCGGACGAACCGACCGGCAATCTGGATGCCGGGACGGGCCATTCGATCGTCGATCTGATGTTCGATCTGCGCAAACGGATCGGCACGGCGCTGCTGCTGATCACGCACGATGCGCAGCTTGCGCGGCGGTGCGACCGGGCGGTGCGCATGCTCGACGGGCGCCTGGCCGATGCCAGCACCGTCTTGGCAGCCGCCCAGTGAGCGCGCACCGCTATTCGCTGGCCTTCGCGCTGGCGCGGCGCGAGCTGCGCGGCGGCATCAAGGGCTTTCGCGTGTTCATGGCCTGCCTGATGCTGGGCGTGGCGGCGATCGCGGGCGTGGGCTCGCTGGCCGAGGGCGTGCGCGAAGCGTTGCGCCAGGATGCGCGCTTGCTGCTGGGCGGCGACGTGGAGCTGTCGTTCACGCATCGGCGCACGGAGCCGGCCCAACAGGCTTTCCTCGAAGCCTCGGGCCGCGTTTCGGCGACGCAGGAAATGCGCGCGATGGCGCGCACGCCCGACGAGCGCACGCTGGTCGAGTTGAAGGCCATCGACGCGGCCTATCCGCTCGTCGGCGCCCTGCGCTTGAACGGCGAGGCCGATTTGCAGGCGGCCCTGGCGCTGCGCCCCGACGGGCGCTACGGCGCGGCCCTGGAGCCCGCGACGCTCGCGCGCCTCAATCTCAAGCTTGGCGACGAAATCGAAGTCGGCGACGGCAAATTCGTCGTGACCGCGATCGTCGACAACGAACCCGACCGCTCGGCCAACGTGTTCACGCTGGGCCCGCGCGTGATGGTGGCGCAAGCGGCGCTGGCGCAGACCGGGCTCGAGCAGCCCGGCGCCTTGATCCGCAACCATTATCGCATCGTGCTGCGCGAGGGCGTCGATGCCGCAAGCTGGATCGAAGATCTCAAAAAAACCTTCCCCGATGCGGGCTGGCGCATTCGCGGCGTGGGCGAGGCGGCGCCCGGTTTGCAGCGCTGGGTCGATCGCATCGCGATGTTTTTGACGCTGGTGGGGCTCACCGCCTTGCTGGTCGGGGGCGTTGGCGTCGCCAACGCCGTGCGCAGCTATCTTGAAAGCCGCACGGCGTCGATCGCCACCATCAAGTGCCTGGGCGCACCCGGCCGCTTGGTCTTGCGGCTCTATCTGATGCAGATCCTGGCGCTGGCGTGCGCGGGCATCGTTGCGGGCCTGATCGTGGGCGGCGCTGTGCCGGGGCTGCTGGGGCCGCTGCTGGCCGAACGCTTGGGCGTGTCGGCGCGCGGCGGGATCTACCTGCTGCCGTTGGCGGTGGCGGCAGCGTTCGGGTTGCTGACGGCGCTGGCATTTTCGCTGTGGCCGTTGGCGCGCGCGCGCGAAGTGCCCGCAGCCGCCTTGTTCCGCGATCTGATCGCGCCCGCCCGGCGCTGGCCGCGTCCGGTTTACATGTTCTATACCGCTGCGGCCGTCGCTTGCCTGACGGCGCTTGCGATCGTCGCCTCGCTCGACCAGCGTTTGGGCGCCGCGTTTTGCGCGGCGGCGCTTGTCACGTTCGTGCTGTTCCGCGCCGCAGCGTCGGGCGTCTCGTGGCTTGCCAGGCGCGCGCGCAACGTGCGCCATCCGGGCTTGCGGTTGGCGCTCGCCAACATGCACCGCCCCGGCAGCCCGACGCCCGGCATCGTTTTGTCGCTGGGTTTGGGCCTTACCGTGCTGGTGCTGATCGCGCAGGTGCAGGGCAATTTCCAGCGCCAATTGGCCGAACAATTGCCGCAAATGGCGCCGTCGTTTTTCTTCATCGACATTCAGCGCGACCAGTTGGCCGCGTTCGACGCGCTGCTGGCAGCCCACCCGGGCGTGGGCGAGGTACGCCAAGTGCCCTCGTTGCGCGGGCGCATCGCCAAATTGAACGGCGTTCCGATCGAACAGGCGGTCGTCGCCCCCGAAGCGCAATGGGCGGTGGGCTCCGATCGCGGCCTGACCTACACGGGCGCCATGCCCAAGGGCACGCGCCTGGTTGCGGGCGAATGGTGGCCGGAGAATTACCAAGGCCCGCCGCTCGTCTCGTTCGACGCGCAAATCGCGCGCGGCATGGGGCTCGATGTCGGCGACACGATCACCATCAACGTGCTGGGCCGCGAGATGGACGCGCGCATTGCCAATCTGCGCGCCATCGACTGGACCAGTCTTGGCATCAATTTCACCCTGACCTTCGCGCCGGGCGCGCTCGAAGGAGCACCCCAAACCTGGATCGCGACGGCCCAAGTCGCCGACGGCCAGGAAGACGCGCTCGAACGCGCAGTGACCGCGGCCTTCCCCAACATCTCCTCCATTCGCGTCAAACGCGCGCTTGCGACCGCGCGCAGCACGGTCGAGGGCATTGCGGCGGCGGCGCGCGTCACCGCCGCCTTGACGTTGATCGCGGGCACCTTGGTGCTGGCAGGCGCGATCCTCGCCACGCAACGCCGGCGCACCTACGATGCGGTCGTCCTCAAAGTGCTCGGCGCCAGGCGCAGCGACGTGATGCGCGCCCTGCTGGCCGAATTCGCGCTGTCGGGTGCCGCCGCCGCGATCGTCGCGGCGATCGTGGGCACGGGCTGCGCGTGGCTGCTGGTGGCGTTCTACATGAAAGTCGAGTTCGTAATCATGCCGGGCACGCTTGTGTTTACCGTCGTCGGCGCGTCGGCAGCGGTAGCCTTGCTGGGCTTGGCCGGCACGTGGCGGGCCTTGGGCCAAAAAGCCGCGCCGCTGCTGCGCAACGCGTAGGACGAGCGCGCCGCCCGCAATCACGGCCGTGTGTCGCGCGCGCGGATATGGAAGATTTTTGCGACGATGCGCCACTGGCCGTCCGTCCGCACGAGCGTCAGAAAATCGACGAAATCGCGCGCGCCGATCGAACAGCGCACGCGGGCGAAGGCGGTATTCTCGCCGGCCAGCTCGATGGCGTCGATCGCGTCGCGCCGCGCCTCGTTGCGCGACGCGGGCGACCGGCGCGCCGCCACGACCGCGAAATAGGCGGGCATGTCGCGATGCAAAAACGGCGTCTCGTCGGCGCTCGCATAGATCGCCTTCGGGTGGAACGCCCGTTCCAGTTTCGCGACGTCGCAAAAATACAGCGCGTCGAAATAGACGCCGAGCACGCTGCGGATTTCTTCGAAGGCCTGGGTCATCGGGAAAAATCCTCGTTCGGTTTCGGATCGACGATCAGATAGCGTTCGAGGTTTCTCTTGCCAAGCTAGTTTCTGGCGGTAACTATACAATCAGGTTTCCGTTCGGTAACCCGGATGCGGCGATGGCTCTGAAAGTCCGAAAAAATAGAAGCGAATTGCCGCCTCCGGCATGCGTTCTCACCGAATGCCTGGCGATCATTGCGGGCGCATGGGCGCCGAACGTGATTTGGAGCCTGCGCGGCGGGCCGCGGCGTTTCGGCGAACTGCGCGTCGACATCCCGCTCGTGTCGGCCAAAGTGCTCTCGCAACGACTGAAAGAACTGGCGGCGCGCGGCGTCGTCGCGCGCGCGGTGCAGCCGACATCGCCGCCGTCGGTCGAGTATTCGCTGACGGCGCTTGGCGGCGAGCTGCTGCCGGCCCTTGGCGCCATCGTTGCGGTCGGCCACCGGCTGAAGGCAGCGCGGCCCGCCCGCCGTTGATTTTGGATCAATCGGGTTCCGCAAAAAGCGCGCGCGGCAACGCGCCCTCGTGGCGCAGCAAAAATTTTTTGACCGGCAGCCCGCCGCCGAAACCGACAAGCGCGCCGTTGGCGCCGATCACCCGATGGCACGGCAACAGAATCGGCAGCGGATTGCTGCCATTGGCGGCACCGACGGCGCGACTGGCACTCGGGCGGCCCAACGCCTCAGCCACGGCGCCATAGGTTCGCGTCTGGCCAAACGGGATCGCCGCCAGATGCCGCCACACGGCGTTCTGGAATGGCGTGCCCGACAGGTGCAGCGGAATGTCGAAGCCTCGCCGCTCGCCCGCAAAATAGGCGGCGAGCTGGCGCCGCAGATCGGCGAACAGCATGTTCGATGGCCGCCATTCCGGGCGCGGTCCGAAGGCTTTATCGCCCGCAGGGAAGCTCAAAAAATGCAACGCGTTTTCGTCGCCCGCCGCCAAAAGAAGTCCGACCGGGCTTTCGATATGCGTATAGCCAAGCGCGCTCATCGCGGAGATCCGCGCAACGACGACGGCGGGCGCCCGTGGAGCGCCAAAAATGCCGCATTGAACCGCCGCACGCTGCCAAATCCCGCTTTGAAGGCGATCTGCGCGATCGGCAGGGCAGTGCCATCCAGCAATCGTTTGGCGCGCGCAAGGCGCAGCGTTTGGGCGGTCTGCATTGGCGATGCGCCGATATGGGCCGCAAACAAACGCGACAAATGCCGCGATCCGACGCCCACGCGCCCCGCCAACCCCTCGACAGTGCCGGAGTCGAGCGCGCCGTTTTCGATGAGATTCAAGGCCCGCTCGACGGTCGTGCGCGTTCCTTTCCAGGCCGCGCAAAATGGCGCCGCTTCCGGACGGCAACGCAGGCACGGCCGATAGCCCGCTTGTTCCGCGGCGGCGGCCGTCGGGTAATAGCCGACGTTTTTCTGGAGCGGTTGTTTGACCGGACAGACGGGCCGACAATAGATTTTGGTCGTCCGCACAGCCGTCACGAATCTTCCGTCGAAAGCCGGGTCGCGCTTCAGCCTTGCGGCGTTGCAGGTTTCGAAATCGAGCATCGCCGCACTCTAGCAACGCGTCCGGCGCAAGACGAGAGCGGCGCGGCAATGGAGTCCGAAACCGGCCAGCTTTGCTGGCGCCAATAGCGTAGCGTCGTGCCGGACCGACAGACGAGAGGGTTTCGCCGTGCGCATGGCTGGACAGGATTGGTTTTTGCTTTTTCTGCTCTCGATTTTGTGGGGCGGATCGTTTTTCTTCGCCGCCGTCGCCGTGCGGGAACTGCCGCCGATGACGCTTGTGGCGCTGCGGACCGGCATTGCGGCGCTGGCACTGCTGGCGATTTTGCGGCTGCGCGGCGAAGCCTGGCCGGTCGCGCGCGGCACGGTCGGGCCCTTTTTGGCCATGGGTCTGCTGAACAATCTGGTGCCGTTCAGCCTGCTGTTCTGGGCGCTGACGGCGATCCCGAGCGGGCTTGCCTCGATCCTGAACGCGACGACGCCGATTTTTGCGATCGTCGTCGCGCATTTCGCGCTGGCCGACGAGCGCATGGCAAAAAACAAACTCGTCGGCATCCTGTTCGGTTTTCTGGGCGTCGTTGTTTTGACGGGCGCGGATGTTTGGAGCGGCACCGCCGCAGCGTCGCTCGGCATGTTGGCGTGCCTGTGCGCGGCTTTGTCCTACGGCTTTGCCGGCGTCTATGGGCGACGCTTCAAGGCCCTGCAACTCTCCGCGATGCAGGTCGCGTTCGGCCAATTGCTCGCAACGACCGTTCTGGTCCTGCCGATCGTTTTTGCCGTCGACCGGCCGTTGGGCCTGCCCGTCCCAAGCCTTGCGGCGATCGGGTCGGTTCTGGTGCTCGCCATCGTCTCGACGGCGCTGGCCTATGCGATATTCTTTCGCGTCCTGGCATCGGCCGGGGCGGTGAATGCGGCGCTGGTCACGCTTTTGGTCCCCGTCAGCGCAATTCTTCTGGGAACATTGTTCTTGGGCGAACAGCTTGCGCAACGGCATGTTCTGGGAATGGTGCTGATCGCGATCGGGTTGCTGGCGATCGACGGGCGCGCGCTGGGTCGCTTCGGGCGCCCCGCCAGCCCCTAAGTACCCGACAAAATTCGCAGATGCGTCGTTTATACAGCTCTGTGCCGTCTTTTAAGCCCCTGTTTTGCCATAATGATCTTTCCATGGCAGCCCTCGGGGATATTGAATTCCCGCATAAAAGCGACCATAATTAAACAGCTATCCCGGACAGCCCCGATACCCCCGGTAATGGGGCGTCCATGAACAGGAGATGGAAGACAATGTTGGAGACCCAAGAACGCTATATGCCGCGCGGCGTCGGTGTCGATGCTGCGGCATACGACCAGGGCCTGCGCAGCTATATGCTGGGCATCTACAATTACATGGCGTCCGCCGTGGCGCTGTCGGGCATCGTGGCGCTGGCGGTGGCCAGCACGCCGGCCCTCACGCAGCTCATTTTCGGCACGCCGCTGAAATGGGTCGTGATGCTGGCTCCGCTCGGCTTCGTCATGCTGATGTCGTTTCGCTTCGAAGCGATGTCGAAGACGGCGCTGCAGGCCTGCTTCTGGGTGTTCGCGGCGCTGATGGGCGCCTCGCTCGCCTCGATCCTGCTTGTCTTCACGGGCGCCTCGGTCGCGCGCGCGTTTTTCGTGACGGCCGCGATGTTCGCGGGCATCAGCATCTACGGCTACACGACGAAGGCCGACCTCTCGAAGATGGGCACGTTCCTGATCATGGGCCTGATCGGCGTGATCGTCGCGGGCTTGGTCAACCTGTTCCTGCAGTCGTCGATGATGCAGTTCGTCATCTCGGTCGCCTCGGTGATCATCTTCACCGGCCTGACGGCGTGGGACACGCAGCGCTTGAAGGACACGTACGGCGAAACCTACGGCACCGAAATGCAGGACAAGGTCGCTTTGATGGGCGCTTTGTCGCTGTACCTGAACTTCGTCAACATGTTCCAGGCGATCGTGTCGCTGATCGGCCAGAAGAACGAATAGCCCCGACCGCCTTCGGGCGGCACGGCAAAACCCCGGCCCGCGAAAGCGCGCCGGGGTTTTTTGTTTGCGGCTACCAGCCGATCGCTTTGGGCAGCCACAGCGCCAATGCCGGGAACTGGAAGACCAGCACCAGCGCCACAAGCTGCAGGCCGATGAAGGTCCACACGCCGCGATAGATGTCGCCGGTGGCGATTTCGGGCGGCGCCACGCCGCGCAAAAAGAACAGCGCCCAGCCGAACGGCGGCGTGAGGAAACTCGTTTGCAGATTGATGCAAATGAGCGTCGCCAGCCAGACGAGGTTCACGCCCGCCTCGATGAAGATCGGCAGAAACAGCGGCACCGCGATGTAGCTGATCTCGATCCACTCGATGAAAAAACCGAGCACGAAAACGATCGCCATCATGAACCAGATGTCGGCGCCGACGCCGCCGGGCAGCAGCGCAAAAAGATCGTGGACCAGCTTTTCGCCCTGCAGGCCGCGAAAGGCGAGCGCGAAGACCTGCGCGCACATCAAGATGAACATCATCATGGCCGAAATTTTGGTCGTGGTGAAAACCGTGTCGCGCAGCACGGCAAACGAAAAGCGGCGCCCGAGCGACGTCACCAGAATGGCGCCAAGCGCGCCCATCGAGGCGGCCTCGGTGGGTGCCGCGATGCCGCCGATGATCGAGCCGAGTACGGCGACCACGAGGCCCACCGGCGGCAGCACCACTTTCAGAAGCTTGAGCCACAATTCGCCGCGCGGCAGCGCGTCGCGCTCTTCCTGCGGCACGGGCGGCACCATATCGGGGCGCAGCATGCCAAGGACCAGGATATAGACGCAGTAGATGGCGGCCAGCAGCAGGCCCGGAATCATCGCGGCGGCGAACAGCGTGCCGACCGATTCGTTCATGATGTCGGCCAGCAAAATCAAGATCAGCGACGGCGGAATGATCTGACCGAGCGTGCCGGACGCGCAGATCACCCCGCACGCGAGCCCCTTATCGTAGCCCCGGCGCAGCAAGGTGGGCAAGGTCAGCAGCCCGAGTGTTACGACCGTGGCCCCCACGATGCCGGTGGTGGCCCCCATCAGCACGCCGACCGCCACGATGCCGATGCCAAGCCCGCCGCGCAGGCTGCCGGCAAGATGGCCCACCACCTCCATCAGATCCTCGGCCAGGCGCGATTTTTCCAGCATCACGCCCATGAACACGAACAGCGGAATCGCCAGCAGCGAATAGTTGGTGACGACGCCGTACAGACGGTGCGGCAGCAGATTGAACAGCAACGGCCCGAAGCCGAGCCAGCCGAACACGAAGCCCGAAACCGCCAGCGTGAGGCCCACCGGAATGCCGACCATCAACAGGCCGAAAAACGCCACCAGCATGGCGATCGCGTAGATTTCGGTGAGCGGCATAGGAGTCCTAAGGGCGGCGAAGCTGGATCGCGTAGCGCAACGCCAGCGAAAAATACTGCAGCAGCAAAACCGCGAAACCGATCGGGATCATCGCCTTCAAGGCCCAACGGAACGGAATGCCGCCGGGATTGGCCGAGGCTTCCGACTGGCCGAACGACTGCGCCACATAGCCCCACGAGAGCCAGATCACGGCCACGCACACGAGAAAGCCGAGGGCGGCCGAAACGATTTCGACGGCGAGCTTGGCGCGCGGCGGATACCCCGCAAACAGCACATCGACGCGCACATGCTCGCCATGCGCCAGCGCGTACGACATGCCGAACAGGCAGATCGGCGCCATCAAATGCCATTCGAGTTCCTGCGCCCAGACCGAACCCGTGTTGAAGCCGTAGCGCAGCAGCACGTTGCCCGCCATCGTGCAGACCAGCACGAACGTCGCCCATGCCGACGCCCGCCCGATCGTCTCGACCACACGGTCGAGCGCTCGGACAAGGCGCGGCATGCCCTGCGTCTGTTCGGCCAGGATCAAGACTTGGTCCGGATCTTGGCGTGGTAGACGGTCTCGCTGTAGCCGGCCCAGGAATCGTATTTGGACTTGTAGGCCATGTAGGAGTCGTGGACGCGCTTGACGATCGGGTCGCGCGCCACGGCTTCCTCGAGGATGCGGTCGTTGGCCGAACGCAGCGCTTCGACGATCGGATCGGGCAGCGGGGCCGCGATCACGCCCTGGTTCTTGATCAGGTCTTCCATCGCCTCGGCGTTGTTCTTCTGGCACCACGCCTCGGAGATCACGTTGCACGCGGCCGTCGCGTTTTCGACGATCGCCTTGAGGTCGGCGGGCAGGCGCGCCCAGGCGGCCTTGTTGATAATGAGTTCGGAGGCCGTCGCCGTCTCGTGCCAGCCGGTCGTGTAGTAGTATTTGGCCGCGCGCTGCAGGCCCAATTGCCGGTCGAGGAACGGGCCGACAAATTCGGCCGCATCGATGACGCCGCGTTCGAGCGCCGGGAAAATCTCGCCGCCGGGCAGCAGGCGCACATCCACGCCCAAGGTCTGGTAGACGCGCCCCGCAAGGCCCGGAATGCGCATTTTGAGGCCGCGGAAATCTTCGATGCGCTCGATCGGCTTCTTGAACCAGCCGGTCATCTGCACGCCGGTATTGCCGCACAGGAACGGCACCAGATTGAAGCGGTCGTAGACTTCGCGCCACAGCGCCAGGCCGCCGCCGTCATACATCCAGCCGTTCAAGCCCTGGAAATTGAGGCCGAACGGAACGGCGGTGAAATATTGTGCAGCGAAGCTTTTGCCCGTCCAAAAATAGGCATTCGCATAGTTCATTTCGACGATGCCCTGCGAAACGGCATCGAAGCCTTCGCCGGCCGGCACAAGTTCGCCCGCCCCGAAAAATTGGATGCGGATGCGCCCGTTCGACATGGCCTGGATGCGCTCGATCAGATCCTTGGCGGAGCCCGGACCCGTCGAATAGAAGGCCGCGTTGGGGCCGTAGAAGCTGGTCATGCGCCAGTTGAACGTGGTCTGGGCCGTCACGACAGCAGGCGCTGCAAGCCCGGCGCCCACAGCGCCCAGGGCCGCACCGGAGATAAAACGACGGCGTTTCATGGATGGCTCCTCGATCGTCGAAAAGGGGTTCCTTCCGTTGGGAAGGCGGGGGACCCCCTCTCAGCAAGCGATATGCCAACCGTTCAGATACAGCGCCCGCCGTCGACCTCGAAGGCTACGCCGGTGATGAATTCGGCTTCGTCCGAGCACAGATAAAGAGCGGCGTTCGCGATATCGAGCGGCGTCGAGAGCCGTCCGAGCGGGATCGAGGCCTTGAACTGGGCGCGTTTTTCGGGCGTGTCCTGGCCCATGAAGGTCGCCAGCAGCGGCGTTTCGCCCGCGACCGGGCACAGGCAATTGACGCGGATTTTTTCGGGCGCCAGTTCGACCGCCATGCTCTTGGTCAGCGTGATCGCGGCCCCCTTCGAGCCGTTGTACCAGGTGAGACCGGGGCGCGGACGCAGGCCCGCTGTCGATGCGGTATTCAAAATCACGCCTCCGCCCTGGCGCCGGAAAACCGGCACGGCCGCGTGGGCCGCCAAAAAGATCGATTTGACGTTGACCGCATACACGCGATCGAACATCGCCTCGTCGACTGCCAGCATCGGTCCGTTGACATGGCTGATGCCGGCGTTGTTGACCAGAATGTCGAGCCGCCCAAATTTTTCGACCGCCGTTTCGACCATGCGATCGACGTCCGCTGCCTTGGCGACATCGACCGCCGCCGGATGCGCTTTGCCGCCCGCTGCGACGATCGCGTCCGCCACGCGCGCGGCCGCTTTGGCGTCGATATCGGCCACCACGAGGCTGGCACCTTCTTGGGCGAAGCGCAGCGCGATGCCTTCCCCAAATCCCGAGCCGCCGCCCGTCACGATCGCGATTTTGCCGCTCAGACGCATATTTCGGTTTCCTCCCCAAATCCGCAGATTGGAGGCAACTGTAGCGGGGGTGCGGGCATCTGCGCTAGCGTCGCGCCAATGCCCCCCGTCCCCGCCATGCCCACAATGTCCACCATGCCCGCCCATTACTGGGTCTATGCGGCGGCGTTGGTCGCGCTGATCGCCTGGTTCGGTTTGCGCGGCATGCGTTCGAACGACACGGCCGCGCGGCGCCTGACCTGGGTCGGCGGCGGCCTGATCGCCACGACCGCTTTGTGGCTGGGCCTACCGCTGCTTGCGGCCCTGGTCGGCGTGCCCGTCGTCGGCGGTTTGCTGATCGACGCCGCGCGTCTGTTCGGCGTGGCGTGGTGGCTCGTGCTCGCGTTTTTCGCGATCGTGGCGCTCGAGCGGTTCGTGTGGCGCGCGCTCGACCGGCGCCAGATCGGCGTGCCCAAATTGCTGAAGGACGTCGTGCGCGCCCTGGTGCTGGTCGTGGCGATGTTCGGCGTCGTGTCGGCGGCTTTCGACCAGTCGTTTACGGGCGTGCTGGCCGCGTCCGGCGTTCTGGCGGTCGTCATCGGCTTTGCCATGCAGTCGACGCTGGCCGATCTGTTCAGCGGCATCGCGCTCAATCTGGAGCGGCCCTACAAGGTCGGCGACTGGGTGCGCGTGGACGGCGTGCTGGCGGGCCAGGTGGTCGAGATCAACTGGCGCGCCACGCGCCTGCGCTCGGGCGAGGGCAACACGGTCGTGATGCCGAACTCGAAGCTGGCCGCGGCGCAGATCGTCAATTACGACCTTTCCATGTCGCGCTACCGCGCGGTGCTGAACGTGCCGCTCGACGCGCGCATTTCGCCGGGCCTTGCCAAGGAAGCGCTGGCCGCCGCCGCGCTCAAATCGATGCGCGTGTGCGCCGACCCGCCGCCGGGCGTCTCGACGCTCGAAATCCGCGACGCGTCGATCGTCTACGAGATCGCGTACTGGGTCGACACGTTCGACGACGACGCGCGCGTGCGCGACGAGGTCGCGACGTCGATCTGGTACGCGCTCGACGCCGCGGGCATCGCGCTGGGCCAGACGCGCGACACCGAGCGCTTGATGGCCGAGCGCGTGCTCGACCATGTCGATCTGTTCCGCGATACGGATGCGGCCTTGCGCAAAAGCATCGCGGCCGCCGCCACGGTCGCGACGTTCCATGCGGGCGACGTGGTCGTGCGCCTGGGCGATGCCGACAGCTCGATGTTCGTGGTGGCGCGCGGCGTGTTCGAGGTGGCGCTCGAGACCGACGGGCGGCGCGTGCCCGTGGCGCGCCTGGGCACGGGCGATTTTTTCGGCGAGATGTCGCTGCTGACCGGCAGCCCGCGCAGCGCCCATGTGACGGCGCTGTGCGACACCAGCGCGCTCGAATTCGACAAGGCCGCCCTTGCCCCGCTGCTGCACGCGCACCCCGAGCTTGCCAAGAAGCTTGGCGACGTCGTGCTCGACCGCAAACTTGCCAACGACGCGACCTTGCGCGCGCTGCCGCCCATCGAGCGGCGCCAGGCGACGCGCAACGAGGCCGCAGCGCTGCTCGCCAGCATCCGCCGTTTCTTTTCGCTGGATTGACCGGCCCCGGGCACTTGGCCACTCTGGGGGCCAACCCGGAGATCGAGTCGCCCCATGCAGACGGAATTTTTCGACGAGCTTGAAACGCGCGATCCGGCCTTTCGCGAGGCCAAACAATTCGACGAATTGCGCGTCCAGCTCGAAAACGCCAAGGCCAAGGCGCCGTATTTTGCCCAAACCCTGGCCGATATCGACCCTGGCGCCATCCTGGGCCGGGGCGCACTCGCCGCATTGCCGGTCGTCCGCAAAGCCGAACTGATCGAGCTGCAACAAAAACGCGTCGAGGCGCGCGACCCGTTTGGCGGCCTGACGGCCGAAAAAACCGGGCGCCTGGGGCGCATCTACATGTCGCCCGGGCCGATCTACGATCCCGAAGCGATGCGGCCCGACTATTGGCGCATGGCGCGCGCCTTGTGGGCCACGGGCTTCCGGCGCGGGCAGATCGTCCATAACAGCTTCAGCTACCATCTGACGCCCGCAGGCTCGATGATGGATATGGGCGCGCACGCGATCGGCTGCGCCGTGGTGCCGGCGGGTGTGGGCAATACCGAACTGCAGGTGCGCGCGATCGCCGATATCCGGCCCGACGGCTATGCCGGCACGCCTTCGTTCCTCAAAATCCTGGTCGAAAAGGCCAAGGAGATGGGCGCCGATATCGCGAGCCTCAAACTGGCGCTGGTCTCGGGCGAGGCGGTGCCCAAGGCCTTGCGCGGCGAGATGGCGGCGCACGGCATCGATCTGCGCCAATGCTACGCCAGCGCCGATCTGGGGCTGATCGGCTACGAAACCGTGCCCGACGAGGGGCTGATCCTCGACGAATGGCTGATCGTGGAAATCGTGCGCCCGGGCACTGGCGAGCCGGTCGCCGACGGCGAGGTGGGCGAGGTGGTCGTCACCACCCTCAATCCCGACTATCCGCTGGTCCGCTTCGGCACGGGCGATCTGTCGATGTTCGTGCCCGGCCTCTCAAGCTGCGGGCGCACCGGGCGCCGCTTGCGCGGCTGGATGGGGCGCGCCGACCAGACCACCAAGGTCAAAGGCATGTTCGTGCATCCGGGCCAGGTGGCCGACGCCGCCAAACGCTGCGGCATCGCCAAGTTCCGCCTGGTCGTGACGCGCGACGCCGACAACGATGCGATGGCGCTGCATGTCGAAGCGCGCGAAGACGCCGCCCTTGCCGCCAGGCTTGGCGAGGCGTTGCAGGCGACGACCAAGCTCAAAGGGACGGTCGTTTTCGCCGCCCCCGGCAGCCTTGCCAACGACGGCAAGGTGATCGAGGACGCGCGCAAATACGATTGACGTCAGAGCGCGGCGTTGCCGTTGGCCAAAAAGAGCTGCAGCAGCGCTTCGGTATCCGCATCGGGCGGGGTGCGCAGTTCCCAGGTGCCCGCAACGTCGCCGTTTTCGGCGCGCACGATCTTGCCGCGGCCGCGCACTTCGACCGAACCGATATCCGAGCGAATGCCGAGCACAAGATCGAAATCCGCGCCCACCGGCGACCAGGATTTGGGCGCGCGCACGCGCCAGCCATTGCGGCTCCAATCGACGATCGCATGGCCTTCGCCATCGACCAGCAGCGTGCCGCGCAGCACGCCCGCGCGCGCTTGTTTGCGTTTTTCGTCGGTAGGGCGGTCGGTCATGGAAGCGGATTCCGGCGTGAAAGGAGCGAACAGCGCTATTTCTGCCGGAAAGCGCCCGTCGCGTCCAGCCGTTCGCGCAAACAATCGGCGGCGGCGGTGGGCGGGCAGCGAACCGGCTGGCCCGGTTCCGCGCAACATTGAACCCTTCTAAGGCGCGGGTTTTTGTGCCGACGCCAGCCGCTTCCCTTTGTAGCGCGCGACCTTGATCGAGCCCGCGCGCTGACGTGCCGCAGCAATATCGAAGCTGTTCTGCATGCGCATCAGCGTGTCCATGGACACGCCGAACGCCTTCTCGATTCGCAAGCCCATGTCGGGCGACAGGTCGGCGCGCTCGTTCAAAAACGCCGAAAAAGCCGCACGCGTGACGCCGAGCACGAGAGCCGCATCCGTCACCGAAAGACCGAGCGGATCGACGATCTCGTGCCTGACGAACGCGCCCGGATGGGCGGGGCTCTTCAGGCGAAGAGCGCGGGTTTCTTTCATCCTCGTCTCCTAATGGTAATCGACATAATCGAGATCGACGATCTCGACTTCGTCGCGGGAAATCCGAAACGTGAGGCGCCAATTCCGGGTCACCGACAGGCTCCAAACGCCGTTTCTGTCGCCGGCCAGCCGGTGCGCCTTCCACACGGGCACTGTCCGCAACTCGTCTTCGCGCGCCATGTCCTGGAGAAACGAGATCATGCGCCGAAGTTTGGGGACCGCGACCGACGGCAGGCCGGACGGGTCGTCGTCGGCGACGAACCGACGCAACCCCTTGTGCAGCACGTTCCGTATTCGCATTTCCGGAATCTAGCGCCGTCGCATGTATAGCGTCAAGCGTCGCTATACATGCGACGGCATGGCGACCGGCAACCTACCGCGTCCGGAAACCGCCGACGATGGCGTGGATCAGGATCGCGGCGGTCGCCGCCACGTTCAGCGACTGGATCGGACCCGCGCCCGGCAAAGTCGCCACATGCTCGCACACGGCAAGCGCGGCCGCGCTCATGCCGTCTTCTTCGTTGCCGAGTACGAGGCACACGGGCTTCGACCCGGTCGCCAGTTTTTGCATCGGCATCGGCTGGCCGGTACCGAGCGCCGTACCGACCACCGTGTAAAACGGGCTCAAACGGCGCAGCATGTCGGGCAGGCGGTGCATCCGATAGATATCGAGCCACACGAGCCCGCCTTCGGAGACGCGGTAGGCGGCTTCGGAGGGCGCGGCTTGCGCCGGATTGTCGGTGATGGCAAGGCGCGGCAGTCCGAAAAACGCCGCCGTGCGCGCGATGGCGCCCAGATTGTGCGGATTGCCGATGCCGTCGAGAATGACCAGCGGCTGCCAGCGGCGCGCCCATTCCTGCGCTTGGCCCAAATCGAACGGCTGCACCGGGCGCGGCTCGGTCTCGGCCACGATGCCGCCATTGAGGGGCGTGCCCGCGATTTTCGCCAGGGCTTCGTCGTGGACGAAGCGATGCGGAATTTTGCGGGCGGTCGCCTCGCGCAGCACGTCGCTTGCGGCTTGCGCCATGTTGGGGGTCACGAGCAGGCGCTGCACCGCTTGCGGCGCCTTGGCGAACAGCGCCTGCACGGCCGGCAAGCCCGCCACGCGCAGCACGTCGCGGCGATGGCGCGGGGGTTCTTCTTGCGGGCGCGACTTTTGGGAGCGCGGCGGAAAGCGTTTCATGGCCAAGCCTTAGCGCGATTGCGGACGGCTGGCCATTTGTGTTTCGCGCCCGAACCCCTTATCTTCGCGCTCCCTTTTCCAGGATGGATTGCCGACCATGGATACCAAAGCCGCCCCCGATCTAGACCGCATGCGGCACTCGTGCTCGCATGTGCTGGCCGCAGCCGTGTTGAAGCTGTTTCCGGAAGCCAAGCTCGGCGTGGGGCCGTCGACCGACACCGGCTTCTATTACGACATCGAAACGGCGGTGCCGCTGACGAGCGAAGACCTGCCCAAGATCGAAGCCGAGATGCGCAAGATCCGCGAGCGCAAAGTGCCGTTCGTGCGCGCCGAAACGCCGATCGGCGAGGCGATCGCGTTCATGGAAAAAACCGGCCAAAGCTACAAGGTCGAATTGCTGGAAATGCTGCGCACGCGCGGCTCGACGGCGGCCAAAGGGCTCGACGATCCCAATCTGGTCGAAGCGGGGGCGGCGGGCGTCGCGTCCGTGTCGCTCTACCAATTGGGCGATTTTACGGATTTGTGCCGGGGTCCGCATGTCGAACATTCGGGCCAGGTCGGCGCGTTCCGTTTGACGAAACTGGCGGGCGCCTATTGGCGCGGCGATTCGCGCAACCCGCAGCTCACGCGCGTCTACGGCACGTGCTGGGCCACCGAAAGCGACCTCAAAGCCTATCTCGTGCGCCTGGAAGAAGCCGAAAAACGCGACCATCGCAAGCTCGGCGCGGCGATGCAGCTTTTCCATCTGCAAGAAGAAGCGCCCGGCGCCATCTTCTGGCACCCGAAAGGCTGGACGCTGTTCCGCACGATCGAGCGCTATATGCGCACGCGCCTGGATGCCGACGGCTACGTGGAAGTCAAAACGCCGCAGCTGGTCGACCGCGTGTTCTGGGAGAAATCGGGCCACTGGGAGAATTACCGCGACGCGATGTTCGTGGCGACCCCCGGCAAGGAAGGCGAAGAGGTCGACCGGCTCTACGCGATCAAGCCGATGAACTGCCCGGGGGCGGTGCAGATTTTCCGCCAGGGCCAGCGCAGCTACCGCGAATTGCCGCTGCGCCTGGCCGAGTTCGGCGCGTGCCATCGCTACGAACCGTCGGGCGCGCTGCACGGCATCATGCGCGTGCGTGCCTTCACCCAGGACGATGCGCATATCTTCTGCACCGAAGACCAGATCCCGGAAGAATCCAAAAAATTCTGCGATCTGCTGCGCGACATCTACGCCGATTTCGGCTTCAAGGATTTGCTCGTCAAATTCTCCGACCGGCCCGAAAAACGTGCGGGCGACGACGCGTTGTGGGACAAGGCGGAAACCGCGCTCGAAAAAGGCTCGGCAGCGGCGGGCTTGGCGACCACGCGCAATCCCGGCGAAGGCGCGTTCTACGGTCCCAAGCTCGAATTCGTGCTGCGCGACGCGATCGGCCGCGACTGGCAATGCGGCACGCTGCAGGTCGATTTCGTGCTGCCCGAGCGCTTGGATGCGGGCTATATCGGCGAAGACGGCGCCAAGCATCGCCCCGTGATGCTGCATCGCGCGATCCTGGGATCGTTCGAACGCTTCATCGGTATTCTGATCGAAAACTATGCCGGCCGTCTGCCGACATGGCTTTCGCCCATCCAGGCGCGCATGGTGCCGATCGCCGACCGCCATGTCGATTTTGCGCGCGACTTTGCCAAGCGGCTGGCGGCGGCCGACCTGCCGCAGACCGACGGCGGCATCCGCGTCGATGTCGATGCCTCGACCGAGCGCATGCAAAAGAAAATCCGCAACGCCCAGCTCGAGCAGATCCCCTACATGCTGGTGGCGGGCGACAAGGAAGCGGCCGACGGCAAGGTCGCCGTGCGGCTGCGCTCGGGCCAGGATTTGGGCGCGATGACGGCCGACGAAGTGATCGCGCGCATGCGCAGCGAAGTTGCAACGCGCACCGATACGCCAGCACCCGCTCAGCAAACCCCGGCCCAGGCGAAGGCGCCGTAACACGCGCCAAACAGCCCGTTCGAAACGCCGAACACCACAAGGTCGAGTGCGACCAAAGCGGCCAGCACGGGCACGGCGAAGCGCCACAGCATCAGCGGCACCAGGCGCCAAGTGCGCTTGGGCGCTTCGATACGATAGCCGAAGACAGGCGGAGTTTCGCTCATAGATACGTCCCCGTCAGCGTCAACGGCACGCCGCCCGCACCCAGTTTGAAACGCGCGAGGCCGGGGCTTCGGTCGGTATCGACAGTGCCAAGGTCCACGCGCCGCACGCCCCGGTCTTTCAGCGCCGTCAGCCCGCGCCACAGCACCAGATTGGCGGCATTGAGCGCGCGGCCGTCTTGCGTGGTTGCCGCCGCATAGTAGCTGGCATCGGGACCGTGGCGCAAAAACACCGCGCCCGCCACCGGGTCGCGCCCCGACAGGGCCACGACCGCCAAAGTTTGGCGCGGCGTCTTCAGGCGGACCAGTTGGTCGACGAACGCCGCCGACGGCCCGGCAAAGCCCTTCGCCTGGCGCACGCGGTCGTACTCGCCGACGACCCAATCGAACCATTTGCCGCGATCCGCGATTTCGACGCGCAGTCTGGCGCGCTCGGCCGCGTGCAGGCGATTGCGCCATTTCTGGCGCAGGCTTGCCTTGCCGTAACGCGCAAGATCGACCAGCGCGCAACTATGGCCGGTATAGACGCGGGCGCGGCCGTTCCAGCTAGATTGTGTAATTTCTGTGTCCGCCAGCTCGGGCGCCAGCAGCACTGCGCGCAGCAAACCCTTGGGCAGCGCCGCAAAAATTTCGGCCGGGATCGCCTGGCCGTCGCGCAAACCGACGGGTCCGCGCAGGGCCAGCCACAATTCGGCGATGCCGAACCAGCGTCGTGCGACCAATTGCACGCATGCGACGGGGCCGTTGGCGTCCCGGGCCAGCAGCCGCCGCACGGGCTGGGCCTGCCAGCGCACGGCCAACCCGTAATCCCAATCTTGCTGCAACGGCCAAAATGGCGGAAGCTGGGCCGCCTGTTCCCACAAACGCCGGTCGGGTTCGACGATAACGTCCATTGGCCTTGAATTTGCGCTTTCGATTCGGTTTGTGGCACTTTGTCGGGCGCGGTCGCAAACAAGGATGTCGCTTTGGGTTCGGTCAAGCAAGTCGAACGAAAAAAGCTCAGCAAGCTCGACCTGCTCAAGCGGGTGGACGCGCACGAGCGTTTCGTGAAGCGCATGTCCGGCGGCGCGCGCATGGCGATCCATTTCGCCCAGGTTCCGCGCAACGATTTTGTCCGCAAGGCGCTGGCCGAGGCCGAGTTCGTCGGCGCCGATCTGACCGAGTGCGATTTCTCCGGCGCCAATCTGAACCGGGCGAATTTTTTCGGCGCCAATCTGTCCTACGCGGTGTTTGTCGGGGCCGATCTGTCGCGCACGGATTTGCGCGGCTGCATTTTGAAGGGCGCCGTGCTGGAAGGCGCGAACCTGACGCGCGCCGACATTCGCGACGGCTTCATCGTCACGGCCAACGAAACCGGCGATCTCGACTATTCGGTGATGACCACGCACAAAGCGAACATGGACGACGCCAAGTTCGCGGGCGCAAATCTGGGCGAAGCGCGCCTGGCGCGCACCACAGCCCAGCGCGCCGATCTGACCAACTGCAATCTGCGCGGCGCCAATCTGGCGGGCGCGGACCTGTCGAACGCCAATCTCTCGGGCGTGGTGCTGGCGGGCGCGGACCTGACCGACACCAACCTCTCGGGCTGCAAGCTCAACGGCGCCGTGCTGGTCGGCGCGCAGATGTCGGGCACCAATCTGGACGGGGCCGATCTGTGCGCGAGCTATTTCATCATGGCCGAGATGGAAAAATGCGACATGAGCCGCGCGATCCTGCCGCGCTCGCTCGACGATATCGGCATCTCGTTCGGCGACGTCGTGGTCGCGCACAATGACTGGCTGCGCACGGGCGGCGCCCAAGGCAAACAGGCCCTGCTCGACGGCGTCGATCTGGGGCCGATCGAATGGCCGGGCGTCACGCTGTCGGCGGCCAAGATGATGCGCGTGACGCTGGTCGCGGCCAAATTCCCGTCCGGGCGGTTCGATATGGCGACGTTCGAAGGCGCCATGCTGGCCGAAATCGACCTGTCGTCGGCCAGCTTGCGCGGCGCCAATCTCGACAAATGCACGCTCGACGGCGCCAATTTTCGCGATGCCGATTTCTCGCCGCTGCCGCTCGCGGGCATGCAGGGCACCAAATGGCCCTCGCGCCTGCGCGGCTGCCGCGCGCAAAAGGCCGATTTTCGCGGCGCCGACCTGTCGGGGGCGGACCTGACCGAGGCGAGCCTGCGCGACGTCGATTTCCGCGGCGCCAATCTGGCCGGCGCCAAGCTGGTCGATTGCGATCTGGCCGGGGCCGATCTGCGCGAAGCGGTCATGACCGACGCCGATTTGCGCGGTGCTATGGGCGTGCGCTAGCCCTAAGGGCGCCGGATCGTCGGACCCAGGCGGCGTTTTTCGACCGTAAAAGTCCGCGCGGCCGAACCGGGCCTGCTGACGATGGGCTGCGCGAGGCCGAGCCGGTCGGCATCGGGGCGCAGATGGGCGGGAACCGGCCCGCCAAAATCGCCCCCGGCGGGCGCCCGGCGGGCAGGTTTAGCGCGCGGCGGTTTTTTGGTCTTTTCTTTGACATCGGCGAAGCGCACTTCGATTTTGCGGTCTTTGACTTTGGTGCCGTCCAAGGCGGCGATCGCGGCTTTGCAATGCGCTTCGGTCGCCATCGTGACGAACGCGTAGCCGATCGCCTTGCGGGTTTTGGGGTCGGCCGGGATCTGGGTCTGCATGACCATCCCGTGCGCGTCGAACAGATCGGCCAAACCCTCGACATCCAGATCGAACGGCACGTTGCCGACGAAGAGGCGGGTATTGTAGGTTTTGGCGGGCGCTGCCCCTTTGGGCGGCGTTTTGGTCGGCGGTTTGGGCATGGAGCTTCCCCGATACGGACATGCCAGTATGGCGCGTTTTGGTCCGGCTCGCTCCAACGAAAATTGCGCCCGGGGCGGCCGTTCGCCGAACTTGGGCGGCGGGTTGTAAAAAAGTCGCAAAGGGGCAGCTTGGTGTTCTCGAAATTCAGGGTCTTGGCGGTCGAAGACGACAACGCGACGCGGCTTCTGCTGCGGCGCATGCTCGAAGCGCTCGAATTTGCCGCGGTCGAAACGGCGGCGGGCGTCGAGGGGGCAAAACTCGCCTTCCAGACCCCGGCCGACCAATGGCCGCACGTGATGCTGTGCGACGTCGACATGAAGCCCGAAAACGGCCTGGATTTCGTCGCCTGGCTGCGCGGCCAGGCGCTTGCCCAAATGCGCAAAACGCCGGTCATCATGGTGACCGCGCATGCGCATGCGGCGCTCGTGCGGCGGGCGATGGAACTGGGCGTGAGCGGCTATCTGGTGAAGCCGGTGAGCGAGGCGGCGCTGCGCGCGCGCCTCGAGCGCGCGATCATGCCGCTGGCACTTGGAAGCGCGCAGCCAAGCTAGCCAAACAGCCGCACGAGCCACAAAGCGAGGCCCGGGAACAGCACGACCAGCCCCAGCCTGATCGTGTCGGCGGCAAGGAACGGCAGCACGCGCAAATACGTGGCCGTGATCGGCACTTCCTTGGCGATCGAGGAAATCACAAAAACATTGAGCCCGATCGGCGGCGCCGTTAGCCCGATGCCGACCACGATCAGCACCAAAATGCCGAACCAAATCGCCACCTCGTCGGGCGACATGCCAAAATCGAGCGCCACGATCACCGGAAAAAACACCGGCAAGGTCAGCAAAATCATCGCCAGCTCGTCCATGACGGCGCCTAGCAGAACATAGAGCGCCAGCATCGAAACCAGCACCAGCATCGGCGAAAACCCCGACTGGCCGATCCACGCAGCCGCGAGCGTCGGCAGCCGCGTCAGCGCCAGAAAGGCGCCGAACACTTCGGCGCCCAGCAGGATCATGAAGATCATGCCCGAGGTTTCCGCCGTCTGGCGCAGCGCGTCGCGAATTTCGCGCCAGCCCAGGCTGCGCTGGAAAAGACCCGTCGCCAGCATCGCAATGGCGCCGACAGCCGCACCTTCCGTGGGCGTGAACACGCCGCCATAGATCCCGCCGACCACGATTGCGGCGATCGCGATGGCCGGCATGACCGCGATATCGACGATGCCCACCAGAATCGCCAGCATCGCGGCCAGAACCGCATCTTCGGTTTCCAGCGCCCCGCGCTGCCATTGCACGGCGACCGACGCGACGGCGGCGGCGGCCAGCAATCTGGGCCACATCGGCTGCGGGCGCGCAGGCTCGGGCGGCAGGTCCGCCATCGGCGCCAAAGCGGGGTTGCGCCACGCGACGAGCGCGATCGTCGCGCAGTAAAACGCCGCCGCCAGCAGGCCGGGGATCAGGGCTGCCTGGAACAGCTTGGCGATGTTCTGCTCGGTCGTGATCGCATAGACGACCAGGATCACCGAGGGCGGCACAAGAATGCCAAGCGTGCCGCCGACCGCGATGGTGGCGCTGGCAAAGCCGCCGTCGTAGCCGAATTTGCGCAGCTCCGGCAGGGCCGCACGCCCGAAGGTCGCGGTCGTGGCGACCGACGAGCCGCAGATCGCGCCGAACGCCGTACAGGCTCCGATCACCGCCATGGCGAGGCCGCCGCGGCGCTTGCCAAGGCCGCGCTCGGCCGCTTTGAACAGGGCCTGGGCAATGCCCGCGCGCTCGGCCAAGGCGCCCATCAGGACGAACAGCGGAATGACCGACAGCGTGTAGTTGGCGAACTGGTGGTAGGTGTTGGTCTTCATGTAGCCAAAAAATGCCGGCCAACTGGTGAACTGGATATAGCCGACCGCCCCCACCAGCAGCATCGACAGGCCGATCGGCAGGCGCAATGCGATCAGCGCCAGCATCGCGCCGAACCCCAGCAGCGAGACGCTGAGCCCGCTCATGCGCGCTTGGCCACGACCAGGCGCAGCGCCGTGAGCAGGGCGGTAACGCCCAACACCGCACACAGCGCCGCGCACAGGGCGACCACCGGCCAGATCTGCAGCTGCAACTGCATCGTGGTTTCGAAATTTTCGCGCGCCTCGCGCGAGCCCACCAGCAAGCCCCAGGCAAGGAACCCCATGGCGGCCGCAAAACACAGATCCCAAAAAGCGTCGATCGCGACGCGCGCGCGCGCGGGCAGCCAGGCCGTGAAAGTATCGACCATGATGTGGCCGCGGCGGGCTTGCGTGTAGGGCAGGAACGCGAACACCGCGACCGCCGTCGCCATGCGCACGAATTCGAAATCGCCCTCGATGGGTTTCAAAAACAGCCAGCGCCCGAGCACGCTGGTACACACCAGAACCGCGATGCCGACGGCCAAAGCGCCGCCCAGATAGGCGAGCACGCCGGTCGCGCGTTCCAGAAGATCGGGGCGACTGTCCATCGCGCGGCGCGTGCTTTCGATTTCGCAAAAACGGCGGCGCCAAAATCGGCGCCGCCGCCCGTTTTACTCACGCGCGCTCGTGTTTGGCAATCAGCGCCTTGGCCGCCGCGATCAGCGCGTTGCCGTCGATATTGCGTTCGCGCAGCTGCGCAACCCAGGCCGGCGCCACGCTTTCCGTGGCCTTCTCCCAGCGCGCTTTTTCGGCCTGCGAGATGGTCGTGATCGTGTTGCCGCGCGCGCGCACCATGTCGGAGACGGTCTTGGCCTCGTTGTCCCACATGGGGCCGGCCAGATCGGCGAAGGCCATGCCGGAATTGCGGGCGAGGGCGCTGCGCAGCTCGCGCGGCAGGCCGTCGTATTTGGCCGGATTCATGGCCAGGAAGAAGCTCGCGGTATAGAGCGTGGGCGAGCCCGGAATCTCGGTATGGAAGCGCACGAGTTCCTGCACGCGCACGGCCGGGACCACTTCCCACGGCACGACCGCCCCGTCGATGACGCGCTGGGCCAGGCTTTCGGGCACTTGCGGGATCGGCATGCCGACCGACACGGCGCCAAGGGCCTTCAGCGCTTCGCCCGCCAGGCGCGTGGGATTGCGCAGCTTCAGGCCGCGCAGATCTTCCATCGTCGTAACCTGCTTGTTGGCGTGGATCACGCCCGCATCGTGCGCCCAGAACGCCAGCAGCTTGGTGTCGCGCACTTCTTCGGCCAAATGCGTATCGGCGAATTCCTGGCATGCGCGCGCGTTGACGATGCCGCGCCGGGAGGCGAGGAACGGCAGTTCGAACACTTCCGTGCGCGGGAAACGGCCGGGCGTGCTGCCCGGCAGCGTCCAGATGATGTCGGCGACGCCGTCGCGCGCCTGGTTGTAGAGCTGCGGCGGCGTGCCGCCGAGCTGCATGGCGCCGAAAATTTCGATCTTCAGCGCGTTGTTGGTCGCGGCCGCAACGCGCTCGGCCCAGGGGACGAGCACTTTGGCGTGCACGTTGGAGGCGGGCGGCAGGAAATGGTGCAAACGCAGCGTGACCGCCTGGGCGTGCGCCGGGCGCACGATCGCGGGCGCCGCCAGCACGGCACCCGCACCCAGTGCGGCGCCCATGAAATTGCGGCGGCCGATGTTCGAAAGCGTCATGTGGGGGTTCCTCGTTTTGTGCGGCCCGCTTTTGGGGGTTCGTGCGGGCCGTCGATTGAAGTTGGCACGAAACCTAGCACAGCCCCGCCCGCCTGCAATAGGATGGGGCAAATTTGGAGGAGCGCCCCATGACCGATTTTGCCGCTGCCCGCAGCGATCTTGCCGCCGCCTTGCGTTGGGCGGCCCGCCTCGGGCTCAACGAAGGAACGTGCAACCATTTCAGCTTGCAGGTGGCAACCGACCGCTTTCTGGTCAATCCCTGGGGTCCGCATTGGGCCGAAATGCGCGCGAGCGACCTGCTGCTGGTGGACGGGGCCGGAAAGATTCTCGACGGCAAATGGCCGATCGAAGAAACGGCCCTGTTCATCCACACGCAAATCCACGTGCGCCATCCCGATGCCGCCGCAGTCCTGCACACGCACATGCCCTACGCGACGGCGCTATGTTCGATCGAGCAGGGCCGCATCGAACCGTGCGTGCAGACGGCCCTTCGCTTCTACGACCGCGTCGCGTACGACGACGACTATAACGGCCTCGCCGACGGCCCCGAGGAAGGGGCGCGCATGGCCGCCAAAATGGACGGCAAGCCCGTGCTGTTTTTGGCCAATCACGGCGTCGTCGTGACGGGCCCGACGGTCGCGGAAGCCTTCGACGAACTCTATTATCTCGAGCGCGCGGCCCAGGCCCAAGTGCTGGCGATGTCGACCGGCCGGCCGCTCAAACTGGTGCCGGGCCAGCTTGCCAAGCGCACGTGGAACCAGATGGCGGAAGGGCGCAGCGCCTATGCGAACGTGCATTTTGCGGCGCTCAAACGGATGCTGGCGCGCGAGGAGCCCGAGTTTTCCGCCTAGCAGGCTGCCGAAGACGTCGCGATTGAAAAATCTTGTCGCGCGCAATCCAAGTGCGCTGCACGACGATAGCGAAAAAAGAAAGGGCCGTACCCGAAGGCACGGCCCAAGTTTAGGGAGGAAACGCCCACGAAACGACACAAGGGTCGTTTCGAGATGCGACAATCAAATGTCGCACTGCACAATTTAGATGTTGCAGCGCAAAATGCAAGAGGGAAATTCGCCAATTTTGTGAAAAATCAGTGACTAAGGAACAGGCTTCAAGCATCCGATTGAGTTTGCTTGTATTCTTTCGATCCGCCACAGTGTTTGGATACCGCAACGCAGCATAATACCGCCTAATTCTGCCGCGTCACCTGGCGCTTGCTCTCGCCGCGCGCCGATGACCAAATATCCCGCAAGCGAGGGGCGATGAAACAGCCGGGACAGCTTGCCGAACCGCCCGCCGACGAAACGGCGTGGGCCAAGACCCGTCTGGACGGATCGAATGTTCGGGTCCTGCTGGGCGGGCGGTGGACGCTTGCGCATATGGCAGCGCTCGTCGCGGCATTGGCAAATCTCGACACGAAACGGGCCGCGCTGCTGCAGGTCGATCTGCAGGCGGTGACGGCGATCGATACGGGCGGCGCTTGGGCGCTGCATCGCCAGCTGCGGCGCTGGCAGGAACAGGGCGCCGAAATCGAGCTTGCGCATGCAAGCCAGGCGCAAGCCGCCTTGATCGAACGCATGGCCGTCGAAAACGAAGAGCGCGCGCCGTTGCTGCGCCCGACGGGCGGCGCCGTCGCCGAACTGGTCGTGCGCGCAGGCAAAGGGGCGAGCGAAATCGCGATCGAGATTCGCGCCCTGGTCGGGTTCGTCGGCGCGGTGGCGATCGGCGTCGCGCGCGCGGTCCGGCGGCCCGGCCGCGTGCGGCTGGTCAGCACGTTCCACCATATCGAGCGCATCGGCATCGACGCGCTGCCGATCATGGGCTTGCTTGCGTATCTGATCGGCGTGGTGCTGGCCTTCCAGGGCGCGGACCAGTTGCGCCAGTACGGCGCCGAGGTTTTCACGATCAATTTGCTGGGCGTGTCGATCCTGCGCGAGATCGGCGTGCTGATCACGGCGATCATGGTGGCCGGGCGCACGGGCAGCGCCTTTGCCGCCGAGATCGGCACGATGAAGGTCAACCAGGAGGTCGACGCCATGCGCACGATGGGCCTCGACCCGATGGAAACGCTGGTGCTGCCGCGGCTGATTGCGCTGGCCGTCGCGATGCCGCTGCTCGTGTTTTTCGCCAACGCGATGGCGCTGGCGGGCGGCGCCACGATGGTGGTGGTCGGGCTCGATCTGTCGGTCGAGCAGTTCGTCGAACAGCTTTCGAACGCGGTCACGCTCGGCACGCTCGCCGTCGGCCTCGTCAAAGCGCCGGTCTTTGCGGTGCTGATCGGCATGGTCGCGTGCTACGAAGGGCTCAAGGTTTCGGGCTCGGCCGAGAGCGTGGGCATCCACACGACGCGCTCGGTCGTGAAATCGATCTTCCTGGTGATCGTGTTCGACGCGGGCTTTTCGATCTTCTTTTCGCGGATCGGGCTGTGAGCGGCGCCGTCATCCGCGTGCGCAACCTCGTCACGCGTTTCGGCGCGCAGACGGTGCACGAGGGGCTCGACCTGGACGTGCGGCGCGGCGAGATTCTGGCGATCGTCGGCGGTTCGGGGACCGGCAAGTCGGTGCTGCTGCGCACGATCCTGGGGCTGAAACCGCCCGACGGCGGCACGGTCGACGTGCTGGGCGCCGATCTGCACGCGCTCGACGAAGCGGCGCGCAGACCCGTGCTGCGGCGCATGGGCGTGCTGTTCCAGGACGGCGCTTTGTTCAGCGCGCGCACGGTCGCCCAGAATATCCGCCTGCCGTTCGTCGAGCATACCGACCTCGACCACCGGCTGGTCACGCAGCTCATCCGCGTCAAGCTGGCGATGGTCGGGCTGCCGCAGGTCGCGGGCGCCAAGCTGCCCTCGGAACTGTCGGGTGGCATGCGCAAGCGCGCGGGCCTGGCGCGCGCCATCGCGCTCGATCCCGACATCCTGTTTCTCGACGAGCCGACCGCCGGCCTCGATCCCATCGGCGCGTCCGAGTTCGACCGGCTGATCCGCGATCTGCAGCAGGCGCTGGCGCTGACGGTGGTGATGGTCACGCACGACGTCGACACGCTGTGCGCCATCGCCGACCGCATCGCCGTGCTGCTCGACAAAAAGATCGTCGTCGGGACGCTGGACGAAATCCGCGCGCACGCGCATCCTTGGATCCGGGAATATTTCAACGGACCGCGCGGGCGCGCCGCCCAAGCCGGGGCCGGGCACGCGCGATTCGAGGAGACATAGACATTGGAAACGCGCGCCAACTATTTTCTGGTCGGCAGTTTCGTGCTGGCGCTGGTCGCGGGCATTTTTTTCGCCGGCATCTGGTTCGCGCGCGCCAATCTGGGCGAACCCAGCACGTTCTACTACACCTATTTTCGCGGCTCCGTGACGGGCCTGTCGGTCGGTTCGACCGTGCGCTATCGCGGCGTGCCGGTGGGCACGGTTTCGGACATCGCGATCGACGCCGAAAATCTGGAACTGATCCAAGTGACGCTCGCCTTGCGGCCTTCGACGCCGGTCCGAACCGACACGGTCGCTTCCTTGCAACCGCAGGGCATCACGGGGCTCGCGTTCCTTCAACTGAGCGGCGGGACCCAGGGCGCGCCGCCGCTGCTGCCGCGCGAAGGCAAACGGCGCGCGGTCATCCCCTCGGTTCCCTCGGCGCTCGAAAAACTCCTGTCGGACGCGCCGCTGATCGTCGCGCGCATCGCCGAGCTTTCCGAACGCATCGCCGTGGTGCTCAACGACGAAAATCTCAAGAATCTCGACCGGCTGATCGACAATACCGCGGACGCGGCGGGGAGCCTCGCGCAGGCGCTGCTGGGCGTGGAGACGCTGGTCTACGACGCCAACGCGACGCTGAAACGCGTCGACCGGCTGGTCGGCACGGTCGATCAGGCCGCAGGCGACGCGCGCGGCCTTATCCTGGAGGGGCGCAACGCGCTGCGCGAGGCCGCCGGCGTGGCGCCGCAAGCGACGGGCGCGCTCGACGAACTCAAACGCACGGCGGGCAGTTTCGGGCGCGTCGCCGACGCGCTCGAAAAAACCGTCGAATCCGCGCGTCCGGGCGTCCAGGATTTCGGCCAGCACGGCATCTACGAGCTGCAGCAATTCATGACCGAAGGGCGCGCCTTGATGGCGACGCTCAACCGCGTGATCGGCAATTTCGAACGCGATCCCGCACGGTTCCTGTTCGGCGACCAGCAAAAAGGAGTCGAGGCGCGATGACGTTTCCCCCACGCAAGATGGCGCGGCGCGGCGTTCTTGCCTTGGCGGCGGGCGCGCTTGCGGGCTGCCAGCTGCCGGGTTCGGGCGAACCGCCGCAGCTTTTTACGCTGACGCCCAAATCGAGTTTCGCCGCCGATCTGCCGCGCGCCGATTGGCAGCTTGCGATCGAAATGCCGGTCGCGTCGGGCGGCATCGACAGCGCGCGCATCGCCCTTGCCCGCACGCCCGTGACGCTCGACTATTTCGCGCGCGCCAACTGGACCGACACGGCGCCGCGCATGGTCCAGACGCTGCTGGTCGAAAGTTTCGAAAATACCGGACGCATCGTGGCGGTGGGGCGCGAATCGTCGAGCCTCAGGCCCGACTATCTGCTGAAGGTCGATCTGCGCGAATTCCAGGCCGAGCTGCTCGCCGGGGCCGCACCGGTCGCGCGCGTGCGGCTCGCCGTGCGCCTGGTGCGCCTGCCCGAGCGAACGGTCGTGGCGAGTTTTTCCAACGAGGCCCGGCAGCCGGCTGCAAACAGCGGCATCCACCAGATCGTGCTGGCCTTCGACGAGGCGCTGGGCAGCGTGATGCGCCGCACGGTCGAATGGACGCTGCGCACCGCCGAACCGCGGCGCGCCTGAGGATTACGCGTCCAGCACCGCTTGAACGGCTGCGCCGTCGGCGGGCCATTTGGCCCAGTCGCGCGCGGTCAATCCGTATTTGTTGGCATGGTCCCGGTCGGCGCCCGCCATCCGCAGGCGCTGGGCGCACGCGCCCTGGCCGCGCGCGCACGCATACATGAACGCGGTGTTGCCAAAATCGTCGGCCGCATCGGGTTTGGCGCCGCGCGCGAGCAACTGCTCGACGACCGGCAGATGGCCGCGCGCGGCCGCGCGCATCAAAGCGGTGAGGCCGCCCGAACCGCGCGTCTCGGGGTCGGTCGGCAAATCGAGCAGCCGCACGAGGGCCGCAATGTCGCCGCTGACGGCCGCGGCAAGCAGAGGATGGCGTTCCATGGCCAAGCAGTGCCGCAAGCGCCCGGCTTGCGTCAAGAGCATGTCGTGCGCGACAGTCGGCGCCCGTCCACAGGAGTCCGCGAATGTCCCAAGTCGCCGCGCGCATGCGTTCCAAGCTCGAAGCCGCCCTCGCCCCCAGCGTGCTCGAAATCGACGACGATTCCGCCAAACATGCCGGCCACGCGGGCGCCAGGCAAGGCGGCGAGTCGCATTTTTCGGCGCGCATCGTCAGCGCGGTTTTTGCCGGCAAATCGCGCGTCGATCGCCAGCGGCTGGTGCACGCGATTTTGGCCGACGAGCTGGCGGGACCCGTCCATGCGCTGGCGTTGCGCCTGAAAGCCCCGGACGAGGCGTAAATTTTCGGGGCGTATGCTTGCTGTAAATTGGGGTATTATTTTTTTATTTGTTATAGTACAGTTTCGTATGGGTCCGGTCCAGCGTCCGCGCAACGTGCGCATCGGGGGAAAACGCACCAGCATGCGGCTGGAGGCGGCGTTTTGGGACGCGCTCGAGGAGATCGCGGCGATCCGGGGCAAAAGCGTCGAATGGATATGCGAATACATCGCCGACAGGCTGCATCGCGGCAACCTGTCCTCGGCCATGCGCGTCTACGTGCTCAATTGGTGGCGCCGGCGGCCGCGGCACAATGCCGTGCGCTCGCTGGCCGAAAAGCTCGGCAAACGCCAGCCCGCCATAGTGCTCGTCAAACGCGTGCGCGTGCCCGGTTCGAGAAAGCCCGGCGCCCGAAAACCGGGCCCGCGAAAGCCGCGCGCCTAGAGCCATTTCCGTTCGCTCGCGCTCACGGCAATGGCTCTAGCAGGCTGCTGAAGAAGTCGCGATTGGTTGCGCTCCGAGGGTCGGCTGGTCGGGTTTTGCACCAAGATTTTCGATCTTCGGGGGCGGTTTTCTGCGACAGGCACCTTTGATCGGCGCCAA